>JGI12316J15310_10000042_pt124 | contig 15355 bp, 8 predicted proteins | sample MarCyaLeptolynsp_FD_15310 | JGI IMG/M metagenome (IMG submission 15310)
CCGATCGCAGCGGCATTCCGGTCAGCCAATCCCAGGAATGTGGGAGCTTCACCTGTGTCCAGAAGCCACTTGTCGCCATTGGCAAACTGGAACAGCAGATCGTCATCACCGTCACCGTTGAAGTCGGTGTCGCCTACCTGTTGCACAAAGCTATCGATAGCACCGATTTCCGCACCGTTGCTGAAAGCCAGGTTTTCGATACCCGTCAAGGTATCGACCCCTTCGTTGCCAACAAGCGCAGTAACGATGTATGCGCCGGACTGGCTATCGAAGGTCACTTCATAGTTTTCTGACGACAGGGCGTAGAGGGCCGCATCCTGCGTGCCGCCACCGCCGTTCAGGGCGTCATTACCTTCGCCACCAAGAAGCACGTCATTGCCGTCACCACCATTCAGCGTGTCATCGCCTTCTTTGCCGTTCACAAAGTCATTCGCGGCCGTGCCGGTGACAGTCGTGTTGATGACACCCTGGTTGGCCTTCTCGCCCTGCAGGTGCGTGTGAATGTCCGCGGTTACCGGGAAGAGGATCGTAAATCCGGACGCATCCACATTCGTGTCGTCAAACCCGTCAAGGTTGAAGAGCGGGCCCCAGACGCCCACCGCACCGGACAGATCCAGATTGGTGATCGACAGACCATCAATCTCACCGAAGTTGAAGAACGCAACCGGGTTCTTGTGATACTCGCCGCTCACAATCACGTTCGCGATGACAAACGTTCCGATGTCCTGCGTATTTGGACCAACCGGGTTTGCATTGGATTCGCTGTTCACGAAGCCAACAATTTCAATGGCATTGTCCGGAAGCCCCGCGGGGTCCGGATGGAGACCACTGCCGCCCGTGAAGCTTGAGTTAGTGATCGACGCGTCACCACTGTAGCCAAAGAGCTTGATGTGAGCGGTATTGCCGCTGCCTGTGCCGTTGTTGCTGAAAGCAACTTCATCGATAACGAAGTTGGCAAACGTTGGTGTACCTACCGGGTTGCCGTCGTCCGTGGCGTAGATACCACGGGTGATGAAGCCCTGGATAGAACCGCCGGTAAAACTGAACGTGCCGACATTGGCGCCTTGCTGAACATCAACACCAAGCGCGGCGCTTCCGTTACCGTTGAGGCCGATATTGTCGATCGCCACGTCTCCATTGACGCCGGTATCGACAAAAATAGCTGTACCCGAGGCGGGCTCGATGGACACATTGCCGACACCAACAATGTTGATCGCCTTGTTAATCGTCAGGTTCTCGACATAGGTGCCCGTCCCGACAACAATCGTGTCACCGGCACTGGCCGCATCAATGGCCGCTTGAATGCTCGCATGGCTAGTTACGTCACCCGTGCCGTCATTCGATGCGGCCGATACAAGCAGGATATCGCCATCAACTGCGGAGGGCGCACCGCGCGTAAAGTTGTCCGGTTCCATGCCAGGCTCACCGCCTGCTTTCGCCACATCCCAGGCGATAACTTCGGCCAGGCCGTTTTCGCTGGTACCGGAGAAATATGGGCGCTCGCCATACTCGATAGCTGCAGGTGACCGGGGTTCGGCGACGACATCGCCAATCGCGTCACCCGTAATGTCGGGGTTTGAATTGGCATTCACGAAACGATCCGTGATCGCACCATCCAGCGTATTGCCGATGATGTTGTCATGATAGGACTGGCCCGGTGCAGGAGCACCACCACGGTCCTTCGCGATGTCAAAGATCGGCGGGTTGCCGGCTTCGAGCCAGGCAACATACTCGTTCGCTAGTTCAACGAAAGCCTGATTGACCGCGTATCCCAGCGTGCCCTGCTCAATGCTTGCATTGCTGAACGCATGGCTCCACTGGCCGAACTGGCTCACCGTGTTGGTGAAGTTTCCCGTCGTGTCAATCAGCGTCGCATCGGTGTAGTCGCCAAAATTGGCGCCACTGATGGAATAAGTGACGTAGGCGGAATCCAGTTCCGTCCAGACGTCAATAAAGTCCTGAGCTGTCGTGAAGGCCATTTTGTTCCCCAATTACATCCAAAAATGGTCGGCTGGTTACTGGGGATCCCGCACCCCCGAGCCGCATACCCGATCGGGCTCGGCAACTCGGTGAACAGGCCAACTGTCGATGTGTCGTATTCCAGGATCAAACGCGGGGAATGGTTTGACTTCGCATTAAAGCCAGAACATCCAAATCCCCAAATGATCTATGGAATAACCCCCAATAACCCACCAATTTAGTTGGCTAATAACGATTTTTTAATGATCTTAGACTCAGCAACACAGAGTCAAGACTCACAACGACTCGACCCGGAGTGCGTGATACTCGCTTTTTGCGGGATTTATGACGATTTTTATTCAAATATAGGCAAGATTAATTGAATAATTGTGCGCAGCCGGATATCTGTACTTCAAATGTCGTCGAGGCGACATTTTGATACATCCAAAGAGGCCATGGGCAGTTGCAGAACTGTCCTGAAATATAATTTGAGGGCTAAACCAAATACGGCACGCCGTAGCAAATACATTGACCTGCGCTTTATGGAAGCTGGTCGCAGAGCGGTTCATGTCAGAACAGATTATCACTGGAAGCGGCTTTGATCAGGGCTGATTGGATCATCTGCGACAATAGGCCAGCCGCGCTCGCGCCGAATTAGCTGCGACTGTGACCTGCAAAGCCCGATCTGCCTTTGCTTTGAAGCCGCCAGGCAGCCTGGCACGCCGCAAAAACGCCTGCTTCTCAGTGCTTACCGTCCTGGCGGCATCTCATCAGGTAGCCCTCCGCCATGCCCCAACGCCACCCACAAAAAAGCCCGCCCCATTCACATGGCGGCAGGCTTCTATTGTGCACAGCGTGTCTATGGTGAGCCGCGCGTTTGGGTCCGGCTAGGCAATATCAATCCCAAGGCCCAGCCCCAACAAGTCGGCCCCAACGACGTCACGGTCGTTAAGTCCCAGCCATTCATTGCCGGTGCCAACATTCGCGATCAGCTTATCCCCGTTGGCAAACTGCATCACGATGTCGTCGTCCCCATCACCATCAAAGTCACCAATGGCCTTTGCCGTCCGGTCATTCTGTCCCAGCCACGTGTTACCGGTTCCCACATTGTGGATCAGCTTGTTGCCACCAGCGAACTCGAACAGGATGTCGTCGTCTCCATCCCCATCAAAATCCCCAACACCAACCACTGAGCGATCGTTGAAGCCCAGCCAGGTGTTGCCTGCTCCGGCATTGAAGATGAGCTTGTCGCCATTGGCGAACTCAAACAGGATGTCCTCGTCACCGTCCCCATCAAAGTCACCGACCGCCTTCGCGGTCCGGTCACTTGCGCCCAGCCACGTGTTGCCGTTCCCCACATTGGTGATCAGCTTGTCGCCGTTGGCGAACTCAAACAGGATGTCCTCATCCCCATCACCGTCAAAATCACCAACAGCCATCGCACTACGGTCATTCAGCCCCAGCCACGTATTGGCTGCTCCGGCATTGGCAATCAGTTTGTCGCCATTCTCAAACTGCATGAGGATGTCATCGTCGCCATCGCCGTCGAAGTCACCTATCGCCTTGGCAAGCCGGTCGCTGACCAAAAATGACCCCTCGCTCCCGGAGACAAGGACAGAAACGGCGGTGCCGCCTGTACTCTGGAGTATGTAGTCGCCACTTCCATCGCCATTGAAGTCACCAAGCCCTGCCACCTGGAAGCCACTCAGGCCGAGGAACAGTCCAAGGTCACCGGTGTCGAGCACGAAGTGATTGTCTTCGTTGGGACCAGTGTTGAACCGGAACATCAGATCTTCATCGCTATCACGGTTGAAGCTCCACCCCGGGCTGGACACAAAGTCAGTGATTGCACCGCTCTCCGCACCACCATTGAAAGATATCTGGGCAACGCCCTGGAGCGTATCGGTGCCCTCATCGCCACTGAGGGCACGCACCTGGAACTGGGTGCCGAAGTTGATGGACGTGATCACATAATTGTCGGACGACAGAGCGTAGTGCGCCGTGGTGGCACCACCAAAGGCAAAAAACGAGTCATCGCCACCACCGCCGGTAAATGAATTTGTTGCGCCCCCCGTATCAAACACCAGGTCTGCTCCGATGCTGCCCACATAAGTGTCGTTCCCGGCGCCGGCAAAAAAAGCAAACCCGGTCACGGACGTTACACCGCTGGCATCGAAAACGTTGTTGCCACCACTGCTCAAAACAGTTGTCGGCGTGTTGAAGATAGCGATGTTGATCTGGGATATGCCCGCAGCGGCAAAGTCACCCGTCAGAGTGAACATGTCGTTGCCGTTGCCGGTGCTGGCAGTCAGCCGCTCGATGTTGCTGGCGGACACTTCGGCCGCCCCGCCACCATTGGCTTCAAAACTGACACCGGCAGCGCTTGCGCTAATTGCAATCGTTCGATCGATATCCGTTTGATCAATTACGCTGACAGCGTCGCCCTGGGTTTCACCACCCTCCCCGCCGTTGAAATTGAGGGTACCCCCGGCGGACAGCAGATATCCGGCAGTGTCGTCGTTGGCCATGCCGTTGAACGTGTCCGCCCCGCCAAAGCTGCTGAAACTGTCCGCACCGGCACCGCCAACAACGATGTCATTTGTTTCAAACGTCGCATATTCAGTCGCCGTGTTGCTGCCGGTGATCTCGAGGCCGCCCGTCTCAAGCCGCGACTGGAAGTTCTGCACGCCGGTCGCAAGCGTGATGGCAGGCAGTGAATCCGGACCCGCACCAAGAGGCTCAAAGGTGATGTTCGAAACATTCACCGTGATGCTGTTGACCGTGCTCGTGAATGTATGGTCCCCCGGAGCCAGTACGAGGACATCACCCTCACCAGCCGCCGCCAGAGCGGCGGTGATGGTCTGGTAAGCAATGAGCCCGGTTGCAACATCCAACTGGCCGTCATTCAACGCGTCGCGGGTCGGGTCGACGAGGAGCGCAAAGCCGATATTGTCATTGCCAAGCGGGTTCAGCGCACCGCTGATAAAGGCTGCTTCGTCAGCATCAGCAATCTGAACCTGGTTGCCGATATCCGCTGGCGTAAAATCGGTATTGGTGAAAAGCGTCTTCAGCTGCGTCTGCTGATCAGCGTCAAACAGATCATGCAGCATGAATACCGCGTCATCGGTGCCGTTGCCGTCATAGTCAAACCCGATGGTGAGGTTCCAGTCTGTCCCATCGGTATAGCCCCCAAGGGAGGTCAATGCTCCGGGAAAGGAGCCGCCGGTGGTGGTCTGCTGTACATAGAACTTGGCATTGGCTGCAAAGTCGGCGCGGGTGGTCCCACCAAAGATCAGCCGGTCATCAGCCTCACCAGAACTCTGATCTTCCTGAAGACTGAAATTGACGATGCTGATTGCGGAGGTCCCGCGCGTTTCAGCAACGATGAAATCTGTGTCCACCAGGTTGATCGCGCCATCATCAGCGTTGACCTGCCCAATGTCGGCAAAAGCGCCCAGGTCAATTGCTTTGGTGCCTTCACCAACGCGAATGACATCGGGCCCGCGGCCGGCAATCAGTGTGTCGCTTCCATCGCCCAGCGTGAATTCCTGGAAGAAAGAGCCTGTCGTATTGTCAGTGATCGTGTTGCCGCCATCGTTGCCGATGATCTCGACGGAACCTGCGCCGGTGCTGGTCACCTGCGTAACGCCCGCTCCCAGGGTGGCGGCAAAGTCCTCCCCCCCAGCCACATCAAGGGTCAGGTTGTTGACCGTGACCGTGAAGTCCGTCTGGCTCAGACCGGATTCAAACTGAATCGTGTCTCCGGGATTAGCCGCTGCGAGTGCGGCGGCAATGTCAGCCTGATCTGTTGGAATACGGATGATCGCCATGGTCTCTTCCCCCTAGCGCGGATCCATCCATGACACAGCAATAAGGGAACGCAGGTCTGGCGTCTCACACGCAAAAATTGATGCCGGCCTCAGCAATCTACGTCGGCGTGCGTTTGCGGCCGCGGGAAAGCAACGCCGGACATTAAAGTCTCATGTCGTACCAAGCGCTCTTGCAGACCGGAATGCAATCACCCTTTCGGGTGATTGACACGTCGGGACGACGACCTGTGCGCCTTCCGGAATCGAATGAAAATGGCTTGTTTCCCGGGTTTTCCCGCGTCGAATACTGCCTGCACACACAATTTGCCTTCTGCAAAGCAAACAACGTTCGGCGGCGTATTCCACGTTTAACGTTAATGTCGGGAACGCAACCCAACTATCGCTGCATGACAGGATCGACTAGAACGGCATGACGCTTCTGCCTGCGTGGTCTGGATGACTTTTTGCATGGCATGATCCCAAATGCCCGCACGCGCTCTCGAGGATGGAAACGTGACCCAGACCAGTACACCGGAAGCCCATTTAGCCGATGCATTACGCAACGCGCGCAAGGGTTTCGTCTTGGCAGGCGTATTCAGTGCCTTCTTGAACCTGCTGATGCTGACCACGCCCATCTACATGCTGCAGGTGTTTGACCGTGTGCTGACCACCGGGCATGGCGACACGCTGCTCGCCCTCACACTCATCGTAGCGGTTGCACTTGCCGTCCTCGGTGTCCTCGAAGCCGTCCGGCTCCTCCTGCTGTCGCGGACCGCATCATGGATCAACGCATCCCTGGGCCCGAAAGTCCTGTCGGCCAGCCTGGCAAAGGCGCTGGGCAACAGATCCGGCGGCAACCAGCCATTGCGTGACCTTGGCTCACTCCAGGGGTTTCTGGGCTCTACCAACCTGAACCCGTTCTTTGATGCCCCCTGGACGCCGCTCTTTGTTCTTTTCATCTTCCTTCTTCATCCATGGCTTGGCGTCCTGGCGCTTGTCTCCGCCATCCTGCTCTTCGTCATTGCAGTCCTGAATGACAGGACATCTCGCCCCGCCATTTCGGCAGCCGGCAATCTCCAGATGATCGCAACAACCCAGGCAGATGAAGCAGTTCGCAACGCGGAAGTCGTCCAGGCAATGGGCATGCATGAACGCGTCGCCGGACGCTGGCATGACCAGACGCAAGAGGCTTCCGGCAAGCAGGACGGTGGTACCCAGTGGATGGCGCTGTTTCTCGGCATATCACGCTTCCTGCGGTTCGGCGCCCAGGCCGGCGTCCTTGGTGTCGGCGCCGCTCTCGTCATTGCCGGCGACATGACACCCGGCGGCATGATTGCAGGGTCCATTCTTCTCGGCAGGGCATTGGCGCCCGTTGATCAGGCCATCGGCGCCTGGCGTGCCTTTGTTGGCGCGCGCGAGGCTCATGGCCGTCTCTCCAAACTCTTCGAAGAAGCCCCTGTGGCAAAGGACGGCATGTCACTGCCCAGCCCGACCGGCCGGTTGAGTGTGGAAGACGTCTCATTTGTTCACCCGAATACAGAACACCCGGTGATCCACGAAATCAGTTTCCAGGCAATGCCTGGATCAATCACCGCCATTATCGGTCCTTCGGCATCGGGCAAAAGCACGCTGTGCCGCATGCTTGTTGGCGCATGGCGCCCGACAAGTGGCCACGTTCGTCTGGATGGTGCGGAAATAGCGGATTGGCCACGCCGCGAAATCGGCAGCCATGTGGGCTACCTGCCACAGGACATAGAACTGTTTTCGGGCACCATACGCGACAACATTTCCCGCATGACGGACAGCGAACCCGATGCCATCGTCGCGGCCGCCGAAGCGGCAGGCGTTCACGAGATGGTGCTGCGGTTCCCACAAGCCTATGACACACCGGTTGGTCCTCTTGGCGCACAGCTGTCTGGAGGGCAACGCCAGCGCATCGGCCTTGCACGGGCTTTGTTTGGCGACCCGCGCTTTATCGTTCTTGATGAACCCAATGCAAATCTGGATACGGCCGGTGAAGCAGCTCTGGCCAAGGCCCTGGCGGAAGCTCGAGAGCGCGGAGCGACGATCCTCATCTCGACCCACAAACGCCAATTGCTGTCGCTCGCCGACAATGTCGTGATGCTCGACGGCGGCCAGCTGCGCGCCTTCGGCCCTCGAGAAGACGTGTTTGCCGCCTTGGAGCAACGCGGGGTGATCCGTGCCAGTGCCAACAAAACCGGTGCCGGCTCCGGAAGCAGTACACCTGCCAACGTGACAACCCTGCCACGCGGAGAAGGCGCATGAAGGACCTGGTCGAAAAACTGACACTTCGTTACCGCGCATTGATGGCCCCGGCCGACGGTGAGAGGTCCGGGTTGGACGGGTCCCTGCGTGGCCCGGCCATTATCGGCACGGTATTTGTCGTTGCGTTCTTCGGCATCTTCGGCGGCTGGGCCTCGTTTGTGCCGCTTGCCGGTGGCGCAATTGCACCTGGCATTGTCAGCCCCGATGGTAGCCTCAAGACCGTGCAACACCTTGAAGGCGGCATTATCCGTGAGCTGATGGTCAAGGACGGAGATCGCGTGGCCGAGGGTGACCCTGTTGTAGTGCTCGAGGAAACACAGGCGAAGGCAAATTACGAGGTGCTCAATGGTCAGCGCCGGTCATTCGCCGCATCACAGGCCCGCCTGGAAGCCGAGCAGATCGACGCGGATGCTGTCACTTTCCCGGACTGGCTGCTCGCTGAATCACAAAAGGACCCTGCCGCTCAAAAAGTGATGGATTCCGAAACAGCACTCTTTGAATCCCGGCGTGAGACTCAGGCCGGAACCACGCGCATTCTTGCCCAGCGCATCGCGCAACTGCAGGAAGAGATCAAAGGCTTTGAACAGCAGATCGTCTCTGACCAGGTTCAGGTAGACCTCATTTCACAGGAAATCTCTTCCGTCAAAACCCTTGTAAACAAGGGTCTTGAGCGCAAACCGCGGCTCTTGGGTCTTCAGCGCAGGCAGGCGGAAATCAGCAGTTCCATGTCCGGGAGGCAGGCGTCCATCGCCCGCGCCCAGCAGCAAATCGGCGAAACTGAGATCCGCATCACCACCGCGCGCAGCCAGTTCCTTGACGAGGTCGCAGGCCAACTGTCTGAAACCCGAACGCGGCTGGCCTCCGTCGAAGAAGAAATAGAGGCGCGCAGGGATGTGCTTGACCGCACCGTTATCGCAGCGCCCGTATCAGGCGTTGTGGTCGGGCGGCGTTTCTCCACAGCCGGAGGTGTGGTCAGACCCGGTGATACAATTCTTGATATCGTTCCCGACGGCGGCAATCTCCAGATCGATGCCCGCATCTCGCCGACCGACATTGACATCGTCCACCCCGGCCTGACGGCAAAGGTGCACCTGCTGAGCTTCTCGCAACGCGCCCTCCCGTCCATCGACGGGACGGTTCAGACAGTATCGGCAGACAGTCTGGAAGACGAACGCACAGGCGAGCGCTACTACAAGGCCCAGGTCCTGATTGATGCGCAGCATCTCGCTGAGGCAAGCGCCGGCGACGACATTCAGCTGACACCCGGAATGCCGGCGGATGTGCTTATTGTTACCGGCGAGCGCACCTTGCTCTCCTATCTGTCACAGCCCCTGCGCGACAGCTTCAGACGCAGCTTTCGCGAAGAATAAAGAGGCCACGCGCTGCCCCATACAGCTGGAGTGTGGTCGGGTAACAATGGATAATGCGGCATGAGCATACTTGTCGGCCTCATACTCATTCTGGCGCTCGCACCACTCCCCTTCGGCAGCGTCCCCGACCTCTGGAAAAGCCTTCTGGCTGCAGCCAGCCTGCTGCTTGCCGCGGGTACAGTGATGACGCAACGCGCAGCTCTTGCTTGGCCACCTGCCGGCCAAAGGCTGATCGGGTGGGCTGGCTGCCTGTTCTGCGTCACCATCATCTGGGCCATCATGCAGGGGACCATCCCGCAGTTGGGTGCTCATCCTGCGTGGATGCAGGTGGAAGAGACACTGGGTGGCCCGGTTTCAGCAACAATCTCCCTTGACCCCTTTGCCTCCATTGCCGACGCAATCAGCCTTGCAGGCATAGGCGCCATCTTTTTTGTAAGCCTGTTTCTCGCACGCGACCCCCGCAATGCCAGCCGCCTGGTTTCAGCGATTGCCATTGTCGTTGCAGTTTATGCCGTATACGGACTTATTGTTTTCTCATCAGGAAATGACAGCGTTGCATGGGTACAGAAACGACACTACCTGAACTCGCTGACCAGCACCTTCGTCAACCGCAACAGCTTTGGCGTGTTTGCAGGCCTGGGGGCACTCGCGGCAATCGCGCTGTTCATGACCAGTATCTCGGCGGTGTCAAACAAACATCTGCCCGGCCGTGACCGGTTGCGCCTCTTGCTGGAGCGCATGGCCACCCGGATGTGGCTCTGGCTCTTTGTTGCCCTGGCATGTGTGATGGCATTGCTGCTGACTGGTTCACGCGGCGCAACAGCAGCAACGGCAACAAGCCTGCTCTTTCTGATCGTGATCTACAACGTCGCCAGAAGGAGCAGTCCAAGGACGGTCGCAATACTCCTCATTGCAGGCTTTGGTGCATCGCTGTTGCTTCTCAACCTGAGCGGTGACTTCCTCCTGTCCCGCGTTGAGGACCAGTTGGGGGACGGCCTTGGCGAGCGGGCGGACATTTTCGCAAATGCCTGGAACACACTTCAGGATCACATGTGGGTCGGGGCCGGATATGGCGCCTTTGGTGATGCCTATGCCATCTATGGCTCAGTCGACGGAGGGTTCACCAAACGTCTGGAAGCCGCTCACAGCGTTTACATGGAGATGGCCATAGAACTCGGCCTGCCAATGGCCCTCGTGTTCTTTGCCGCAGTTGGCCTTGCCGTCTTCACCTGTATTCAAGGCATTTTGAACCGGCGGCGGGATCGCATCTATGCTGTCATTGCAGTTGCCGCAACCGTGCTGGTGGGTCTTCAGGGACTTGTTGATTTCGGCATTCAGACCCCGGCCATCGCAACGCTCTATGCAACGCTGCTGGGCATCGGCGTCGCGCAATCAAGCTCGTCCCGCCGCAAAATCAAAAGCGACCACTAAGCCGCACTGCGCGCTACTGCGTCACCACCCGGTCAACCCAATCCGCAAAAGCATCGCCGTCATCCAGCGCCTGCCGCAGCATTAGCTGTCCGGTTTCAGGAAGAGACAGGTAGACACGCGCAACAGGCCTGCGCATGTACCAGGTCTCCACCAGGGGCTGCGCCAGTCCAAGGACCTGCTCAAGCCGCTCCGCCGACAGAAATTCGGGATGCCGCAAGGCGGTATCAAGCATGGTAAGCGCTGAGAACGGCGCCCCGCTATCAAAGAGGTGAAGCCCGTCAAACACGCGGGCAAGCTGCGGCGATGGTCCGCGCGACACATATTCGGCAGCAAACAGGCCCCGCCAGGCGCCACGTGCGTTCGGTTTGCGCCTCAGCCCGTCGCGATAGAACGCGGCGGCTCCGGCTGCATACTTGATTGCATCCTGCCCATCCGCGTAGCGAACCAGTGAGAGGGCAAGCCGCCCCTGCGCAACCCTGAGACTGCCATTCATCGGCATGCGGTTTGCTGCCAAGGCCATCTGCAGCTGGGCAGCTTCTATGGCTTCCCGGTTGATGTCCGTTCCGTCGCTCAGCGCATTGAGCGTATCGCGGGCCTGCTCATGCGGCAGCTCAGACCAGGCAATATAGGCCGCAAAGGCAGCAAGCAGCATCAAGGGCGCAGCTGCCATGAGCCTTACAACCGTTGAAGCATCCTGACCTGCACTCATAACCGGTCCCGTGGTTGCCTAGTTGATGTAGTACTTGCTGTAGCGCCCGTAGTAATAGCCGCTGTCGCCATAGCTGTAACGTTTCTGGCGTTTGAGATCGAGCCGCTCAAACACGACACCCGCAATTTCAGCGCCGGCTTCGCGCAGATCACGAACCGCATTGGCCGACGCATCACGTGGTGTATCGCGCCACTTGACCACAAAAATCACTTTGTCGACCATGCGCGACAGAACCCGGCTGTCGACGACCGGCAACACCGGCGCGGAGTCAATTACGATAAAATCAAATTCCTGCTTCAGGCTGTCGAGCAGTGTTTTCATGTGCTGCGACCCAAGCAGGTCAGGCGGGTTGGCCGCACCGGATTTGACCGGCAGGAACAAAAGCCCACCCTTTTCGTCTTCTATCAGCGTGTCATCAAGCGTGGCCTGTCCTGCCAGGAACTCGACAATGCCCGCCTTGGGTGTTGCCCCGAGGGATTTGTGAACGGAAGGACGGCGCAGGTCGCAATCCAGCAGCACAGTCCGCAGTCCAGCGGCAGCTGATGCGCGCGCCAGGGAAATGGCTGTCGTCGTCTTGCCGTCGCCAGGCAGTGCTGAGGTGATCATCACAATCTTTGGCGGCGAATCCACATCTGACAACGTGATGCCTGACCGCAGTGCCCGAAATGCCTCGCTATAGGCAGAAAGGGGACGCTTGAGGATGACATCAAACGGAGCGCCCAGCTTCGCGCTTCCGACATCACTGGTTACGTCAGGGACCGACGCCAGGTGAGGCAGTCCGAGTTTTTCTTCCAGCTGGCGAACAGTTGAAAATGCGTCATCGAGATGCTCAAGCAGAAAGGCCACGCCCACACCCGCAACGCCAGAGAGCAGGAGAGCAAGGAAAAGAAACAGGGTCTTGCTCGGATAGCTCGGTTCTGTCGGCACGGTGGCGACCGACAATACGCGCGCGTCAGATTCCTGCAGATTGGTCTGCTCAGTGGTCTGCTTGAAACGCTCAAGGAAGCTCTCATAGAGATTACGGACCGCCTCGGCATCGCTCTCCAGCTCGCGCAGCCGAACCTCCTTGAGACCGCCCTCCCCGCTACGGCCTTCAAGGTCACGCAGCGAACTCTCGAGCGAGGCGACACGCGTACGGGTCACCTCAACTTCGTTTTCCACATTGGCAACGGTCCGGCTGACTTCGCGGTCAATCGCAACAGCAAGGTCACGTCGTTCTGCGCGCACCTTGATCATCTCCGGATGGCGGTCGCCATAGCGGGAAGACAGCTCCGCGCGGCGCCGGTCAACTTCTGCTTCCTGCTGGCGAAGCTGCGCAATGACGGGCGACTGCAGAACATTTGCCAGAGTGTCAGCGCCCGACCCCGAACGCCGGAGCTCCTGATAGCGGCGGTAGGTCGCTTCCTTTTCAGCAAGCTCGGCACGGGCAAGGATAAGCTGACCGCTCAACTCGGCAAGTTGCTGCTCATTGATGGTCAGCCCACTGGTGCTGACCAGGTCATTGTCGCGCCGGAAGATCTCAACGGCCTCTTCCGCCGCACGAACTTCAGCGCGCAGCTCGGACAGCCGGCCGTTGAGCCATTCATTGGCCCGCTTAGTGGCATCATACTTCGCTTCAAGCTGCTCGAGGATATAGAGATCAGCGGTTTTGTTGACGATCTCGGTCGCCTTGGCTGCATCCTCGGAGGTGAACCGGATAGCGATCACATATGTAAGACCCCGCCGCCCGACACTGAGACGCGAATGAAACTCATCGATCGTTTTGTTGAGCTGTATCTGCCGGCTTGTCTCAGGGCTTGTTGCGTCGTCCTGCGAGAAAAGGGCAATCGGGTTGAGACCGGACAGCAAGCCCGGCTTCCGCAGCGCCTCGTTGAATTCTTCGTCTGCCGTCAGATTGAGCTGCTCAACGACCCGCGCGGCAAGCCTGCGTGACCGCAACACTTCTACTTCACTGTCCACCACGGCACTGTCCGGCGGCAACCCGGACATAACCGCTTCAATATCCACCACCTGCTGTTCGCGCGGATCAAGCAGCACGAGCGTTGTTGCCGTGTAGAGCGGCGTCAGCTGGAAGACGATCAGCAGTGTCACAGCCGTGATGCAGCCAACAATTCCGATGATCACAGCCGCCCGCCGCCGCAGAACCTGCCAGATGGCCCGTACATCAACAATTGGCTCGGCGCTGTCGTTCGGGCTGTAGGGCTGCGAGTTACCTGTGCCCGGTTCGGGATTCTCGCCCTGATTCATTGTCACCATGGGAAAGGAGAACTCACACTGAGGATAGAACGGGGACAAACGCCCTCAAAAAGAGGGAAAGTAGGTTCACAACACTAATTGATAAACCTTAGGCGACCGATAACAAGACCAGACAGACGGGTGGGGCATCCCGAAAAGGAAAATGCCTGCGCGGTTCATCGCGCAGGCATTTTGTGATCAAGCCATCAGGAGGTTGCTAAAGCGCTGCACGCAGTGAAAGCAACACGGAGTTCGTGTCGTAGTCTGATCCCGCAGCGTTGGACTCGCGGGACTCAAAATCGTACTCCAGAGCCACCCGGAAATTACGGTTCAGCAGATACGTTCCGTCGACGCCGAAGCCGATGATGTCATCGTCCCGGTTGACGCCTTCATAGGCGCTGTTTGTGTAGCTGGCATCTGCACCGATAAGGATGTTGCGGCGCAGTTCATGATCGACACCCAACGCAACGAATGTCGAAAGGAAGCCTGCTGCGTTGTTGATGGTGGTTTCTTCAACGCTGCGCGCGCCGCTCAGATTAACAGTCGTCAGGTCCGTTACATACCATTCAACGCCACCTTCATAGATGAAGCCGTCAACGCTGGGGATCAAAGCTGAGTCATAGTCCTGCTCGGTATAACCGACAGACACCTCACCGCGGGCCAGTGCCCCAAGATCAAACGACGTACCTGCAAGGGCATCGAAGCCATCCGAGTCACGGCGCGCGACACCGCCGCCGCCGAGATTGTCGTCAAGGTTGTCATACTTGATCTCGCGATAACGGCCTTCGCCGAAAACGCTGAATGCCGGCGATACTTCGTAGGACGCCCGCAGACTACCGACGATCTCATCGCGATCGCGGTCATCATTGTTGAGAGCACCACCTGCCGGCGGGCGAAGTGGCACATCTTCAAAGTCGGTGTCGATATACTCGAAACCTGGACGCAGGCTCAGCCGGTTGAAGCGGTGTGTCAGAAAAACGTTGGCGGAGAACTCGCTGAATTCACCCGGCTCAGCTGCAGCACTTGGCAGATCAGGTGACCCGCGGTCTTCATGATCGACTACATACCCGACTGCGGCGGTAGCAAACGTATCGCGCGTCACGTCTACACGGCCGTCAACACCGAAATTATAGTCGGTGACGTCATCGCTATCATTGTTGGAGTGGAAGTTGGACGTCAGCCCGGCCTCAAAATTGAGGGCATGGCGGCTCCACTGCGACTGAACCAGCAACTCAGGCGTCACGGCAAAAACAGTGTCGTCTTCTTCATTGGTCGGGGCGTTGAACAGGTTGTCGGTGAACTCCACAGAACCTGTTACAGAGGGATAAATGATGAAGGCGCCGGCACGAATACCAATCGGATCATATTCCGGCCGTTCGCGGTCCATCACGCCGACCCCGCGCTGCGCATCCTGTGCCGCCGCAGCCGTTGCCATGACACAGCCAAGCCCTACGGCAAGTCCTGATTTCAAAAGACGCGACATGGTCTCAAGCCCCCGATTTTCACCCCCGATGCAGCGCAATCACGCTCACGACAGGGCAACAAAATACCTTTTA
>JGI12316J15310_10001271_pt13 | contig 15348 bp, 18 predicted proteins | sample MarCyaLeptolynsp_FD_15310 | JGI IMG/M metagenome (IMG submission 15310)
AAACTCCATCCCCTCATTGCGATGCCGTGACCCCGCCGTCAATGTAGACGACCTGGCCGGTCATGTAATTTCCGGCAGGTGCGCCGAATGTCATGATCTGGCCGACGACGTCACACGGTTCTCCAATGCGGCCGAGCGGGTTCCGTTCCAGGATGAAGTCGCGAAACGTGTCCCGTTCCAAATGGGTTCGAATGCGATCGGACTGAATGAATGTCGGCGCGACACCGTTCACCGTGATATTGTAGGGAGCGAGTTCCATCGCGTGCTGCTTGACCAGCATCACCAGTCCGCCCTTGGTCACGCAATAAGCCGAATATCCCCGGCCACGGAGCGCGAGCTGCGAGCGCACCGAAAGCAAATGGACATGGCGGCCGCCCTCGCCCCGAGCAATCTGATCCCTGGCCACGTGTTTCGCAAGAAACATCGCCGACTTGAGGTTCACTTCATAGATCTCGTCGAAAACCTCTTCGGTGACTTCAGTCAGACCCTGTTCGTGCTGTATTCCAACACAATTGACCAAAATGTCGATCCCGCCGAATTCTCCAATGACTTCCTCGGTCGTTGAATCGATGGACTGCACCCGGCGCGCATCCAGTTGCAGCCCGATGGCCTCTCCTCCCGCATCGCGGATCGCGCCGGCCAGGCCCGTGGCACGCTCCAACCTCGGCCCGGCTATCGCAACCCGTGCACCGTGGCGTGCAAACGCCCAGGCGGCAGCCTCGCCGATCGCACCGTATCCTCCGGGTATGAACACGCGCTTGCCGCGCACACTGAAGAGATTGTCCAGTGCCTCGAGTTCGACTTTCGGCGTCAATGTCGGGTCGGTCACGGTCATTGCTCGACCACCTCGACGTCGGGCTCCACCACCGCGACACCGGCCGCCCTGTAGACACTTTCCATCAGACGCAGTGTTTCAAGATTGTCGAGACGATCGGTTTCGAACGGTGTCCCGTCGATGATACCGTCAACGAAAGCCGATATTGCCGTGTCAAAACATTCCTGATACCGCCCGATAAGATCGACCTCGCATTTGGACGCTTCGTCCCCGACGATGGAGACAGTATTGTAGTCCATCACGATGGTGGCCTTGGTGCCGATCACTTCCAGCCGATCGCCATGCAGATCGGGGTAGCCGGGGGCACAGATACACCCGTCCGCCGTGGCTATCAGTCCGCCCGCGCCCTGCATCAGGATTGACGCGGTGTCCTCGCCCGGCAAGCCGTCCGCCAGCCGGTTGAGACGAGCCGCAACAACTTCGAGTGGCCCGGCAATCGCTCGAAGCACATCCAGATGGTGTATCATCGTCTCAAACACCAGATTGCGTCTGAACCCTTTCAGATAGGGTTGACGCTCGACCAGGAATGGCTCCCGCCCCTCGCGCGGGCACAATCCCTGACCGCGACACGTGATCGCGATGTGACGGACCGCGCCGATGCGTCCCTCGCGGATCCAGTCGCGAACCGTCATATAGTGCGGACGAAAGCGGTAATTCTCGTGAATCATGAACCGAACCCGCGCGCCGACATCCGCGACCAGTGCCTCGGCCTGCTTCACTGTTTCCGTCATCGGCTTTTGCAGCATCACATGCACGCCATGATCGGCCGCCAGCCGTGTCACAGACGCGTGTGCGCCCACAGAGGCCGCAATGTCGACGAGTTCGAATCCACCGTCGGCGAACATCGTTGCCGGATCGTCGTAAATCCTGTTGATCGCGAATTCCCGCGCCCGCGCCTCGGCCCGTTCGCGGTCCACATCGCAGATTGCAACAACCGGCACGCCCGCCGCCCGCCAGGCGCGCAAATGGTACAGGCTGATCATTCCCGCACCGACCAGGGCGGCTCGCACACCTTTACGGGATCCAGGATCAGGCATCGGTTCCATATCCATAAAGCCAGACTGAGCCACCCGGAGATGTCGTCTTCAGGGAGTGGCGCACACCGCGTGGGATCCAGACCAGATCACCGGCGTCGCACCGGGCCGTTTCATGATCGACAGAGACGGTCAGCGTCCCCTCGGCGACAACGACATATTCATCGGTGTCATGCACAAAATCGTTCCATTCCTGGCCCGGCGGATCGCGAAAGACCCCGAAGCTGAATCCTCGCCCCCGCCATTCACGCTCAATCTCGGAATGATCGACAGGCGCGGTGTACACGGATTTCTCAAACGTGGGTCTCATGCGGCCTCCTCTTTGAGCAACTTGCCGAGATAGGCCTGAGCCTCTTTCCCGGCGATCAGGTTGGAATAGGAATCGTGACTTGTGACGGTGCCCGACTGGACAAACATAAAGCGTTCGCAAATCTCCCGGAGGATTTCCAGGTGGAATTTCTCGTTCGGATGAACACAGAGAAACACCAACCGGCCTTCATCCCGAAGCCTGCGGAAAAAGTCCAGCATGAACCCGATATATCCGTCCTGCGTGTTGAATTGCGGCTCATCGAAAAGATGGACCATCGGATAGTCACAGCCTGCCGGGTTCAAAAACATGTTCGGTTTCAGGCTCCGGAAATGGCGCACCTGATAGGACTGGTGATAGTGAATTGCGAGCCTGTCGCGCTGATCGGTGCGAACCTGATGGATGTTCCTGCCTTGAACCAGAACGCTGCCGCTGGTGGGAATGTTCGAGCCGGTGATCAATTCGAAAAGCGTCGTCTTGCCGGAGCCGTTGGGGCCCATCAGACCGACAATGCCAGGGCCTTCAATGCAGAAGTCCGCTCTCAGTCTGAACGTTGGCGCGCGCGGGAACCAACCCCCGGTGTAGATTTTTTCAAGACTTCTGACTTCAAGCAGCATGGCCTATATTCCGATCAGTCGACGACGCAGCCCGGCGTCTTCAAGCAATTGCCGTGCGCTGCCCTCGTGAACGATGGTGCCACGATCCATTACATAGGCTCGATCGGAAATCTGAAGGGCCGCGATCGCATTCTGCTCGACCACCAGAGCCGACATACCCTCTGCCTTCAACCGCCGGATCGTGGTCATCACGTCCTGAACGATCTTCGGCGCAAGCCCCTGACTTGGTTCATCAAAAAGAATCAACCCGGGGGAGCCGAGCAATGCGCGGGAAATAGCGACCATCTGCATTTCACCGCCGGAAAGGTTCTCGCAATCCCGCGGCAAGAGGTATTCCAGCGCCGAAAAGATGCCGAACATCTCGTCCATGCTCCACGGTCGGAAGCGTGTTTTCTTCTTTGCAATGGACAGGTTCCGCGCAACCGTGAGGGTCGGAAAGACGCGGCGATCGTCGGGGACCCAGCCCATACCCAGGCGGGCAATCTTGTGGGTCGCCATATGCGTGACGTCCGCACCGTCGAACGTGATCGTTCCGTGGCGCGGCGGCGTCAGCCCCATGATCGCGCGGATCGTTGTGGTTTTGCCCGCACCGTTCGGACCCAGCAATGAAACGATTTCGCCGGGGTTTACTGTGAGGGAGGTCCCGAACACCGCCTGGGTCTCACCATAGAAGACTTCGATATCCCGTAAGTCCAGCATCAGGCGATCTCCCCCAATGCGGACCGTTGCACCCACTTGTTCGATTGCAGTTCGCCGGGCGATCCCTGCGCGATGACCTGTCCCCAGTGAATGACCGAGATCCGGTCGGCAACGTCAAACAGAAACCGCATGTCATGTTCGATCAGGACGATCGTATAGCGCTCCCTCAGGCGCCGGATCAAACCGGCAAGCCGATGCGTGGCCTTCGCGCCCAAACCCTGTGTTGGCTCATCGAGAAACACGATGCGCGGCTTGGCGGCCAGGGCAATGCCGATTTCAAGCGCTCGGCGATTTCCATAGGAAAGAGAAGCCGAGGGTTCCCATGCAAGATCCTGCAATCCGATCTGCGTGAGAACATCCAGGGCACCATTGACCAATGTTTCGTCATCGAATGCCGGATGCATCATGCTGGTGCGGATTTTGTGAAATTCGGGCAATGCGATCATGACATTTTCGATGACTGTGCTGTCGTCAAAGAGATTCATGATCTGAAAGCTTCTGGAAATACCCATTCGGGCAATGCGTTGCGGCGGCATGCCGGTAATGTCGCGGCCGTCGAACGTGATGCTTCCGCGGTCGGGCGCATAGCGTCCGGTCAGGACATTGAAACAGGTGGTCTTTCCGGCTCCGTTGGGACCCATGATGCCGCTGATCTCGCCTTCCGTGAAGCTCAGATCGATTTTCTCAAGCACGACCGAAGAGCCAAAGCGCTTGTGTATGTTTTTCGCGTCGAACAGGGTCACGATGTCACCCGCCGCTTCAGCGCGCAGAACCCGGCTTGCCCCGGTCTCATCTGACGAATCACACCGGCAATGCCTTCGGGGCGGAACATCACCATCGCGACAAACATCAGTCCGTACCAAAGCAGCCAGGTTTCGGTCAGACCGCCCAGCACGTCGCGGGCCACATAGTAAAGGATGACCCCCAGTACCGGTCCCCAGAAACTGACAAGGCCGCCACCGATCAGCACCATCATCACGATCAGCCCGGACTGATGGACCGCCATGACATCCGGATATGCACTCTGCTGAGCCATTGCAAAGAGCCCGCCGGCCAGTCCGGCAATCACCGCCGAGATCGTGAACGCCGCCAGTTTAAATCTCCAGACCTCATAACCCGCAAACGCAGCCCGCATTTCGTTCTGCCGGATCGCCTGCAGAATGCGGCCGAATGGCGAATGCACAAGACGCCAGAGCAGGATGACAAGCGCCAACAGGATCGAGGCCGAAAAGTAGAAGAGCGCCACATTGTCATTGAGATCCACGGACGTGGCGAGAAGGTGCAGGTCCGGACGGGGAATGTTCAACAGTCCGTCCTCGCCTCCGGTCAGCCACCGCAACTTGATCGCGGAGAACCAGACTATCTGTCCGAAGGCGATGGTCAGCAAGGCATAATAAAGCCCGCGTCGATGCGAAAGAAACAAACCGACGATCAGCCCGGCCAATCCGGCAATAGCCATCGCCGCGGCCAGTCCCGCCCAAAGACTCACCGCAACTTCGTGCTGAAACAGGCCGAAGGCATAAGCGCCTATCCCGAGATAGGCCCCATGGCCGAAACTGTGCAGGCCGGTATATCCAAAGAGCAGGTTGAAACCCATGGCATAGATGAGCCAGATTACGATCTCCAGACCGAGATAGTGATAAAGGCCGACCGCAGGCAGCCAGAACGGCGCCGAAAGCAGCAACGCGGCCATGAGCAGAATTTGCGGCGTGACCCATTTTTGCGTTTGCGGCGAGATGTTCGACAGCGTCATCATTACCCTAGGGTCCGTGAACACTTAGCTCTCCAGCGCCGATGCGCGGCCGAACAGGCCGCGGACGCGAAAACCAAGCACAAGAATGAGAAGGACATACATGGACATCATTGACCATGCAGAGGCATAGGCCCCTGTGATGCCAACGGTGAGACCAACCAGAATGGACGCGGTAACCGCTCCCCAGAAGGAACCCACGCCTCCCAGCGCTATGATCAGAAAGGCCGGGATCACAACGTCGATCCCGACATGCGGACGCAGGCCCCAAATAGGCACCATGACGACACCGGCCAACCCGGCCAGAGCGGCTCCGAACCCGAACACCAGCAGGCGCAGCCTGGCGTGATCGTAACCGAGCGCGCGCACCATCTCGCTATCGTGGGCACCGGCTTTGATAATCGCGCCATAGGGGGTCTTTTCAAGAAAAGCCCACACTCCGATGATTGCCAGAATCGCGAACCCCGCAGCAAAAACCTTGTACTTCGAGAATATCGTCCCAAGCAAAAACGCCGCCCCATTTATGGCTTGCGGCACTTGCAGGTACTGCTCTCCCGTCCCCCATCCCAGTCTGATCACTTCCTCAATCACCAACCCTGCGCCAAAGGTCAGCAGCAATCCGTAAAGAGGCGCCTTTCCGTAGGTGCGCCGCAGGCAAATCTCCAGGCCCATTCCCACAAACCCCGCGAGAACGGGGGCAACAAGGAGTGCCACCAGGTAACGGGCCGTCAGCGGCAGACCCAACCACCATTGTCCGAGACCGGTATCTGCGATCGGATCCAACCCGATGACGGTAAGCGCGAAATAGGCACCCAGCGCGAAGAGCGAACCATGCGCCAGATTGATGACTTCCATCACGCCGACAATCAGTGTGAACCCCAGCGCGATCAGCGCAAACAGGAGACCAAGCGTGAGGCCATTGAATATGTGCGGTAAGAGTTGTGCCATGGGTTGGAAAAAGCCTGCGGGTTGCCGAGATGTCAGCGGCCAGCCGTTGTTCGACCGGCCGCATCCTGGTTTCATTGTCAGGCGTCGTAGGTGGGCGTTGCGTCGTAGCTTTCCATCGCACAGGCTTCCTGCGCTCCCACGTCCTTTACATCGGCAGGTGCTGAGTTGGACAGGATCTTGAACATGTCATCCGTTCCCGATGGGTCGGAATTGGCCGTCGCCAGGTAAATGGTTTGCTGGACCTGGTGGGTGAGCGGGTCGACGTGGGCATCATGGTGCTGCATCCGCGATTCGGCCGACATCGTATGGCCCTCAAGCTCCTTGATCACCGCGATGTTGTTCGTGGTACCCGCACGCTCGATCGCGGCAAGCAGGTTGCTGGTGGCCATGTAACCATTGTAGAAAACATTTCCCGGCACGCGCATCCTGGTATCCGGATACATGGCCTGATAACGCTTCACGAAGTCGTCCACTCCCGGCAGATCCAGCTTGTAGTACCAGGTTGTTCCAAACACTCCGAACAGGTTTTCGATCGGCAACCCGTACACGTCAGGCCAGTCCTGCTGGTTGTTGATCCAGGCCGGCGATGACCCCATCCCGAGTTGAGCAACCTGCTGGCGCATGGCCTTCTGATCATCGCCGCCAACAGCAGCGGCAACAACATGGGGAGCGGATTGCTGTATCTTGAGCAATGCGGACGAGAAATCCCGCGTCCCCTGCGGCACGAGAATTTCATCCTCTACGGAGCCGCCGTATTTCGCCAGGAGCGAACGGGTTGCGGATGCGGTGTCATGGCCCCAACCATAATCATTGGTCAGCAGCATCCACTTGTCACCATAAGCCGATATCGCGTTTTTCACGGCGGCCTGAGCGAAATTGCTGCCATTGCCGTCCCAGACGAATTTCACCCGATGGCAGTTCTTGCCGCTTTCCGTTGGGGAGGATGAGTTGGTGTTGAGGTAGATGACGCCATATTTCTGCGCGACCTGACTGATCGCATTGGCCACACCGGAACTGACCGCGCCGATCATGAAGCCCACCTGTTCGCGCGAGATCATTCGCTCTGCAACACGACTGCCAGTGGCCGGCGTCGTTTCCGTATCGATGTGAATGGTTTCGATCTTGCGGCCAAGAACACCACCTTTCTTGTTGTACTCCGCGATTGCCATCATCATCCCCCGCCGGTCACTGGCGCCCGAATTGGCATATTGACCGCTGGCGTCAGATGTCATGCCGATCTTGATCGGCTTGTCGGATGCAGCCGCAAAGACGCGGGTGTGCTTCCAGGGGCCGAAAAAGGCTGCGGCCGCGCCGAGGGTTGCTGCCGTGCCCAGCAATTGGCGGCGGTTCACTGGCATTTTGGACATGGTTTCCTCCCGAAGATCATCCGAATTGGATTTTGATGCTCTGACATTCGCCCCCTTGTTCACCGGGGGTCCGAATGCGGTGACAAATATTTTGAATAAATATTCATTTTATGTCAATGAATATTTCATTGCATCATTTGGGAGCTTCTGTATCCTGTTACGGAGGAGAAAATTCCATGCAAACAGAACGCGATACGCCGAAGACGTTCGACTCGCTGCGACAGAAAATTCGTGACCGCTTTCCAGATCTGAGCCCGCATCTTCAGCGTATCGCGCGCGCATCGCTGGAAGAACCGAACACGTTCGCACTCAGCACCACAGCGAAGATCGCCGACTCCTTGAACATTCAACCGTCGACGCTGATCCGGTTTTCGAAGGAGTTCGGGTATACGGGCTTTAGCGAATTGCAGCAGGTGTTTCGACAGCGACTGATCGAGGGGGAGCCGACAACACGGGAACAGGTTCTGTCTCAAGACACTGCCGGCCCGAAGGAAGTCGAAGACATACTGGGGGGCGTGGTCGAGGCCAGCATTGCGGCGCTGGACACGCTCCGCCGCGACGTCAGCACCAGCGATATTGCAAAAGCGGTCAGGATAATGCGAGAGGCGCGGCATGTTTACGTTGCCGGCCTGCGACGATCCCGCCCAATGGCCGATTATCTTGTCTACGGGCTCTTGCGCATGGAAAAGCCGAGCAGCTTGCTCGATTTTGCAGGCGGCATGGCCGGCCCGCAAATCAGTACAATCGGGTCTTCAGACGTTCTCGTGGCCATCGCCTTTCCGCCGTATTCGACACCTGTCCAGAATGCGGTCATGGACGCGCATGTTTCGGGCAGAAAAATTATCGCGATCACTGACAGTCCGGACAGTCCTCTGGCACGAAACGCAGAGATATCGCTGTTTGTCGATGCCGACACCAAGACTTCGTTACAACCGGTATCCGGCCCGATGGGCCTTGTTCAAGCGCTTCTGGTTCTCGTCGGACAGCAATGAACACATGTTGTCTCTGGAAAACGATCTGGAGCAAACACAGAATTTCGGTGACAGCAGTCAAATCGCAAATAATTTTGCCGGTCTCCGAGAATCATGTGTTTTGCGGGCCGTCCCAACATCTATCTATAGCGTTCTATCGCTCTGAAACCGTTTTCGTCTCGGCCAGCTTCAAAATATATCTTCCGAACTCGTCGTCTTCGCCCTCCAGAAGATCCGGCAGGGCTTCGCGGAAATCCTCCCGCCCACACCATTCAGCCATGTCATCTTCCCAGGACATCCATCGGCGTCTGGCGTCGCCGTCCAGGTCGCTGGTATGCAAGATTATGTAGGCTTTCTCGAACAGGGAGATCAGCATCCGGAAGATGATCTCGGTCCGCTCCCTCTGTTCATCGCTGACGGGTTCCGGCAGGCTCGACCGGCTCATCAACAGGAGATCGGAATTGTCCATGACCATGCGCAGGAACGTGTCGTATTCCTGCGAAAGGTTGCGATGGAGTTCACTCCTTTCGTTTTCCCGGCGCAGGCGCTCCTCGCGCACAATGACAAAGATCGCGGCCGGGAACCCCAGGATCGTGACCACGTAACTCATCGCCTCAAGCCATATCATTTCCCCGCACACCTCCGTTCGCGACCACAAGGACGAGATCCGAGACTATGATTTGTTGCCGGCGAGATCGCAAATGTCTCGCCAGTCTGGGACGTCGGAGGACGGCAACGTGCCCGGGCCGGCCGGCAGGAGCAGCCTTGTCCGCCGCTCAGCCCGCCAGATGTTCGAAAAGCCGCGCGACCGCCTCGGCGCCCGGATCCACATGCCCTTCAAGCTGTTTGGCGCTGAGATAGGAGGCCCGGCCGGCCTTCGCCTGGACAATGGTGGCCGTATGATCGGCACCGCGGCGCGCAGCGGCGGCCGCCTGCGGCAATCCCTGTTCAAGCGCCTCGAGCGCCGGCGCCAGGGCGTCGATCATGGTGCGGTCGCCGACATTGGCCCCACCGATCTCCTGCATGCGGGCGAGACCGGATTTCAGCGCTTCGCGCATCGGCAATCCACTGGAGGCGCCGTCCCCGGTGGCGGCAAAGAAGATGGCGAGAAGCACGCCGGAGGACCCGCCCATGGTCTGGCTGAGTTCCAGGCCGATCGCCCGGAACAGCTGGGTGTGGTCGGCAAGCGGTAACCGGTCCATCGCATCGATCAGCGCACAGGCCGCCCCGGACAGGGTCGAACCGGTATCGCCGTCGCCGGATTTGGCATCGAGGGCGTTGAGGTCGGCCTCCGCCGCGATCAGCACATTGCAGCACCCCGTCAGAAACGCGCGGGTCTCGGCATGTTCCGAGGGCATCGGCGAAATCGGCTTGAGCCCGTCGGGCACCGCGACAACGGTCGCGGTTGAGATCTGCGACAGTCCCGGCCATGCACCGAGCGGCGTCGGCGCCTGCAACAAGGCGATTTCCCCCGCATCGGCGGGATACAGTGAAACCGAGAAGCCGCGCATGTCGAGAGACGTCATCATGGCTGCCGGACCGATCATATGGGAAATGCTCTTGCCGATCGACGACGATGTCAGTTCGTAAAGCAGCACCGACATTTCCAGGACCGAGGCACCGCCGAGATTGTTCAACAGGGCGACACAGGTCTTGCCGTTGACCGCGGGTCCAAGTTTTGCGGCAACCGCATCGATTGCCTGGCGGGCGCCATGAAATTCAACCTGTTCGACACCGGCCTCGCCATGGATGCCGAGGCCAAGTTCGGCCATACCGTCTGGAATCCGATCTTCCTTCGGCGAGCCGGGCACCGTGCAGGTGTCGAGTGACATGCCAATGCTCTTGATGCCGGAGATAACCTTTTTTGCGGCGCGGGCAACGGATTCGAGATCAGCACCGCTTTCGGCCAGCGCTCCGGCGATCTTGTGAACGAACAGGGTTCCCGCGACGCCGCGCGCCTGCGGCAGCGACGGCAGGGCAATGTCATCGTCGACGACAACCATCTCCACATTCAGACCGAAGGCGCGGGCACGCTCGGCCGCAAGACCGAAATTCAGCCGGTCGCCGGTATAGTTCTTAACGATCAACAGGCATCCGGCGGGACCGGTCACGGCAAGGATACCGGCCAGCACGGCGTCGACGCTCGGTGAGGCGAACACTTCGCCACAGACAGCCGCCGTCAGCATGCCGGCGCCGACAAAACCGGCATGGGCCGGTTCATGGCCCGATCCGCCGCCGGAGACGAGCGCGACCTTCGACTTGTCCCAGTCATTGCGAACCACAACACGAATGTGCGGATAGCCATCGAGACGGGCAAGAGTGCCGCCGGAAGAGGCGACGACGCCGTCAATCGCTTCGGTAACGATGTCTTCCTTCCTGTTCATGAACTGCGCCATAATCGTCTCCCTCTCTGCAATCCGAAACCGGGCCGGTTTTTCACCGCCTCTGCGTTCCAGTCCTCTGTTTTTCCCTTCGGTCCGCACCACCGCGTGCGAACCGAAGGGCGCTATTCAAGTCGATCGCCATCGGCATCGAAGTAATAGGGTTGATGCGGACGGATCTTCAGCGTGTCGCCGCCCCGCAGCTCCGTATGCGCATCGGTGATGGTAATGAGATCGTGGCCCTTGAAGGACAGGTGCAGCCGGGTCTGGTCGCCAAGATGTTCGACCCGCGTGACCTGGCTGTCCTCCCCTTCGCCCTGGGCGATCTGTTCCGGGCGCAGGCCGATCGACGCCGCACCCGCCGGCGCGCCGGCGAACAGGTCGGCCGGCAGGATGTTGATGCGTGGCTGGCCGAGCCGGCTCGCCGCATAAATGCTGACCGGGTTCTCGTAGACCTCGCGCGGCGAACCGAACTGCACCAGCCGGCCCTGGTCGAGCACGCCGACATGGGTCGCCATGGTCATCGCCTCGATCTGGTCATGGGTCACGTAGAGCAGCGTCGCGCCGGAATTGGCCTGGATGCTCTTCAATTCGATGCGCAGGTCGGCACGCAGTTTTGCGTCAAGCGAACTGAGCGGTTCGTCCATCAGATAAATGCGCGGATTGCGCACCAGCGCACGGCCGATGGAGACGCGCTGCATTTCGCCGCCGGACAATTCCGTTGCCCGGTTCTCGAGTTTGTGGGCGATCTGCAAAACCTCGGAGACGGCCGCGACCTTTTGATCGATTTCCGGTTGCGGTGTCTTCAGAAGCGGTGATTTCAGGGGAAATTCGAGGTTCTGACGAACGGTCAGGTGCGGATAGAGTGAATATTGCTGAAAGACCATGGCGACGTTTCGCCGGGCCGGCGTCAGCCCGTTCATGCTATCGCCATCGATCATGATATCGCCGCTGTCCGGGACCTCGAGGCCCGACACCAGACGCAGTGTGGTGGTCTTGCCGGCGCCGGTCGGACCAAGCAGCACAACAAAAGAACCGTCCGGGATGGTCATCGACACATTGTCGAGGGCGCGGGTGGCGCCGAACGATTTGGTCAGGTTTTCCAGGACGACTTCAGCCACGCGCCAGCACTCCCGCATTCGCCTCCGACAGGAGCGCCCTGCCGCTGGCGGCATCGAACAGCGTCAGGGTCCGGGCATCGAATTCAAGGCCGACCAGATCATCCGCCGCAATCGCGAGGCCGGACGCCGCCCGCGCCTTGACGGTGCCGTTCCGGGTCTGCAGCGTGACGATCTGGGTGGTGCCGAGATATTCGGTCGCAACAACCCGGCCGCGATAGTCCGACCGGTCGGAAAAGGTAATAGATTCCGGCCGAACGCCGAGCGTAAGCCCGCCTTTCGCGGCCTCCCGCGCCGGGGGTATCGACACGGTATGCCCATTCATGATGACGGTTGCCGCCCCCGGCTCAAGGCCGCCTTCGAAGTCGAGAAAGTTCATGGGCGGAGAGCCCATGAATTCGGCAACGAATTTGGTCGCCGGCCAGTCATAGATATCCTGCGGCTCGCCGAATTGTTCGACCACGCCGTGATTCATCACCACGATCTTGTCGCCCATCTGCATTGCTTCCAGCTGGTCGTGGGTGACATAGACCGTGGTCGCGCCCATCCGGTCGTGCAGGGCGCGCAACTCCTCGGCCATGTGTTCGCGGAATTCGGAATCAAGCGCGCCGAGCGGCTCGTCCATGAAAAACGCCTTGGGTTCGCGCACGATCGCGCGGCCCAGCGCGACCCGCTGCCGATCGCCGCCCGACAGACCGCCGACCGGTCTTTTCAGCATCTCCTCGATGCCGAGAATGCGCGCGACCTCGACAACCTTCTTCTTCGCGTCGGCGCGGGACATACCCTGGCTGATCAGCGGGTACGCCATGTTCTTGCCGACATTCATGTGCGGATAGAGCGCGAACATCTGGAACACGAAGGCGATGTCGCGCTGCGAGGCCGGTTTCATGCCGACTTCCTCGCCGTCAATGTAGATTTCACCGCTGGTCGGGAGTTCGAGGCCGGCCATCATTCGCAATGTCGTTGTCTTGCCGCACCCCGACGGCCCGAGCAGCATGAAGAACTCGCCGTCCTCGATGGTGAACGTCGACGACTGGACGGCGACGAAATCGCCAAACTCCTTGCGCACATTTTCAATTCTTATCTGTGCCATGGATCATTCCGGAAAATGGCTGACGATGATGAACATCACGGTGCCGACGAGGGTGACGATGAACGAATAAGTGTAGAGGCCGAGCAGGAAGGGCTGCATCAGCATGACCACACCGAGCGCGATCAGAGCCGAGGCCAGCAGTTCCCAGGGCCCGCGTCGCAAATGCAGCAAACCGTCTAAAAAGGAGGTCATTTGCGAACCGCTCCGAACGTGATGCCGCGCAGGAGATGTTTGCGCAGGAGAATGGTGAAAACCATGACCGGCAGCAGGAACAGGGTCGCGCCGGCGGCGACCGCCGGCCAATCCTGGCCGCCGACCCCGATGATCGTCGGGATAAAGGGCGGCGCGGTCTGAGCCGTGCCGGATGTCAGGAGAACGGCGAAGGCGTATTCGTTCCAGGCAAAGATCAGGCAGAAGATCGCGGTCGAAGCAATGCCGGTCGCCGCCTGCGGCAGGACAACCTTGTAGAAGGCCTGAAACCGCGTATAGCCATCGATCAGCGCGGCCTCCTCGTATTCGATCGGAATTTCATCGATAAAACCGTTGATCAGCCAGACCGAGAGCGACAGATTTACCGCCGTGTAGAGCAGGATCATGCCGGCGTGGGTGTCGTTCAGACCGAGGTGACGAAACATCAGAAAGATCGGGATCGCAACCGCGATCGGCGGCATCATCCGCGTCGACAGAATAAAGAACAGCAGATCATCCTTCAGGGGAATCCGGAACCTGGAAAAGGCGTAGGCGGCGGCGGTCCCGAGAACAATGGCAAAAAACGTCGACCCGAATCCGATGATCACGGAATTGAAGAACCGTTCGGCAAAGCGGGATTGGCCGACGATGGTGTTGCCCTTGGCGCGCACCAGCTGTTCGTACCAGGGCAGATCGTCCCGCGGCTCGGCAGCCGCGTCCTTGCTCAACCGGGTCTGGGTGGTGAACAGGTTGACGTAGCCCTCAACCGTCGGCTGGAACGTTACCTTCGGGGGATAAGCGATCGAATCCGGCGACGATTTGAAGCCGGTCGCAACGATCCAGATCAACGGCAACAGGGTAATCAGCGCATAGCCGATCACCAGAATGCCGGCGAGCCATTTTTGCCGAAGTGGCGGTTCGGTGACAGAAAAGCTCATCGTTCCTTCACCTTGTTGAGTGCCTTGACGTAGATCGAGGCCAATCCGAAGACGGTCACGAACAGGATCACGGCATAGGCCGACGCATAGCCGGTCCGCCATTTCTCAAAGGCTTCACGTTTGAGGTTGATCGAGGTCAGTTCCGTGGTCGAGCCGGGCCCGCCGCCGGTAAGCTGCACCACCAGATCGAACATCTTGAAGTTTTCGATGCCGCGAAACAGAACCGCCAGCATCAGAAACGGCAGCACCATGGGGACGGTGATGGTCCAGAACTGCCGCCACTTGCTGGCCCGGTCACATTCGGCGGCCTCATAGATGGAGTCCGGAATCGATCGCAGACCGGCGAGGCAGATCAGCATGACAAAGGGGGTCCACATCCATGTGTCGACTATCACGATGGCCCACGGCGCCAGCGCGACATCGCCGATCATGGAAAAACTCGACGGATCGGCGCCGGTCGCAAACCCGACGATATAGTTGAAGAGGCCGATTTGCGGCTGATAGAGAAACGTCCAGAAATTGCCGACGACGGCCGGCGACAACATCATCGGCAGGACAATGATGGTCGTCCAGAGATCGTTTCCCTTGAACTTTTTGTTGATCAGGTAGGCGAGCGAGAAACCGATCAGCACCTGCAGCACGATTGTCCAGATCAGGAAGTGTGCGGTTGCCTGCATCGTTATCCAGATGTCGGCGTCGGTCAGAATGCGTTCGTAATTTCGCAGGCCGATAAAGTCGACCGCCCGGTTCGGCCGGTTCACCTTGTAATTGGTGAAACTGAGATAGATGGTCCAGATCAGCGGAAAGATATTGATCGCCAGCAGCAAAATGATGGTTGGCGCGACAAAGATCCAGGCGATCGCCCGATCCGAAAGGCCTTTTGCACGATTGACAATCGCAGCAGGTGTCGCCCGCGCGAGGCGGTCCATTGGGTTTTCCGTCATGGCCGGTTCTCGATGGATCTGGGTTTCGCGAAGCCGGAGTTTAACACGATCCGGCTTCGCACTCTCAAAGACAGAAAACAGGCAAGACCGGTTATTTCTTGCCTTCGTCCTCGAAGACCTCGTCCCAATCCTTCACAAGACCGTCGAGCGCTTCCTT
>JGI12316J15310_10000697_pt40 | contig 15347 bp, 15 predicted proteins | sample MarCyaLeptolynsp_FD_15310 | JGI IMG/M metagenome (IMG submission 15310)
CATTCCGGTTGCGCACAATGCGGATCGCCGCGAGTTGCTATCGGTGTTCGCCATCATCCCGGTTCTCATTCTCTGCGTGGCCGCATTCGGAATGTTCGATGGCGCGATCATGGGTCTCTGGGCCGTCTATTCCATCGATCTGGGATATACCGAGACCATTGCCTCGTGGACGCTGAGCGCCTCGATCCTCGGCAACCTGTTCCTGCAGGTTCCGATCGGGTGGCTCGCCGACCGCATGTCGCGTCAGGTGCTTTTGTCGACCTGTGCCGGTTCAGCGGCCCTTGGTGCCCTCGTCCTGCCGTTTCTGGACCTGAACGCATTTTACATCTGGCCGTTCCTGATGATCTGGGGCGGTTTGTGTTTCGGCATCTACACGATCTCGCTGACGCTCGTCGGCGAACATCTGAAGGGCGCCAAACTGATCTCGGCAAACGCCGTGTTCGGTTTGATGTGGGGCATCGGCTCGATCGTCGGAGGGTCCATAACCGGCGGATTGATGGACCTTGTCGGCCCTTACGCGCTCCCGGGCTTCGTCGCGGTGATTTTCGGAAGCCTGCTGATCGTTTCGCTGTTGATTGCGCCGGTTCGAAACATCGCTGCCCGATAGGTGTGCCGGACCCTAACCCCTACCCCGGACGGCTGCCGCGTTGATGCAACAGGATCAGGACGCAGGCCGAGACGATCAGGGCCGCGCCAAACAGGGTTTCCAGGCGCGGTACCTCATCGAAAAACACGTAGCCGAACAGGATCGCCCAGGGCAGGACGGAATATTCGAGCGGACTGAGGCGGGCGGCATTGGCGCGGGAAAACGCCCAGGCCAGACCGAAATACGAAACCGACCCGAGCGTGCCGACCAGCGCAAACAATCCGACATCCTCCAGGGAAACCGGACGCCAGGTCATGGCCAAAACAGGCAGGGTGATCACAGCCGCTGACAGGGTCTGGCAGAACACCAGGACCGCGGGATCCGCCAGAGTCGAATGCAGCCTTGTCAAAACCATGACCATCGCATAGCCGAGCGCGGCCAGGAGCACCAATCCCGCCCCCACCATCGCCACAGACCCCAGTTCGAACGTCGCCAGATCCTCCCAGACCATCACCGCGACGCCGGCCAGGCCAAGCAGCAGGGACAGGATCGCGACCGAGGTGATGGGTTCGCGCAAGATCAACGCGGCAAAGACAACGACAAACAACGGCGAAGTGAAGGCAACCGCCGTTGCCTCGGCCAGCGGGATGATCGACAGGGCAAAGAAAAAGCAGGCAGCGGCCAGGGATATCAGAACAGCGCGCGCGGCACTCTGGCGAATAACCGGCACCGTCACCTGACCCGGATTGGAGCGCAGAAAGAACGGCAGCGCCGCCGCGGCGCCGAACCAATAGCGGAACGCGACAATCTGCCCGACATGAAATCTATCGGTCAGATCCTTGATGACCGCATCCATCAGAGTCAGGCCGAAATAGGCCACAAGAACAGCAATTGCCGGCAGCGGGCCGGAGATATTGCGCATCAGCGCGTCCCGTTCCGGCTCTCCGTCTGTTGTTCACCGCTCAGATGTCGGCGGAATGCGAATTCCCAGCTTTTTCCCTGATCGGCGAGGTAACGGGTAACCGGAAGCTGCTCGAATCCGTTTCTTCGATAAAAGATATGCCCCTCGAGGAATCGCGTATCGGTCCACAACCGAACCGCATCGGCGCCGCGCGCACGGGCAAAGTCGAGCGCCATGCCAAGCAATTTCCCGGCGATGCCGCGCCCCCTGGCTTCGGGCAACAGATAGACCTTGTAGAGTTCGTAGATGTCGGGCGCCGCTGTGGAAACGATACCGAAACAACCAACCACGCGTCCGCCGGTTTCGGCGACCCACATGGTGCCGCCCCGTTCCGCCAGATAGGTGGCGACAGCATCAAGGTCGGAGAACTCGGCCGCACGGTCGAACGGGCAGTTCGGATATTGGCCGAAGATCCAGCGAATGACTTCGGCAATTGCGTCCCCGTCTTCGTCCCGGGCAGGCCTCAGGATTATCTCATGGTCTTTCATCGTCGCAAAACCGTACAATATTACACAAGTTCTTCATGCCCTGATAATCACCAAACTGAAATAAATTCAGGAACTCCCAGTATTTAAACTTGTATTCATTTTCTTAAATCTGAATTTCAAGTTTACTGACTTAGTGTTGATCCAGATATTCTGAGGAAACAGAGGTTCCCATGTTTGGATTTTGGAAGAATCAGGATGCCAACGTTGCAGTGGTTGCCGGCGTGGCTCTTCTCCCTATCACTGTTCTCGCCGGCTCGGCAATCGATATGGCGAACGTCGTCACCGATCGCAGCCGGATCCAGCACGCCCTCGACATTGCCGCCCTGGAAACGGCCCGCCGCATTAGCGACAATCCATCCTTCGGGGAAAACGACGCGCAGGTCATCGATTTTGCGACATCGTCGTTTCATGCCAATTACAACGATTCGCAAAAACTCGATCAAGACACGGTAAGGCGCACGGACGGTAGCGTAACCGTCGATATGAGCCAGGCACTGCGCCGCTCGTCCGGTATTATCCGCGAGGTCGTTCTCACAGCCAACGGCGATCACAAATCCCAGTTCATGAGATTGATGGTCGGAAATGCGCCGCTTGAAACCAAGACGACATCCGCCGCCATCGTTCGCAACGATACGTTCGACATCGTCATGGTGCTGGACAATTCCGGGTCGATGAGCGGCAGCAAGATCAGTACGCTGCGCACGGCGGCAACCGACCTGACAAACATCCTCATGGGCATTAACACATCCGGCGGCGCGCCCGACCGGGTGATGATGGGGCTGGTCCCGTTCACCGCCTATGTGAATGTCGGCGCCAACAACAAGAATGCCGACTGGATGGACAAGAATGCGATATCGCCGATCCATTCCGAAGATTTCGACCAGGCGGCCAACCGTTTCGACCTGTTCGACGAAATCAACGGTGTGTCGTGGCAGGGATGCGTCGAGTCCCGTCCCTATCCGCACGACGTAAAGGACACATTGCCGGAAGCGGCGACGCCCGCGAGCCTGTTCGTCCCACAATTCTCTCCGGACGAACCGGACGGCAACAACGATAACGGCATGTCCTACAACAATTCCTATCTCGACGACGAAGGCGGCACCTGTCCGGGGCGCGCGGCAAGCGGCCCGACGCGGCCGCTGGTGTCCCAGTCGCGCATCTGCAAATACGACAACGTCACGCCCTCGAGTTCCGTCCGCAACAGCAACGGCGTCTCCACCGGGCCGAACTATTTCTGCACGACCCAGGCAATCCAGCCATTGACCACCAACAAGGCGACCATCCTCGGTTCGATCGCCTCTATGCAGGCCAACGGGCTGACCAACATTCATGCCGGTATCATGTGGGGCTGGCGCGCCCTGTCCAAGGCAGAGCCCTTTACCGAATCCCGGGCCGACGACAAGGAAGACCACAACAAGGTCATGATCCTGATGACCGACGGCGACAATTATTACGGCTTCACCAACAACAACCACAACAAGTCCCATTATGGCGGCGCCTATGGCTTTCCCTCCCTGAACCGGATCGAAGCAAACCCGGTATCGTCCAGCGGATGGCTGAACAAGAGCAATGCCAGAACATCGGAAGCCTGTGCCAACGCCAAGGCGGACGACGGGATCCTGATCTATTCGATCGCGTTCAAGCTGAACAATGCCACGACCGTGAACATGATGCGCGACTGCGCCACGCGTCCGGACATGTTCTTTTCCTCAAGCTCCAATGCGGAACTCCGCGCGGCGTTTCAGGAAATCGCGGAATCAATCTCCAAGCTGCGTCTGTCGCAATAGGGTCCGGCAGGACTTTCAGTGGCGATTAAAGAGCAAACAGTCCGTCCCCTCGCGAACACTTTTCGCGGGGGGCTTTTCGATAGGACCGCGCCGTTGCAATCGGGCGTTTGCGGACCCTGAAATCGACCGGCGAAAACGGGTCGATCAGTCCGCCTTATCTTCGTCCGGAACTGCGGCAATCGTAAAGGGAAGACTGATTTCGGACCGCTGTCCGCCATTTTCGTCGCGCAAACGGAACAAAAGCGAATACCGTCCGGGATCGAGTCCTTCGAAGGTGAAACTGAAGGACGCCTGAAACTCGCGGTTGGGAGCCCGGCTTTCAAGGGACAGTCTGGAAAAGCCTTGCTCCTCGGCCAGCACCTGTCCGTTGGGTGTCCGCAACTCGAAATCCACGGTCAAGGCAATACGATACAGGTCGTCGGCCCGCGCGAATCCGTAACCGACAGGCTGCAGATAGACGAACATGGGTTCGTCTTTCTTGAACTCCGTTGTTTCACGCGGAACATAAAGTCCATAACCGTCAGCCGGCTTTTGCACGAACAGGGCGGACGACACGCCGAGCGGACGTTTTTCCCACAGAAGCGTCTGCAGATCCTGCAAATCGTCCCAAGCTTCCTTGTATTGCCCGATGGCAGCCTTCTGCTCAATGGCCGATGTCTTCGCCTTGACGGCTTCCTCGTCGGCAAATGCGGGCGTCAACGCCAGGGCCATGACGATGAATGCGATGAACCGATTTATTGTCATTGTTCTTATTGTCCCGAGCATTAGGGTCTGTGGACATTCAGTTTGTGGTGCCCGCGTGGCCGATTTGATCCGTCTTGGAGCGCCGAAACTGCCAAAGCGCCGGGCATTTCGAGGCTTTCCCCAATGACATCCAGCGGCAAGGCCGAAACCACCGACTGCACGTCGAAATGCCCCGCAGCCCGAACGTTCCGGAGAAAATCCTGAGCCCGCAAGTGTCGGCGATATATACGCATAGACCGGCTTGCACAATGATCCGCCGGTTTATTTCGTTCGCATCGTTAAAATGATTCAACCCAAGGGCGAACTTCCATTTCCCAGGACCAGACCGATCGCGGCTGTTCATAGACGTTCATGTAAGTTTCGGCGATCGCATCCGGATCCAGCATGGAATCCGGATTGTCGGCCGGCTCGATCCGTTCCGGACGGTTCGGATTTCTCACACCGCCATCGATGACAAAGTGGGCGACGTGGATCCCCTGCGGGTGCAGCTCCCGGGCCATCGACTGGGCCAGACCGCGCAGCGCGAACTTGCCCATGGCAAATGGAGCCGACTGTTTGTATCCCTTGACGCTGGCAGAAGCACCGGTGAAGAAGATGGCCCCGGCCCCTTGCGGAACCATGCGTTTGGCCGCATTGAATCCGACCAGGAACCCGCCATAACCGGAAACCATTATGGCAGTGCGCACCTGTTCCGGATCGAGCTCCAGAAACGGCGCCCGTTGCCGGGCGCTTGCATTGTAGAGCGCAAAGGCCAGGGTTTCATCGGAGGGCAGCTTGTCGAACATGGCTTCGACAGAGTGCGGATCAGCCGCATCGCAGGCAAGCACCGTTCCTCCGACCTCCGCCGCCAAGGGTTCGATCTTGTCGGTGTTGCGGGCGGCCAGATAGAGTTTGTGGCCTCGCTGCGCCAGCTTTCGGGCGACGCTTGCCGAAATTCCCGAACCCGTGCCAACGATCAACGCACTTTTGGACATTGTCTTTCTCCCTGTCTGCGATGGCAATCATTGCCGCATGTAATGCAGTTTTCCCGCGTGGCCAGCCCCATTTCCGTGATCCCAGGTCCCCGGACCGATGTGGCCCGGACCCGGCCAATCCCGCTCAGGGACGTCATTTCGCCGCATTTCCGGTCTTTCCACAACCCATTGTGTGGCGCGGCACGGTGGAAAAGCCCAAGTGGCTTGATGCGCAGCGCACGAAAGTCGATCATTATCGCAATTGATTCGGTTTGAACGGGCCATGCGGGCCGGTCGCTGCCGGGTCCAACCCGATGCGGATGTCAGTCAGGCCAATGGCACGATTTGCCAATTTCTTTGTTATCCTCTGCATGACGATCGTTGCCGCGTCGCTTGGGGTCGTGTTTCGGCTGCAGGCCGATTTCACGCTCGCCAACTCAATGCTTGTTTCCCTCGCATTCCTGGCCGTGTTTCTGGTCCTGCATCTGCACTCCCTGCGCCGACGCGATTATGACGAAATGATGGATCGTGCCGACGAAGTCGAACGCCAGAACGATCTCGTGCTGGAAGATGTCCGCAACCTGGAAAAGCGATTGAGTTCCCTTGAAGCCAATGCTCATGTGCGCGGAAGCAATCAGGATATTGAACCCGTCATTGCCGAAGTCGAAGTGCTCGGCACCCTGATCAAGCAGGTTGCCGAGACCATGGCCGATTTCGAAAAGCGGCTGGTGCAGAAAGAATGGCAGAACGAGCCGACCCTGAGGGCGACGGCGGCGGCCGCTCCCGTACAACAACAACCCAACGCACCGGTGGCACCGGTACAGGTACCGGTCCAGGATCATGATCCCGGAAATTCCGACCATGACGTTTTCGAAGTCGAGGAAACCGCGCCGCCGCTTGACCCGGTCCTTGTCGAAAAGGTGCGGAAATCGATCGAAGCCAGCAAGGTCGACCTCTACCTGCAGCCGATCGTCACCCTGCCGCAACGCAAAACACGCTACTACGAGGCCCTGACGCGCCTGCCGCTGGAAGGCGGCGAAGTCATGCTGCCCACCGACTACCTGCCGTTGGCCGAAGCGGCCGGCATCATGCCGGTGCTCGACAATCTGCTTTTGCTGCGTTCGGTGCAAATCGTGCGCCGTCTGACAACGCGCAACAAGGATGCCGGAATCTTCTGCAACATCTCTCCAACCAGCCTGGCGGACGCCGACTTCTTCCAGGAATTCATTGAATTCATGGAGAGCAACCGCGCCCTTTCCTCGCATCTGGTTTTCGAGTTTTCGCAAAAGACCGTGCGGGCCATGGGGCCGGTGGAATTCGAAAGCCTGCAGGCACTGGTCGATCTCGGCTATCGATTGTCGATCGACCAGATAACCGATATGCGCATGGACCTCGGTAATCTCGCCAGCCGCGGCTTCAAGTTTGCAAAGATCGCCGGCGATCGGCTGCTGGCGAAATCGGTCGATCTCGGCACTGAAATCCATGTCGAGGATCTGTCCAGCCTGATGCTGCGCAACGGCATAGAGCTGATCGTCGATCGCATCGAAACCGAATCCCAGGTTCTCGATCTGCTGGATTATAATGTCGCCTATGCACAGGGCTTCCTGTTTTCACCGCCGCGCCCGGTCCGGGCCGACGTTTTCCAGGGATATGCGTCCGGCCCGGAGCAAAAACGGTTGGCGACAGGATAATCCTGTCCTTTTCCACCGCCGCGCTATAAGACCGCGTCATGACAGATCCCAACACTCAAGACACGGTCAAGGAACGCATCGCGAAGGTGATTGCGCGCGCCGGCGTCTGTTCGCGCCGCGAGGCGGAGGCTCGTATCCTGGCCGGCCGCGTCAGCGTCAACGGCAAGCGCCTCGATACGCCGGCTCATACGGTCGGACCGGACGATGTCGTCCTGATCGACGGCGCGCCGCTGCCCGAGCGGGAACGCACGCGCCTATGGCTTTATCACAAACCCAAGGGCCTGGTGACCACCAACAATGATCCGGAAGGCCGGCGAACCATCTTCGACGCGCTGCCCGCCGAACTTCCCCGGGTGATGACCGTCGGACGGCTGGACATCAACACCGAGGGCCTGCTTATCCTCACCAATGACGGGGGATTGGCACGGGTGCTGGAACTGCCGGATACGGGCTGGCTGCGCCGTTACCGGGTCAGGGCGTTCGGAACCGTGCGCGAAGCGGACCTGGCGCGGCTTGCCGACGGCGTTGCGGTCGATGGCGTTCTCTACGGGCCGATTGAAGCGTCGGTCGATCAAAGCAATGGGCCGAATGCCTGGCTGACGATCGGATTGCGCGAAGGCAAGAACCGCGAAGTCAAGAACGTGCTGTCCCATATCGGCCTGACGGTCAACCGGCTGATCCGGGTCTCATTCGGCCCTTTCCAGTTGGGCGATATTGCCGCCGGTGATGTGCGCGAAGTGCGGACGCGGATCCTGCGCGACCAGCTTGGCGCCAAACTGGTAACTGCCTCAGGCGCCCTTTTCCAGGATGACCGGCAGGATGCGCGCTCGGCAAATGCCGGTCGGACCCGGGATACCGGGCCGGCGCCGAAACGCCCCCAGCAACCGACACGAAGCGGCGGCAAACCAAGAACGGGAAAAAAATCGGCAGCCAAACACGCACTCGCCAAACAAGCCCCCGAAACTGCGCCCAAGGGCAAACCGCAGCGGAGCAAAAAAAACACGGACAAACAAAAAGCCGGCACACCGGCATCTGGCAAACACGCGCCGAAACACGGTGTCAGCAGCAAGCCCGCATCCGGTCAATGGACGCCTGCCGGAACAAAACCGGACGCGCGTCCGCGGGGACGCAGAAACACAGGCAAGGACCGCCCTTGATGCGCATCGTGGGCGGAACGCTCAAGGGCATGCGGTTGGCCACACCGACTTCCCGTTCGATCCGGCCGACAAGCGACCGCGTTCGTGAGACCCTCTTCAACATCCTGCAACACGGATTCGACCTGTCGACAGACGCATTTCGCGTCCTGGACGGTTTTGCAGGAACGGGTGCCCTTGGCCTTGAGGCCCTGTCCCGCGGCGCGGCCTTTGCCGTGTTCGTCGATACCGAAATCGAAGCACGGGCGCTGATCCGGCAGAATGTCGAACGCTCCGCCACAGGCGGTGTGACGAAAATCTTCCGTCGCGATGCAACCCGTCTTGGTCCGGTGGGCAAACTTGCCCCGTTCGATCTGTGTTTTTTCGATCCACCCTATCGCAAAGGCCTGGGTGAAAAAGCGCTCGAGAGCGCCCGAGACGGCGGATGGCTGCGGGATCGTGCGCTTTGTGTCCTGGAGGAGGATGCAAAGGTTGATGTCAGTTTGCCGACGGGATTCAGCCTGAAGGATCGGCGAACGATCGGCGACACGCAGATCTTGTTTCTGGAATTTCAGACCGACCGCGTCATGTAGAACGGCCCCCGGTTGTATTCCATCTGCTCAAAGACCGGCGCAATGTCGGCAAAATCCACGGACGCCACCGGAGACGATCGAAAATTTTTGCTTTTTTTTCAGAGTCCCCCTAGCGGATGCGAAATTGTTCCCCATATCTAATCTATCAGCCACACACTGATACCCTGTCCCATCAAAAAACCGGTCCTGTCCCGCAGGGCCGGTTTTTGATTTTCAGACCATCGATCACCGCAGTCGCACCGACCGGGTTCCCGCCCTTTTGCGCACATTGCGACTGAGGCTCGGTCATTGGTTTCCGCAGACCATCCGGTGCGGCAAACGACGGTTTTTCAAAGTGCGATCAATCCTGTAAATTCCGTTAAAACAACGACTTAAACAGCACACAAGCACTTTACCCATTCGTGACTTGATTCCGAGCGAGGCATGAATACATGTATCAACAGGCGCTGGCCACACCGGCGTCTTCTGTACCCCGCTCCAAGAGAACCGGTCCTGCACCCCAGGGCCGGTTTTCTTATTCCCGGCCCCGCAAACCCGTCTACCGAGCCGGGACTGCGCGTTTTCATGCCATCCGCAAAAAGTGTGATCCGCGTCACAGACATCCGATAACAAAGAGCCCATATTCGGTTTGTCAGCCACACACTGACTTCCCTGTCTTCTCCCAAAAAGCCGGTCCTGGATCTTCCTGGGCCGGCTTTTGGTTTTTCAGACCTTGATCCCTGGAGGCGACCAGAAGGTTGTGGCGAGCGACCGGACTGCCTTTTGTCGGGCAAGCCGCAAAAGTGTGACGGACATCACAGACAAACAAGACCGAACGCCCCATATTCGAACTGTCAGCCACACACTGACCTCCCTGTCCCCTCCCAAAAAGCCGGCTCTGGTCCTTCCAGAGCCGGCTTTTGGTTTTTCAGACCTCGATCCCGGGAGGCGACCAGAGGGTTGTGGCAAGCGACCGGACTGCCTTTTGTCGGGCAAGCCGCAAAAGTGTGACGGACATCACAGACAAACAAGACCAAGCGCCCCATATTCGAACTGTCAGCCACACACTGACCTCCCTGTCCCCTCCCAAAAAGCCGGCCCTGGATCTTCCTGGGCCGGCTTTTGGCATTCTCAATGCCGAATATCCTGCAAAAAAGCGGAAATTTTTCGGAGACAGGCCACAAGCCGTCATTCTGTAATTTTCGTCACGGTCGTTGTGTAATGTGCGTCACAGGGATTTTACACCACCGGCCCCATATCAGGATTGTCAGAGACATCTGACATCCATGTCCCTCCTCAATCAACCGGTTCCGGACCTTCCGGGGCCGGTTTTCTTTTACAAAGTTTGCGAATAAAGCTTCGGTCCGATCGAACCGTCGCTTCGGTTTCATCGACGCCTCTTGTTGCTGACGCTTTGCATGTCGTTTACTGGGCGGAGCAAACCTTCCACCGGCCAGACCGCATGACCCAGAACCCGCCCAACATTCTCTTCCTTCAGACCGACCAATTGTCACCGTTCGTGTTGCGGGCCTATGGAGACACAATTTGCCAGTCGCCAGCGATCGATCGACTGGCGGCGAACGGCCTGGTTTTCGAAAACGCCTATTGCAATTTCCCCCTTTGCGCACCGTCCCGCTTCTCCATGGCTTCTGGGCAATTGGCCTCGCGCATCGGCGCCTTCGACAATGCCGCCGAATTTCCGGCCTCGATCCCGACCTATGCGCATTATCTGCGCGCGCTCGGCTACCAGACCTGCCTTTCAGGCAAAATGCATTTTGTCGGTCCGGACCAGTTGCACGGGTTTGAAAAGCGCCTGACCAGCGACATCTATCCAGCCGATTTCGAATGGACGGCCAATTGGGAAGCAACCGAATTCGGCGGCGCGACCGATATTCGCATGCTCACAAATTCGGGGCCCTGTGCCCGCAGCGTGCAGATCGACTACGATGAGGAGGTCGCCCATCGCGCCATCGGCGAACTCTACGCCCTTGCCCGCACAAGCGACAAGCGACCGTTTTTCCTGCAGGTTTCCTTCACCCATCCCCACGATCCCTATCTGTGCACACCGGACATGTGGGATCGCTACGACGATGCCAGCATTCCGATGCCGCATACCGGTCGCATTCGGGACGAGGACAATGATGCGCACAGTTTGCGATTGCTGCGCCAGCACGGGCTGGCGGAGGCAGAGATCAGCGAAGAGATCATCCGCCGCGCCCGTCGCGCCTATTATGGCTCCGTCAGCTATATCGATGACAAGATCGCGCAGGTTCTTGCCGCTTTGCAGGCGTGCGGATTTGACGACAACACGATCGTCGTGTTCTGTTCCGACCACGGTGAAATGCTCGGCGAACGCGGCCTCTGGCTGAAGAAGAACTTCTTTGAGCAGTCGTTGCGGGTGCCGTTGATTGTCTTCGATCCACGCCGCCCGCAGTCTGGCCGCGTCAGTCACCTGTGTTCCCTCGTCGATCTGCTGCCGACCTTCCTGTCCTTTGCCAGCGAGGGCAAATGGTCGGATCCGGTCGACCCGCTGGACGGGATCGATCTCAACGGGCTCCGTGGGCATGATGGCGAACCGGGCTCGCAAAGAGTCTACGCGGAATTGCTCAGCGAGGGGGTGCCCGCACCGACCTTCATGATCCGAGAGCGCCAGTACAAATTTGTTGCCAACGGCGTCGATCCGGATCTTCTTTTCGACCTGGACGCCGATCCGCACGAAATCCATAATCGCGCCAACGATCCCGATCTGGCCAGTCTCAGGGATGGATTTCGACGGGACGTCGCAATCAAGTGGAACCGGGATGCGCTGACGACACAAATCCTGCAAAGCCAGAAACGCCGCTTGTTCATTCGCAATGCCATGAAATCAGGGGTGCAGGCGGTGTGGGATTTCGACCCCGACGGCGTCAGCGACGGCAATTGGTTTCGCGCCCAATCCAACTACAACGATTGGGCGTTCGAATATCTGCCGGTCAAAGGTGAACCAGATGGAGTTGGCCGGCTCTAGAGTTTTTCACAGTTTCACGGAAACAGTGAAAAGCTCAAAGTCCCCGTATTCCGCATTTCTTATCTGTCCAGACGATTCCGTCTGAACAGGAAAAGCTCTAATGCCGGACAGCAAAAAGCCGCCCGGAGGCGGCTTCCAGCGTCGTGCGCGATTTCGCGCGATCAGATCAGCCTAGGCTGCCTGAATATTATCAACAGCCGTCTTGCCGGTGCGCCTGTCTTCTGCAGTGTCGAACGACACCTTTTGACCTTCGGCGAGACCGCGCATTCCCGCGCGTTCCAGAGCAGTCGCATGGACGAACACGTCCTTGCTGCCGTCGTCCGGCTGAATGAAGCCGTAGCCCTTTTGGTCATTGTAGAACTTTACAGTTCCCGTTCTCATCATATTTCCTTTTCAAGGCAGTTAGTCAGTTTCAATACCCGGGCAAGCGTCCGGCACATCGGTTCGTCGATATTTGGTGATCCTGTCAAAACAGCCCGACACTGCGCGGGTTGAACAGCCAGATTTTCCGGCCAAAAATCGAAGAACGTTGCTATCGCTTTTTGGGGATAAAGTCAAGGCTGAGCAGATTTTTCGCGGCTTTACACCAGGCTAGAATCGCTGGGATCTCCAATCATCATCACGGTTTGGTCCGGCCGGCCGACATATTCGAAAAAACGCTGAAACCTGCCATTCCGCATCGTCTCATGTGGCTATGATCGAGAATTGTGAAATTAGTATGATTGTCGCATCGATCGTCAAATCCGCGCGGCAGCCTCGAGCGCCTTGCGATCCTCGATGCAATAATAGCCGGACAATTTCGAAATTGTGCCGGCGCGGCGCCAGTCGTTGAGAACACGGCTGACATTTTCCCGTGCCGCGCCGACAAGCTTGGCGATCTCGGCCTGGCTGACCTTGTGATGCACGAGCACACGCCCGCCATCGACGGGTTTGCCGAAGTCGTCGGCAAACTGCAGAATAACCTGCGCCACCCGACCGGGAAGCGGCAGGAACGTGCGGGCGGCGAGCACGTTGTTTGCCTGTCGCAGCCGACCGACAATGATTTTCAGCATGTGGCGGTAAAGCTCGGGCTTGTCGTCGGCGTAACTTTCAAAATAGGCCTTGTTGATGAACGCGACGCGGGTCGGTTTCAGGGCGACGACATTGGCCGAGCGCGGCTCACCGTCGAAAATCGAAAGCTCACCGACGATGGAGCCGGGACCGACCATCGCCAGCACCTGTTCGTCGCCATCATGGTTTTCGAGCGTAACCTTCATCGATCCTTCAAGGACTGCGTAAAAGCCGTTTCCGGGATCACCGGCGGAAAACAGCCTGTGTCCGGATGACAGTTTCGTTGTGCGGGCGAGCGCGGCCAGACCATGCGACAGATCCGACGGAAGCCCGCCAAGCACGAAACTGTTTTCCAGGACCTTTTGCAATTCCTTCATGGTCGCCTCCTAATACTCTCTATGCTCGCGGCCTTGCCCGTAAAAACCGGGGGCGCACTCCTCACGGAATGCGGCCTTCATCCGGTCAAGGATTTCGGCCAATTCGACCACTTCATTCAAATACCCGCCGAAGCATTGAGACAAGCCTAACCGGCTCCGACAGGGAATTCGATTCAATAATACGAGAAAACCGACACAATTGGGCCAACCGAAGATCTTGAGGAGGGATATCCCGGCACGAACACGCGCGGCAGACACCTTGCCCCGACCATCATATTTCGTTAGAGCATGGCGCAACGCCGCCGGTTTCCGCCCGGCGCTTCCGCCGGCACCGAGTGTGTCAGGGAAGCCGATCGCCGGAAACGGCAGTGGGCGCAAAAAACCGGATCCTTTCAACCCTTCAGGCACTCAACAACCACGCGAACGAACAATCATGGCCAAAAAAGACAAGCAAGACCGTTTGAAAGCACGCAAGCCACGCGGGCTCGTCGATCGTTCGCATGCCGAAATCGCATCGCAGAACGAGATGCTGGATACGATCCGGGCCGTCTACGAGCTCTACGGGTTCGATCCGGTGGAAACGCCGATGATCGAATATACCGATGCGCTGGGCAAATTCCTGCCGGACCAGGACAGGCCGAACGCCGGCGTGTTTTCGTTTCAGGACGACGACGAGCAATGGGTGAGCCTTCGCTATGATCTGACGGCGCCATTGGCGCGTTATGTCGCGGAGAATTACGAACAGCTGCCAAAACCTTTTCGCTCCTATCGTGCCGGCTATGTGTTTCGCAACGAGAAACCCGGACCTGGTCGGTACCGTCAGTTCATGCAATTCGATGCGGATACGGTTGGAACGCCGACCGTATCGGCGGACGCGGAAATGTGCATGATGGCCGCCGATTGCCTCGAAAAACTCGGAATCCCGCGCGGCGACTATGTGGTTCGCGTCAACAATCGCAAGGTGCTCGACGGAGTGATGCAGACGATCGGACTGGGTGGAGAGACCCATGCCGACACCCGTCTGGCGGTGCTGCGGGCCATCGACAAGCTGGACCGGCTTGGCGAAGACGGGGTTCGTGCCCTGCTCGGCGCCGGGCGTCTCGACGAATCCGGCGACTATACAAAGGGCGCGGGCCTTGAGGAGCCGCAGATTGAGACCGTACTCGGATTCGTGACCGCCGGAGGCGCGAATTCCGGCGAAACGACAGCCAACCTGCAAAAACTGATCGGCACGAGTAACGTCGGCAGCGAAGGTGTGGCCGAGCTGGCGGAAATGGGCGCTTTGTTTTCAGCGTCCGGTTACGACGATGGCCGCGTGCTGATCGATCCCTCGATTGTGCGCGGCCTGGAATATTATACCGGCCCTGTCTACGAAGCCGAGCTGACCTTCCAGGTGACCAACGATGACGGCGAGGTGGTCCGGTTCGGCTCGGTCGCCGGCGGTGGCCGCTATGACGGCCTCGTCGGCAGGTTTCGCTCCGAAAACGTCCCTGCGACCGGATTTTCGATCGGGGTTTCCCGGTTGGCTTCCGCGCTGTCGGCGCTTGGCCGGCTGAACACCCAGGCGCAGGCCGGACCTGTTGTTGTTCTGGTCATGGACAGGGATCAGATCGGCTCCTATCAGAAAATGGTCTCTGATCTGCGTGAGGCCGGGATCCGCGCCGAACTCTATCTCGGCGGTTCCGGGATGAAGGCACAGATGAAATATGCCGACCGCCGCGGGGCGCCCTGCGCCATCATACAGGGTTCCAACGAACGCGAGGAAGGCGTGGTCCAGATCAAGGATCTGGAGGAAGGCAAGCGCCTGTCCATGGATATTGCCGACAACCAGGCATGGCGCGAAGCCCGCCCGGCTCAGGTCACGGTCCCGACCGCGGAAATTGTCGCAACGGTCCGGTCGATCCTGGAGAGCCAGGCGCAAGACCGGCAACAGGCATGACCCGCTCCAAGGCCGATAAACTGGACGGGCTGATCGCGCTTCTCGAAGGCGCGGGTCAC
>JGI12316J15310_10000146_pt8 | contig 15343 bp, 14 predicted proteins | sample MarCyaLeptolynsp_FD_15310 | JGI IMG/M metagenome (IMG submission 15310)
GGAACATCGGCCGCGAGTACGGGGACGCCGAGCCCCCGATGCCGTAGGACCGCCGAGGTCGTCCCACCGGGGTCGTGGCCAGCGTTCGCCGCGACCCCTGTGATACCAATTCGCGGTGCAGGTCTACACCAAGATCCTGATCGGGATGCTGGTCGGGGCCGTCCTCGGTCTGACCCTCGGTCCCAAGTCATCGTTCTTGGAGGCCGACCTCTACAAGGTCACCCAGTGGGATCGCCTCGAGCTGCGGTCCGACAAGGACAACCCGGACTCCGAGCTGCGGCTGCCCGCGCCCAAGAAGAAGGCCTCCGGCGAGGTCCCGGCGCTGCGCTTGCCGATCGGCGAGACCGCGAGCGAGAAGAAGACCGACGCCAAGGGTGAAGAGCACGAGGTCGCCACGTGGAGCCGCGTCACGATCACCTATACGCAGTCGCTGAGCCTGCGTGATCCCGACGGGACCGTACGCAAGGCACTCGGCGTGAAGGACATCGGCGACACCGCCGACGTGTGGCTCGCGATGGAGCAGACCGAGCTCGAGAGCGGCGGCTTTGCGGTCTGGCCGGTCCCGATCAGCGGCTTTGGCGACACGCTGGTCACCTGGCTCAAGCCGATCGGCACCGCGTTCATGCGGCTGATCAAGATGGTGATCGTGCCGCTGGTGTTCGCGTCGCTGCTCGTCGGCGTGGCGAGCCTCGGCGACATTCGCAAGTTGGGGCGACTTGGAGCGCGAACCCTCGGCCTGTACCTGGGCACCACCGCGGCCGCGGTGACGATCGGTCTGGTCTGCGCGCACCTGATCAACCCCGGCAGCTTCATCGACGAAAAATCACGGGTCGCCTTACAAGCGCAGTTCGTCGGGGCGGCCGGCGACGAGGTCGAACGCGCGGCCGAAGCCCCGTCCACCATCGACAACCTGCTCAACATCATTCCGTCCAACCCGGCGGAGTCGCTGGTGTCGGGCGACATGCTGCAGGTGATCTTCTTTGCGGTGCTGTTCGGCATCGCGCTGACCCTGCTCGACAACAAGAACGGGCAGCCGGTCGTCACCCTCATGGATCGCGTGCAGAACGCGATGGTGATGATCATTCACATCGTCATGAAGCTCGCGCCCTACGGCGTCGCGGCGCTCGTCGCCGATGTGGTTGGGCAGAGCGGCTTTTCCGTGCTGTCGGCGTTGTTCGTCTACGCCGGGGCGGTGCTCATCGGCCTCGCTCTGCACGGGATACTCGTCTACGGCGGCATCGTCATGTATCTGGCGAAGCTTCCGCTCAAGGTGTTCCTGCGCGCGGCTCGACCCACGCAGCTGATCGCGTTCTCGACCTCGTCGAGCTCGGCGGCGCTGCCGGTCACGATGGAGTGCGCCGAGGAAAACCTCGGGATCAGCAACTCGGTCTCCAGCTTCGTCATCCCGCTCGGTTCCACCGTCAACATGGACGGCACCGCGCTCTACCAGGGCGTCGCCGCGCTGTTCATTGCCCAGGTCTTTCAAATGGACCTGAGCATCGGGGCGCAGATCGGGATCGTGGCCACCGCGACCATGGCGTCGATCGGTGCCGCCGGGGTGCCGGGGGCGGGCATGGTCACCCTGGCGATGGTGCTCACCGCCGCGGGCATTCCGACGGTCGGTCTGGCACTGATCCTCGGCATGGACCGCCTGCTCGACATGTTCCGCAGCGCGCTCAACGTCACCGGCGACCTTGCGGTCACGGCCGCGATGGCGCGGCTCGAGGGGGAAAAGCTCGACCCGCTGAGCAAGGAAGAGGATCGGGCGGATCCCAATCGCGGCTTCGAGGGCCGGCTCGACAAGGAGCCGGAACCCATCGAGCCCGAGTAGGCGGGCGAGCTACTCGCCGGCTTTGCCGTCGGTCGGGGCCTTGCCGGCCGGAGCCTTGCCGTCCGCGGGCGGCTTGGGCGTCGGCGGCTTGGCGTCGCCCGCCGGCGCTGCACCACCCGGCGCGGGTCCAGCCGGCGTGGGAGCGCGGACCGGAGCTGCACCACCGGGCCCACCGGGGGCGGGGCGTGGCGGCGGCGGACCACCGGGGCGGCCCTGACACGCCTGCAGCTCCGCGACGGTCTTGGCCCCGATGACGCACTTGAGCTCCTCGGGGCTCGGCTTTTGCTTGTTGCACTGCTCGGTCAGCACCGGGACGGTGAGCCGCGTCTTCATTTGCTGCTCGACCATGGCGCGCTGCGCCTCGGGCACCTGGGCGAGCTGCTTTTCCATCTCGGGCTTCATCAGCTTGACCAGGTTCTTGGACGCGGCCTCGCACATCGGGTCGCCGCCGCCTGCCGGCGTCGGTGCGGGCGTGGGCGTGGGGGCGCCCGCCGGGGTCCCGGCCTTGGTGTCGGGCGCATTGCCCTCCGGGGCAGCCTTACCCTCGGCCGCCATTGCGCCACCCGCCGGCGCGCCCTCAGCATGATGCGCCGCACCGTATGCGGCGACGCGTGAGCGCTCTTGGTCGGGGCGAAGCTTCTTGCCCCCGGTGTCGCAGCCCGGAGCAGCGAGGCAGACCAGAGCAGCGGCGATCGTGATGACGTGACGTTGGGCCATGACTCGGAGGCCACCCCTTACCGCGTCCTGAGGCGCGGGTCGAGGGGGGCGCGCCGATGAACGCGCAGCGGCACTCTCGCGTTGCGCGTGCCGATCGCGTCCGGATCGCGGCCCGGGTCAGCCGTCGGCTTTTTCGTCGGCTTTGGCGTCGCCGGCCTTTGCATCGGCTTTGGCGTCGTCGGCTTTCACGTCTGCCTTGGCATCGGCCTTCGCGTCCGCCTTGGCATCGGCTTTCGTGCCGTCCGGGTTGATGCCGCGCAGGCGGAGCTTCGACTCGAACTTGCCGCTGACCTCGATCGGCTCGCCTTGCGGAGGCTTGGTCGGGACCACGGTGCCCTTGAACGTCCCCTTGAGGACACCGTCCTGGAACGACTCGAGGGTCACCGTGTTCGCCCCGGCACGCGTCGCTTTGTCGTCGCTGCGGTACTCCGTCTCTGCGCTGAAGCGATACCGATAGCGGACGATGGCCTTGTTCTCGGCCGTCAGCGTGACGGGCAGCTCGAGCTCATCGAGCTTCCAGCCGGCCATCTCCACGCGAAAGCTCGGGTAGCCCGCTTCCCCGGAGCCCGCCACCGAGATGCGTCCCGGTTTGTCCTCGAAGTTGACCGCCACGTTCTCACCGAACGGAAGGTTGGACATGTGCTCCATGCGTTCGCCGAGCCGCACCTCGAAGTGACCCGCCTGCGACACCATGCGCGGGGTGGCGGTCTTCTTCGCGTCGATCGTGGCGTGCGGGTCGATCGTCATGACCGGCTTGGAATCGGTCTTCGCCTCCGCCTTGGCCGGTGCGGCGTTCTCCTTGGTGTCGGCTTGTTTGTTGCCATCACAGGCGAACAAACAAACCCCGGCCAGTAGCGCTGCGACTCGCGTGATTCCACCCGACATCGCGTTCAGGGTAGTCGGCCGTCCGTGCCCGGACAACTGTCGGGCTTGGACTGCAGTGGGGGCTCGGCGCCCCGGTGGTATAGATGGGACGTGGACCGCGACCCCCCCGAGGGCGACCCCGAAGCGGCGCGTATCGACGAGTTGCTCGAGCGTCACCTGGGCGGTGATGCGACCGACGCCGAGTCCGAGGAGCTGGCGCTGTACCACGAGGAACGACCGGATCTGCGCGCCAAGATCGACGAGACGATGGCGCGGGGACCCGTCGGTCATGGCTGGCTCGAACGCGCGCGCAAGGACGAGGCGATCGCGGCCATCGACACCAGCGCTCGCGCGCGCATGGAGCGAGCGACGGGGCTGGCCCTGCTCGTCGGCGGCTGGGGCCTGTCGATTCCACTTCCCGCCGTCGGCGTACCGATGATGGGCATAGGCCTCATCCTGCTGATGTACTCCATCGTACGCGTGCGCCTGGCGACCCATCGCGACGACCCCTACAAGGACATCCAACGATGAATCTCCCCGCAGTCCAAGGCTCTCAGTCCCCCGTGGAGGCCAAGAAGAACAGCATGATGCTGTCCACCACGGACGAGGTGCCCCACTACCGGGTCACCAAAGTGCTCGGCCTCGTTCGCGGCAACACGGTGCGTGTCCGCAACGTCGGCGTGGACATTCTCGCCAGTCTCAAGCACCTCGTCGGCGGCGAGATCCGCGACTACACCAAGATGCTCGCGGAGAGTCGCGAGCAGTCGCTGGACCGCATGCGGTCCGAGGCTCTGAGCCTGGGTGCCAACGCGGTCGTCGGGGTCCGCTTCACCACCTCCACCGTGATGCAGGGCGCTGCGGAGATCCTGGTGTACGGGACCGCGGTCGTCATCGAACCGGATCTTTGAGCGACGGTCGAGTCATTGGCTGGGCACCAACCCGTTCAGCAAGACCTGTCGGCCCTCCAACAAGTGCTGATGCTCGTCAGTACAGCCCGGCCGCGGCGCGGTCGAGGTGCTCGTCGAGCAAGCCGAACAGCCTCGAGTTGCCGTCCTGCTGGACGGCCTCGAGCTTCTTGGCGCAGTCGGGAATCACTTCCAGAAACTCGTGAACCGCGGTGGCGTCGATCTTGGCGGCGAATCGGCCGTAGCCCTCGTGCTGGAGATAGCGACCGTTGAGGATCTGCTCGAAGTGCAGCTCGATCGGCACCGAGAGCGTCGGCTTGTGCAGGTACACGCACTCCGACATCAGGGTAAAGCCGCCACCAGTGATGACGCCGCGTGCGGTGCGAAGATCGTCGATGAAGCCGGCCTCGGAGAACGGGCGGTAGCGCAGCTTGCCCTCGACCTGTTCCTCTTCGATCTCCCGCCGCATTCCGTAGACCCGGCACTCCAGGCCCGAGTCATTGAGCGCCTTGACGAGCTCGTCGTTGCCTTCGGCGGTCTGATAGACGAGCAGGTGCTCGCCGGACCCGGACTTCGCCGCCAGAATGTCGTCGCGAAGAATCGGAGGGACCAGCGTCGTCTTGTCCTTGCGCGCGGGCGGCCGGAAAAACGTCGTGATGAAGTAGTGATCCGCGCGCGGCAGCTTGCCCCGGATGAACGTCTTGGTGACCTCGAACTCGGATACGTAGTCGCCGATGACCTCGTCGGGGAGCTTGCAGCGGTCGATGATCTGCATGTTGTCGATCGAGAAGATCGGCAGCCGATGCGCGCGACCGAAGTAGTACGTCCACGACTCGAAGTCGCTGATCACCGCCTCGGGCTCGAACGTCTCGATCAGGTCGAAGTACGCCCGAATCTGACCGGGCAGCGCGGCGGTGCCCTCGAGCACGTTGGACCACAGGGTCTTTCCGCGGCGGATCCGGTTCTCCTCCGTGACCATGTGCAAGCCGTGGATGCGTGAAACCGACGCGTCGTCGAAGTGCTTGCGCAGGAAGTCCACCGCGCGCTGCGACGCGATGATGTGCACGTCGTGCCCCTCTCGAAGCAGATGCTCGACGACAGCGCGCGAACGGATCGCGTGCCCCATCCCTTCGCCCACGACCCCGTAGAGGATCTTCATGCGCGCGAGTCTACCCCGCGCGTGCAACCCAATGGCCGCGGAGGGCTCTTGGTGGCAACGCTTCGCCCTCGGTCAGCGCGAGCCACACCGGGTAGATCCAGGCGGGGTCGCGCTGCAGTGCGACGATCGCGGCCTTGACCGTGGGGTTGTCGCGCGGGAGCAGCAGGCGCGGCGGGCTCCCGGGACGACGACGGACGGGGCCATTGCCCACGCACATCCGCACGTCGCCTACGACGCGATGGCGACCGCGTGCAGCGTGGCGTCGCATCGCCGCGAGCAAACCCTGCTCGGCCGGATGCAGTGCGGCATCCTCCAGCAGCTTCGGGCGTAGCGGATGGCGAGCGAGCTCGGCCGCACCGGACAGCGTGCGCCCGGCCGCGATCACGAAGCGGCGCCAGGTTCGAAGCAGCGGGCCGGCATCGTCGCGCAGCTCGGGCGGCCGGAAGCGAACTCCCAGTACTTCGGCGAGCAGGCTGCGCTCGCCTTCGTCGGCGATCAGGACCGGGACCGAGCCGAGGGCGAAACGATCCGGTCGCTGCGTGGGGTACAGGGCCGGAAGCGTGCCGTCATCCGATGCTGCGTCGCGCAGGTGTCGCAGCGACACGCATTTATCGGACTCCGCATCGACGACCCGAAAGACGTTGACCTTGTGCACCGCCTCGGGGCGGGCACCCTTGCGCGCCGCCAGCAGGATCAGTCGCGCGATCCGGGCGCGCGCGGCCTCCGACATCCCAGGGGCGGTCTGCCCGAGGCGAACGAGATGGCCGACGGCCTGGTCGATGAGCGCGTTGACCCGCGGTTCCATCCGCTCGCGTAGCCGCGCCGCCGACAGCTCGGTGGAGTTGGTGCCGAGCTCGACTGCGGCTTCGAAACACGGGGCATCGGGCACCGCAACGTGCCCGGTGACGAGACCGTGCTCGAGCAGCCACGCGTGGGCGGTGTCGCCGGTGGCCGGGATTGCGAGCTGACCCCGCAGCGGTTGATGAAGCGGCGCCGCGCCGAACGTCTCGATGAAGCCGGCATTCATCGACTTGCCGTCGACGAGCACCGGCACCGGGGCAAACCGAGCCGCGCCCGTCAGCCACTCCGTCGCGCGTCGCCGCTCGATGTCCTTGCTCTCGAGCACCACGCGCGTCTCGTCGGCGCCTGCGTAGGCTTCTTTCGTGACCCACGGTGCGGAGCCGGTCTTGTAGGCCAAGGTTGCGCGCACGCCGTTTGCGACCGTCGTGATCTCGAGCGCTTTGGGTGGCAGACCCGCGATCGCGAGGAAGGCGAGGGCGCCGGCGGACTCGAGCGCGGTCAGAGCTCGGTGCCGATCTTCGTTGGAGCGGCGCTCGTCGAGCAGCACCGCGGTCCACTCCAGCAGGTTCGCCGGTACGCCGCGTCCGTTGTCTCGGACGGTGATGCGATGGCGGCTCGTGGTGAGCTCGACGCTGGTGCAGCTGTCGCGGATCGCCCGGCGGACGAGCTCGGCGGGGATCTGCCACGGGCCCTGCAGCTGCGCCCGCGAGAGCTTACGGAGCTCGGACGCGACGTCGATCGTGAGCAGCCCGTGAACGTCGATCGAAGCGCTGGGATTCATCGCGGTCACGAGCGGGTCTCAGGCTCCGAAGTTCTCCAGCAGAGCGGCCTTGGCTCCGTCGGCGAGCAAGGGCGCGCGGCGTTCTTCGGGAAGGTCGAGGCGTTCGGCGAGTTGGTCGAGCGCTCGGAACACGGCGGTCCGTGGATTGCTGGCGAAGGCCGTCGTGTTGGCGGTCCACCATGGGGTGCCGGTCTCCACCAACACGATGCGCTGCGCCGAATCCCCCGGCAGGCGCACGCCCAGCGGGGCCAGGTCCAGGCTCGCCAGGCGTCCCGGAACGCCGCGCCCGAGGCGAACGCGCCAAGGCTCCTTGCGGCGCACGAGCGTCGCATTGATCGCGTCGGCGAGCGCATCGGTCCAGGCACCGTCGAACAGCTCGGCCCACGCGTCGAGGTCGACTGCACCGAGCGCGTCGGCGACCGTGCGGCCCTCCGGGGATTGGCCGTCGAGCACGGCGGCGCCGTTCTTGGCCGCGCGGCGGGCGAGGTCGGGTTGCTTGGCGGTGCGGTAGAGCCGGCCGGTGGTGGCGTACTCACGGGTGCGCTGCAGCGACAGCGATCGGCCATCGATCAGCGGCACGAGGGGCCGGTGAAAGAGCGAAGCCATGTGGCTGAACGCGGCCGGTTGCTGCAGCACGCCCTGCAGAAGCCGGGACAGGTCGGTGCTGTCGTCCAGGTTGACGTTGCGGAGCGTTCGGCCGCGCATCAGTCCCCACAGCGAAAGCACCAGCAACAGCCCGGTTCCGGTCGGCAGCAGCCACGGGCGTTCTGCCTCGAAAGCGAGGATCTTGGCCCGCAGCGTGTCGGTCGGGGGCTTCGGCGCAGACGGGGTGGATGTCGACGCCGGGATCGCCCCCTCGCTCTCCTCTGCGCGGTTCGGGGGTGACGGCGAAGGTTCGTCGGGCGCTTCGGCCGAAGGGGGGCTGTTTGGACCGGGAGGCGCGGCGATCCCCTCGTTCGGGATCCCCGGCTCGGAAGGCACGGCAGACCGACCACCGCCACCGCCGAGGGAGCCGCCCGACGTCGCCGGGATGCGCGGGGCCATGGCCACTGGAACACCACCGGAACGCTCACTGGCGTCGAGAACATGCCAGGCGTTGTCTTCGCCGAGGTACTCGACCCAAGCGTGCAGCCACGGCAGCACGCGGCCGTCGATGCCGATGTAGCCGACCGACAGCCGCGACTGCACGCCTGCCGCCTGCAGCAGCGCGACGAGCAGTCCGTTTTGCACGTCGCAGTCGCCCGCGCCGATCTCGAGTGTGCGCTCGATGAAGCCTTTGCCGTCCTCGACCGCCTTGGCGTGGCGCGCCTCCATCTCTTCGGAGCGGTCGTAGTCGACCTGGTCCTGGACCGTGCCGAGCAGGACGCTCACGCGTTCCTCGAGTGGCTCGCGGCGCAGCTCGAAGGTGAGATCGCGAAGGTCCGATGGCAGCGACGCCGACTCTGGCAGCGAGGAGAAGGGGTCCGGGTCCGCGGCTGCGATCGTCTGGTAGTGAAGCACCGCGTCCTTGCCGGCCTCGACCACGACCACCGGATGACCTTCCCGCGATGCGTGAAGCTCGGCGGGGCTCCCGTCGATCTTCATCGTGCCCGACACGATTCGGTGGCCGGTCGGCACCGGGATTCGCATCGGATTCCCGTCGCCCCGCACCGGCAACGAGACCTCGACGCTGCCGGCTCCATCGGGTGAGGTGGCGTACGGGGCGCTCGCCGTCGCCACCGGCTCGAGAATGGGCGAGCCGTCCTCGGACAGCCGGGGGAGGGTCAGCGCCGCAAAGTGCAGCCGAAGCGCGTCGGGTGAGTAGCTCAGCTCGCAGGGCTCGGCGGAGCCCGGCGACAGCACATCCACCCGTGGGCCACGGTAGCGCTGACCCAGGTCACCGTAGGGACGCGGCTGAGACGAGGCCGGCCCGATGACGGCGACCGGCGAGCCTGCCCCAGCAGCGGGCTGGTCGTCTCCGTCGGGGGGGCCGCTGTTGCCCCACAGCCATAGCGAGACGCCCACGGCTGCGACCGCCCCGAGACCCGCGCCAACCATCGTGCGCGCCGCCAGCGAGTTTCGCAGCGTCGACGAGGCACGGTCCCATCCGCGACGCCACCACGGCTGCGGGCGCGCGTGCGCCAGCTGCTGATCGATGAGGCGCTCGAGCTCCTTCTGCGCGAGGCGAACGAGCTTGGTGAGCGCACGATTGTCGCGGGCGTCCGAGCGCGACAGCATCACCTCGAGCGCGCCGGACTCGAGCAGGGCGGTGGGCGCAAGGCCGCCGGGCAGCTCGGGGAACTGCACCCGCATCCGGCTCGTGTGACGCCCGGTGGGGGCGACGAGGTCCTCGAGGCACGCGGCGGAGCGGACCCGAAGGCCGCGCGAGAACAGCTCGACCCGAGGCGCGCTGCCCAAGCCGACGACCCCACGCACGTGCTTGCGCCGAAAAGACGAGCTCGGAGCAGGCAGCGAGAACTCCTCGTTGGCCAGGCGTCCGCTGATCCGGATCGGCAGCGGCTGCTCCGGGTGATCGCGCATGCACAGGTAGCGAGCGCTCTGCTGGACGGCGTCGTAGACTCGATGCTGGAGACGGCCATCGCCGAGGTCGCGCGCGAGCACGATCTCCGTCCCGAATCGCTGTGGCGGCGCGACGTGCTCGCCCTGTTCGAGGCTGCCGTCGAGGCGAAGGCCCCACGCGGTCCCCGACCGCGGCCGCGACCGGATCGTGATCGACGTGGGGGAAAACCGCAGCACCGACCAGAATCCGACGCCGAACTTGCCGGCCTGCTGGGAGTTCTCCTCCTTCGACGAGGCGTACAGCGCGAACAGGTAGCGCCGTGCGTGCTCGAAGGTCATCCCCTCGCCGTCGTCGTAGCAGGCGACCCACTCGTGGGTCGCGTCGCTGCCAATCGTGAAGTCGACGCCGGTGGCGCCCGCGTCGCGCGAGTTTTGCAGCAGCTCGCGGACGAAAATCCACGGGTCGGGGCCGTAGCGGTCGGCCTCCAGCATCGCCCGCTCGCGGAACGCCTGGGACCGCTTCGCGGTGGTGCCGGGCTCCTCACCACTCACCGGTCCCATAGTAGCACCGCGGCGAGCCCCGACCCCTGTTCAGCCCGCCTCACACCACATTACAGTACCCGACGTGCTTGCACGCTCGTCGCGTTTGCTGCTGTTGGCCGCGTTGTTGGCCGGATGTCCGGAGGAGCCGAGCGATCCCGTCTCGAGCGGAACGCCTCCTCCGCCCGCGGGGACCGGGTCGGCGGCAACGGACGGCGCCACGGGCAGTGGGACGTCGTCTGGCGGGGTCACCGACACCGGAGCACTCGGGCCCGCGGCGTGCGAGGCCTGCGGGGCGGAGCAGTTTTGTGCGGCTGACTTCATGGCCGGGGTTTCGGATCCGGCCATGCTCCAGTTCGAGTGTCGCGAGGCGTGCGTGATGCCGGGGGACGAGGCGCTGTGGTGCGGCAACGATGAGGCTTGCTGCGATGGCGAGTCCTGCAACGAGTTCGGACGGTGTGGCGCAGTTAGCGGCGATGGAACCTCGACGGGATCGGGCTCCGAGTCGGGATCGGGTTCCGAGTCGGACTCAGGCACGACTGGCACGACCGGCACGACCGGCACGACCGGCACGACCGGCACGACCGGCACGACGGGCACCTCCGGCTAGCTCGACAACCAGTCCTCGGCGGCCTGGAGCGTTGCGGGTCCGTCCTCCGTGCGGTCGGCCAGCTCGCGGCACGATCGCATCGTCTGTGCGGAAGCCTCGGACCGGCCGAGCTCGGACTCGGCCTGGGCGAGTAGCCGGAGCCACTCGATTCGTTTGCGGTGGTCGGTGGGCTCGAGCATCGCGAGCGCCTGCTCGAACGATGCTGCCGCAAGCTCGGGTCGGCCACCCCGCAGGCCGATCGTTCCACGCACACTCATCAGCGCGGCGGTCCGAGGTCGACGCTCGGTCAGTCCCGCCGCGACGACGAGCGCCTCGTCGATCATCTCGAGCGCTTCGTCGAACCGGCCGGCGTCTCTCAGCGTGAGCGCGAGATTTTGGCGCCGCGTCGATCGATACGGGTTCGACGTGCCTTCGAGCTCGATGGCGCGGCGCAGCAGCAGCTCGGCCTGTTCGAGGTTGCCGCGCTCGCGTTCGAGGTTGCCCAGCGAGTTGAGCAGGACGCCCATCTCGAAGTCCGGAGACCCGGCGACCTCGGCATCCGCGAGGGCGGAGCGCAGCGTCTGCGCCGCTCGGTCCGGTTGGCCCTTCGCCACCTCGTTGCGAGCGAGCATGCGCATGACCTGAATGTGCTGCGCGGAGCCGGGTCCGGCAGCGGCCTGAATCGCCACACGGGCGCTCGCCAGGACCTCTGCCGCTCGCTCGTGGTGCCCCAGCTGCGTCAGGGCGCCGCCGACCAGCGTCTGTGCGAGCGCGGTGCTGGCGTGGTCGGGGCCCAACGTCTGGCGGTACAGCTCGGCCGCGCGCTCCGAGGGTCCGAGGGACGCCGCATATCTCTGCTGGTCGGACAGCAGCGCGCCGAGGTTGTAGCAAGCATGGGCGAGGACGATCGGGCGCGGAACGTCGGCGTCGAGGGCCTCGATCGCAGCGCGCAACGTCTGCTCGGCGAGCGTGAGGTCGCCTTGCGCCTCCACGGCCAACGCGAGCCCGATCATTGTCGTTCCGCGGTCGCCGCCCATCGCCGCGCCCGTTTCCCGCGGGACCCTGATGGCTGCACGCATCGCCGCCTCTGCGCGGTAGGGATCACCCAGCCGGTACAGGACGATGCCGAGGTTGTACTCCGTCGAGGACAGGCGTGCCGGCTCGACGCCATGTTTGTGCATCAGCGCCCGCGAACGTTCGAAGTGGGTCCGAGCCTCTTCGAGCGCGTTGTTCTCGAGGGCGACGAGGCCTCGAGAGTTTGCGAGCGCGGCCGCCATCGAGTCGATGTTGCCGCGCTCGATCGCGGCCTGAGCGTGTCGAGCCCAGCGCGCCGCGAGCTCGGGGTCATTCTTCGCGACGCCGGTGAGCGCGACGAGCTGGCTCGCGCTGTGGGCTGCGATTGCATCGTAGCCGATACCGATCGCGACGCTGTACGCCCGCTCGAGATGGGCTGTCGCCTCCTCGAGCTCGCCGGCGCGACGCAGGAGTCGGCCGCGGAGCGTCAGCGCCTCGGCGACGACGCTCGGGACGCCGAGTTGTTCTGCTTCGACGAGGACCGCATCGATCTTGCGGCGGGCGGTGGCGGTGGCATCTGCGTTGGACAGCCACTCGACTGCGGTCAGCCGCTCGCGAAGCTCGTAGACTGGATCCTCCAGCCCGAGCGGTGCCGAGGGTCGTTGCTGCGCCCCGGCGGGGCCGCTCCACGGCAGCGCCCAGCGGACCGGGGTGGTGCCCGACGGCGCCGGGGCAGGGCGCGGGATCACGATGGCGGCCACACATGCGACGCCGAGCGCCACCACGAGCCCTCGGCGCTTGGCCGGGCGCATGGCTCGAACACACGCGTCCATCGAGGCCCACCGTCGCGACGGCATTGCATTGAGGGCGCGTGCGACGGTCCTGCGTACGCGACGAGGCGCGACCGCATCGGGCCATCGCAGGCGGGCCGTGGCGACCGACCGGCGAAGGTCGTGCAGGTCTTGCCCCGAGAACGGTCGTCGCCCGCACAGCGCCTCGAACAAAGAGACCGCCCACGCCCACTGGTCGGTCGCCGGTGCGGACGACTCGCCCTCGAGCAGCTCGGGGGCCATGTACACGGGCGTCCCGCGGCCGCGGCCCGCACGGTCCGAGCCCGTCTGCGTCTCCTCGAGCAGCAATCGCGCCAGGCCGAAGTCGAGCACCCGCACCCGCCCGCCGGGCTCGACGATCACGTTGTCCGGCTTGAAGTCGCCGTGCACGAGCCCTCGACGATGCAAGGCTCCGAGCACGCGACCTGCCTCGGCGTAGGCGGCGAGGATCTCGGCCGCGGATCGATGCTTCACCCATGCCCGAAGCGTCAGCCCCTCGACGCGTTCCATGACGAGGAAGAGCAGCCCGTCCTGGTCGCCGACGTCGTAGATGCGCACCACTCGAGGGTCGGCGATGAGCGCGAGCGCCTGTGCTTCCTCGCGGAGTCGCTCGCGATGGCGCGCCAGCGTGGCCGCGTCTCGGATTGCAACGCACTTGATCGCGACGGTGCGCTCGAGGTCCGGGTCGCGCGCTTCGTAGACCGTGCCCATCGCGCCGGCGCCGATCCGGTCCACGACTTCGTAGCGGCCCAGCCGGGTCGGCTGGCTCTCGACCAGAAGATCGCGCAGCCGGTCCGCAGACGTGTCCAGGCTCGCCGAGCGCCCGTCGTGCGCGATGCGGCGACACACGGAGCAGGTCTCGACGTGACGCTCGATTTCGGCGCGCGCCGCGTCCGACAGCCCGCCATCGACGAATAACGCCAAGGCATCGTCGGGTGGGCAGAGCCGGCTGGACTCGATCGCGGGGGTCATCGGAACATCAGGGGAGGTGGAGTCCGAAGCTTGGCACGCGTACGAGGCGGAGGCCGGAGATCGCGTGACGTCGATCGGGTTGGACGCGGCAGCGGTGCAGGCGTTGCTCGAGCAGGCGCGCGCGGCGTGGCCCGACTTGACGCTCGCCCCGGCCACGTTCGGGCGCATCCTGGGTCGCGCTGCAGCCAACGCCGCCGACGGCATCGACAAGCTCGTCGTCGGCGATCTCGCGCTGGTCGGTCAATGCCTCGATGACGATGCGCGCGCGATCGCGGCGCTCGATCGGATCGTGTCCAAGCAAGCCCAGCGCGTTGCCGGCTACAGCCGACTCGATGCGTCCGAGATTGCGCAGCTCGCTCGCGTGCATCTGCTCACCCGGCGCGACGAGGGCGAGCCACGGCTGCTGCAGTACGCAGGCCGTGGCTCCCTTGCTTCGTGGATCCGCGTGGTGGCCGGGCGCCTCGCGCTCAACGCCGAGCGCGCCGAAGGTCGGCGCCCGTCGAGCCACGAAGAGTTCTGCGAACCGATTGCCCAGAGTACGCCGGAGGTTGCGCTGCTCCGGGCGGAGCGACAAGACCGTTTCGCGCAGGCGTTTCGCGAGGCGTACCGCGCCCGCGACGGGGACGAGCGCCTCGTGCTCAAGCGTTACTTTCTCGGGGGCTGCACGCTCGCCGAGCTCGGAGCCGAGCTGGGAGTGCACACGTCGACTGCCGCGCGCCGCGTGACCGGGGCGCGGGAAGCTCTCCTCCAGGACTTTCATCGTCGGCTGCAGGCCGCCGTCGACAATGACGAAGCAGAGGCGGGTCAGTTGCTCGAAATCCTGCGAAGTCGCCTCGCGCTGAGCGACGCGGCGCTGCTGCAGACGACCGAGCCGGACTGACCGGCGCCTCACGAAAAAAGAATTTGTCCCGTGATCGTCGGGCCTTAGCGACGAATTCCTAGGGCCGGGCCCCATTGCGGCGAGAAATCGAGAATCGGGGCGCTGTCCCCCGAGCATGCTTCACCGACGCATTGCTCGCGCCTCTCTTTTGCTGATCGCCTTCGGATTCCCTGCGTGCTCCGCGGAGAGCAAGGCCGCCAGCACGCTCGACGACTACGAGAAGGTGTTCGGCAAGTGCAAGACGCTGACCGAAGAGGCCAAGCTCGAGCCGGGTCAGCACGGCTGCGCCGAGGTCACCAGTCGCGCGGTCGAGATGGGCCTCAAGAACTCCGGTCTCGAAGAGTCGAAGTGGCGCCCGATGCTCGAGGCGTGGCTGAAGGACAAAGGCCTGACCGCCTACTACGTGACCAAGAAGTGAGGACCGGCCAATGAACAAAGTGATCGGAACCGCGACCTTCGCCGTCGTCGCCGCGGCCATGTACTGGCTGTGCGGCAACGCTCACATCGACATCTTTCCGTGCACCGGCAAGGCGAGCATTCGCGGGCCATTGGGGTACACGCTCCAGTCCAACTCGGATTCGTGCAGCCTGCTCGAGCACAACCGTGGCGTCGCGACCGACGGCTCGTACTCGAAGCTGACCGGCGCGGGATGGGCAAGCCTCGCCGCCTTCTGTCTCGGCATCGGCCTCGTCGCCGGGCTGGGGGCAGGCATCGCGACCCGCAGCGTTGGCGCGGCGCGGGCCTAACCTCAGCCTCCCGCCGCCACCTGAGCGCGCAGCTTGTCGAGCTGTTCGGCGATCGACGTCGCGCGCTCCGGTGGATCGGGTGGGTCACCCAGCAAGCGCATCGCCAGCTCGAAGTCTTCTCGCGCGCCCACGAGCCGGCCCGCGTTGGCGAGCGCGACTCCACGTTGCTCGTGGATGTCGATACGGATGCGCTTGACGTCGTCCCCACGGTCCGC
>JGI12316J15310_10000099_pt173 | contig 15324 bp, 13 predicted proteins | sample MarCyaLeptolynsp_FD_15310 | JGI IMG/M metagenome (IMG submission 15310)
CTTCGTCATATCCTCGCTTCTGCCGATTGTTATTCGCAGTGCTTGCGGTAACCCTTGCCCTGGCAGATGCCGAACTGCGTAGCCAATATCGGCCAAGGCATCGCGTGCTCTTTCGGCCGAGACGTGTCCTTCGAACAAAACAAGCAAGAAGTTCGCTTCGCTAGGCACTACACGAAGGCCGTGATTCCCCAGCGCTCTCAGGGCTGTTGCAAAAGCATCGCGCTCGGACTGATTGTGCGCTCGACTGGCTTCCACGAAGGCCTGATCTTCAAGGGCAGCGAGCGCGGCTCTCTGCCCACTTGTTGTGACATTGAACGGTCCGCGGATCCGATTCAGAATATCAATCAAATGCGGGGCTCCAGTGGCCCACCCAATCCGTTCAGCTGCGAGCCCGTAGATTTTCGAAAAAGTGCGTGTGACGAGCACATTGTCTACTCTCGCAGCCAGCTCAAGCCCGCCATCTTCCGATCCCGGCGCGACATACTCTGCGTAGGCTTGATCGATGACCAAGAGAATATTGGCGGGCAGGCCGCCGTGGAGCCGCTCGACTTCGCTGGCTGGGAGATAGCTTCCGGTTGGATTGTTGGGGTTAGCCAAGAACACCACTTTGGTCCGTTCGCTCACAGCATCGAGGATGGCGTCGACATTCGCGGTGTAGTTGCTGTCGGGGGCCTCGATCGGTATCGCGCCGCACCGCCGAGCAGCGATGTCGTAGACCGAGAAGCTGAAGCGGCTGAACAGCACCTCGTCGCCGGGTCCCGCAAAGCCTTGCGCGGCCAGATTGAGCAATTCATCCGATCCCGTGCCGCAAACAATTCTAGCCGGATCTATTCCATGCATCGAGCCCAGGGCCGCGCGCAGCCTGCGCGCGTCCGGATCAGGATAGTCTGCGGCGCCGCGGCTCTGCGAGAGAGCGTTCAAAGCGCCAGCGCTTGTGCCTAGAGGATTCTCATTGGCAGACAATTTTACCAGCGGACGGCCATCACTCGTGGTGGCCTTTCCGGGCACATAGGCATGGATCTCGGTGATCCAGGGCTTTGGGGTTGGTCGATTGGTCATAGAACGGCGCGGCGATAACCGCTTCGGTCGGTGAAGAACAGCCCAATTGACAGTCGGTCTCTGGTCGCCCAATCCGCTGCTCCTATGGCGACGTCTTCAGTCTCGAACCTCTTCAAGCTCACGGGTGACCTGCCGCTCGACAGCGGGCAGGTGCTGTCAGGTGCCGAAATCGCTTACGAGACGTATGGCGAATTGTCGGCAGACAAATCGAATGCGGTGTTGATTTGCCATGCGCTGACGGGGGATCAGTATGTCGCCAGCCATCATCCAATCACTGGCAAGCCAGGATGGTGGGTAAGGATGGTCGGGCCCGGCAAGCCAATCGACACGGAAGCCCACTTCGTCATTTGTGCCAACGTGATCGGCAGTTGCATGGGATCAACCGGGCCGGCCAGCTTGGCACCTGACGGAGAGCCCTATGCCATGCGCTTTCCGGTGATTACGATTCGCGACATGGTGCGGGGGTTGGTCGCTTTGCTCGACGGTTTGGGAATTGAGCGGTTGCATTCGGTTGTCGGCGGTTCGATGGGGGGCATGCAGACCTTGAGCCTTGCCGCGAATTGGCCGGAGCGTGCCGAACGCGTGCTAGTGATCGCATCCACAGCTCGCCATTCCGCACAAAACATCGCCTTTCATGAAGTCGGGCGACAAGCCATCATGGCTGATCCTGCGTGGTCAAAGGGACAATATTATGGGGATTCGGCATCACCTGACAACGGCTTGGCTGTCGCCCGAATGGCGGCGCACATTACCTATCTCTCGGAAGAAGGGCTGACCGAAAAATTCGGACGCAGATTGCAAGACAGGGATGCCAAGAGTTTTGGTTTCGACGCCGACTTCCAGATTGAGAGCTATCTGCGGTATCAAGGGAGCGGGTTCACACAACGGTTCGACGCCAATTCTTATCTCTACATCACCCGGGCAATGGACTACTTCGATCTCGCGGAAGAGCACGGCGGCAAATTGGCCAATGCTTTTGCGGGTTCAAGCGCTCGCTTTTGTTTGGTCAGTTTTGACACCGATTGGTTGTACCCAACGTCCGAGAGCCGTCACATCGTTCATGCGCTCAACGCCGCGGGAGCCAAAGTGAGTTTCGTGGAGCTCAGCGCGCCGCATGGTCATGACAGCTTCCTGCTTGAGCATGCGGGCTTGGACCGCGTTGTCGGAGGGTTTCTCGAATGAGTTCCGGTTCGGTGCAACTGCGCCCTGATCTTGCGATCATCGCGAGTCAGATTGAGGCTGGAAAACGGGTGCTCGATATTGGCTGCGGAGACGGTGCACTGATGGCCGAACTGGAGGCAAACAAGTCTGTCGATGCGCGCGGTATGGAACTTGATCCTGTCAAAGTTGCCCGCTGTGTCGAGTTGGGTCTGTCGGTCGTCCAAGGCGATGCCAATCGGGACCTCGCAGATTATCCAGATCGGGCCTTTGATTACACCATCCTGGGGCAAACGCTGCAAACCTCGCAGCGCCCAGACGAAATGCTTGGCGAATTGTTGCGGGTCGGGCAGCGGGCCTTCGTCAGCTTCCCCAATTTTGCGCACTGGAAGACGCGGACAGCATTGATGTTTGGTGGGCGGATGCCGGTCACACGCGCGCTTCCGGTTAGCTGGTATGCGACCGAGAACATCCACCACGTCACCGTGGCTGATTTCGAGGATATGACAAATGAAATTGGAGCCAAAATCGAGCGCCGTTGGTTTCTTTCCAACGACCGGGAAATCGGCGCGCTAGGCTCAAACTGGCGCGCCGAATTCGCGTTGTTTCAATTGACGAGTTGAGCCGATTCAGCCGCCCATCTGGATGCCGCAGATCTTGTGGCCGTCCGGGTCCAGGAAGTAGCACAAGTGCATCAGGCCCATGGTGCCTTCGCGAGGGCCGGGCGGGTCTTCAATGCTCGTGCCGCCGTGCGCAATAGCGGTGTCGTGCAGCGCTGTGACTTGCTCGAGTGAATCGCATTTGAACCCGATAGTGAAGCCGTTGGCAGGAGTCGCCGATTCGTCATTGATCGGCTCGCTGATCGAGAAATTGCTGCCATTGTGCATGTAAAACAGGCGGGTATGGCCGCTGTCGCTTACGTTCACGAATGGCTCGCCAGCACCCAATACGCCGAGGACCGCGTTGTAAAACGCTTTTGAACGCTCGATATCGTTGCTGCCGATCATCACATGGTTGATCATTTGAAAATTCTCCTCTCAGTTCAGGAATCGTCACCGCAGTAGTGCGCGGTTCAGCAAGGCTGCTATAGCGCTGCGGCCATGATCGGAAGCACAATCTTTGCTGCATTGTTAGCGGCACAATCTCCGGGAGGCGCTCAAGCCGCCCAAACTCTGCGGCTCTCACAGGAGAACAAGGCGGTGATTCGCTGCTCGGCAGCATTTGCTCTGGTTGCTGCGCGTCAAGACAATGGCGACGAGGCAGCGCTTCAGTGGCCACGCTTAGATCAGCGGGGACGCGAGTTTTTTGTCATCGGGCTCGCAGGAATAATGGACCAGCACAGCTTGGACCGGACTGCCGTGACACGATTGGTGCGCGAAGAAAGTGTGCGGATCAACGAAGCGGGTGATCTGGACGAAATCATGCCAGCTTGCCTGCTGATGCTCAACGCATCGGGTCTATAGCTACTCCCCATGAAACAAGTGTCGGATAACTGCCACGGCTGCCCGCAGTCGCGGTGGATTTGTCAGTGCAAAACAGCTTAAGGAAACACCGTCATGTGGCGCTTATATCAGTTTCCCTTATGCCCCTTTAGTCGGAAGATCCGGCTGCTCATGGGTGAGAAGAATATTGCGTATGATCTGGTGCGCGAGGATCCTTGGGCCGCTTCCGATTTGTTCTTCAACTTGAACCCTGCGGGCCGGACCCCTGTTGCGGTTCATGAAGAACGCAACATCGTTCTCGCAGACAGTCGTGCCATTGCCGAGTTTTTCGAGGAGACCATCGATAAGGCACCGATGATCAATGGTACGGCGGCTGGGCGTGCAGAGATCCGTCGACTTGTCGCCTTATTCGATGAGAACTTTTACGGTGATGTCACAGCGCCTTTGTTGCACGAGAGGATGAAGAAACGGATCGTTCTGCGCGAGCCGCCCGACAGTCGTATCCTGCGAGAAGCGATGAAGCTTGCGCATGGGCATCTCGATTACATGGACTGGCTGATTGATAATCGACCTTGGCTCGCTGGCTCGACGATGAGTATGGCCGATCTGGCGGCGGCGGCTCAGATTTCGGTGGCCGATTATCTTGGTGGGATCGATTGGACCGGCCATGAACAGACGCGTGGTTGGTATTCTGTTTTCAAAAGTCGCCCAAGCTTTCGTCCATTGCTGACTGAACGGATGGAAGTGATCCAACCTCCGCCACATTATGCCCTGGTCGATGGGTAGCCACCCCATCATAGCCATCGTAGTCCGGAACTTGTCCGAGGTTCGGAGCGTACCGATATGGGTGAGGCAATGAGAGGAACGCTGGATGGACAAAGACCCGAAATCGCTGACTGAAGCCGAGTGGCGCGAGCGTTTGACCGCCGAGCAGTTTCATATTTTGCGCGAGGCTGGAACCGAGCGAGCATTCACCGGCGAGTACGACAAGCACTATGAGGCGGGCGAATATATGTGCGCTGCCTGCGGAACACGGCTCTTCATCAGTGCGGCCAAATACAACAGTGGCTGCGGCTGGCCAGCCTTCACCAGACCTGCTGATGAGGGCACGATCGACGAGCACCGCGACACCTCGTTTGGAATGATCCGTACCGAAGTGACATGCGGCAATTGCGGCAGTCACTTGGGCCATGTTTTTCCCGACGGGCCGCCAGCGGAAGGCGGGCTGCGATATTGCATCAACTCTGCCGCTCTCCAATTTGCTCCTGAAGACGAGAACTGAGTACAGGCCGCTTCCAACCGTTCACGCGGGGTTAGAACTGACTTATGCAGGGCTAAATTGGCGACGCGCGTTTAGATTGAGCTGGAACCGACATGTCAAAGCGGGGCAACCGTCTGCAAAACAAAGGAAAGCGTGGCTCGCGTCGCGCCGCTTCTGAGCGTACAAAGCGCACCCGCGTCAGTCGATCCAACACCAAAGCTTCGTCGAGCGGCTCATTCTGGTGGTTTTGGGCTAAACGGGCCTTCATTTGGGGTGCGGCCGCGGCGGTTCTGGGAGCTTTGTTCCTCACAGTAGCGGTTGGATTTGCGGCGCGTGAGATCCCAAGCTTCTACCAGCTTAAATCTTCGCAAAGCGCTCAGACAATTTTGGTGCGCGCTCGCGACGGCACTGAAATCGTAGAGCTTGGCCCAAGCTTTGGCGAATGGCTTGATTACGAAGACATTCCTCAGAACATGAAAAATGCGATGATCGCGGTCGAGGACCGCAGATATTTTTCGCATTTCGGCATCGATCCCATTCGAACGACTGGTGCGGTCCTCGAGTCTTTCGGCGGCGACAAGCGTATCGGTGGCACATCGACAATCACTCAACAATTGGCCCGTAATATCTTCTTGAGCTCCAACCGGACGTTTGATCGAAAAGCGCGAGAAGCAGTGTTGGCTTTGGCGCTCGAGTGGAAGTTCTCAAAGGAAGAAATCCTCGAGCTTTACCTTAACAAGGTTTATTTTGGCGGCGGCGCCTATGGGATCGACAGCGCAAGCCGGAAGTTCTTCAGCCACCCCGCGACCACGCTCAGTGTCGGCGAGGCCTCGATCATTGCCGGTCTGGTTAAGGCCCCCAGCCGCTATTCGCCCACCGCGGATGTTGACGCGGCTGTGAGCCGGGCGAAAACCGTCCTGCGGTTGATGCGCGAACAAGGTTTCATCTCCTCTGCCGAAGCCTCGGTTGATGTCGATGCAGTGAATCTGAAGCAGCAAAGCGGTCAGAATTCGGTCCGCTACTTTACGGATTGGGCACTGCCGCAGCTTGATATTTTGCTGCCAGAGACCACCGCTCCAATCGAGGTCTGGACAACTCTCGACGTTGGTATGCAGCGCGCAGCGACAGCTGCGATCGATGCCAACACCCCCGGCGGCGCGCAAGGCGCGATGGTCAGTCTCGACCGAGACGGTGCGATCCTCGCAATGGTCGGTGGCACCGACTACGTTGAAACCAATTTCAATCGTGCGACCAACGCCATGCGGCAACCAGGCTCTTCGTGGAAACTGTTTGTCTTCCTCGCTGCGCTTGAAGCCGGATACACGCCCGATGCACGTGTGGTCGATACCCCGGTTACGATCGATGGCTGGAGCCCTAGGAATTCGAATGGGCGCAATGTTGGCGAGACAAATGTGCGCACCGCTTTCGCCTATTCGATCAACACTGTGGCGGCACAACTGGGCAACGAAGTGGGGTTTGGTACCGTGGCATCGGTTGCCCGTCGTTTCGGTATTTCCACTCCGATCTCTACATTTCCGGCGATGGTTCTTGGCTCTTCCGAAGTGCGCGTGATCGACATGACTCGGGCCTTTGCAGTGATCTCGGCACAAGGCAGTGCGGTTGAGCCCTATGGGATTACCAAGGTCGCGACCGCGAGCGGTGAAGTGCTCTACGAACACACCAAAGCCCGCGAGACCTCCTTGATCCCAGACTACGTCGCCGCCGGGATCACCGATCTGCTTCAAACGGCGGTCAACACTGGCACCGGCCGGGCGGCTCAAATCGGCCGTCCTGTCGCTGGGAAGACGGGCACCACCAGCTCGAACAAGGACGGCTGGTTCGTTGGCTTTTCCTCAGGGATAACAACCGGTGTGTGGATGGGTCGGGATGACGCTAGGGCCGTACGTGGCTTGCAAGGCGGGCGGGCCCCGGCGCAGGCATTCGCCGCATACATGCGCTATGCTGTCAAAGATCGACCGATTGAACAATTCGATACCGAGCTGAACTTGCCGGAATGGCAACTTGAGCCGGATGAGGAATTCATGTTCGGCGATCCGGATGATTACTACTTTATCGATGAGCAAGGAAACCTCATCGAGCCGGGCAGGCCAGACCCAGACAGCGAACTGCCATTTGATGTTGAAGGCGAACGGCCCAGTGTCGAAGAACAGGCCGATGGCCCGCCAGCAGCGAGCGATGCCTTCCTGAACGAAGCGATCGGCGGGACATCAGCACCATCAGCGCCCGAGCCGCCTTCGACCCCGCCCAATCCGGTGGCTCGGGAGTTTGACGAAGTCCTGCGTGAGGAAGACGACAATCCTGGTCGATAGAGAAAGGGCGCAGCCAGCCTAGCTCACCGCGCCCTTCCGTTTTGGCAATCAATATTCTTGTAGCGATTAGCGCAGTCTAATGGCCACGAAACGAGGGTTTCCGCGCAGCGGATCGATCCGCAGCAACAGCGCATCTCGATCAGCGTCTTCGGCCGCAGCGATTTGAGCGCGCAAATCTTCAACGCTCGAAATCGCTTGATAATTGGCCGACAGAATGATGTCGCCGCGGCGCAGGCCTTTGCGGGCTGCGTCCGAATTCGGATCAACGGCGCCGATAACGAGGCCTTCTGTGCCTTCGTCAACGCCGAGTTGCCGTGCAATCTGTGCGGTCATCGACAGGACCTGAAGGCCAAGCTTCTCTTCGATCGCGCCGTCAGATTCCTCTGGGGCCATCTCTTCTTCGGCATCGGGATCGAACATCTGCTGCTGGCGCAGCTCTTCTTCGCTCGGGCGCTTGCCAATGGTAGCATCGACGGTTCGCGTCGCACCATCGCGGAGCAATTCGATTTCAATCCGTGTGCCCGGCTCGATACCTGCAACCAAGAATGAGAGCGTTTGCTCGCGGGTCACATCTTTTCCGTCGATCTTGGTGACGATATCACCGGCCCGGATACCAGCGTCGTCAGCGGCGCCGCCGTCCTGGACGCTTTGCACGAATTCACCGCTGTTGCGCGCGAGGCCAAGCGAGTCCGCCAGGTCGTCGTCGACCGGCTCGATGCTCACGCCAAGGAAGCCGCGCTCTATCTCGCGGCCGTCTTTGAGCTGATCGACAATGGGTGCCGCAATCTCAGCCGGGATGGCAAAGCCAATACCCACGCTGCCGCCTGAAGGTGAGAAGATCGCATTGTTGATGCCGATCACATTGCCAGCCATGTCAAACAACGGACCACCCGAATTGCCGCGATTGATGCTGGCATCGGTCTGAAGATACCGGTCGTAGGCGCCGCCTTGACCGGTGTTGCGATATACCGCCGAGACGATTCCGCTGGTGACTGTTCCGCCAAGACCGAAGGGATTGCCAATCGCCACCACCCAATCGCCGACCCGCGCTTCGCTCGAATCACCGAACTTCACGAATGGGAAGGATCCACCAGACTGGATCTTGAGCACCGCGAGATCGGATGCGGGATCAGCACCAACCAGTTCGGCCTCGTACTCGGTGCCATCAGGCATAGTGACAGTGATCTCTTCAAGAGTCGCGCGGTTGTTTGGGGCAACCACATGATTGTTCGTCACCACGAAGCCGTCGGCAGAAATGATGAACCCTGACCCAAGCGACTGGGCTTCGCGTGTCTGTGGCTGCGAATCGCCACCTCGGCGACGGTTGAAGAGGTCAGCGAACGGGGTGCCAGCAAATGGATTGCTGCTTCTGACTTCGACCCTCTGCCGAGTCGCAATATTGACCACTGCTGGCTGCAATTGCTGCGTCAGATCCGCAAAGCTCGAAGGAGCGCCTGCTCGTGGCACCACTTGGCTCATCACTCTATCGTCGTTTTGCGCCACTTGCGCGCCGGCCGGTTGGCCCGTGATCAGCGAGATCGTAGCTCCGCCGACCAGCAATGCGCTCGACAGTCCATAAACATACCGCACGTTTTTCACGTCCTCTCGTTCCTCGTCATTTAAGGGGCGACCAAATGTCACCCAATTCGTTGTCCTGCATTCCGGAGCGGAATGCTTGGTCGCGCGCCGTTAGTTGCGCGTCTATCTCTATTAGGGCCGACGCGCACTTAACCGCGATTGAACGTTTCATGCCATTGGCAGTGCCACATACGCAGTTGGTCGGTTGCGAACGAAGAACGTTAACATCTTCCCCTTGTTGTGGCGCGCCGCACTCTATCGACCACGGAACTGCCGGAAGTACTCATTGTCTTCCGAAAGCACCATCGAACTGTCCCCATTGCCCTCAAGGAAGGTCTGGCGATAGCTCTGCATTGCTCGATAGAAATCGTAGAATTGCGGGTCTCGGCCATACGCGTTGGCGTAGGTCGCTGCCGCATCAGCTTCCGCGGTTGCGCGGATCACCCGAGCGTCCTTGCGGCCTTGAGCACGAATGGTCGCGGCCTGTTCCTGTCGCTCGGAAATCATCCGTGTGAACGCGGCTTGCAGCGGCGTCCCTTCGGGAAGATCAGCAGCCTTGATTCGCACGTCGATGATCTGTGCGCCATATTGCCGCGCTTGGGCGTCGAGTTGGTTGCGGATGTTGGTCATCGCGCTGCCGCGTTCGGCAGTCAGCAGGCTGGCGAAGGTCCGGCGCCCCAATTCCTGCCGCAAAACCGAAGTCAGAATTGGCGAGAGCTGAGAGTTGAGACGAGTCTCATCGCCTGCCCGCTCAACCATGATGCGTGGCTGGATGATGCGATAACGAGCGTAGGCATTGACCACCAGGCGCTGCTGGTCACTGGTCAGCACTTGTTGGTTGTCCATGTCGAGATCCATCACGCGGCGTTCGACCATCTGGACCCGATCATAGAACGGAATCCGCCAATAGATCCCTGCACCGGTTTGGCCGTAGGGATCGTCTGGGCGGAACATGTTCACGATCTTGGTCGGGTTACCAGCACTGATTATGACAGCTTGCTTGGTTTCCGGAACCACGAACAGGCTCGAAAAGGCCGCGACAACAGCCACTGCAACGGCGACAAAGGCAAGGCGATATTTCTGGAACGCGTTTTCCATCTTACTGCCCTCCTTGCGGCTGCGGCTGCGGTTGTGAGCGTCGCTGCAATTGGTCGAGCGGAAGGTACGGTGTCACACCGTCGGCTTCGATAATTGTCTTGTCGGTGTTGGCCAGGACGGCTTCCATTGTTTCGTAATACAGCCGGCGCCGGGTCACCTCTGGGGCCAGTCGATACTCTTCATAAATCCGATTGAACGCCTCGGCCTCACCTTCGGCGGCGGCGAGCAGCTGCTGCTGATACCGACGGGCTTGGTTGATTTCCTGCTCAGCGTTTTGCTGTGCAGCAAGGACGTCGTTAAACGCTTCAATCACTTGCTCAGGCGGATCGGTCTTGTCGATTTCGATACCTTGGACTGCAATGCCAGAACCGTAAGCGTCGAGAAGCGCCTGCATCCGAGCGCGAACGTTCTGCTCGATGTCAGCACGGCCTTCACCGGAGATCACTGTGTCGAGTCCCTTCTCGGCAACCGATGCCCGCATCGCGGTCTCAGCAGCTTCCTGGACCGTCTCGATCGGATCGGCGAGCTGGAATTCAAAAAGAGTCAGATCCTTGATGTTCCAGCGGATGAGATAGGACAAGTCGACGAGGTTTTGGTCACCGGTCAGGATCAGCTTGGTCGGAACATCGACTGAGCGGATCTCGCTGACATCGGTCGCTGATACCTGATTAATCGGCCAGGGCAGGGTGAAGTTAGTGCCGGGATTGAGCGTGTGCGAGTATTTGCCACCCACCCAAGTTACCACGGCTTGTTCGCGCGGCTGGACGAAGTGAACGCTGGTGGAGAACAACCATACAGCGGCCAAACCTGCCAATATGATCGGCAGCCAACTCTTGCCACCAGGGCGTTCAGGTAGGCGGAAATTTGGTCCCGATGGCCCACCACTGCGCCGTGGGCCTTCCGGGCCTCGGTTTTTGAAAATGTCTTCAATACTGGCCGAGCGACGTTTATCATCGCCCCCACCCGGCAGCCAAGGGTTGCGGGGACCATCTGACTTGTCACCAGAGGGTGCGTCTCCGGCATCGCCATTGCTTGGTTTGCCATTTCCGGCATTACCCCAGGGGTTTTTCTTTCCCGCCATGGTCAGGCCGCCCAATCGTTGTCTAAATCCATCGAAAATCTGCATACTATCCTTATAGGAACGCTCGTCAGCGAAAAACAGGGGTTGTAGGTGCGATTTTGGTGTTAGGAGCGTGGCAAGATGAAAAATGATGCTTTGCAAGCCGCACTCAGCGCTGTTTTGTCTGCTGATGAACTCGCTCAGGTCAAATCTGCGGCAATAGTCGGAGGGCGTGCAATCGTTGTCGTCGAAGCCGATGGCATGGCCGCTTCTTCGCAATCCGAACTTGAAAGCCGCATCACTGAAACGCTGAGCGGTATCGAGGGTCTCGATGATGTCCGCGTTGCGTTCATGGGCGAGCGCAGAACGAAGCGGATCATTGCAATTGGCTCAGGCAAAGGTGGGGTCGGGAAATCGACGCTGACGACAAATCTCGCAATCGCTATGGCAAGCCAAGGCCATAAGGTCGGGGTGGTCGATGCGGACATCTACGGACCCTCACAACCCAAACTTCTGGCTACCGAAACCAGCAAACCCGAAAGCCGCAACGAGAAATTGGTCGCGATTGAGAGCCCGCACGGCGTGCGGGTTTTGTCGATGGGGCACCTGGCCAAACCTGCGCAGGCATTGGCGTGGCGCGGGCCCATGGTCAGCAAAGCGCTCGAACAACTGCTGGATGCGGATTGGGGAGATGCGGAGATACTGCTGCTCGATCTCCCGCCCGGGACTGGCGACGTGCAAATCTCGATGCTGCAGAAATACAAGCCAGTTGGTGCCGTGCTGGTTTCAACTCCTCAGGACCTCGCTTTGATCGATGCCGCGCGCGCCGGGCAGTTGTTCGAGCAAGGGCAGGTGCCGATCATCGGTCTCGTTGAGAATATGGCCGGATACATCTGCCCCCATTGCGGCGAAATCAGCGATCCCTTCGGCTCCGGTGGTTTCGAACAATTGGCGGAGCGTCTTGACATTCCTTTTCTGGGCCGTGTCCCGTTGAGCATTGATATCCGGCTAAGTGGCGATGCTGGCAAACCCGTCGCCGGGCACGATGGGCCAGACGGAGATGCCTTCAAAACGATCGCCCAGAAGGTTTCTCAGTGGTTGCAGGAAACCAGGCCTTAGCGATGGATATCTCGCGTCGGAAAGTTCTCGCCGGAGCCGCGTTAGGCGGAGGACTGATTGTCGCTTGGCAATTGTATCCGAGAACGTATCCAAGCCCGTTGGCTCCGGCCGAGGGAGAGTTCGTTTTTGATGCCTGGCTGAAGATAGCCGAAGATGGGGTGGTGACGGTAGCCGTGCCCCAGGTCGAGATGGGGCAGGGAATCTCGACGCTCTTGCCGCAAGTGGTCGCGATTGAGCTCGGCGCAGACTGGCGCCAAATTGCGGTGGAGCCAGCGCCGATCAGTGGAGCCTATCCAAATACGACTTTGGCAAAGCGCTGGGAGACCCTGTGGGATCCGGCCATGGCGGGGATGTTTGAGGCCGCGGACGATTTCTTGGTTGATCGATTTGCGCGAAGATCGCGATTTTCCGTAACCGCAGACGGCACATCTCTTACCGCTTATGAAGCTCCATCTCGAGCTGCCGCTGCCACTGCGCGTGCGCTTCTGGCTCAGGCAGCTGCCGAGCGCTGGGGGGTTTCGTGGGAGGCTTGTACGGTTTTTGCTGGGATTGTCAGTCACGAGGATAACAGTGCGACATTCGGTGAGTTGGCGCGTGAAGCGAGCGCTCTCCGTGCGCCCAATCCTCCTCCCTTGCGTACCGAAGCGCCTCGGGAAGAGCCGATCGCGGGAGAAGCTGGCCTGGACATCCCATTTCCAAGGCTCGATTTGCCGGCCAAGGTCGATGGTACATTCGAGTTCGCCGGAGATATCCGCTTGCCCGGGATGCTGTATGCGGCGACCCGCCATGGTCCTATCGACAATGCCGAGCTTTCTGGGTTTGAGGGGGAGAATGCTCGATCTGTCCGCGGGTTCTTGGCTGCAGTTCAAGGCAAACGTTGGCTTGCGGCAGTGGCGACGAATTGGTGGGCGGCGAACAAAGCTCTTGATGCGATGAGCCCGAAATTCTCTGCTGAGTTTCCGGTCGACAGCGAAGCAATCGACGAGCAACTGAATACGATGGTCCAAGAAGGGCCCTCGTTTCGGATGGCAGAGACCGGTTTCGGAGCGGTGGGCATGGAGCGGGTCGACTCCGCTATTCGCTACGACATCGAGCCCGCAGCCGCTCTACCGCTGGAAACCGCGAGTGCTACAGCGCGATTACTTGGCAATCGACTCGAAATCTGGATGTCGACTCAAGCGCCTGAGCAAGCCCGAATTGCCGCTGCGAAAGCGCTTGATTTAGACCTCGACGACGTCATTCTTTATGCAATGCCAGCAGGGGGAAGTTTCGATCGGCGCTTAGATTATGATCACGTGATCGAACTCGCGCTCATTGTTCGCGAGGTCGATCGTCCGGTTCAGTTGATCTGGCACAAGCGTGAGGACATCATATTGAACCGGCCGCGGACCCCAGCAGCGGTTATGCTCGGCGCACAAATATCACAGGATGGGCAAGGGCAGATTGATGCATTGCGCACTCGCATTGCGTCTCCCGCGGCAACACAGGAATTTGGTCGAAGGCTGTTCGACAATCTCATGCCCGCGGCTGCAATTCGGGAGACCACCGGGCTGCGTGATCCGTTGGCAACGGAAGGAGCTGAACCGCCCTACACCATCCCAAGTGTGGTAGTCGAACATGTCCCGACCGAGATAGGCCTTCCAGTCGGGCGCGTGCGAGGCAACTCACACAGCTACACAGCTTTCGCAATGGAGAGCTTCATTGACGAGATCGCTCATGCGCATTCGCGCGAGCCTTTGTCGTACCGCATGTCGATGCTCGGCGACGATCTAAGGATGGCGGCCTGTTTGCAGCGTGTGGCTCAGATCTCCGATTGGGACGGTGGCGCAGACCAAAGCGGCAAGGGGCTTGCGTGTCACCGTATAGGTGATGCCATATTGGGAGGTCGGATTGCATGCGTGGCAACAGCGCGACCAAGCGAAGGCGGTGTACGCGTGACGCGTTTGTCCGCGGTTGTTGATATCGGCCGAATTGTTAATCTTGATATTGCCAGGCAACAAATTGAGGGGGGGCTCATCTTTGGGATGAGCCTCGCGTTGGGAGAAGCGCTGAGATATCGCGCCGGATTGCCGACCATTCTCGATATGGCTCCTTGGAATCTTCCTCTCCTTGCAGATTGCCCGACGATTGAGGTCGAGTTTATCGCAAATGAGGCTCCGCCAGCTGACCCGGGGGAACTCGGAGTTGCGATTGCACCTCCGGCGATTGCAAATGCGCTGTTTTCAGCTACTGGGTTGCGCCTGAGACGACTCCCGCTGTTGTCGGGCGGGCTGTAGCTCGCTCACAGAGCAAAATCGCGCTGGCGTTCTTGTCCGCGAAACCTATTGCCCGTTCGCGGGTTAGCTACACCACTATGGACAATCGCGCGTGACTTGGACCGAACAACAGCTGCCATCTGATCATACGCTCGTTCGCAGCGGTTCGGTCGGCGTGTTGCTGGTCAACCTCGGCACTCCTGACGGACCGGATGCGAAATCCGTCAAAGCGTATCTCAAGCAGTTTCTTTCTGATCCGAGAGTCATCGAGATTCCCTCGTTTCTGTGGCAGCCGATCTTGCGTGGCATCATCCTGAACACTCGGCCTAAGAAGAGCTCTGAAGCGTACAGTAAGGTTTGGACCGAGCGAGGTTCACCACTGGCCGATATCACAGCTAGTCAAGCCGAAGCTGTGGCCGCGGCCCTTGGCGATCGAATCGTGGTCGATTACGCCATGCGATACGGCTCTCCTTCTATCGAACAGAAACTTGAGAGGTTGATCGGTGAAGGCTGCGACCGAATTCTCGTTGCCCCGATGTATCCACAATACTGCGCTGCGACCACTGCAACCGTGTTTGACGAGGTGGCGCGCGTTATGGGTGAATTGCGGTGGCAACCAGCTTTGCGATTCATGCCACCGTATCACGACGATGCGGCATACCTCGACGCGTTGGCGACCGATCTGATCAGACAAGTCGGTGAATTGCCATTCAAGCCTGAGGTCATGCTGCTTTCGTTTCACGGCATGCCCGTGCGGACGCTCGACTTGGGTGATCCCTATCATTGCCATTGCTTGAAGACAGCGCGGCTCCTCGCGGAGCGTCTCGAGCAGAATGACGTGTTCAAAGGCGTCCGTTTCGAAACCACCTTCCAATCCCGTTTTGGTCCGGCGCGCTGGCTCGAACCCGCGACCGATGACACGCTGGTGGCTGAAGGGGAGGCAGGGACAAAGTCGCTGGTCGTG
>JGI12316J15310_10000164_pt13 | contig 15311 bp, 14 predicted proteins | sample MarCyaLeptolynsp_FD_15310 | JGI IMG/M metagenome (IMG submission 15310)
ACTCCCGGCAGTATGTGGAATCGCTTGCACGGTAGAGGTTGGCTGTTGGCATCTGTTCTCGGACTCGCCCTGGGTCCAGCGTGTGATCCCGGACCGGGAGACGACGACAGCGCAGGTGACGACGCCAACGACGATGGAGACGACGACGTCGGCGACGACGACGATGACGACGTCGGTGATGACGACGATGATGACGACGTCGGGGATGACGACGATGATGATGACGTCGGCGACGACGATGACGACGTCGGGGACGACGACGATGACGACGATGACGACGTCGGGGACGACGACGATGACGACGACGACGACGACGTCGGGGATGACGACGACGATGATGACGAGCCCGCCACGTGCGAAGCGCTGATCGCCGACTTCGAGGCGGAGACCCAGGCCATCCGCTCGTGTGAGGAGGACGCCGAGTGCGGGCAGGTCCTCGCGGGTACCAGCTGCGGGTGCACGCGCGACTGGGTCGCTCGCACCGACGCCGACACCACCGCCTGGCAAGAAGCGCTCGATGCCGCTACGAGCAATCGCTGCGAAGTGTCGCTGGCCAGCCCATGCGACTGCCCGGCCGCCGAAGGCTACGCGTGCGTCGACAACATCTGCACCTGGAACTACATCTGAACGCGCGCCCCCGCGCTCGCGGACCCGAGGGGCCCGGAGGGCAGACCATCGTTTCTGCCCGCCGGCCCCGTCGCGAACGACCGTCGCCGACCTGCGCGAGATCGGCCACCGCCTCGCCGATGGCGGCCGGGTCCGACTGACGCTATCGTCCTCGGCCATGTCGGAGACTTCCGCGATCTTGCGGGCGTCTGCGCGAACGCTCCGCCCACTCGCCGCGGGCCTTGCCGCCTACGGTGTGGTGGTCGAGCACGCGTTCAAAGACGTCGGCGTCGATCCGATCGTGCTCGGCCAAACCGACGCCCGGGTCCCGGCGTCCGCCGTGCACGCCCTATGGCGCCAGTCCGCCGAGCTCACCGGTGACGACAGCTTCGGCATCAACCTCGCGCGTCGCATCGAGCCCGGCTCCTTCGACGTGCTCGACTACCTCTGTCGCAACGCGCCCAACGTCGGTGCCGGGCTGCGTAACTACTGTCGATACACCCAGCTGCTGCACGACGGCATCGTCGCGAGCGTGTCGCCGCACGGCGAGGGCTTTCGACTGCGGCACGTCCTGTCCGATGGCACCGTCGTGCCGCGCCAGTACGGCGAGTTCATCATCGCCGCGATCATGACGATCGCGCGGCAGGCGACGGGTCAGGAAATCCAACCGACCGAGGTCCACTTCCTCCACCCGCAGCCCGAGGATCTCTCGACGCACCGCGAGTTCTTCCGCTGCCCGATCCGCTTCGAGTTCGAGAGCAACGGCTTCGATCTCGCATCGTCGGTTCATGCGCTCGCGCTCGAAGGCGCCGAGCCCAAGCTCTTTCACGTGCTGCAGCAGCACGCCAACCATCTGCTGTCGGAGACGCCGCGCCCCTCGAACCTCGTCGCTCAGGTGCGCGCTGCAATCCTCGAAGAGCTCCATAGCGGAACGGTCAGCGCCGGGGGAGTCGCCAAGCGGATCGGCACGAGCGAACGGACCCTACGGCGGCGACTCGACAGCGAAGGCACGAGCTACCAGCGTCTGCTCTCGGAGCTGCGCACCGAGCTCGCGGCGCGCTACATGCAGGAGGAGCAGCTCTCGATCGACGAGATCGCGCTGCTGCTGGGTTTTTCGGATCGCAGCTCGTTCAACCGTGCGTTTCGGCAGTGGACCGGGAAGAACCCGACCGAGTTTCGCGCGGCCCAGCGTACCGCTTGAGCGTCACATCGGCGCCGGGCGCCATTGGAAGTCACCCGACGGCTCTTCGAGATCGCGAAGCAGCGCACCGAGCTGCTCGGCCCCTTCGCCGAGAAGCCCGTCGAGATCGCGTCGTCGTGCGTCGTCGAGGTCTGTCGTCTTGCTGCGAACGCCGACCAAGAGCGTGCTCAGGGCACCGCGCAACGCGGCGACCTTGGCCTTTTGGTACTCGAGTTGGCGCTTGGCTTCACGCGTAGCTGCGCGCTCGTGCGACAAGTCGACGGCAAGCTCGGCCGCCGGCAGCGACACCCGCAGCGCTTCGACGGCCCGCGGCGGAAGTCCCCCGGCCTCGACCGCGTCCATGCGAATCATCCCGACGACGTCGTCTCCGCGCCGCACCGGCAGGATGACCGTCGCGACGGTATCTCGCCCGAGGATCTCGATCCCCACCCCCTCGAGTCGCGCGTCGTCGCGAACCGACACGCACCACAGCTCGTCGGTCGACGCGAGCGCCTTGCCCAACGCGCGAACGGGATAGCCAACGACCGGCGGCTCGGGCAGCGAGCGCATCGACGCCGGCTGGGTGCAAGCGAGCACCCGCAGGGTGTTGCCATCGATCGAGCTGCAGCTGATGCGAACGCTCGGATAGCGCCAACGGACTTCTTCGAGGACCTGTACCAACGCGCCGACCATGGCGGCACTGTAGGGCTGCAACCACGACGACGAGTGTCATCGCCGGCCGAACTTGGTGACATATCCGGCCAGCCTGCGTTCGCGCCGCTGGGCCTACCAGGTCATCGGAAGAGTCCGATGACCTGCTCGCTCTCGCCCACTCCGTGTTCGAGAACCGACCTTTCCGATGTCCTGCTACTTGGTCAACAATAGGGACTGTTGTCCTACCTCGTCGGCCAGCTCCAGCTCGCCTTCGCGCGCGTCGTCGCTCGCAGCCAACGACTCGGCGGCGCGCATCACCTCGGAGACCGACAAGCGCTCGCCCTGGGTCGTCACGAAGAAAAAACGCTCGAAGCCCGGCGCATCGTCGAGCTCGAAGCCGTTGGGAAGCTGCGCTCTTCCGAGCAGCGTGGGCTCGTTTCGCTCGCTCGCAGGGAAGTGCAGCGTGGCCGCGCCAGCACCGTCGATGCTCACGATCACGCCCAGCGCGGCATCACCGGCGGTGTAGGAAACCTGCAGGCGATCACCTGCACGAACGCGGGCACCGTCCGAGAGCCGCTCGGCCCGCCCTTCGCCCTGGCGGTGGATCGTCAACTTCGCCGATCCCTTCAGGCGGATCGAGCCGTCATCGCCGGCCAGCGGCGGATCGGCTTTGGCGATCTTGGTCGGCCCGGTATCGCCCACGCCTCCTGCCACGGGCGTGCCCGAGGGACCCTCCGGCGGCGTGTCCGCCGGCGGACGCACGATCACCCATAGAAGGATCGCCGCGGCGGCGAGCGCGGCCGCCCCCAGCCAAGGCGTCCACCGTGGACGCTCGGCTTCGTGCGCCGCGACCCGGTCGAGCCGCTCGACGCGGCGCTGCACCTCCGCCGCAACGTCACTGGGCGGAAACTCCTCGAGGATTTCGGCGTTGCTGCGATCGATGGCGGAGAGCTTCGCTTCGGCATCTTCGCCGAGGCGGCGCTTCACCTCCTCGCGCTCGACCTCGCCGAGCTCCCCCAAGGCGAGCTTCTCGATGAGGACGTCGGGTACGGGCTCGGTCACGCTGCGCTCTCCATCGCCTGCAGGGTCGCGCGGAGCTTTCGCAGCCGCTTGCGTACCCCGGATACGGACATGCCCACTTCCTGGGCGGTCTCTTCCAGCGTCAAACCATCGTAGAGGTGCAAGACCGCGATCGTGGCCGTCGACCCCGGCTCGCGGGAAAAGAGTCGTCCGAGCACCGAGCGAGCTTCGCCCCGCTCGGCTTCTTCGGTCGCGCTCGCGATCCGAGACAGCAGCTCCGTGTCCGGCTCCGACGGCTTGCGCCGCTGGGTCCGCAGCCGGTTGAGGCACACGTTGGTCGCGGTGCGGAACAACAGACTCGAGCAACCTCGGTCGTCGAGTGTGTCCTGGCGGCGTACGATCTGTACGAAGACGTCCTGCATCGCATCCTGGGCCAGCTGAGGGTCCACGAGCATCTTCCGGCACCGCCGCAGGACCATCGGCCCGTATCGGCGGTAGAGCGATTCGACGTCGATGCTCATCGGCGCGGCTCGCACTGTGTCCCAACACCGCGGCGGCGTCCAAGCGTCACTTTTCCCGTCGCAATCCCAGGGGGACACCTTCACGCGCCCGTGGTGTTCAACCGACCGTGACGGCCGTCAGCGTTGCTGCACCGCGATTCTCGCTGGTGTCGCTCCTCGCGCTCCTTGCGCAGGGTGCCTGGTCGTCGTCGTCCTGTGGGTGCTCGCCCGCGCCCGCCTCCGCAGCCGCCGAGGCGGAGGAACACCACGAGCCCGACCCAACGCAGACCGCGGCGCTCGACGACGACCCGGTACGCGTCAAGGGCCTGGCGCCCGGACTGGTGATCCACCGCAAACGCGGCGACACGATCGAGCGTTTGCCGGCGCATGCGATGGCGCGAACCGGTGACTTGGTTCAGATCAGCTACGTCGCCGCGGGCAACCGCCACGGCGTCATCCTCTCGATGGACGATCGCGGTCTGGTCACCCTCCACCATCCCGTCGACGTCGACGCTTCGACGGCGCTGCGCATCCGCGGCGAGCAACCGCTGCCGCACGCGTACCTTCTCGACGACGCCAGCGGGTTCGAGCGCTTCGTGTTCGTGACCTCGGGCGACGTCCCGCTCGACGTGGCCACCGTCATGGACGCCGCTCGATCGACCGCGCACGCGGCGGGTGCCGAGCAACAGCCGCTTGACCTACCATCGGGGTGGCATCAGACCTCGGTCACTCTCTCCAAGAGCTCGAACCTATCCTTCTCCAATCCGCCGACTCGATGACCGCGACCGCCCATCGCGCCCTGCCTCGCCGCCCGAGGAGCATGAGCTTTTCGGTGCTCGTGCTGTGGTTGTTCGTTGCACTGGGGCTCGCGCCCGGGTGGGCTGCAGCCGCTCCGGGCGAGGACGAGGCTCCCGACGCCACCGACGCCACCAACGCCGTCGATGACGATGATGACGACGACTCGGATCGGCCGAGCGAGGACATGCCCGGGGTGCGCCGCTTCGCACTGGTCGTCGGCGCCAACGATGGTGGAACCGAGCGCGTTCCGCTTCAGTTCGCCGGCACGGATGCCCACGCCGTCGCCACGGTGCTCAAGGACATCGGTGGCGTTCGCAGCGAGGACCTCATCGAGCTGTCCGACCCGAGCCCGAGCGAGCTCGACTCCGCATTCGCAGCGATGAGCAAGCGGCTACGCGCCGCAGCCGGACCGGGCGTACGCCTGCAGCTCGTCTTTTATTACTCGGGGCACTCCGACGAGCAGGGCTTGATGCTCGGCGGCGATCTGCTCAAGTACCCGGCGCTTCGCAGCAAGGTTCAGTCCACCCCGGCCGACGTCAAGATCGCGATCCTCGACTCCTGCGCGTCCGGGGCTTTCACCCGACTCAAGGGTGGCAAGAAGACCGCGCCGTTTCTCGTGGGCTCGGCGGCAGCGGTCGAGGGTCATGCCTTTTTGACCAGCAGCTCTGCCGACGAAGCGGCGCAGGAGTCCGACCGTGTCGGCGGGTCGTTCTTCACCCACTATCTGACCACGGGCCTTCGCGGCGCCGCGGACGTCGACAAGAACCGGATCGTCACCCTCAACGAGGCGTATCAGTTCGCGTTCGACGAGACGCTCGCCCGCACCGAGGCAACCCGGGGCGGACCGCAGCATGCGGCCTACGACATTCAGCTCGCCGGCACCGGCGACCTCGTGATGACCGACCTGCGCCGGACCTCGGCCCGCCTCGAGATCATGGAGGACGTGGGCGGGCGGATCTTCGTTCGCAGCGGACGCGGCCACCTCGCCGCCGAGCTGTACAAGCCCGAGGGATCGGGACCGGTGCTGCTGGCGCTCGAGTCGGGGCACTACCAGATCACGGTCGACGACGGCGAGACGCTGCGACGCGCCGACGTCACCCTGGCCGAGGGCCTGCCCGCGCAGATCACCTCCACGGGCTTGTTCGAGATCCAGCGCGAAGGCACCGTCCTGCGTGGCGACGCGCCGCCCGTCACGCCAGCGAGCAAGAGCGAGTACGACGAGATCCCCTTCAACGCCGGCGTCTTTCCTCCGCTGTCGATCAACGGGCAGTCGGGCAAGAAGCGCATTCGCAACAGCTTCTCGATCGCGATGGGCTGGACCCGGGCCGCGCGTGTCGACGGGGTGCAGGTTGCAATGGGCGCTGCGGTTGTCGACGAAGAAATCCACGGAGTCCAAGGCGCGTTCGGGGCCGCGATCAGCCGCGGTTCGGTCGAAGGCTGGCAGCTCGCGATGGGCTACAACAGCGCCCGCAACCTCGTCGGGGCCCAGACCGGATTCGTGAACTACGCCAAGACGGTGGAGACCGGGGCTCAGATCGGGCTGGTCAACGTCGGCGGAAAGGTGGGCGGCCTGCAGCTCGGGCTGGTGAACTGGGCCCAGGAAGCGAACGCCTCGATCGGGCTGATCGCAGCGACCAAGGAGCACGGATTGCGACCGGAGGTCTGGACCTCCGACGCCGCGCTCGTCAACGTCAGCATCCGCTACGGAGCCAAGCACACCTACAGTTTTCTGACCGCGGGCATGCATCCGTACGGCGCCGGCCGGGGCTGGCTGTTCGGGTTCGGCTTGGGCGCCCGCGCACGGCTGGGCGAGAAGTTCGCCCTCGACTTCGACGTCATCGGGCACGCCTACGCCCGAGGACTGGTGGTACGCGACACCCCGTCGCCGATGGGCAGCTTCCGGATCACGTTCGCCTGGCAGGCTCTGCCGCGCCTCGCGGTGTTCGGTGGACCCACGGTGCGGGCGCTCTTCGACACTCAGCTCGATCGCACCGAGCTGACGCAGACCGGGCTCGGCTACGCCGCCTACGACGACTCGACCAACGACCTGCGCGTGCGGGTGTGGCCGGGCTTCGCCGCCGGCCTGCGCTTCTGAGCCTCAGCGGCGGGCGGCAAGCCACGCGTCGACCATCGCGACGTCTTGCGCGATCCCGGCCTCCTCGTAGTCGACGCGTGCCAGCGCTGCGGTCGTTCGTGCGAGCGCGTGCTTGCCCTGTCCCCACAGCACGCGCGCGAGGGCGAAGCGAGTCTCGCCCACGAACACCGGGGCGATCTCCGGACGAGCCCGGATTCGCAGCTCGAGCGCCTCGCGAAGCAGCAGCTCGGCCCGATCCGCATCGCCCTGGGCGAGCGCAACCTTACCCAGCGTCGTCAGCGGAAAGGCGTTGAGCACGTGTTGGTCGCCCAGCGCTGCGCGCCGAACCTCGAGCGCGCGCTGCAGCCACTGCGCCGCCGTGTCCTGATCGTTCCGACGATACGCGGCCTCTCCGGCGTTGGCGTACGCGGTGGCCGTTTGCGGGTGATCCCAGCCCAGCGTGTCCTCCCACGTGTGAGCGGCACGGAGGTAGTGCCGATAGGCCGCCTCGAAGTCCGATCGATGCAGCGCCGCGTTGCCGAGCCCAGTCTGGGCGTGCCCCGCCAGCGCCGACGGCTCTCCGGTGGTGCTCAACGCTTCGAGCGCACTCGTGAACCGGACGCGAGCATCCTCGTACGCGCCCATGTGCACCAGCGTATTGCCGAGGTTGATGAGGATCGGGATCCGCAGTTGGGCATCGTCCGGCCGATCGAGCAGCTGCAGTCCACGCTCGTGAGCCTGCCGCGCGCGGACGAAGTGGCCGGCTTCGTCCGCGGCTGCTCCGACGCTCTGCCACGCCGGCGCGAGCCGACGGGAGTCGGGACCAAAGCGCTCGATCTGGATCTCGAGAGCGCGCTCGAGGTGCTCCAGTCCGCTCACGATGTCACCACCCCGTAAGAGCGCCTGCCCAAGTCCGCGGTGTGCATTGGCCTCGCCGACTTCATCGGGCTCGCCGGCTTCGCCCACAATGGCCAGCGCGCGCTCGTAGTGCGCACGCGCTTCGTCGTAGCGGCCCGCCGTGAGCTCCAGTGCGCCCTGGGTCCGCGCGAGAAAGGAGCGCAGCTCGATGCGTTCACCGTCCAGCCGACTGACCACGGCCGCCGCCTGGCGCACCGTGATCATCGCGTCGTCGAGCTGCCCCTGGCGTATGCCTTGAATGAAGGCGAGCAGGATCGACGCACGGGCGACGAGCGCATCGTCGGGGGTGGTCCTCAGCCCCGCGAGAATCTCCGCGGCGGGCCCATAGTCCCCGCGCTGCTCCAGCGTCCCCGCGAGCTGCAGTGCGGCCTTGGCCCACACCGATGGCGGCGCTGGCTCGACCGCGGCGTCAGGAACCGGGACATCGGAGCCGGCCACCACGGCGCCGGGTACCAGCAGCAGCGCGATCACGGCGATGAGGCCGACCCCGGCGCGACTCGGCCGACGACGCGGCTGCGGGCGTGATTGCTCGAGTTCCAGCAGCAGCGCGGCGACGCTGGGCCAGCGATCCGAGGGCTCGGGCTCGAGGCCGCGCGCGATGGCCCGCCCGATCCGCTCGGGCACCGAGGCATCGACGAGGGCATCCCGAAGTGCGATGCAGAGGCTGTACTGATCGGAGCGGGCGTCGGCCGGCCGTCCGCCGAGCACCTCGGGCGCCATGTAGCGTGGGGTTCCGCCGCGTCGGCCCAAGCTGCGGTCGACCAGAGTCGCCAATCCGAAGTCCGCGAGGCGAATCGACCCCTCACGACCCACCAGCACGTTGGCCGGCTTGAAGTCGCGGTGCACGAGGCCGGCCCGGTGCGCGTCGACCAGCCCTCGCCCCGCCGCGATGAATGCATCGACGATGCGAGGCCACGAACGACCACGGGAGAGCCACGCCTCGAGATCGGTTCCCTCGATCAGCGGCATGACCAGATACGTGTGATCGCCTTCGACGCCGACGTCGAGGACCTGGACGATGTACGGACTGTTGATGCGGGCCAGCGCGCGCGCTTCGTCGCGACAGTCACCGCGCGTGAGCTTGATGGCAACCCGACGATCGAGCTGAGGGTCGCGGGCCGTGTACACGAACCCCATGCCGCCCCATCCGACGGTGCCGACGACTTCGTAGCGTCCGATGCTCAGCCGCTCGTCGTGACCGAACATTCGACGACGCAGGTTGGCCCGAACGCGCCGCACCTCGACCGACTCCATCGGGAGCACCGGTCGCCCGAAGGGCGATGGGTCGAGGGGATGACGAGTGGTCATGCTAGCGTTGCCTCGTGCCCACCGACGAGGAGCTGCTCGACGCGTGGCGTAGCGGGGACCTCGCCGCGGCCGAGCAATTGTTCGACCGGCACTTTGCAGCATTGTATCGGTTCTTCTTCAACAAGGTCGGCGACGCGGTCGACGATCTGGTGCAGCGGACCTTGTTGGCATGCGTCGAAAGCCGCGACCGATTTCGCGGCGCGGCCAGCTTTCGCACGTTCTTGTTCGCGGTCGCGCGCAAGCAGCTGTACGCCCATTACAAGGCGCGGTCGGGCAAGGAACCGGACCGCCTCAGCTCGGTGCCCGATGCCGCGCAGTCGCCCGCCGAGCTGCTCGTGGAGCACGAGGAGGAGAAACTTCTGCTCCGCGCCCTCCGCCGGCTTCCGTTCGACTTTCAAATCGCCTTCGAGCTGTTCTACTGGGAGGGTCTCGGGCACGCGGAGCTGTCCGCGGTGCTCGAGATTCCGCTCGGCACGGTCAAGACGCGGCTGCGCGCAGGTCGTCAGCAGCTCGAGCGGGAGCTCGCCGAGGTGGCGGGCAACCGTGAGCTGCTGGCGTCCACGGCGGACAACCTCGACGCGTGGGCCAAAGGCATTCGGGCATGCGTCGAGGCGCCCCGGCGGCCGATCAAACCGGCTCGCCGCAACAAGCGAGGTTGAACGCACCACAGTCCGCGTCGATGCTCTGCAGTCCGAGGTTGCGCTCGCACAACGCCGGGAACCCAGGGTCTCCCGGCTGGCTGTGGCACGTCCCTCCAGCCTCCTCGCACGCGTTGTCCGGCTCGTCGACGACGTCGCCGCAGCAAGCAAGATTCATCGCCCCGCAGTCGGCATCGATCGGCTGCAGCCCCAGGTCGCTCTCGCAAAGCGCCGGAAACCCGGGGTCGCCCGGCTGGCTATGGCACGTCCCACCCGCCATCTCGCACGCGCTCGGCTCCTCGATCGCATCACCGCAGCAGGCCAGGTTGACCGCACCACAGTCCGCGTCGATCGGCTGCAGTCCCAGGTCGCTCTCACACAGCGCCGGAAACCCGGGGTCGCCTGGCTGGCTGTGGCACGTCCCGCCCGCCTGCTCGCACGCGGTCGGTTCGGGCTCGGGATCGATCGCCTCACCGCAGCACGCGAGATTCACCGCACCGCAGTCGGCATCGATCGGCTGTAGCCCCAGGTCGCTCTCGCACAACGCCGCAAACCCCGGATCTCCGGGTTGGCTGTGGCACGTCCCGCCCGCCTGCTCGCAGGCATTGCCCTCCGGCTCGATCGCATCCCCGCAGCACGCGAGGTTGAACGCCGGGCATTCCCCGGCCAACGTCTCCCGACCCAGGTCGCTCTCGCACAACGCCGCGAACCCAGGGTCGCCGGGTTGAGAGAGACACTCGCCCCCGAGATCCTCGCAAGCAACACCGCCGCAGATCTCCGCCTTGTCGGCACAGCAGTCGCCGAAGTCGACGCACGCGTCGTCGCAAAAACACGAGCCGTTGGTGGCCTGGCCGTCGCAGGTCGAGCCTTCGCAGCTCCCGACGAGGTCGGCTTTTCCGGTCCCCCGCTCCGGGTCCTCGGTCGGAGTCTGGCTCGGCGCCGGCTCGCTGCAGGCGGCCGTGGCCAGGAGAATGCTCAGTACGAATGTCTTGTTCATGGCGTCACCTCGTCAGTGCGCCCGGGGTAGTTGTCGCACCCACGCATGCGTTTAAAAAAAGCCAGAAAGACCGCGAATTCGGAGCCGAACCGCCGTTTGAGCGGTGGCACGCAGTAGCGCAGACAACGCGATCAGGGCGCGCCGACGAGGACCTGGCCGAGGTCGAGGACGGCCTGGGCGGTCATCGCGGCCGCGCCGTTGGTGGCGCGCGTGACCTGCCATTTGCCGTCGGTCTTCACGGCGACACCGTAGACCCCGAGCGGCACGTCGGAGACGGAGAACCGCCCCTCGGAATCCGTCGTCACCTCGAAGCGCTTGGTTGCGTCGGCACAAGGCGATGTCTCGAACATCATCGACGGCGAGGCACACAGCTCGACCTCCGCACCGGCGGCCGGCTTGCCCTGCGCGATCACCTGGCCCTTCAGTCCACCCGTGGCGACTTCGCCGACCTTCGGGAGCTCGGGTCCGGCGCCGAGCACCACAATGCTCTCGACCGGCCCGATCAGCTCGGGAACGCTGCCGCTCATCCACTCGGTGACGGCATCGTCGGGACCGAGCACGACAACGGACGTGTCGGATCCGACCCACACCCGCCCGCGCCCGTCGACTCCGAGCGAGAGCACATGCTGACTGTCGAAGTCCTTCGCGGCCCGCCAGGTGCGTCGACTGTTGACGAGCATGACCTCGACCGTGGTGCTCCGCATGGCGACCCACCCGTTGTCGGAAAACGCGAGATGAAACAGAGCGGCAAAGCCGTCGAGATCGAGGTCGACCGCCTCCAGCATCTCGGGCGAACGCGCCGCAAGGAGGGTCGCGTTGGCGATGATGTACGCGACCCCCTCCGGGCTGCGACGCACTGCATCGAAGAACGGCTTGCGTTCGAACAACCCGGACACGTCGACGTCGACCCACGCATCGCCTTCTCGCGTGTGAAGCTTGTTGCTCGACGCGATCCACACTCGGTCCGAGGCGTCGACCGCAACGCCCTTGATCAGCGTGACGTCGTCACCGAGCACCCGCTTGGGTTCGGTCTTCCAGGTGTCGCCGTCCCAGCGCGAGACGCCCTTGTAGCCCGCGGCCCAGATCGTCTTGCCGTCCTTGCTCATGCCGAAGGCGTCGACGGTCCCGGTGGTGTCGAAGGTCGTCTCGGCAACCATCACCGCCGTGCTGCCGTCCAGGCGCATGATTCCATCGGAGGCGAGCAGGTACGGGCGCCCGTCCGCTTCGACCTGCATCGCGCGTACGGAACGCTTGGGCGCATTCTCGACCGAGGAGAAGACGGCGTTGTCCAGCCGAGTGACTCCACGGCCGCGTACGGCGAAGTAAGCCGATCCGTTCGCGCCAGTCTCGGACGGGATCGGCAGCGCAGGCGCAACGTCCTCGTCGTCACCTTCGTCGTCGTCCTCCTCGACGCCGCCCTCGGATGCTGCGACGGGCGTGCCGGTCGTCGACGCCTTCGATGCTTCTTTGGCCTCGGGCTTGGCCTCGGACTTCGCCTCGGACTTCGCCTCGGATTTCTTGGCCTCGTCGGCTCCGTCCGCGTCGCCCGGCGCGCCCGCATCGTCCTTGCACGCTCCCGTGACAAGAGCGCAGGCGACGAGACAGACTCGCAGCCAAGACGAGGCGACCATGCCCGACTTGATTACGGACGGTGGCCCAAGTCAAGCGACGGGGCCGTCCCAGAGCGGCTCGCTCAGCTCGACGCGGTCAGCGACTCGCACAGCGCCGCCGCGTTGTTGGCTTCCGCCTCGGTATCGACGGTCGTCGAGCAGTCGTACGCGGTCCCGCCGATCGTCCGGTATCCGCGCACCCAGAAGGTGTCGGAATACTCGAACGTCGCGACGTAGCCCCCCTCGACGTCCTTGGCCTTCCAGTTCTTCGGGCTCATCATCGCGGACATGCGCTTGGCCTTCTTCGCGGTTGCGTAGGTCTTGTCGGTGGCCTTGGCCAGGCGCAGGGTCAGCTCGGGTCCACGCACGATGATCGAATCGCCCGCCGAGTCCTCTGCCTTGGCACCGGCGATCTTGGCCTCGAGACCGAACTTCGCGATCTTCAAGACCCCAGAATCGGCCGGGGCTGCCTCGGGTGCGGCCTCCGGGGGTGCTTTCGGCGCGTCCTTGGGGGTTGGGGCGGGCGCCGCAGGCTTGGCGTTCGCCGCGGCGGACTTGGTGGGCTCATCCTTCGACTTCGCGGTCGCAGCAGCCGACGCGGACTTGGCCGGCCCTGCCTCCTTGTCGCTGGACTGGGGGTCACACCCGGCGACGGCCACCATCGCGAGGGCCGCGGACCCCAAAACAACGCGTCGAAGCTGACTCTTGAACTCCATGTTGTCGTGAGACGTCCTTCCGGGCTCAAGTGTGCCCGACGAAGACGACCGCCTGTCCGTGCGACCGCTCACCGCACGACGCGAGCGTGGCCGCGCGTCCGAAGCTCGGCCACCGCCTTGGCCGGGCGACACACGCCGCGCTCCAATGCTTCGGCGCGGGTGCAGACGTAGCCGTCGCGACAGTCCGCCTGGTCGAGGCAGGAATCCACCATCACGCGCTGGGCTTTTGCGTTGGCGCAGGCCCACGGATCCCGGTCGCGCGCACAGTCGCGAACATCGGCTCGCGTGGGCATCGCGGCGCAGGCATGGGCGTCGTCGCACGAGCGCACCGGCATTCCGCCGGGAAACCACTCCGAGGGCCCGTGGCATTCGGGGGTCCCCGCCTCGCACGGACCCGGGCCGTCATACGACTCGGGTAGACACGTCCCAAAATAGGCGCCCTCGACCGGCGCACAGCGCTGCTGCGCCTGACAGGAAAGGTCGGCGATGGGCGAGTCATCGGTGCTGCAGAGCTCACCGAAGCCGGGTGGCCCGGCGTGCGGGTGCTTGCGAACGCGGTCGGGCGACTCCCCCGCCGCAACCGCCTCGACGTAGGCGCGTCGCCAAGGCAGCTCCGACAACAGATGAGCCGACATGCCGCCGTGGAGCTCGGACGCACCGCCTTCGCCGGGCAGGTGAAAGCCACCGACCGAGCGCTGCCGATGACAACCGGAGCAGGTCAGCGTCTCCATTCGGTGGCTCGCGGCTTTGGCACTCTCGAACGGTTCGAAACTCTCGGGCGTATGCCTGGCGTTGCGCATCGCCTCGAGCAAGAAGTCGGGCTGGGGCGACGGCGCGCGCACGATCGCGTCCCATACCGGTGGATACCGCGAACGCATCCGCGGCGTACCCTCGCGCATCGAGGCGAGCGTCTCCTCGCTGGTCAGGTTGTCGACGAGCCTGCGCCACCCTCGACCCTTCCAAAGCACGCCGTGGAGCTCGAACTCGAAGTCCTCCCGCTCGAAACCATCCTCCGCCGCGTCGTAGCCGTGAACGCTGAGGCGGTTGGTCGTCTCCTTGGTCCCGGGGTGGTCCTCGCGGAGATTGACCTCGACCGCGAGCAGATTCTCGAGCACGAAGCGATCGGCGTGCAGCGGTCGGCCCGGCTCCGCGAGCACGCGGTGGGCGTCGTCCGTCGCAAACCAGGCCTTGGCCGCATCGATGCAGTCGTTCCCGTCGTCGGGCTGCTGGAAGACGACGTTGAAGGATGCCGGCAGTCGACGGTTGCCGTGCTCGCCTCGATGCTCGAGGCGATACAGCAGGCGCGTCTCGCCGCACGTCCCGGGTCGCATGTCCCGCCGGTCGAGTCGGTTGACGATCCCGACCAGCTCGAAGTGCGTTTGCGGATGACCGAGCCACCACTGGGGAAAGTTGGTGCGCTGGTTTTGGTTGAGCGACTGGATGAGACTGCGGTAGCGGGGGCTTCGGCGCAGCGCTTTGGTCGAGTCGCCGGGCTGCGCGAACAGCAGCGCACCAAAGTCGAACTGGGCACGCCACGGCTCGAGCTCCTCGGGTCGAGAGACGACCAAGACCGGCTCGGGCTGCGGGGGCACTGGGGTGGTTGGCGTCGCGGCGTTCACCGCGACGTCGCGCGCCGACTCGGCAGGCTCCGCATCGTCGAGCGCTACCGAGGCCGACCGCTCCGCATGCATGGGAGCAGCCGTCGGGGACGTCGCAGCGCACGCCCCCGCTATCGCTGCTGCGCCGAGGAGGAGGGACAGCAGCCTCGGGGACATCATCGAGCGTCTACGTACGACGAGCGCCAGGCGTTCCCGACTTCGGCAAAATCGCCCGCGAAGCCTTGATCGCGGCCGACGCCGCGCGTCAAGCTCGGTCGCCGTGGCTGACTCGCGCATCGTTCACAGTGCACAACAAGAGGTGATGGAGACCAAGCAGGGCGAGTTCTTCGCCGTGAAGTGTCGCCGGTTGGGCGCGGCGGCGGGCAACGTCGCCTTGGGCTGCAATCTGTTCGAGCTGGCGCCAGGCAAGACGGCCATGCCGTTTCACATGCACTATGGGATCGAAGAGGCGATGTACGTGCTGCGAGGCACCGGCACGCTGCGCCTGGGCAACGAACGACACGCGGTCAAGGCTGGCGACTACGTGGCGTTTCTGGCCGAGGGCGACGCGCACCAGCTGACCAACACCGGTGGCGATCCGCTCGAGTACCTGATCGTCTCCACCGTCAGCGCGTCGGATGTCGTGGTGTACCCGGACAGCAACAAGGTCGGTGTGATCGCCGGGACCGATTCG
>JGI12316J15310_10000397_pt6 | contig 15306 bp, 16 predicted proteins | sample MarCyaLeptolynsp_FD_15310 | JGI IMG/M metagenome (IMG submission 15310)
TCGGACAGGCCGCGGCGTTTCAGATAAGACAGCCCCTCACGACCCACAGTGGTTTTGAGCTGGCTTTGATACCAGCTGGCCGCGGTTTCCATCACATCATAAAGGTTTTTGCGGATTTCAGCTTTTTCTCTGTCTTCCGGGCGAAATTCCGGCATTTGCAGTCCGGCCTGCCCAGCCAAGCGTTCAACGGCTTCTGGAAAGCTTAATCCTTCGGTCTCCGTCACAAAACTGATGACATCACCGTGCGCCCCACAGCCAAAACAATGATAAAAACCTTTATCATCATTGACGGTAAAAGACGGGGTTTTTTCATTATGAAAAGGACACAGGCCGGAAAATTCGCGGCCTTTACGGATCAGCTTGACCCGTTTGCCAACAACATCGCTGACCGGCAGGCGGCTACGCAGTTCTTCAAGGAATTCAGGCCCAAAGCCCATGGCTTATGACAATAATTCGCGGGCGGCCGCATTGGCTTTGGAAAAATCCATGGTGCCGGCATATTTGCCTTTCAACGCCCCCATGATCTTCCCAATATCTTTCAGGCCACTGGCGCCCGTATCACTGATGGCCGTTTCCACAGCGGCTTTAATTTCTGCTTCATCCATCTGACGGGGCAGAAATTCGTTGATGATTTCCATCTCTTCTTTTTCCTGCTCAGCCAGTTCAAGACGACCACCTTCTTCATAGGCCTTGATGCTTTCTTTGCGCTGTTTGACCATCTTGGTCATGATCTCGATGATTGTGTCATCATCAGAGCCTTTATCATCAGAAGCAGTCCGGTTTGAGATATCCCGGTCCTTCACGGCGGCCAGTATGAGTCGGACTGTAGAAAGCCTGCGTTTGTCTTTATCTTTCATCGCCTGCTTCATGGCGGCGTTCAATGTATCGCGCAACATCTTGATTTTTAGACCCTTTTCATAAAAATGCCGACATATGAGCATCACGCCCTGCCGGCTTTTCTTAAACAGGAAACGATGACTCTACTCGATATAAAACAAAAATGCAACACCAAATAATATTGTAAGTTATTGATTTTAAAGGGAAATTTTTATTCATGATTTTCTTGACCACCGGGGACCTTTTGCTTATGTTCCGGTCAATTTACGCTCAGCATACAGGATAGCGAAATCCGCTGTTCGAAGCTTTACGAACAATGTATGTTGAAGCGACATATATGACGACCATATTTTATCAGAGCAAAAAACGCCATGACCACAAATGCCAACGTTCACACCCCCCCTCATCAGGATATAACAGCCGCATTGGTGTTGTCAGACGGACAAGTCTTTTGGGGATACGGGTTTGGCCAGGCAGGCGACACCACCGGCGAAGTTTGTTTCAATACGGCCATGACGGGCTATCAGGAAATTCTGACAGATCCGTCTTATGCTGGCCAGATCATCACCTTTACATTCCCGCACATCGGTAATGTGGGCACCAATGACGAAGACATTGAAACAACTCAAACTGCCGCCCGCGGCCTGATCGTTCGTGAAGCGATCACCGATCCTTCCAACTTCCGTAATCAGAAACACCTGGATGAATGGTGTAAGGCCAAAAACCTGGTGGGTATTTCCGGTCTGGACACCCGACGCCTGACCCGGCTGATCCGCGAAAACGGCGCCCCCAACGGTGTGATCTGTTACAGCCCGGATGGTCAGTTTGATATCCCTACCCTGCAGGAAAAAGCAAGCAGCTGGCCTGGTCTGGAAGGTATGGACCTGGTGCCGGATGTAACCGCATCCGAGACCACAGACTGGTCCGAAAAACGCTGGAGTCTGGAAGAAGGTTATACATCACAGGATAACCCGGATGTGCATATCGTTGCTGTGGATTATGGTATTAAACGCAACATCCTGAGAAATCTGGCCAGCACCGGTGCGAAGATTACAGTTGTACCCTCCACTACCTCAGCAAAAGACATTCTGGCTTACAACCCCGACGGCATTTTCCTGTCCAACGGTCCGGGTGATCCGGCCGCCACGGGTGAATATGCCATCCCGGAGATTAAAAAGCTGATTGACAGTGGCAAACCGATGTTCGGTATTTGCCTGGGCCACCAGATGCTGGCTCTGGCCTTGGGTGCTACGACCATCAAAATGCATCAGGGCCACCGTGGTGCCAACCATCCGGTGATGGATTATACAACCAATAAAGTGGAAATCACTTCCATGAACCACGGCTTCACCGTCGATAAAGACACCTTGCCTGAGGGTGTGACCGCCAGTCATATTTCACTTTTTGACCAAACCCTTTGTGGCCTGTCTGTGGATGACAAGCCGATCTTCTCGGTGCAACATCACCCGGAAGCCAGCCCTGGCCCACAAGACAGCTATTACCTTTTTGACCGCTTTATGGAAATGATCAAATCCCATGCCTAAAAGAACAGACATTGAATCCATCCTGATTATTGGTGCCGGCCCGATTATTATCGGTCAGGCCTGTGAATTTGATTATTCCGGCTCCCAGGCCTGTAAGGCGCTGCGCGAAGAAGGTTACCGGATCATTCTGGTGAACTCTAACCCGGCCACGATCATGACCGATCCGGAGATTGCCGATGCAACCTATGTGGAGCCGATCTCCCCGGAAATTGTCGAGAAAATCATCGAAAAAGAACGCCCCGATGCGATCCTACCCACTATGGGTGGCCAGACCGGCCTGAATACGGCCCTGGAACTGAGCAAGCGCGGCGTGCTGGATAAATATAATGTGGAACTGATCGGCGCCAAAGAAGACGCCATCAACATGGCCGAAGACCGCCAACTGTTCCGCGATGCCATGGACCGCCTGAACCTGGGCACACCCCGCAGCCGTGTTGTCAACAGCATGGAAGAAGCCATCAAGGCCCTGGACCATGTGGGTCTGCCAACCATCATCCGCCCCAGCTTCACCATGGGCGGCACCGGTGGTGGTATTGCCTACAACATGGAAGAGTTTGAAACGATTGTCGCACGCGGTTTGGATTTATCGCCTACTACAGAAGTATTGTTGGAAGAATCACTTCTGGGTTGGAAAGAATATGAAATGGAAGTTGTACGCGACCAGGCCGACAACTGTATCATCATCTGTTCCATTGAAAATGTTGATCCGATGGGCATTCACACTGGAGACAGCATCACCATCGCCCCGGCCCTGACCCTGACCGATAAAGAATATCAGATCATGCGCAACGCCTCGATCGCTATCCTGCGGGAAATTGGCGTAGAGACCGGCGGATCGAATGTACAGTTCGCCATCAATCCGGAAAACGGCGAAATGATCGTGATTGAAATGAACCCGCGTGTGAGCCGCTCTTCTGCGCTGGCGTCCAAAGCCACTGGTTTCCCGATCGCCAAGATCGCCGCGAAACTGGCGGTTGGGTTTACACTGGATGAACTGGACAATGACATCACCGGCGTAACACCGGCCAGCTTTGAGCCAACCATTGATTATGTGGTTACCAAAATCCCACGCTTCACTTTCGAGAAATTCCCCGGTGCTGTGCCGACGCTCTCCACCGCCATGAAGTCCGTTGGTGAAGCCATGGCCATTGGCCGTTCCTTCCAGGAATCTTTCCAGAAAGCCCTGCGTTCATTGGAAACTGGCCTGACAGGTCTGAATGAAGTTGACGTACCGGGGTATGATCCTGAACAGGGTGATATCAATGCTGTACGTGCCGCACTGGCCAGCCCCACCGCCGATCGTCTGCTGGTGATGGCACAGGCCCTGCGCCTGGGTGTGTCCAAAGAAGATATTCATAATATCGCCAAATATGATCCCTGGTTCATTGACCAGATCGCGGAATTGGTTGACGCAGAAGAAAACATCCGTGCAAACGGCCTGCCGACGGAACGTCATAAATTCCTGAAACTGAAATCTATGGGTTTCTCTGACAGTCGTCTGGCGGAACTGGCTAGTGACAGCCTGGCAGGTGTGACGGATAAACGCCTGGGCCTGGATATTCGTCCGGTGTATAAGCGCATTGATACCTGTGCAGCCGAATTCGAAGCCAAAACCCCTTATATGTATTCCACATATGAACATGATGCCGGGGGCGAAGCGGAATGTGAAAGCCAGCCTTCTGATAAGAAAAAAATTGTGATCCTCGGCGGCGGTCCAAACCGTATTGGTCAGGGGATCGAGTTTGATTACTGCTGCTGTCATGCGGCCTTCTCGCTCAGTGATGCAGGGTTCGAGACCATTATGGTCAACTGTAACCCGGAAACCGTATCCACCGATTATGACACCTCAGACCGGTTGTATTTCGAACCGCTGACCGCCGAAGATGTGATCGAATTGATCCGTAAAGAACAAACCAATGGTGAAGTTCTGGGTGTGATTGTTCAGTTCGGCGGTCAAACACCACTGAAACTCAGCCATGCTTTACAGGATGCTGGTATTCCGATTTTGGGCACCAGCCCCGATGCCATTGATGAAGCGGAAGACCGTGAACGCTTCCAACAACTTCTGCAACGTCTTGATCTGCGTCAGCCAGATAATGGCCTGGCCACCAACACCGAAGAAGCCATCAAAGTGGCTGAAGAAATCGGTTATCCGATCCTGATCCGTCCAAGTTATGTATTGGGCGGCCGGGCCATGGAAATCGTTTATGACACTGTGTCCCTGCAGCGTTATATGAAAGAAGCGGTGCGTGTAACGGGGGACAGCCCGGTTCTGATCGACCGTTATCTGGGCGGGGCCACTGAAGTGGACGTGGATGCCCTTTGTGATGGCGAACAGGTTCATGTGGCTGGTATCATGCAGCATATTGAAGAAGCCGGTATTCACTCAGGCGACAGTGCCTGTTCCCTGCCGCCTTATTCCCTGAAAGACAGTGTGATCGAAGACATTCGCCAGCAGACAGAAAAACTGGCGCTGGAGTTGAATGTTGTCGGTCTGATGAATGTGCAATATGCGGTCAAAGACGATGTGGTTTACATCATCGAAGTGAACCCACGGGCCAGCCGGACAGTCCCATTTGTCGCCAAGGCCGTTGGTGCACCGGTCGCCAAGATCGCATCACGGGTCATGGCCGGTGAAAAACTGTCGTCATTCGAGCTGCCGTCTTTCCGTCCGAATCATGTGGCGGTGAAAGAAGCGGTGATGCCATTTACCCGTTTCCAGAATGTTGACGTGCTGTTGGGCCCGGAAATGCGCTCTACCGGTGAAGTGATCGGTCTGGACGATAATTTCGCCAGCGCCTTCCTGAAATCGCAAATTGGAGCCGGTACGCATTTGCCAGAAAATGGCACCGTGTTCATTTCTGTCAAAAACAAAGACAAAGTGAAAATGGTCGAACCCGCCAAGAGCCTTCTGGACATGGGGTATAAGGTCATTGCCACCAGCGGAACCGCAGATTTCCTAAAGGAACAGGGTGTTGAGGTTCAATCCATCAACAAGGTTCTGGAAGGCCGCCCGCACATCGTTGATGCCATGAAAAATGGTGATGTTCAGCTGGTCTTTAACACCACCGAGGGTGCCCAATCCATCCAGGACAGTTACGAACTGCGCCGCACGGCGTTGATGGAATCAATTCCTTATTACACCACGTCTCGCGGGGCGCTTTCGGCCATGGAAGCAATAAAAGTCTTGAAATCCAGCGAACTTGAAGTTAAACCCCTTCAATCCTATAATTAGGACACAGTGATGTAATATTTGAACGCGTATCCCGAACGATCTTCGGGGTATGTGAATTTTTTTTACTATTTTGCGAAGTAGAAACCATGGTTGATAAAGTACCAATGACCGTCGAAGGTCATGTCCAACTGGAAGAAGAACTGAAAGTTTTAAAGCACGAAGAGCGTCCGGCGGTGATCAAAGCCATCGAAGAAGCCCGTGCCCACGGCGACCTCAGCGAGAACGCTGAATATCATGCGGCCAAAGAACGCCAGGGCATGATCGAAGGCCGTATCCAGGACCTGGAAGACAAAATCAGCCGAGCCGAAGTGATCGACCCGAAAGAACAAAGCGGTGATAAAGTCATCTTCGCCGCCACAGTCACCATCGCCGACGAAGACGACAAAGAATCCACCTACCAAATCGTCGGCGTGGATGAAGTAGACGTGGCCAACGGCAAAATCTCCCTAAGCTCCCCCCTAGGCCGCGCCCTCATCGGCCGCCACCTGGGCGACGAGGTCGAAGTGAAAACCCCGCAGGGTGAGACGTACTACGAGATCACCAAAGTCGCGTTTATCTAAACAAACTATCTTTATAAAAATTTAGGCCATTAGCAACCTGTTGGCGCGCCATCGCGCCACATATCTATGACTTTTTCGATGAAGGTGACCAGGTTAGGGTTGTCTATGTTGGCGGTCTTGCGAAATCTGATACAGCCCTTGCCCATACTGTAACCCGATAGTAGACTTCGGTCAGGATCAATTCTTTCGATATTGCCGACATACAAGCTGACATATCCCCGTTGAGCATTTAGGTGGAAGACTTCCTGACCCTCAGTGCCAAAGGCGAGCATCTTGTAATTGATCTTTTCCAGGAGGTCTGGAGCAACCCCTAAGATAAGCGATCGAATGTGTAGCAAATGCGATTTGCGCCAGTCATCTTCAAGGGCTTCTAAATAAGCCTCTGGAGTTTTTACGTCATATAACATTGGCTTCCCTTGGCTGACGACCGAACAATTCAATCCATCGGAATGCCGGGCAGGTTTTTGCCGCAGCGGATGGAGAGGGATGTTTTCACATTGGCCACATTGGGGGCGGGGGTGAGAAAGGAAGTGAGAAATTTTTGGAAATCGGCCAGGTCTTTGGCGACGACTTTTAAAATAAAATCAATCTCGCCATTCAGCATGTAAGACTCGCGAACTTCCGGCCAGGCAGAGACCATCTGCTCAAAGGCTTGAAGATCGTCTTCGGCTTGGGAGTGCAGGCCCACCATGGCGAATACCGTCAGGCCATAACCCAGTTCTTCGGCATTTAAATCCGCATGATATCCTTTGATGTATCCGGCTTCTTCCAAAGCCCGTACCCGGCGCAGACAGGGTGGGGCCGTAATGCCGACTTTTTCGGCCAGTTCCACATTGGTCATACGACCATCTTCCTGCAGGTTTTTTAGAATACGTCGGTCGATATCATCCAGTTTCACATGATGCATATATTTTAATCTCACAAGATAAAGTCAAAACAGTTTCTTCAGAGGGTGTCTTCGTCTGAAATATTATTTTTAGCGCTTTTTAAGCTTATATTGCGTAATAATATGACATTCTTTTGAAATAAGATAATATATTTTTCACAAATATGAAAATATTTGATCATCGCTCCATTTTACGGGATTTATGGTTAACGCCAGAAAATGCGCGTTAACCATCCTTTTTTCTGGTTCTTTAAAAGCGAAAAAGTTATACTTCCACAAAGCGGGGATTGACAGTCCTGATCTTCAGAAACAAGAGAAAAACAACAGGCTTCTGCCTGTCATTTCAAGAACTGGAAAAGGCAGAAACGTGCCAGATCGCGCACAATTTGACGACAGAATTCGTAACCTGATTGAACTGGCCTCGGACCCCTCGCCCGAAAGCCGTGCGCTGTTGTTTTCCCATATTTGTGACTTGTTCCTGCAAAAACGCAAAATGCAGTCGGCTGACCAGGCCCGTATGCTCTGTGACATTCTTAAAGAGCTTCTCCCAAAGGTGGATATCGCCATTCGCAAGGAAGTGGCCCTGACCACAGCAAACATGTCGCAACCACCTCAGGAATTGATCGACTTGCTCAGTCAGGATGTGGTCAGTGTCTCTGGTCCGATCCTGGAACGGGCGGTGATCAGCGATGATCACCTGATTCATTTAATACGTTATGGCAGTGACCTGCACAGATGGCACATTGGCCGGCGTTTTGGACTGTCCCCCCTGGTGCGGGCCGAACTGGATCAAGTGAACGAAGCCCATCAACCGGGCCTGAAATACAGTTTATCTGAACTGGAAGCAGAAGCCGCCAAAGAAAACCGTGAACTGGATGAAGCCACCACCGCAGATATCCTGGAACTGGTCCGTGCCCAGAATATTCATCAGCAAGATGATGAATATGTTCCCGCTGAGAGCGCACAGGCCACCGCGCCAACTGTCAAAGAACAGCCTGATTTTACAATAGACAATAGTTCTGTAATAGATGATGAGCTTCCCGAGGAAGAGGTATATTCTTTTTCTCCACCACCAATTATTACCCCTGTGAAATCAAACGCCGCCAGTTTTGAAGAATTATCCGCGGCACTGTCCAGAATCAACAATCTGGATCATACAGAAAACTTTGCGCCCACCAAGGAGCTGTCAGAAGAGCAAGTCTATGAAGATGACGCACCAGAAGACTTGCCTGAAGCAACTGTTCTGGAAACACCAATTGAAGCAACCCCACTTGAACCTCTGAAAACACCTATTGAACAAAGACCTCTGTCAGCCCCGACATTGGAAATGAGTGATCCAACGGCACAAATCACTGAAGATCTGGACCAGAAAATTGGTGAACTGACCGCCGACGCGGGCCGCAATCAGGATTTTATTCGCGCCACTTCGGACTGGTTCTGGGAAATTGATCGTGTTGGCAGCATTCAGTTTTTGTCAGAGGAAGCCTTTCATGCGCTTGGCCGCCCGGCAAAATCCATGATTGGCGAAGATTTTATTTCCCTGTGCGCACCAATATCATCGGAATTATCCCCAGAAAAAAATAAACTGGGTGAAAACAATCATACATTTGATTCCCTGTTTGAGCGGCGCAGTGCTTTCCGGGATTTGCCCTTTCAGGTCAGCGACACCAATGGGGATACATCTTTGTGGGCGTTAAGCGGCATGGCGGTCTTTGATATTTCTTCCGGGCGTTTTTCCGGATTCCGCGGCAGTGCCAAAGCCATTGCTCTTGAAAATCATCATGTTTCCAATTCGCCCAAGACGTCAGATCATGATGGCCATACCCATCATCAAGAGATTACCGATCAAAAATTATCAAAAGACCCAGAAGCATTTCAGGATCAAAGCCTGACGGTGGCTTTATCTTCCTCTTCTTCCGGGTCAAATGACAATTATTACACGGCGGCTTATGGTAGGCAGGCCGCGAGAGAAGAACAGCCTGTGGAAGCCCTGTCTTCCGGTTCTACCGCTCTGGATGTTCAAACCGAAGATGCCGTGGCCGCTGACTTATTGCAAAACCTGTCTCATGAATTCCGCACCCCTTTAAACGCCATTATCGGCTTTTCCGAAATGATTGATATGGAAACATGGGGGCCGGTGAACGAACAATATAAAAATCATATTCAGAATATCCTTGAAGCAGCCCATCATTTAAAAACGGCGGTTAATGATGTTTTGGATTCAGCCAAGCTGGAAGCCGGGCTGATGGAAATTTCCCCTGAGTCTTTTTCTTTAAAAACCACACTGCAGGGCTGTCTGGATCATGTGCAAAGCATGATCAAAAAACATCAGGTGACCTTAGGAAACGTCGACAATAATATTGATGTGATTGTCTATAATGATCGTCAGTCCATCGAACTATGTCTTGTGAAAATGCTCACCAGCCTCCTGAAACGGGCAAAGCCAGGTGAAAAGCTGGACATTGCCGTATTGGTCAACAGCAATGCCCAGGTACGCATTGAAATCCCGATTCTGGGACCACGTATTCCTGAAGCTGATTCAGACAAATTATTCCAGCGTTTAGAGGGTGAAAATGCAGATTCCGTCCCCTCTGATCAGACCCGCACAGAAAAAAATCATAAAAAATCACCAAAAATTTCACAAGGATTTGGTCTTTCCATTGCCCGTGACCTGGCGCGATTGGTCGGCGGCGACCTGACCGGGCATGCCGAAAATGGGCATATCAGCCATTTGGTGCTGACCGTCACCAATCATCCCCATAACGACTAAAAACGTTTTTTTTCAATCCTTTATCCGGGTTCTGAATGCTTTTTGCGGGACACTTACGCTGCAATATAGATAAAATTTTATATAAATTTTCATCAAAAAAAATCCAAATTTTCCCAAAATTTTCGTCGTAAGTCATTGTTATTTAAAAGAAAAAATAAACACCCATTAACTTTTTATTCATAACTGTTAGGCATGATGATCCTGCAAATTCGAAAAACCCGAATAATTTAACTTGGCATACGGAGATAATATTATGATTAAGTTGTTTGCAAAATTACGTGAGTCTGAGCTTGGTGCGACGGCTATCGAATACGGTCTGATTGCTGCTTTGGTTGCAGTAGCTGGTATTGCTGGTTTCCAGGCTGTTGGTGATCAGATCGACGCTAACTTCGATAACATCGACACTGCTCTGACAACAGTGAACGGCGAAGTTACTGAAGCTAACAACGCTGTACAATAATTCACATTATTGTTGATTATTTGAAAGCCCTGTCCTCCATGCGACGGGGCTTTTTTATTTAACGCTCTTTTCCCAATAAAAATAAAATGGAGATCTTATGATGAATAAGTTATTCGCTAAATTAAATGAATCAGAATTTGGGGCAACAGCAATAGAATATGGCATTATTGTTGCGCTGCTGTCTCTAGCAGGCATCGCCGGCTTCCAGCTTGTTGGTGGGCAGATCAACACCAACTTTAACAATCTTGATACAACCATCGAACGTGTTAACGACGAAATGACCGAAGCCAATAACCTGGTGAACTAAAACCTAAGTTATTATTTTCTAAGGTATCAAGGCCATTAACCAAAAACATACCTATTTCGCGCATGATGTTTCCCAGAAATTGAGTTCTCTGAGATTGAGTTCTCAGCGTTTGACCTAGAGGAACATAATGTGCTGACGATTATCTGTTTGGTTATATTTTCAGGAATGATGGTATGGGCGGCCATATCGGACATACGCTATTATATATTGTCCAATCGCCTGAATATGGCCATCGCGGTTCTTTATCCCGTCTATTTATTATGTTTATCATTTGAATATGCGCCGCTGCCCTGGCAGGAGATTGCCTGGGCATTTGGTATTGCGCTGATCATCTTTTTGTTTTGTTTCGGATTATTTGCCATCGGTGCCATGGGCGGCGGTGATGTGAAAATGATCCCTTTGGTGGCCATTTGGGCCGGACCAGCCCTGGTGATGGACTTCTTATTAATCACAACATTGGTTGGCGGGGTCTTCTCAGCGGTCTTAATTGTCAAAAAAAGGCTAAAAAAGGCCTCTCAATCATCAAAATCTTCCAAATCTTCAGAGAATATAAACCTTCTTATGTCAGAAAAGGGGATGAATAAAGTTCCCTATGGTGTGGGAATCGCCCTTGGTGGGCTGTATGTGTCCTGGATGTTATACGCGGCATTGGGACAATAAAGATAAAAAGGAAATGGCGTTATGAGTTTAAACATGCGCAGTATTATGTTGATCGGTGTTGCCCTTTTAATTGCAGGGGTCACAGCAATTTTGGCACGCAACCTGCTGACACCAACTGTCAAAACGGTACAGAATACAAATACGGTTGAAGTTGTTAAAGCATCAGATACCCAGATCTTGGTCGCCAGTCGCGATTTATCAACAGGTTCATTTTTGAAGAAAGATGATCTGGCATGGCAATCCTGGCCAGATGATAACGTCAATGAAAACTACATCATCAAAAACAAAGATGTAAAATTTGAGGACTTTGCCGGGGCTGTTGTGAAATCACCGATGATTTCCGGAGAACCGATGACAAACAGCCGCATTGTTACACCAGGCAATCGCGGTTTTCTAGCCGCCGTTCTCACACCGGGCAATCGCGCTGTTTCCATTAAAATCAATGCCACATCCGGTATTTCAGGTTTTGTTTTTCCCGATGACAGAGTGGATATTCTGCTGACCCACACCGTCAAGAAAAGCAACAAAAAAGACACCGTACGTGTTACCGAAACTGTACTGAAAAACGTACGGGTTCTGGCCATCGACACCCGTTATCAGAACAATACAAACACACCTTCACCAGGTAAAAACCTGACCATTGAGGTATCGCCGAAAGCCGCAGAAAAGGTAGCTTTAGCAGGCAAAATGGGCAACCTGAGTTTAAGCCTGCGCAGCCTTGCGCGTCCAGAGACAGAAGGCAAACTGATCGCCAGCAACATGGTCGAGGCCAAAACCTTCACACGCGATAATGAAGTCAGTCAATTGATGGCTGGTGGTGGCCCGGACACAACCAACCGGGATGTGACTGTTATCAGAGGTGCTGCTGTTCAGGAACGGTCATTTGAAAGCCTGCTGAAACAGGCCACCCAAAAATTACAAAAAGATCTCGGCGGTGCTGCAGCCGATGACGAAGATATCGAATAGGAAGGGTAAGAATAATGTATATCGCAAAAAGAATGGATACGGTTCCTAAACAACTGATCCTTTTGGGGTGCGTGCTTTTTGCCCTTCTGGCAACTGCCTTGATACCGCAAACCGCGGTCGCACAACCGAAGCAGATTAATATCGAAGTCAGCAAAGGTACTTTGTTGCGCCTGAAAGAACCCGCAAAGAATATTTTCATTGCGGATTCAATCATTGCTGACGTCCAGGTTAAGTCACCAACCCTGGTATATGTCTTTGGTAAAAAACAAGGTCAAACAACAGTATACGCCATTTCCGATGATGATCGTGTGCTATACCAGGGTGAAATCTCTGTCAGCCACAATCTGGGTAGCCTGCGCAGTGCCTTTAAAAGTGTGATGCCCGATGCGCGTATTAATGTGGAATCATATGAAGGATTACTGGTCTTAACCGGTCATGTGAAAAATCCTGACCAAGCCGAAGAAGCCCGCCGCATGGCGCAGGAATTCGTCGGTAAGAAAAACAAAATTATCAACCGCTTGGCCATTGATACGCCGTTGCAGGTTAACCTGCGGGTCCGTATCGCTGAAGTAGGCCGCGACACCATGAAACAGTTGGGTTTCAACTGGGAAAATTCATTCGTCAATGGTGGTGACCTTGTTGGTTTTGTACAGGGTTCAGATGTATTTGAAGTGGTGGCCAATCCCTTTACCGGTCTGCCACAACAGAATTTCTTTACAGGTAATAATGGTGTGAACAGCCTGGCTGGTGGTTTCCAGATTGGTGATTTCAGCCTGAATACCATCGTTGATGTGCTGGAAGAAGAAGGTCTGATTTCTGTATTGGCCGAACCGAACCTGACCACTTTATCAGGTGAAGGCGCGAACTTCCTGGCCGGTGGTGAATTCCCGATCCCTACATTGGACGATGGTCAGGTTGTAATTGAATATAAAGAATTCGGTGTTGCCCTGACATTTACCCCAACCGTTTTGGACAGTGGCCGCATCAATATGCATATCAAACCGGAAGTCAGCCAGTTGTCTACTGCCGGTGCGGTAACAATTAACGGCTTTAACATTCCGGCGTTGAGTACACGTCGGGCTGAAACCACTGTTGAGCTGGGTTCTGGTCAGAGCTTTGCCGTGGCTGGTTTGCTGCAAAACAGTGTAACCAATAATGTGTCTAAATTCCCTTGGTTGGGTGATATTCCGATCCTGGGTACCCTGTTCCGTTCAGAAGAATTCCGTCGTCAGGAAACAGAGCTGGTGATCATTGTGACACCATATCTGGTGAAACCTCATAACGATGGTGAAATGCCAATGCCAACAGACGGTTATCAAACCGCAAGCGATGCTGAAATGTACCTGAAAGGTCACACATACAGCAGCCATGGTCCTGACACACCGCCGCCTGCACAAGGGGCTAACGGTCAGAAGATTAAAAGTGCTGCCGGATTTATGTTGGACTAGGAGAATGGATATGAAAAATATGATGACAAAATTTGCCTTATTATTCTCTGCATTGATCATCGCTGGATGTTCAGGTCCACATCTGAATTCCGGTGCGGATGGTCAGAAACGTAACGAAGTGAAACTGGTGAAAGTACCTTATAATGTGACTTTCCCAGCCAATAAATCACGCATGTCAACGCGCGAGCTTGTTAAGCTGGATCAATTCCTGGCGCAAATGAATGTGACGTATGGTGACGAGTTTTCCCTCGACCTGCCATTTGACGAAAAAGGCAATGTTTCCAAACTGAATAAAGCCCGTATGGCTTTTGTCAGTGAAATCTTGAAACGCCGCGGTATTCATTTGGGTGCTGATCTGACACCCTATGGTACTGAGCCAAAGAAAGATCAGGCGAAACTGATTTTATCCCGCTATGTGGTGACCCCACCACAATGTGGGGACTGGTCACAAAAAGCCTCACCAAATTACAGCAACGTTCCATTGAAAGATTTTGGTTGTTCCACTCAGGCACAGCTGGGCTTGATGGTTGCAAACCCCAGAGACCTTTTGGGTGGCAATACCAGCAATGGGTCTGATTCAGAACGTGCAGCATTTGCCATTGAGCGTTACCGGACAAATGTCCGTACCATTTCCAATGAATCGACAGGTGGCGGTTCAGGTGGCTCTGGTGGTGGAAATTAAGGAGTAAGGGATTCGATTATGAGTGTAGCAAGTCTTTTAAAAACAGATAAATCATCAGGCGAAAACCTTTTCGGGGCTTATGTTTGCGACGATGAAACCACCGCCGCACTGGTCCCTGTGCTGGCCGAGCGTGACTGGGTACCGTCATTGATCAAAAGTGGCGGCATTGAAAATGCCATCCGCACACTGGCCACAACAGGTTCTCCACAATTCCTGATTGTTGATTTAAGCAATTCAACGGACCCGATGGGCGATATCAATGCGCTGGCTGAAGTTTGTGAGCCGGGCACGATGGTGATCGCTGTGGGAACGGAAAATGATGTTCAATTGTACCGCGATCTGACCGGATCCGGCGTTTTGGACTATCTGATTAAACCTGTCACATCTGATCAACTGCGTGAAACTTTGCTGGCCGCGGAACATTCATTGCGTGTGCCCGATGAAGTGGCCGCCACAGAAGAAGATGATGACACCCACAAAATGGTTGCCGTTGTTGGCGTGCGGGGCGGTGTTGGTACAACCACCATTGCCACAAATACCGCCTGGACATTGGGTAATGAACTGAAAAAATCCACAGCCCTGCTGGATATGGATATTTATTTCGGCACCGGTGCTTTGTCTTTTGACCTGGAGCCGGGACGTGGATTGTGTGACGCACTTGAAAACCCAAGCCGTGTGGATGGTTTGTTCATCGAACGTGCCATGGTCAAACAAAGTGATCATTTGTCCATTCTGGGTGCCGAAGCTCCCTTGAATGACCCGGCCTATACGGACCCGGCGGCTTTATCGCATCTGTTATCTGAATTAAAGCATAACTTCCAGTATGTGATTATGGATCTGCCGCGTAACATGGTAGCGGACTTTCCACTGTTGCTGACGGAAGCCAATGAAATTATTGTTGTTTCTGATCTCAGCCTGGCTGCGACACGCGATACCATTCGCTTACTGTCT
>JGI12316J15310_10000042_pt26 | contig 15303 bp, 10 predicted proteins | sample MarCyaLeptolynsp_FD_15310 | JGI IMG/M metagenome (IMG submission 15310)
GCTATTTCCGACGGCATCCGCGCCATTCTGGATCGCCAGAAGAAGGCCCACATCGATGAAGGCCCTGCGAGCGTCAAGCGCCGCAAGGACTGGATCGACCGCTCGATTGCTCTGCTGGTGGACAACAAGGACGAGATCGTCGACGCCCTGACGTCCGATTTCGGCAACCGCGCCCCGGTGGCATCGCTGATGACGGATGTCATGGGCTCCATCGGTCCGCTCGACCATGCCAAGAAGCATATGGAAAAGTGGATGCGCCCGGAAAAGCGCAAGCTGCAGTTCCCGCTCGGTCTGCTCGGCGCGAAGGCCCATGTTGAGTACCAGCCGCTTGGCACCATCGGTGTGATCAGCCCCTGGAACTTCCCGTTCAACCTGACATTCGCACCGCTCGCCGGCATTTTCGCCGCCGGCAACCGCGCGATGATCAAGCCGTCCGAATTCACGCCAGCCTGTTCCGAGTTGATGGCGAAGATGTTCCGCGAGGCCTATGACGAAACGGAAGTGGCCGTGATTACCGGTGGCCCGGCTGTCGGTGAGGCGTTTTCCAAGCAGCCCTTCGACCATCTGCTGTTCACGGGTGCAGGTTCTATTGCCAAGCATGTGATGCGCGCAGCGTCCGAAAACCTGGTTCCGGTGACGCTGGAACTGGGCGGCAAGTCACCTGTGATCGTGTCCCGCGACAGCGACATTGAAGACGTGGCTGCCCGCGTGATGACCGGCAAGACCCTAAATGCGGGTCAGATCTGCCTGGCGCCGGACTACGTCATGGTGCCGGAAGAAAAGGCGGATGAGTTTGTGGCCGGGGCCCAGAAGGCGGTGACAAAGATGTTCCCGACCATGAAAGACAATCCGGACTACACGTCCATCATCAATGACCGCCACTATGACCGCATCAACGGCTATATCGACGATGCCAAGGCCAAGGGTGGCGAGGTCGTCGAGATCAACCCGGCAAATGAGGATTTTTCTCAGCAGCCCTACAACAAGATTCCGCCGACCATCATCAAGAACCCGACCGAAGACATGAAGGTCCTGCAGGATGAAATCTTCGGACCGGTGCTGCCGATGAAGACCTACAAGGATGTGTCCGAGACCGTTGACTATGTGAACTCAAAAGACCGCCCGCTGGGCCTCTACTATTTCGGCCAGGACGCTGATGAAGAACGCCGGGTGCTGGACAACACCACATCGGGCGGCGTCACGGTCAATGATGTAATCATGCATGTGTCGATGGAAGACCTGCCGTTTGGTGGCGTCGGCCCGTCCGGCATGGGCTCCTATCATGGCGTTGATGGCTTCCGCACGTTCAGCCATGCCAAGGCCGTATATCATCAGGCGAAGGCCAAGATGGTCGCCGAAATGTTCCGTCCGCCTTATGACGACAAGAAGCGCAAACGCGTTCTGTCGATGATCAAGAAGTAGCGCCAGATCGGACTCTACTACTGAAGGGCGGTCCTCCGGGACCGCCCTTTTCTTTGGGGCAATGAAGATGGAAATAGAAACAGAGCGATTGCTGTTGCGGCAATTTCACGAGACAGACTTTGACGTCTACGCGGCAATGCTTGCGGATCCTGAAGTAGCTCGTTTCATTGGAGGCGTCAGGGATAAAATTGGTGCCCGGCAGCATTTCGATGCGGCATGTGCCCATTGGCGGGACCGTGGCTACGGAAAGTTCGCCATTGAGGACAAGGCAAGCGGGAAGATGATCGGCCGCTGCGGCCCAACGCTCCATGGCGACGCCCCTGAAACCGAACTGGGGTGGACCATCGCCAAGGCCTCCTGGGGCTGCGGATACGCAACGGAGGCGGCCTGTGCGTGCGCGGCGTGGATGTTCGAGACGCTCTACTTCACCGAAGTAGTCTCGTTCATTGATCCGGCAAATGTAGCGTCGGTGCGGGTGGCGGAGAAACTGGGCCAGTCATATGCCCGCGATATTCTCTTTGAAAATGAGCCTTTGCGTGTCTACGCCATGACCCGGGACGAGTTCGAGAAAAGCTAGGTGCTCTGAACGCAAAAGTCCCCGCCTGCTGCATCGCCGGCGGGGACTTCCTCACGTGTTGGAACGCAGTCTACCGTCCGATGGTTCGGATGGTCTGCGGAGTGTAGCGATCCTCGTTGAGTTGGCTCGCGTAGAAATTGATTGGTTCTTCCTCGTTGATCATACCCACCAGAATGTAGCGGCCATTGGTGAAGTCGAAGGCGCCCCCCATACTGGAGCCGCAGACTGGCACATCATAAAACACAATCGGGTATTGCTCCTGGACACGCCAAAGTTCACCGCGAGCGTCATAGAGTTCAGCCGACACAATGCCCCAGGTGTCTTCATCCTGATAGAAGACGCGCCGGTTATAGACGTGCCGTGTTGAGGGCTTGAGATTTGCTTCAAGCTGCCAGACACGATGCAGTTCATAGCGTACATGGTCGGTGTTGATGTGGCGCGGACTGATGATCTCGTCGTATGTCAGATTGTTCGAGTACAGATCATAATTATTGTATGGAATGTACGCTTCCTGACGGCCTTTGAGCGTCCAGGTGTAGCGGTCCGGCGCCCCGTTGTAGCCGCCGAACGAGTCTGACGTTGTTGCCCCGTCCGAGTTCGTGCCCGGGTTGTCGTAGGCAATGTTGGGTGCACGGCGCACGCGGCGGGTGCCGGGTGAGTACTGCCAAGCCTTGCGTGGGTCGGACAGGCGGTTCAGTGTCTCGTGCACGAGGATGACGTTGCCGGCCACGCGGGTGGGTTCCAGCGTGTGAAGAATGTACAGCGCAAAGATGTTGTCTAGGTCAGAAGCCGTCTTGAGCGTCGGGTCATTCCAGCGAACGATGGCATCATCCTGAGCTGAATACTTCGTGTAGGAACCTGAAGCTGTGGGGATAACAGCAGCAAACTGGCGCTGAATCTTGTGGTTGGCGAAGCCGAGGAAATGGTTCCAAAGTACCTCGTAGCCGGAATTGGGGATCGGGAACGGCTTGCCCATGAAGGCATTGTCAACGCCGTTGCCTGAATCGGCAATCACACCTGTCAGCGCATTCTTGCGGTTTGCCTCATATACAAATTCCGGCTGCGCACAGCTGCGATGTGATTTGTAGACATTCATCTTGAATGTATCGCCATACTTCTCAAGCAACGCCTTCTGCGGTCCGGCAATCCGGTCAGCGTACTGCGCCATGTTGTCCCGCGTGATGGTGAACAGCGGCTGTTCACCCGCATAGGGATTGATGTGGTGTGTACCCTTCTGGAAGCCGGCGGGAGGAGACGTGATGCCGCCGGTCCAGGCAGGAATGGTGCCGTCGGCATTTCCGGCGCGTTCCGAACCCAGCGGAGTGAGGTCCTGGTCGAGGCGCTTGGCCATTTCAGGCGATACGGCGGCCATCGCTGTGCTGGCAATAGCCAACGCGGGCAAAGCTGCGACAGCTGCCAGAAGTCTTTTTGAAAAATGCGCCATCAAACGCGTCTCCCTGGGTCGTGTTTGTTCGGTTTGAACTGTTCTTACTAAGATAGTAAGTCAGGCTTACCAGTTTCGTCCAGTGAACAATTGGTAAGGCGTCAATAATGTCACTCGGACTGTCAATAGTTTCCAGGCAGCAAGATGCACTGGTTCTGCAATGCAAAACCAGTGAAATCTTGTTCAGAAACCTAGAAGCTGAAGCTAGGCCGCGTCGCTTTCCGGTGTGCCGGTTTCGTCAGAGCTGACGGCCTCAGAAGCCTGGTCAGACTGCTCTGCCGCCGCGGCAGCTTCTGCCGCCGCCTTGGCCGGACGGATAGGGCGCAAGATGAAAGCTGGGACGTGATCTCCCATGCCGATGATCCGCTCCTGACGACCGCCGCCATTGCCGCCGCCGTTGCCATTGCGGCGACGGCCACGACCACGTGGTGCCCGTGGTTCTGCGTCAGGCTGCTTGTCTGACTCTGTCTCAACGGTGCTTTCGGCCTCAGTCGCCGCATCAACGGTTTCCGCGGTCTCAGCATCTTTGCTCCGGCGGTTGCGGCCACGACCACGTCCGCCTCTGCGGCGTCCACGGCGCGGTGCACGCGCCGCTACGCCATCAACATGGTCGGTGTTTGTGTCGGCATCAGCTTCGGAAGAAGCTTCGGCGGTTTCAACGACGTCCAGGGCCTCCGCAGGTGCTTGCGAATCTTCAGCTACAGGCTCGTCTGCGGATGCTTCTGCCTCAGGTGCCGCTTCTTCGGCAGGCTTGTCGTCTTCTGTAGCCTTGGCAGGTGTTTCGTCTTCACGCGTCCAGCGCTCGATTGTCTGCTCTGTCAGCTTCTCAACCGCATCGAGATATTTCTTGTCGTCCGGTGTTACCAGCGTGAACGCGGCACCGTCACGACCGGCACGGCCCGTGCGGCCAATCCGGTGCACATAATCTTCCGGATGCGTCGGCACATCGTAGTTGAAGACGTGGCTGACTTCCGGGATGTCGAGGCCACGGGCGGCCACATCACTGGCAACCAGCAGCTTCAACTCGCCATCACGGAACTTGCCAAGCGTCTGTGTGCGGACGGATTGGTCGAGATCACCATGAATGGGAGAGGCATCAAGGCCGGCCTTCTTGAGGGCACGGGCCACAACGTCCACATCACGCTTGCGATTGCAGAAGATGATGGCGTTTTGAATGGTTTCAGAACCGATCATCTCGATCAGGGTCTTTCGCTTGTCGCGCGACCCGCAGGTCACAACACGCTGAGTGATGTTCTTGTTGGTTGTCGAGGCACGGGCCACTTCGATACGGGCGGGGGCCTGCATGAAATTGTTTGCCAGATTTTCGATTTCCGGCGGCATGGTGGCCGAGAAGAGCATGGTCTGGCGGGTGAACGGGATGAGCTTGCAGATGCGCTCAATGTCCGGGATGAAGCCCATGTCCAGCATGCGGTCAGCTTCGTCGATCACCAGTGTCTGCACACCCGTGAGCATCAGCTTGCCGCGCTCGACGTGATCAAGCAGGCGGCCCGGCGTTGCGATGAGAACGTCGACACCCCGGTCGATCTTCTTGTCCTGGTCGCCGAAGGAGACACCGCCAATGAGCAGCGCCATGGAGAGCTTGTGGTACTTGCCGTATTTCTCAAAATTCTCGGCGACCTGTGCGGCGAGTTCGCGGGTCGGCTCAAGAATGAGCGAGCGGGGCATACGCGCCTTGGCACGGCCCTTTGAGAGGCGCTCGATCATGGGAAGGGTAAAGGAGGCGGTCTTGCCCGTACCGGTCTGGGCAATGCCCAGAACATCACGGTCGGCAAGTGCCTTGGGAATGGCCTGCGCCTGAATGGGCGTGGGCTCTGTGTAGCCGGATTCGTTGATGGCTTTCAGCAGGTCGGCGTTGAGGCCGAATTCGTCAAATGTCATGAAGTCTCGTTTTCAAGTAAGGACTTGGCTGGTTCGCATAATGCAAACAGCTGGCGTCAATCCGTGGGTCCAGTGATTGATGGTCGGGCGTATTCCCGGGACATCGGCGGACCGTTCAAGAAAGCGCCGCGCTTGTCACTGCGGCGCGCGAATAATGGGCCGGACCTGTCCGGCATCCACAAACAGACGCTGTCGCACGCAAGATGACGTCTCTCACCAACCGTGTCCGGCGGTACCCCGCTGCAAGCCCCGTTGTAAGGGCGCCACATCGAGACCGCACGGGTCAGGTGCGTCTATTTGCAGTGCAACATAAGAAAAAAGTATGGAAAGTCAATGAACTGAGTGAGGCTGCCCCTACGGAAAACCCGACTCCAAGTGCGAAAATCGGCACGTTTTCAACAACTATGGCCGTGAAGTCACAGCTTTTTGCTCTGCCAAACAGCCGGCAGCTAGATGTCCAGATCCGTCGCAAACTCGGCATTGTTCTGGATGAATCGGAATCGCAGCTCCGGCTTGGTACCCATCAGTTCGCCGACCCGGGTCTTCGTCTGGTCCTGATCATCTTCCGGCACCATGACCTGAAGCAGGGTGCGGTGCCCTGGCCGCATGGTGGTCTCCTTGAGCTGCGCGGGCAGCATTTCCCCAAGACCCTTGAAGCGGCTGATTTCAAACTTGCGGTTGGCGTTGAATTCGCTCTCCATCAACTGGTCTTTGTGAGCGTCGTCTACCGCATACATGGTCTTGCCGCCCTGGGCGATGCGATAAAGCGGCGGCACCGCCAGATAGAGGTGCCCGTCGCGGATCAGCTCCGGCATCTCCTGATAGAAGAAGGTGATCAACAAGGTGGCGATATGGGCGCCGTCGACGTCTGCATCCGTCATGATGATGATCTTCTCATAGCGAAGATCATCACTGCTGTAGCGCGATCGCGTCTGGACGCCCAGCGCCAGAACCAGATCTGAAATCTGCTGGTTCTGCGCCTGCTTGGCGCTGGTGGCACTGGCCACATTCAGGATCTTGCCGCGCAGGGGCAGGACGGCCTGCGTCTTGCGGTCCCGCGCCTGCTTTGCAGAGCCACCGGCTGAATCGCCCTCAACAATGAAAAGTTCTGAGCCGGCAGACGATGAATTGCTGCAATCGGCCAGCTTGCCCGGCAGACGTAACTTGCGGGTCGCGCTCTTGCGGTTGATTTCCTTTTCCTGGCGGCGGCGCAGGCGTTCATCCGCCCGGTCGATGACCCAGTCGAGCAGGCGGGAGGCCTGCTGAGGCTTGGAGGCCAGCCAGGTGTCGAAGTGGTCCCGTAGGGTTGTCTCCACCAACCGCTGGGCGGCCGCCGTCGAGAGTTTTTCCTTCGTCTGTCCGACAAACTCAGGCTCTCGGATAAAGACCGATAGCATGATGCAGGCAGTACCGATCACGTCATCAGCTGTTATCGAGGTCGCCTTTTTCTGGTTCGTCAGCTCGCCATAGGCCTTGAGTGCCTTGGAGAGGGCTGCGCGCATCCCGGCTTCATGGGTGCCGCCTTCTGTGGTGGGGATGGTGTTGCAGTAGGAATTGCAGAATCCGTCTTCATTGCCGAGCCAGGCAATGGCCCACTCAACCGTGCCGGCGCTGCCCTTGGCCTTCAGCTTGCCTGAGAAGGTCTCGGCGACAACGGTCTCCTTGCCCTCAATTGTGGTCGCCAGATAGTCAGCCAGCCCGCCGGGGAAGTGCAGGGTATCTTCTGCAGGCGTCTGCGCGCCTTCACCCAGCAGTTCAGCAGCACACTTCCAGCGGATCTGTACGCCCCCGAAGAGATAGGCCTTGGAACGGGCCATGCGGTAGAGGCGGGCAGGCTTGAAGTGGGCGCTTGGTCCAAAAATTTCCGGGTCCGGATGAAATGAAACAGTTGTGCCGCGCTTGTTGGTGGCTTTGTCGACTTTCTTGAGCTTCGTCACCGGGTGTCCGCGTTCGAAAGACTGGCGGTACAGTTCCTTGTCGCGGGCAACCTCCACATCAAGCCGGTCCGACAGGGCATTCACCACGGACACCCCCACACCATGCAGGCCGCCCGACGTTTCATAGACCTTGTCCGAAAACTTGCCGCCCGCATGCAGCGTCGTGAGAATGACCTCAAGTGCCGACTTGTCCTTGAATTTGGGGTGCGGGTCGACAGGTATGCCGCGGCCGTTGTCCGAGACAGCTAGAGATCCGTCGGCCATGAGTTCAACGTCAATACGTGTCGCATGCCCGGCAACGGCCTCATCCATGGAGTTGTCGAGAACTTCCGCAAACAGATGATGCAGGGCCCGGTCGTCAGTGCCGCCTATGTACATGCCCGGACGCCGACGGACCGGTTCAAGGCCCTCCAGCACTTCAATGTCGCTGGCCGAATATCCGCCTTTGGCCTTGGTCGCAGTCTTCTTGGGCGTCGACTTGCGGGCAGGTTTGGCGGGAGCAGACTCGAAAAGGTCAGGCGCGTCGGCAGCGGCGGATTTCTTGGTGGCGCGGGCCATGGGTCTCCAAAAGGCTGAAAAAGCTTCGTTTGCAGCGCCGCACGGCCCAAGGCCGACTGCGCACGCGGATTGGCAGTGTGTCAAAGCATGAGGTGCGTGATTCGCATCAAGTTTACACCGGGCAAGGGTTTCCTGTGCGGCCATTCCCTGCGGCCTGAGTGTTTTTTTCTGGTAATGTTTCGCCGAAACGCCATCTGATACCACACTCAACATGCATAGTCGGGGGGACCATGTCCGGAACTTCAATCTCATCACCACTGACGCTGCCCTGCGGCGCGGTCCTGAAAAACCGTATTGCCAAGGGCGCCATGACGGAAGGTCTGGCTGACTCCCACAATGTGGCGACCGACAAACACGTGAAGCTGTATGGCCGCTGGGCGGATGGCGGATCGGGCATGTTGCTCACCGGTAATGTGCAGGTAGATGGCCGGTATCTTGAGCGGCCGGGCAATGTGGTGATCGACGGCCCGCAGTCAAATGAGCAGCTGTCCGCGCTGGCGGCTTTTGCGGAAGCGGGAACCCGCAACGGCGCACATCTGTGGATGCAGCTGTCCCATGCCGGACGGCAGACGCCGGCCACGGTGACAACGGAGCCGGTAGCGCCGTCCGCAATTGAAGTGAAGATGCCCGGCGGCCAGTTCGGCAAGCCCCGCGCGCTCACCGAGGACGAGATTCTGGATATCGTTCATCGTTTTGCGTTTGCGGCCGGCATTGCCAAGGATACGGGCTTTTCCGGTGTGCAGATCCACGCAGCACACGGTTATCTGATTTCCGAATTCCTCAACCCGCTGGTGAACCAGCGGACGGACCAGTGGGGCGGGTCACTGGAAAACCGCGCGCGCCTGCTGATGGAGACCGTGAAGGCCGTTCGCGAGAAGGTCGGTCCTGAGTTTCCGATATCCGTGAAGCTCAATTCCTCCGACTTCCAGAAGGGCGGCTTCAGCCATTCGGACTCAATCCAGGTTGCCAAGTGGCTGGACGAGGCGGGGCTTGATCTGCTGGAAGTCTCCGGCGGCAACTACGAGCAGCCGGTTATGATGGATACGGAAGGCTTTGAGCCTGTCTATGAGGAAAAGGTTCGCTCCTCCACACGCAAACGCGAAGCCTATTTTCTGGAGTATGCGGCGGACATGGCAAAGGCTGTGAAGAACACGCCGCTTATGGTCACCGGCGGTTTTCGGACTGTTGAAGGTATGAACGAGGCGCTCAGCTCCGGTGACGCTGATGTGGTCGGCATCGCCCGGCCGCTATGCGTGGAGGCGGACCTGCCGCAGCAAATGATGGACGGAAAGGTTTCCGAGGCAAAGAAGTGGGAGAAGACGTTTCGTCTTGGGCCAACGCGCTTCCTTGGCCCCAACAGCCCCATCGACCTGTTTCGTGGTCTCAATGCCTGGGGCGCGCAGGGCTGGTACTGCCTGCAGCTCATCCGCATGGGGGAGGGGCTTGATCCGGATACGGGCATAAGCACGTTCAAAGCTCTTCGCATGTACATGTCGAATGAGCAGAAGGCAGCCAAGGCCATGAATGCGGCGCGGGCTGCCTAGTAAGCCACCCGGTCTGTCCGCATACAGATTTAAAGGAACGCTTCCTCAAAAAGCGACGGCCCCGCCTTGGTGGATGCAGCGCATCTCGCGGGGCCGTCTTTCTTTGGGAGATGTCTCCCGCCCGCAACCTTAGGGCCGGGCTTACATCAAGGTCGTTTGTCAGATCACCGTCCGGGTCGAGGAACACCGGCATCCGCAGGATCAATCCTTGCCGCTCTGGGCGGCACTGGGGGCCGGTGGTAGGGACTGCGTCAGGGGGACGCCTTTAAATCCATCCGGCTGCCGGATCGTCTGTCGGCACGCACCATGTGGGTGCGTCAGTGCTGAGAAATCGAACCTCCAACTCAAGTACACTCAAGTCTGAATCAGGTGGGCTGAATGCGGCTGCGATCAGGCAATCAAGTCCGGCGTGCCAGCCACAAATGAGCGCTAGCTTGTGCATGGGTTAAGCGAAAATCGCGTGAGCGCGCGTGGTATCGCGCCGTTCCAATACGCCTGATTTTCTGCCGTTTTCAGTCCTATTCAAGGGCCTCGTGCGTGGGTGGCGTCATCGTCCAAACCTCCCTGTTTGTTGTGACTCAAAGTCTGAATCTCTTTGCAGTGCAGCATCAAGGCATATCGAGTCAGCCATGCTGACCGTTTGCCCAAAACACGAGTCTTTCCGCCATTGTCCGTATACAAATAATTTACAAAAAATTAAGGCCGGAGCTTGTGGCTCCGGCCTTAAGGCAGCATCAGATGCTGAGAGTGAGTCTTAGACTGAGTAGTACATGTCGTACTCAACGGGGTGCGGAGTCATTTCGTAGTTCATGACTTCTTCCCACTTGAGTTCCATGTAGCCGTCGATCTGGTCGTCGGTGAACACGCCGCCCTTCTTGAGGAAGTCGCGGTCTGCGTCCAGTGCTTCGAGAGCTTCACGCAGCGAGCCACAGACTGTCGGCACGTTGGCAAGTTCTTCCGGCGGCAGGGAATACAGATCCTTGTCCATGGGCTCGCCCGGATGGATCTTGTTCTCGATACCGTCGAGGCCGGCCATCAGCATGGCGGTGAAGGCCAGGTAGGGGTTTGCGGTCGGATCCGGGAACCGGATTTCGATGCGCTTCGCCTTCGGGCCGGACCCGTGCGGAATACGGCAGGAGGCAGAGCGATTGCGGGCTGAGTAAGCCAGCAGAACCGGTGCTTCATAGCCTGGCACCAGACGCTTGTAAGAGTTGGTGCTGGGGTTTGTGAAGGCGTTGATGGCCTTTGCGTGTTTCAGAATACCGCCGATGTAGTAGAGGCATGTGTCTGACAGGTCAGCGTAGCCTGACCCGGCGAAGAGCGGGTTGCCGTCTTTCCAGATCGACTGGTGGCAGTGCATGCCTGTGCCGTTATCACCGAAGACGGGCTTCGGCATGAACGTGGCTGACTTGCCGTAGGCGTGGGCCACGTTATGAACGACATACTTGTAAATCTGCAGCTTGTCCGCCACACGAACAAGCGTGTCGAACTTCATGCCGAGTTCGTGCTGGGCTGCAGCCACTTCGTGGTGATGCTTTTCAGTCTCGACACCCATTTCCTTCATGACCGTCAGCATTTCAGAACGCAGGTCCTGCGCGCTGTCGATCGGGTTCACGGGGAAGTAGCCGCCCTTGGTGCGCGGACGGTGACCCAGGTTGCCGATTTCATATTCGGTGCCGGTGTTGGACGGCAGTTCAACGGAATCAACGCGGAAGCCCGTGTTGTAGGGGTCTGCCGAGAACTGTACATCGTCGAAGACAAAGAACTCGGCTTCAGGGCCGAAGTAAGCTGTGTCGCCAACGCCGGACTGCTGCAGATAGGCCAGCGCCTTCTTGGCGGTCATGCGCGGGTCACGGTCATAAGGCTGGCCGGCAGGGTCCGTCACGTCGCAGGTGATGGCCAGAGTGGTCTGTGCGTAGAAAGGATCGATCACAGCTGTTTCGGGGTCCGGCATGAGGACCATGTCGGACTCGTTGATCGCCTTCCAGCCCGCGATGGATGACCCATCGAACATGGTGCCATCGGCAAACAGGTCTTCGTCCACGAGGTCCGTGTCGAAGGTAACATGCTGCATCTTGCCACGCGGATCGGTGAAGCGGAGGTCAACATATTTGACGTCTTTCTCCTTGATCATCGCCAAGATTGAAGCTGCATCGGACATAGGCGCTATTCCTTTCCTTGTGGTCTTAACGCTTTGGCCCCAGTGTTTCGGGACCGAGTTTCGTAGTGATCCTGCGACCGGAAAGTGCCCCCAGCCGCATCGTAAAAAGTGTGTGGTCTAGACGGCGGCCTCGCCGGTTTCACCGGTGCGGATACGCACGACTTCCTCGACATTGGTGATGAAGATCTTCCCGTCGCCGATGCGTCCGGTGCGCGCTGCGTTCTGGATGGCTTCTAGCGCCGGGTCCACCTGTTCCTCGCCAAGAACAATCTCGATTTTTACCTTCGGTAGGAAATCCACCACATACTCAGCGCCGCGATAGAGCTCCGTGTGACCCTTCTGGCGGCCAAATCCCTTGGCTTCCGTGACGGTGATGCCCTGAAGGCCAACATCATTGAGCGCCTCCTTCACTTCATCGAGCTTGAACGGCTTTATTATCGCTTCGATCTTTTTCATGCCTATATGCCCGTGCAAAGCACGCGGCCTCCCATACTAGTCCTCTGGCCGGCAGCCGCTAAAAGGGGATGGCGCCGCACCGGATGAGGTCCGCACTAAAATATGCCAATCGCAAAGCACGCCCCATGCCAGAGAAAGCAATCGCCAAAACACTAATGAAATCAAAGATTTCGTTAACACCCTTAGGCAGAAGGCGCTTCGTTGTCTGTGTTATTGCACAAAAATAGTGCCATATGCCCATTCTTTATGCAGCGAGATCGCCTGTTTCTTGGTCACCTTGGTGACGGAAATTCTGGGAGCCGGTGCCTGCGGGTCGGTGCTTGCCAAAGTTTGACGGTTGCTGGCATGTGAGAGCGAATTTGAATGCGAACAATATGAGTGCTCAAGGCTGATGAAGGCGCCAAATCCGGTTTATGGCTCGCAGGGAACCACCATCTTTGCTGTGATGTCCGGCCTTGCTGTTGAGCATGGGGCAATCAATCTCGGCCAGGGCTTTCCGGATGACGAGGGGCCGGATGACATTCGCGCCGCCGCAGCCCGCGCCATCATTGATGGGCCAAACCAGTATCCACCCATGATGGGTGTGCCGGAACTCCGATCCGCTGTTGCGGACCATGCCCGGCGGTTCTACGGCATGGATCTGGAGTGGCAGACCCAGGTGCTTGTTACGTCCGGAGCCACCGAGGCATTGGCGGCCACATTGGGTGCGCTTCTGAAGCCCGGTGATGAAGCCATTCTTATTGAACCCTTCTTTGACACCTACCTGCCGGTCATCGAAGCGGCAGGTGCTACAGCCAGGTGTGTTCCGCTGCAGCCGCCGGAATGGCGTCTTGATCTGGCCGAGCTTGAGGCCGCGTTCTCCGCCAAGACCAAGCTCATTTTGCTGAACACACCTCACAATCCCCTGGGCCGCGTTTTCAGTGACACTGATCTGGAAGCAATCGCGGATAAATGCCGCCGTCATGATGTCATCGCAGTATGTGACGAAGTCTATGAGCACATGATCTTCGACGGCGTGGCCCACACCCCGCTCATGACACTGCCTGGAATGGCTGACCGGACTGTGCGGATCCAGTCCGCAGGCAAGATTTTCTCTCTGACGGGCTGGAAAGTCGGATTTATTTCAGGCTCGCCGGAGCTTGTCTCTCTGATCTCCAAGGCGCACCAGAATCTTGTCTTTACGACCCCGCCAGGATTGCAGCTGGGCGTCGCTTACGGGCTGGGGAAAGAGGACGCATTTTTTACAGAACAGGCCGGTGACCTTGCGTCAAAGCGCGACATCCTGCATGCGGGCCTTGAGGACATCGGCTTTGAGATCAGCCCGTGCGAGGGCACCTATTTCCTCACGGCTGACATCCGCCCGATGGCCGGTGACGAGGATGACTTGGCCTTCTGCAAACGCATCACGCGCGAAGCAAAGGTTGCAGCAGTGCCCATCAGTGCGTTTTATGCGCCCACTTCCCGCAACAAGACGCACCATTTCATTCGATTTTGTTTTTGTAAGCAGCCGGCGGTGCTGGAAGAGGCGTGTAACCGTCTCTCGCGCTACCTGCGCTGACTTGGCCTCGACATTCGCTAAACCAACAAGCCTGTTCAGGAGAACCCATGCCCGAAGCAAACACACCCATCCTCGTCGGCGGCGGCCAGATCACCCAGCGTGGCGTGCCTTCTGCGGATGCGCAGTCCCCCATGGCGTTGATGACCGAGGCTGCCAAACGGGCTCTGACAGATGCCAAGGGCGGCGAAGCCCTGGCGCAGGCCCTCGATACCGTGGCGGTGGTTCGATTTACGGCGGACAGCCCTGAAGCAGGCCGACTGCCCTTCGGCCAGTACACTAACGCACCGCGCACACTGGCCAATGCTGTCGGCGCCCGTCCTGCTCGCGAACTCTACACAGCGACCGGTGGCAACACACCGCAATGGCTGGTCAACCACACAGCTGAGGAGATCGCCAACGGCGAGACCGATTGTGCGCTGCTGGCAGGTTCGGAAGGCCTGCATTCCATGTTGTCAGCACTGAATGAAGGTCATCAGCCCGAGTGGGGCGACGACCCCGGTGGAGAACCGACGCACATTGGTGTTGAGAAACCAGGCGTGAACGAGATGGAACGCCGCCACGCCATGTACTTCCCGGTCAATACCTATCCCCTGTTCGAGAATGCGATCCGCGGGCAGCTTGGCCGTACCGTTAAGGATCATCAGCTGGAGATTGGAAAACTGTTCTCGCAGTTCACCAAGGTGGCGTCAGAAAACCCGCACGCGTGGTTCCCCACATTCCGGTCGCCTGAGGAAATTGCCACCGAGACCGAAACCAATCGCTATGTCGGTTTTCCGTATACGAAGTATATGAACTCGATTATCCGTGTTGATCAGGCGGCGGCGGTTATCATGATGAGCGTCGAGAAAGCAAAGGAACTCGGCATTCCCGAAGATCGCTGGGTCTACCTGCATGGCTGCGGCGATGCCAATGACCTTTGGCACGTGACCGAGCGCGTGAACTATCACTCGTCTCCCGCCATCCGGACCATGGGTCAAAAGGCTCTTGGAATGGCCGGCATGTCCATCGACGACATGGATTATCTCGACCTTTATTCCTGTTTTCCGTCCGCTGTTCAGATTGGTGCACAGGAGCTGGGGTTGACCCTGGATGACCCGCGGGACTTCACCGTCACCGGTGGACTTCCCTACTTCGGCGGTGCCGGCAACAACTACGTGATGCACTCCATCGCAACCATGCTCGACAAGGTGCGGGCCAAGCCCGGTTCAAAAGGCCTGTGTACGGCCAATGGCTGGTTCGTGACCAAGCACTCAATCGGGATCTATTCAACCACCCCGAAGGAAGGAACGTGGGAGCGCGAGAACCCCGCGACCTATCAGGCAGACCTTGATGCCATGGATCACCCTGTCGTGGATGAACTCCCGGATGGCAACGCCAAGATTGAAACCTATACCGTCGTGCACGGCCGCGAAGGCGCTCAGTTCGGGATGGTGCTGGGTCGGATGAATGATACCGGTCATCGGTTCGTTGCCCATGTTCCGGCCGACCAGGCCCTGCTTGAAACCATGAAGACGAGGGAGATGCTGGGCGTGAGCGGTACGGTTAAGCCTGCGGAGGCAGGTGTGGACGGTAAGCTCGGCACCAATACCTTCACCCCGGCGGTTTAGGTATGGGCAGCGGGGCTTGGGCACGTGCCGGTAGAACAGTTGCACTGGCCGGCACACTTGCTGCCTCCCTGGCGGCCTGTGACATCGGAGACATCACCGATGTCCAGCAGGCCAGTTGGCGAGCAGCGGCCGATGCCCCG
>JGI12316J15310_10000557_pt3 | contig 15297 bp, 16 predicted proteins | sample MarCyaLeptolynsp_FD_15310 | JGI IMG/M metagenome (IMG submission 15310)
TGGCCCAAGAGGGTCGAAAGTGGAAGTTGGAGTCGTTCGGAAAAACGAGTCTGAATTACTCGCCTTTGAGTTAAAGAGAGGCGCTATTCCGCAGTATTCTTTGGATGCCAGTTACATGATTGACGAAGAGATGGGCTATATCAAAGTCAATCGCTTTGCAGAAACCACTTATGACGAATTCAAAGAGGCTTTGGCTGAACTAAAAGCTCAGGGAATGACGAAACTGATTCTAGACCTGCAGAATAATACGGGTGGTTATATGAGCGCAGCGATCGGAATGAGTAATGAATTTCTCAGTGCTGGTGAAGTCATCGTGAGCCAAAAGGGGCAAAGCACAAAGTATGACAGTAAGGCCAGGGCCACCAGCGATGGCATTTTCAAAGACGGAGCGCTGGTGGTTTTAGTGAATGAAGGTAGCGCCTCCGCATCGGAGATTGTAGCTGGCGCATTACAGGACAATGACAGAGCATTGGTTGTAGGCAGAAGGTCCTTTGGTAAGGGGTTGGTTCAATTGCCTTTTGACTTACAGGACGGATCTGAACTCCGAATGACGATCGCCAGATACTACACGCCAAGCGGTCGTTCTATCCAGAAACCCTATGACGATGGCGAAAAAGACTATAATGCGGATTACTACAATCGATATATGTCTGGAGAGCTATTCGTAAAGGATAGTGTTCAGTTCGATGAAAACTTAGCCTATAAGACATCCAATGGCCGCACGGTCTATGGTGGTGGTGGAATCATGCCGGATTACTTTGTGGCGCTTGATACTACTGACAATAGTTCCTACATCAACAGGCTTTCAGCAAGTAATACGATCCGTGAATACACACTCGACTACCGAGACAATCACCCTGAACTCAAAAAGATGAGTTTTGAAGATTATCAGGCCAATTTCAAGGTGACCACAAACATGTTAAAGGAATTAGTCTTACTGGGTAACAAGAACAGAGTCAGATATAACAAAAAGCAATTCGACAAATCTCGAAACCTATTGAGCTATTTGGTTAAAGCCCGAATTGCTCGTGACATTTTTGACGATGATGCCTTTTACAAGATCTACAATGAAACCAACGAGATCTATCGACAGGCAATAGAGCTCTTCAGGAATCCTGAATTACTTCAAAACCAATCAAATGGAGTATTGCTACAAACCAGGTAGTGAGCTTGTCAGACATAAGAAAACCAATAACTCACCGTTCTTGTCGAAAGGTCATTAGAATGAAAAACTATTGCATAGCAGTACTCTTGCTTATAGCGCAGAGTACCTTTGCTCAAAACAACGAGCAAGAAAAAATCGACAAGGACGTTTGGCTCAACTTTATGCAAGCCTACCAGGACTTGGACGCCACTTTATTCAATCAGATACATACCAATGATGTCATCCGGGTTTCTGCCGATGGAGGCAATATGTACATCGGACAGGAATACAAAGACAGAAATCTTGAAAATTTCAACCGTTGGAATGCTCAAAAAGTAAAGCAGAGGATTGAGTTTAGTTTTTTAAAACGCATCCAAAAAGGAGATTGGGCCTATGAAATAGGTATCTATAAACTTACGCGATACAATGCAGCTGGATCAAAATCCTACTATGGCAAGTTCAATGTAACACTCAAAAAGGTCTCAGATATCTGGAAGATCTACATAGACTCAGACACCAATGAAAATGACACCATCGGTGAAGGAGATTTCCGAAAAGGTGATGTTTTAAACCACTAATCTACAAGCATTTGAGCTCATAGAAATCCGCTTAGAGTTCTGATTCCAATGCCTTACCTTATTGGTAAACTTTTGAATCATGAAGAATTTTTTAGCATCAATTTTTCTTATCAGCATAATTGGTTGCACTTCAAACAACTCAGGTGAACTCACGAAAGCTGAGGTTATCCAAGAGATTTATAAAATGGAGCAGGCCTTTAATGACATGTTGGCCAAGGAAGGCAGGGCTGAGGCATTCGCGCATTTTGCAGCCGAAAATGGAAGCATTAGCCGAGGTGGAAGGCTTATTACCGGAAAAGATTCTATCCGAGCTTTTTACGCCAACTCTACTACCACAATTCTCAAGCTCACCTGGAAGCCGTCCTTTGTGGATGTCTCAGACGATTTTTCGATGGCCTATACCTGGGGTCCAACCTTTTTCAAAGGCATCCGAGAAAATGGTGAAGAGTTCGAAAACACCGGCACCTTCCACTCTATCTGGAAGCGGCAGGCCGATGGTACCTGGCGATATGTGTATGATTAACAGACTCTACTTCTCAGGAATCAAGCTTAATCCAGTTCCTTTGATATAAGCTTTGTATTCACCGAATGCTCTAGAAAGCACTTCCTGTACTTTTTCTTCCATTTTAGCCACTGCTGGTCCCAAAAGTGCCATAGCCGTTTCTTGATTTTTTGTCAGTGGCAATTGCACAGATTGCATGGTAAATGACAATGCCCCCACTTGAGCAGAAAGCACGGTAGCATCTCTATAGATACCCTGCTTGACAGGTTTACTGTTGATCTGATAGTATACCTCATCTATCGCCTTAACTAAGTCCCTGCCTTGCGACTCCACCGCTGACTTTATTGACGATTCTTCGTTTTTTACGCGCTCGTTCACAAACTCCACCTGTTCTTTCGCTTCACGCAGATCATTGCTCATTTTGTCAACCCTCGCCTGTAAAGCTCCATGTTTTTCCATAAAGGCCTTTTTGACTTTCATAGCTTCCGGATCAACTTCAATTCTAGGGTCTGCATGAACAGTAACCGTATTTTCAGACTGTGCATCTTTGTAGGTCATGCGTACGGTATAATTACCCGGCAATGCATCAGGACCACGAGCAAACTTTCGGCTGCCTACTGGTCTAGCCAATTTGACTCCATCTGTATCTATATTCCAGTAAAAGCGGTTTATTCCAGCAGACGCTCTTTGATTAAGTGTTTTTATCACCTCACCCGACTGATTCAGGATTTCCACTTTTACGTTGCTTTTCTTGCCAGCAGCACCTTTAAAATAGTAGCTGATCATGGCACCTAAGGGCCTGTTCTCTCCCTCAAAAATGGCCTCACCTACAAGATTAGCGCGGTAGCCAAAGGATTCTCCACGAAATACTCTGTAAGCATCTGGTGTATCAAAAACATGAAGTTGCTTGTCCATGACCTTTTTCAAACCCAGATTTGCCAAAGTTCTTAGTGGCCTAATATCATCCAAAACCCAGAATGATCTTCCGAAGGTGCCGATGACCAAGTCATGCTCTCTGCGTTGGATCACCATGTCCTGGGTTGGAATTGTACCAAAACCGTTCGTGAATTGCGTCCAATTTTCACCAGCATCTATACTTATCCATAGACCGAACTCCGTGCCAATAAACATAAGCTTTGGTTCGATCGGATCTTGTACAAAGCTCAAAGTTGCGCCCCTCATTTTGGAATCATCTACCAACCTCTTCCATGTTCTACCAAAATTTCTGGTATGATATACATAAGGTGTCCAATCGTTCATTCTGTGATTGTCAATCACCACAAAGGCTTCGGCTGCATTATACTCCGAGGCTTTAACCTGAGCGATCCAGCTATTTGCTGGCAGGCCTTTTATGTTTTTAACCACATTGGTCCAGGTTTCACCCCCATCCCTGGTCACCTGAACATTGCCATCATCCGTGCCTACCCATATGACTCCTGCCTGCCGGGCACTTGCATCAATCGCTGTGATTGTCGTATGGTTTTCAGCAGCGGTATTATCGTAGGTAAGCCCACCTGTTTTATAGTCTTGCTTAGTAGAATCATTGGTAGTCAAATCAGGAGAGATGATTTCCCATGATTTACCACCATCATTTGTCTTATGGACAAATTGACTTCCATAGTAGGCTACTAATTTATCAATAGGATCTATAGCCAGTGCTGCATTCCAGTTAAACCTTAGCCTCTCTCCATTAGGATGAACAGGTCTAACTTTATAGAGGATTCCCGAAATACGATCATAGTAATTCAAGTTACCACCCTGCCCCATGGACCATCCATATCGATTATTATTTGGGTCTGGTGCCATATCAAAACCATCTCCTACACTCAGGCGCTGCCAGTAGAAGTTTCTAATACCTCCTTTAAACCATGACTGACTTGGACCACGCCACGAACCATTGTCCTGGGCACCTCCATAGATATTGTAAGGAATGTCATTGTCCACACGAACGTGATAGAACTGTGTGAGTGGCAGACTCTCCACAAAGTGCCAATGCTTTCCTCTATCTCTGGTATAGGTTAAACCTCCATCATGACCATCCAAGATGAAAGTTGGGTCTTCAGGGTGAATCCACCACGCATGATGATCAGTATGCACCCTCGAGCTAGGAACAAAACTACTCCAACTCTTACCGCCATCCTCAGAAACTGTTACTGTAGAGTGAATACTATAAACCCTATTCTCATTTTTAGGATCGACATAGATGTCAGCATAATAGAAGGGCCTTCCTCCGATATTGCGATCGCCTGTATTCGAAATTTTTCTCCATTTAAAACCACCATCATCCGAACGGTAGATGGCATTTGATTTCGATTCTACGTAGGCATAAACTCTATCCGGATTTGAAGGAGCAAAGGCAATTCCCATACGGCCCAAGTCACCATTAGGCAATCCATCCGCTGAGGTTCTTTTTGTCCATGTATCTCCCCCGTCAAGACTCACAAAGAGTCCCGATCCGGAGCCACCTGATTTAAAAAACCATGGCCACCTTCGGTGTTCCCACATGGCAGCTATCATTTTATTTGGATTTGCCGGATCAACCACTAAATCAGCTGCTCCGGTCTTGACATCTACATATAAGGTCTGCGTCCAGGTTTGTCCACCATCGACAGTCTTATAAATACCCCGTTCAGGGTTTTCACCCCATGGTGTTCCGGTTGCAGCTACGACAGCCACTTTTGGATTGTTGGGATTTAAAATGATCCGATGAATGCCATTTGTCATTTCCAGCCCTAAGAAAGTCCAGGTTCGGCCACGATCAATCGTCTTGTAGATACCAGCACCATTATTCATACTGTTGCGTGGGTTGCCCTCGCCAGTTCCCACCCATATTTCGTTCGGGTTATTCTGATTTATGGCAATAGAACCAATTGAAGCGGATTTTCCATCATCAAAAATGACATCCCAAGTAGAACCTCCATTTTCAGACCTCCACAACCCGCCAGCTGCCGTACCCGCGTAAATAATGTCTGGATTACTTAGTTGAACATCGAACGAGGTAATTCTACCACTTGCGCCAGCAGGACCTATACTTCGAGGCTTTATATCGCCCATCATGGACATATCAAGTTTTTGGCTGTACAGGGTATTTACAAAAAGGAAAGTAGCAATTAACAGGAGTGCGTTTTTGATTCGCATTGGTCTATCAGTTTCGGTTAATGTGATGAAAATAAGAATACCAGCGTTAGTATGGAACAGGAATTAGATAGATGGAATAATCAAATGAGGTAAATGAGTTCTTGCTAACTTAGCCTCACAGAAATATGAAACATCTAGGCATTCTACTTCTCCTATTGCTCATTTCTTGTAGTAATAGTAACCCACCTATTTTGCGGGTAACTATGCTCGATTCCCCTGTATCAGACCACAGCTTGACACCCAACCTTTTTACAACCGAAAATGGAACAGTGTATATGTCATGGTTAGAGAAAATTGACGAACTGGCCGAATTCAAATATTCCACTCTTAAAGAGAACCTTTGGGCATCACCAAAACTGATAAGTTCTGGGGAAAATTGGTTTGTCAACTGGGCGGATTTCCCTTCATTAATAGCCAACAAGGGAGTTTTGTCTGCGCATTGGCTACAAAAGCGTGCTGAAGGTACTTATGACTATGATATTAGAATATCTCAATCACTGAATAACGGAAATACTTGGTCTGAATCTTTCATCCCACATAATGATGGTGTAGCAGCGGAACATGGATTTGTCAGCATGATGCCTATATCCAAAGGAAAGAATTTTGCCACTTGGCTTGATGGACGAAACACTAAATCAGCACATGAATCAGGAGACCCTGGACATGGTGGTACTGGTGCAATGACATTAAGGGCCGGTATTTTTGATGATAAAGGTGAGGTAACCCATGATTGGGAACTTGACCCTCGCACTTGTGACTGCTGTCAGACCAGTGCGGCAATGACAAGGAATGGCCCAATTGTAGTTTATCGTGACAGATCGGAAAATGAAATACGAGATATCTATATCACAAGATTAATTGAAGATGAATGGACAAGCCCTAAAGCAGTCTTCAACGATAACTGGGAAATTAACGGTTGCCCAGTCAATGGGCCATCGGTTGCAGCCAAAGGCAACCAGGTTGTTGTGGCTTGGTTTACGGCAGCAAAAGGATACCCAGAGGTTAGGTTGGCACTGTCGACTGATGCCGGAGATAATTTTGGTGCACTGGTAATTGTAAGTCAAGGAAAGGCCCTTGGCAGAGTTGGTATAGTGATGTTAGAAAACGGCCATATTGCCCTCAGTTGGCTAGAAGCAGAGAATAATATGGCGGATATTATGCTAGCTATATTTGACCAAAACGGTGAAGAGATGATCAGACAATCTATAGCACAAACCTCTGCAGAGAGGGCCAGTGGTTTTCCAGTTATAACTCAGAATGGGAACAAGTTAATAATGGCTTGGACGGTCTCAGATGAGGGTCTGTCTAAAGTAAAAAGTGCTGAAATAGTCCTAGCTCATTAAGCAAACAAGACCAGACTCAAAATCTTTCTAACATTGACATTACTTAAGGATAATAGTAATTGTCCTATTCACGGTTAGGCCTTAGAACTATTCAAAGAATGGATTCTAATAAAATCCATATTTTTCTTAATTCATCTTGAAAACTTGTCGGAACGAGATTTTTGCTATTTCTTAGTTTCAGAAACGAACCAAAAGACTTGTTTTCAAGTTTATAAAGATAATCTAGAGGTTCCATAGCCTCTGGTATTGTGTGTGTTTATTGGCCACCCCGATGATGTTGGGGTGGTTTTTTTATGCTTAGTTTTGTACAATTATAGCCATGGTCAAATGAGTGTCGTTTGGCTGTCACCTCTAGTGTTAACAAAATAAAACCTTCAACCATTTAGCGACCTTCGCGTACACCTTGAAAACTTCCCAAAAATGACCAGACCCATTAAGCTTTTCCTCTTATCTCTTTTTTGCTTTGCCTGCAGCCCACAAAAAAAAGAGCCAATACTAGAAGCAACTCCTAAGTCAAAGGTGCAGGAAGTAATAGATAAATCCATTGAGTTTCATCAAATGGGAAGTTTAGATAATGCTGAGTTCTCACTGACTTTTCGAGACATAGACTATACCTATCGCAATGATAACGGTATGTATGAGTATACCAGAACACAAATTGACAGCCTGGGAGCCACTGTTCTTGACAGAATGGACAATGATACCCTCATCAGGTATACCAATGGTGAGGCTACGGACGTGGTTGATGAAAAAAGAGCGGCTTATACTCGCTCAGTCAATTCTGTGATCTACTTCTTTAGACTACCATTCGGTTTAAATGACCCTGCCGTAAACAAGGTTTATCTGGGGGAAACTGAAATTAAGGGTAAAACCTACCACGAAGTAAAAGTAACATTCGAGCAAGAAGGTGGTGGCGAAGACTTCGATGACGTTTTCTTATACTGGTTCGATAAAGAAGACTATAGCATGGACTACCTCGCCTACCTGTACCACACCGATGGAGGTGGCATGCGTTTTAGACAGGCCATCAACCCCAGAAGAGTCAATGGCATGCTAATCCAAGATTATATCAACCTAAAGCCAGAAGATGAAGGTATTGATATTATGACTATTGATGAGCTCTATAACAACGGCAAACTTATTGAGCTTTCTAAAATCATCAATGAAAATGTCATAATCAATTAAGCTATTTAAGCCTGAGGTTTATCGACATATCCTTATCGATCGTAAATAGGCATTTTTCAAAGCTTGGTGGACCAAAAGTGGTCCTGGGATTGTTAGAAAAACCATAACGCTCCTTGGGGAGGCCCAGAAAGTTTGTGTCTAGCTTACCATTGGAATTAGCATCATGATATATGGTTATTGCATATTCATTGGGTTTAATGCCTTCCAACACTAATGCCAGTGTTTTTTGGCTTACTTCAAATTCCCTGTAATAGCTACAATCCCCCAGAAACTCGCTCTTATCAGAAATCAGACACAGACCGACTTTACCTTTCACTGACTTGATGCCACTGATGTTAACCTCTAGTGAAAATTCATTCTCCTGACCTTTTACTACCCAGGTCGACAACATCAGGGCAGTTATCAAATAGACTTTTTTCATTTGACCTTTTTTAATGCTAGGTACCTACAATCATACTGTCATGCGTCCAAGCCGATCTTTTGAGACTTTTTGACTTCTTTCCGACCATAGAGATACTGAGGACTTTTCTATGGTCTCTGGAATGTGTAATATGTGGGCATGAAGCAGAAGGTGAATATTGGAGTAGTACAGTCCGCACCGGTGTACCTCAACATTGAGAAATCAATGGAAAAGGTGGAAACCTTACTAAAGGAAGCATCTGCCAAAGGTGCTGAACTTGTCAGTTTCGGTGAGACCTGGTTTACAGGTTATCCGGCATGGATCGATTACTGTGATGAATATGCCAAATGGGATTTCAAACCTACCAAAGAAGTTTTTGCCAAGACCTACGCCAACAGCCTAGATATTAATGGGCCGCAAGTAGCGCAAATAGGCAAATGGGCCAAAGAACTAAGTTTGGTGATTGTAATGGGTATCAATGAGAAGGTTAGCTCAGGACCAGGCAATGGCACAATATACAACAGCCTATTGACCTGGAATGAAAAGGGTGAGTTAGCTAACCATCATCGAAAACTCATGCCTACGCATACCGAAAGACTACTCTATGGCCAAGGCGATGGTGCCGGACTAAAGGCCGTAGATACGGGTATTGGAAGAGTTGGCGGCCTCATTTGTTGGGAGCATTGGATGCCTTTGACCAGACAAGCCATGCATAATTCTGGTGAACACATCCATATAGCCGTTTGGCCAAAGGTCCATGAAATGCTTCAAATTGCTACACGTTCCTATGCCTTTGAAGGTAGGTGTTTTGCAGTCGGTGTAGGTCAAATTGTGAGAGTCAAGGATATTCCGAGTGAACTGGTTTTACCGGATGACCTGAAAGACAAACCAGAACATATGTTGCTTAACGGTGGCAGTTGCATTGTGGGACCTGACGGGCATTATGTGATGGAACCTGTATGGGATCAAGAGGGTGTCTTTACGGCCGAAGTTGATTTGAACCGCTGCTATGAAGAAAAAATGGCTTTGGATGTGACCGGGCATTATCAACGGAACGATGTCTTCCAATTGGAGGTTAACCATAAGAGATAAAAAAAGCCCCGACAAGACGGGGCTTTTTATTTTTCAATTCATTAGCCTACTGGCAACCATCACGTTCATAGATCTTCTCCTCATACTCTGATGGGTCAATCACAAATTTGGTTCCAGCAGTATCGGTAGAGAATCCCGATAAAATATACTTGTGCATGGTTCCAAAATCATCAAGTACTGCCAAAGAAAGTACATCTTCGCCATTGGTCTCAATATACATCTGTACATAGGTAGTCTCTTCCATTGGAGTGAGTGTAAGGGTTCTTCCCTCAATTCGAGACCTATGTCCTTCACCATAGAAAGTCATTAGGTGGCCAAAGTCAACAATTGCCTCGGAGTTTTGACCTGGGCAGAAATACATAATTTGAGAATGGTCGTCCTCTTTAGTTCCAACGTACTCTGTTTTTCCGTCATTTAACCAAGTTTCATTAGGGCCGAACTTTAAAATGTACTTCTCACCTTCTACTGTCAGCACTCCCTTTTGCGTGTTTGAAAATCCCATCCTATCATTACTCGACTGATAAGTGATATTGACCTTGTAATTAGGTATGGCTCTGTATTTATCAGCCAGCAGTTTCACTCTATTACTGGCATCCTGAGCCTGGGCACTTATAGCAAAAAGTACGAATGCGATTGAAAAGCATAATTTCTTCATTGTTTTCATTTGTCTGATGTTAAGAGGTCGGTAGTGAGTTGATACTTAACTTATCTGACACCGAGTTGAGGAGATCAAAAATAAAAAAATCCTGCGAACTTCCACTCGCAGGATCGATTACTCTATGGGAAACTTAACTAGCCTCTCCGAATATAGATATTCCCATTTCGTGTCTTCATGGTTACCTCGGCTCCACCTCCATTAAGGTCACCTTGTACCCAATTCTCAATCTTTATGGACGTTCCTCCTCTACGTGGGTCTCTATTTCTAGTGGGCTTTGTCTGGGTCAGGTTAAAGGATTCAAAATCTGTATAAATTTCCCTATTGGTCTTCATCTTTGTAGAAAACTTAGTACCCCCAGGTACAGTGATATCCACATCTCCATTATAAGTATCGAAATTCATTGGTACATCTGCAGTGACCGAGGTAAAGATGGCCTTAACGGCTCCGTTATAAGTAGAAGCTGAAGCAGAACCAGAAATATTTGTCATAGTAATTGGACCATTATAACTCTCAAGGTCTAACTCACCATCTACGCCTTCAACATCGATATGGCCATTATTATAACTCTCCACCTTCAGATCAAAGTTCTTAGGCACTTGAATTTCAAAGTCTACCCGATTATTCCAGCCTTCGTTTTCAACTTTGACATTGTTATTCTGTTCAGAGGCTTCGAAGTTGAACCCACCATTGCTGATCAATCGCATGCCATTCTTGTCGCTGCTTTTTGACACCTTCTTGCCATACCTGATCATCTTGACCTTGACAGTTCTCCCGTCATACCCCACAATCTTTATTCTTCCGTTTCTAGAGTCCACTTTAAGCGTACCCCGTTCTCCTGGGTTTGTCAATGGTATTTCCACTTCTTGTGTTGATTGCTCCTGCAGCTTCTCGCTCTTACTATGGTGTCCATCTCCGAAACCAGCCATCACATGCTCTACCGCAGTCTCAGCAATTCGCTCTACACTAGCCTCTAATTCACGTGTATCAACCTTTACATCTATGTCTTGGGCCAAAGCCGGTTTTATCATAAACCCTGCTATTAAAGCCATCAATATTGTTTTCATATTTTTCATCTCTTATTTCCTTTTTTGATTACATGATTTTATTAACACTCTCACGCAACGTTGTTTTCACTTCCTCAGGAGTGTATTCACCCTCAATAATTTCTTTAAATTCTTTTACTGCCTTAGGTTCTTGAAGTTCCACCATCAACTCAGCTAAGGCCAATTGCATCAATGGTGATTCTTGCTTTGATATACTGTTTACCAAACCCTCTCTGATAGCCGGATCGTCAGCATACTCCGCCAAAAGATTCAATGCCGCCATGCGCACATTAGTACTCTCATCATTGTTAAGGGTTACAAACATAGCATCAGTTACTTCCTTGTTAGAGCTTACCAATTGACTACTCATTTGCACTCCCTTTAATCGCTCCGACACGGACTCTTCTTCCAACATAGCCATTGACATCATCTGTTGCATTTCAGTCATCTGGCTTGAAAGACTCTTCAATTCATTTTGATAAGCAGAACCAGAGAACCCTCTCCCCAACACCACTCCTATGACAAGCACTGCCATACCGAAGGCCAGTCTTCCACTATTGGTGCCGAATAGCAATTGCCAGATACGGTCAAGATTCCATTCACTTCGACTAGTACTTGCCTGAGTCTTGGCCTCATTGAGCATCGTATAGAATTTCTCGCTCATAGCAGCTGAAGGTTCAGGGCTTTCAGCAGTTTCCATTCGGCCTTGGAGCACCTTGATGGCCTCCACCTCAGTCATATCAATGTGACCTTCTGCAACATACGTATCAAATTCACGCTGTCTCTCGGCCGTTAGATTGCCATCGATATAGTCCGTAATTAATGACATATACTGCTCTTCCATCCTATTACTTTTTCTTCTTAATTCTAATGTCTCCGTTCAGTGTTTCGAATTCCATTGAAGGACCTCCAGTACCTAATTGGTAGCCATTCGAATTCGATATCTTATACAGGGTGCCTCCTCGCTTTCCAGAGGCTTTTGTCACCTTAGGAGCCAGTTTAGCACTAAAGTCCAGATCACTATAAACCTTGCCCCACTGCGTCTGGAAGTTGAACACCCCGTTTGCATTGTTAGGTGTTTCAATCAAGATGTCTCCGTTTACTGTCTCAAAACTGCCAAACTCCTTGGGCATCTTTACATACGATACCTCAATGACTCCATTGACGGTACCTGCCTTGGTATCTCCCTGAACATTGTCTAATGTGACATCCCCATTCACATTATTGGCATAGATATCACCTTCAACGTTTCTGATCTCCAAATCTCCTTTGTTGACTGTAGAAACTTTGACACTTATGCCCTTTGGCACACGAATTTTATAATCAAACTGATAGTCATATCGTGGGCCTCGCCTGTTACCATTCCAATTCCAGCCACAGGCGAGTGGATCGTCTTTTTCCCTTATTGTCTGATTGGGTGATTCCATCAACACTTTCACATAATCTTCCCCCTCATCTACCAAGAGTTTTAAATCTTCCATCCCTTGTTTGACATCATCATCAGAGCGGCCTTTCACCTGCTTATTCAGTTCTAATTCTATCGTTTTCCCATCATAGGCCTCTACTTCCACCGTCCCATTAATGTTACACAGGCAGAACCAGAAGTCACTATTGCTCTTCCCTACTTCGAAACTCTTTTTAATCGTCTCGCTATCTCTCTGACCCAAGAGTGTTGTGCTAGAAATGGCCAGTAAAACCAATATGTTCAATAAGTTTTTCATCATTCTGAGTTTTAAGTCCCTTGTGAATTCACAACCTCCAACTTCTCGTATTGCACTTTTAAGTCCTTGAGGGCCCGAAAGATCCTTACTTTGACTGCGCTCTCAGTGATATCAAGTACTTCGGCTATATCTTGGTATCTCATGCCCTGATATTTACTTAGCACCAGCACTTCACGCTTTTCTGCCGATAGCCGATTCATGGCTAGCTGTAGCATGTCAAGTTGCTCTTCCTTGATCCTCTTTTCTTCTGCATTAAACTCATCTCTGAAATACTTGTCTGTCACTTCCGGATCTTCTTTATAGCCCATTTTCTTTTGCTTCTTATAATGATCGGCAAATAGATTTCTGGCCATGTGGTACATCCAGGTAGTAAACTTTCCATCTCCCTTATAGGTATGGCTGTACTTCATGATTCTCACAAACACATTCTGCACAAGATCCTCGCTAATAGCGCTATCAGCGGTCAAGCGATAAAAGAACCCGTAAAGGGGTCTATTGTGTCGCTCGAAAAGCAAACCAAGTTGATCAAGTTGACCAGCCTTAACCTTGAGCATTAATGTGTTATCTGAGAGTGAATCCAATGTTTTGTTTTGAGAATTCAGTGGGGGAAACTCTGTCTTTTCCGAATGGTTACAGGGGAAGTTACTTTTTTTCCTTGAATTTTTTTCAGCATTGAAAATCAAGCCTTTGAGGTCAAAATATCAACTTTATGTAGGTACCCATATTTGTTTTTCAATTGGTAAACCTTAAATTGAAGTACCTATCAGACCAATAACGCTATTTCAATTACCCCAATGGAATTAACAAAAGAACAATTAGAAGTACAGATTGCCGAATTAAACAGCAAACTAACAGGTGACATGTTTAGCGACATGGACATCAAAGACGAAATCCACAACCTGACCATGAAGCTTAATGGTGTTAAGCCGATGGACTCTCACTTTGATTGTGTAGGTTGCGGTAGTTAATAATGAAGAAAGCACCTTTTTCAACCTTAAACTTAGAGCCGATTGTGGCTCTTTTTTTATTCTTTCTGCTTGGCGCCTGCCAAACGAGTCAAGAGTATGTAGGCACGGAAATACCCACAGATCAACCCTACCTCATAGTGCTCGGTGTGGCACAAGATGCTGGTTATCCGCAGGCAGGGCAACAGCAAGAATGGGAATTGATAAAGGAGGGCAAAGCCAGAAAGACCTACGCGGTATCATTAGGCTTGGTAGACCCTGTCAAAAATCAACGCTGGTTGTTTGAGGCTACCCCAGACTTTAAAGAGCAACTACAATTGATGGATCAAATATCCACAACGGATAGGTATCCCTATGACGGAATATTTCTAACACATGCACATATAGGTCACTATACGGGACTAATGCATATGGGCAGAGAAGCCATGGGCACCAAGAATATACCAGTCCACACCATGCCTAAAATGGCCGCATTTCTAAGTACCAATGGCCCATGGAGTCAATTGGTCTCTCTCGGCAACATTACGCTTCAACCGCTCGCTCACCAAAGGACTACTGATATTGGTTCTTTCCAAGTAACGCCTTACCAAGTGCCGCATCGTGATGAGTTCAGTGAAACAGTGGGTTTTAAAATTGAAGCCAATGGAAAGTCCATTCTCTTTATTCCAGACATTGACAAGTGGGAAAAGTGGGATTTGGACATTCTTGACATGATCAAGTCGGTGGACGCTGCTTTACTAGATGCCTCTTTCTTCCAAAATGGAGAGATCCCAGGAAGAGATATGAGTGAAATCCCTCACCCCTTTGTTGAAGAAAGTATGAGACTGTTTCAGAACCTGTCTGACCAAGACAAGGCAAAGGTCCATTTTATTCATTTCAACCATACCAACCCACTTCTTTTCAGCAACAGTCCTGAACATCAATCGGTTTTAGATGCCGGATATAAAGTAACCAGGGAAGGACAAGTGTTTACCTTCTAGCATTGGATTCCCATTATTAGAATTAAAGTCAAATTTGAGAATCTAATTCATCGCTCTCTTATATAAATAAGCCTTGTTAGGCCATATTAGGTACTTTCTACCTGAGGCATAGCGCTTGCATAATGAGCTTAAAAAACAAGCTAATTATGGAATTCGATTTTGAAAAATACTATGACCAAGGAGTTGAACTGATCATGCAGCGCGGCCCAAAAATTATATTGGCCATCCTGGTCCTGATCATTGGCCTTAGACTTATAAAGTTTGCTGTCAAACTTATTAACAAAGCCTTTGAAGCGCGCAATATAGATGTGACCCTTCGCCCATTTATCTCAAACCTGATTAACTGGATTCTTAAGGTTTTATTGATCGTCACCGTTGCCGATATGATCGGCATAGAAAACACATCATTTGTAGCCATTATAGGTGCTGCCGGTTTAGCGATTGGTTTTGCCCTTCAGGGAACACTGGCCAACTTCGCGGGCGGAGTACTTATTCTCATCTTTAAGCCTTTCAAGGTCGGAGATCTTATTGAGGGTCAGGGCCACCTG
>JGI12316J15310_10000333_pt16 | contig 15284 bp, 15 predicted proteins | sample MarCyaLeptolynsp_FD_15310 | JGI IMG/M metagenome (IMG submission 15310)
GCCATCCTTGTCGTTACGGTGATCATCAAGCTGATCTTCTTCCCGCTGGCGAACAAGTCCTACGTTTCCATGAGCAAGATGAAGCTCGTGCAGCCGCAGATGACCGAGATCCGGGAAACCTACAAGGACGACCGGCAGAAGCAGCAGCAGGCTCTGATGGAGCTTTACAAGAAGGAAAAGATCAATCCGCTTGCAGGCTGTCTGCCGATCCTGATCCAGATCCCCGTGTTCTTTGCGCTCTACAAGGTGCTCTTCGTCACCATCGAAATGCGCCATGCGCCGTTCTTCGGCTGGATCCAGGATCTGTCCGCACCGGATCCGACATCGCTGTTTAACCTGTTCGGTCTGATCCCCTGGGATCCGCCACAGCTCCTGATGCTCGGTGTCTGGCCACTGCTGATGGGCATCACGATGTTCATCCAGATGAAAATGAACCCGGCACCGCCGGACCCGACCCAGCAGATGATCTTCACCTGGATGCCGGTTGTCTTCACCTTCATGCTGGCATCGTTCCCGGCCGGACTGGTGATCTACTGGGCATGGAACAACTTCCTGTCGATTACGCAGCAATACGTGATCATGCGCCGCCAGGGAGCCAAGGTCGAACTCTGGGACAATCTCGGGTCCATGTTCAAACGAAAAAAGCCGGCCTCGGACGACGAGGCTGACAAGGCCGAAAAGAGCTGATACAACCCAAGGCCCCGCACACCAGCGGGGCCTTTCGATTTGACTGTAATCACGCAGGAGCTTGCAATCCGATGATCCGATAAAGCAAGACCTAATCCGCAAGGCGAAGCCGCCGACCGGCAGGTCGAATGCGTTCACATACGCACATTCTCTTCCCTTGACTCTTGCTTCCCGGAGGTCCCATGCACGGCCCGACTCCTGATACGCTTCATCCGTTCCACGGCGAAAACCACACCGTTTTCCTGAAAAACGTCATCACCCGTCCCACCATCGAAGTGGGCGACTACACCTACTATCACGACTTTGAGAATGCGCTCGACTTCGAAAACAAGAACGTGCGCTACCATTTCGACAATATCGGCGATCGGCTGAGGATCGGAAAATTCTGCGCACTGGCCTGTGGCACCAGCTTCATCATGAACGGCGCCAACCACGCCATGACAGGTTTTTCCACGTATCCGTTCCATATCTTCGCTGAAGAATGGATGGAGAAATTCGACCCGGAGACAATATTCGGACATTTGCGCGGCGACACGATCGTCGGCAATGATGTCTGGTTCGGGACCAATTCCACCGTCATGCCCGGTGTGACGATCTGCTCAGGTGCCATCATCGGCGCACATGCGGTCGTGGCCTCCGACGTGCCGCCCTACGCCGTCGTCGTCGGCAACCCGGGCCGGGTCGTGCGCCTCAGATACGACGAGGCAACGATCGAACGGCTTCTCGGCGTTTCGTGGTGGGACTGGCCAATCGAAAAGATCTCCCGAAATCTGAAAGCGATCTGGGGTGCGGATATCGACGCGCTAGAGCAGGCAGCCCTGGAGACGGAACCCAGCCTCGACGGAACATCAAAGGCAAGCTAAAAGCAGCCCATGAGCGACGAACAAATCTTTTCGCAGGAAGACCTGGAAGCGGGCCGGCTGATGTTTGCCCGCCCCTGGGACTTTCTCACCAGCGTGACCGACATGTCCAACCTTCCGGACGCGGCGGGCACGGAAATCGCCTTTGCCGGCCGGTCCAATGTCGGCAAATCCAGCCTGATCAACGCGTTGACGGGCCGGAAAGGCCTCGCCAGAACCTCGTCAACACCCGGCAGGACGCAAATGCTTAATTTCTTCGTCGCGCCGGATACGCCGCTGACGATCGTGGACATGCCCGGATACGGCTATGCGCAGGCACCAAAAGAGCTTGTCGATGCCTGGACCAACCTGGTCTTTTCCTATCTGCGCGGACGCCCGAACCTGCGCAGGGTGATCCTGCTTGTCGACAGCCGGCACGGGATCAAGAAAAACGACCTGGACGCGATGACCCTGCTGGACAAGGCTGCCGTCGTCTACCAGGTGGTGCTCACGAAATCGGACAAGATCAAACCTCCGCAGCTGGCCCGTCTCATTTCCGAGACCGAAGCAGCACTTGCCAAACGGGTCGCGGCGCATCCGCTGATCGTCGCGACGTCTTCGGAAAAGAACAAGGGCATCGACGAACTGCGCGCCGAGCTTTGCCTTCTGGCCAATCAGTAGCGTTCGAGAACTGCGTCGAACGCCCGATTTGTGCCGCTCTGGCAAACCGGTTATAGCAGAAACCCCTGAAAGTGTTCCTCAGGTGATGGACCGATAAATGAGACTGAAATGGCATGCGAAATGGCGAAATCCCGTTAGGAAGGGTGTGCGGAGCGGGCTTCCTGCCCGGTCAAGCACGCTGACGCCGCGGGGCGACGCCATTTCCATGGCCTTCGGATTTGACCGGATTGCGCCTCAAACCATTTCGGCCTCATTTATGGGGCCATCACCTAGGCCCAGTTGAGTAGAAAACCTCGATGACAAATCCCGATATGTCCAGCCGCGCGCATATCATCGCGCATGCCCTGCCCTACATGCAGCGCTATGACGACAAGACCGTCGTCGTCAAATATGGCGGCAACGCCATGGGCGACCCGGAGCTCGGACAGGCCTTTGCTCGCGACATCACCCTGCTGCGCCAGTCCGGTGTCAACCCGGTGGTTGTCCACGGGGGCGGACCGCAAATCGGAAAGATGCTGCAGCGGCTGAACATCGTGAGCGAGTTCAAGGGTGGATTGCGCGTTACCGACAAGGCCACTGTGGAGGTGGTGGAAATGGTTCTGGCCGGGGCGATCAACAAAGAGATCGTCCAGATGATCAACGCCGAAGGCGGCCGCGCGGTCGGTTTGTGCGGCAAGGACGGCAATCTTGTCACCGCGCGCAAGCTGAAGCGCACCATGGTGGACCCGGACAGCAACATTGAAAGCGTGATCGATCTCGGCTTTGTCGGCGAACCGGCCAGCGTCGATCCGACGGTTTTGAAGCTGGTGCTGAAGGAAGCCATCATTCCCGTCGTCGCGCCGGTCGCCCATGGCGAAGACGGCGAGACCTATAACATCAACGCGGATACGGCTGCCGGTGCAATCGCCGGTTCTCTCAATGCGAAAAGACTGCTCTTCCTGACGGATGTCCCCGGCGTTCTCGACAAGGAAGGCAACCTGATCAAACAGCTGACCGTCTCAAAGGCCCGCGCATTGATGGCCGACGGGACGATATCGGGCGGCATGATCCCCAAGGTCGAGACCTGTATCGAGGCGCTTGAGCGCGGTGTCGAAGGCGTGGTTATCCTGAACGGCAAAGTGCCTCACGCGGTGCTTCTGGAACTGTTCACCGACGGCGGCGCAGGGACGTTGATACGCCCGTGACCGGAAAACGTATCCTGCCACTGGAAGGCCAACACGCGCACCGCCAGGACCTGCGGGTGTTCAAGGGCGTGGAGGCCTGGGTGTTCGATCTGGACAACACGCTCTATCCGCACGAGGCGGATCTGTTCTCTCAGATTGATGAACAGATCTCGCTCTACGTCCAGAGAATCATGGATCTCAACCGTTCCGAGGCGATGGTCCATCAAAAGGCCCTGTACCATGAGTACGGCACAACCTTGCGCGGCCTGATGACGACGCAAAACATCGATCCGGACGACTATCTCGCCTTCGTGCACGACATCGACTATTCCGGACTTGCGCCCAATCCGGACCTGGCGTCAGCAATCGAGGCCCTGCCCGGCAAGAAGTTCATCTTCACCAATGGAGACCGTCCGCACGCGGAACGAACAGCAGCAGCTCTGGGCATTTCCGATCACTTCGAAGACATCTTCGATATCGTATCTGCGGATCTCGTGCCCAAGCCCAATCGCGAGACCTATGACAAGTTCATCGAGCTGACCGGCATTTCGCCAGCCCGGGCCGCAATGTTCGAAGATCTGCCGAAAAACCTGAAGGTTCCGCATACGCTCGGGATGCGAACCGCGCTGATCATCCCAACGGGTTCGCGGTCCGTCTTCGAGGAAAGCTGGGACCTTGAGGGAGATCCCTATCCTCACGTGGATTTCGTCACCGAAGACCTGACCGGATTTCTGAAAGCGGTTCTTGGGGCCCTGCGATAGACGCAAAGTGCGCGCGCGCGATCTGAAACTTCAAGCTGTTTTTCCAAAAACTCCTCATCCTGAGGTGCGAAGTGCAGCGAAGCCTCGAAGGATGGGCCGCGCACTCAGAGCAGGCCGCCGATCCTTCGAGACGGACCTTCCGGTCCTCCTCAGGATGAGGTGTGTGCGTTGAGATGTTGTGCCAGGGTTCCCTAATTGGTGCCCGGTCCGGCATTGCATGAACGCGACGCTATCAAGTCCGGAGATTCTGCTCTAGATTGAGGAAAACTCATCAGGTGGAACTTGTCCGTTCATGGCGTCGCTCCGTGCCCTTCATGCGTTTTCCCTTCTGGCCCGCCATGGCCGCGCATCCATTGCAGCGGAAAAGCTTGGGGTTTCGCCCTCGGCGCTCTCGCATCTCATGCGCAAGCTCGAAAGCGAGTTGGGGGCAACACTGGTCAATCGCGACGGACGCGGGCTGACCCTGACGGATGAGGGGCAGCGACTGGCGCTGAGCCTTGGCGACGCTTTCGACAGGATCGAAGAGGCAGTCGACAGTTTCAAGCGGCGCGGGCGAACAGAGCTCCGGATCAGCACTGTTTCCACTTTCGCCACGCGCTGGCTGATACCGCGCCTGCCGGAGTTTCAGGCCGAACAACCCGATGTCGAGCTGCTCCTGTCGACATCCACGCGGATGGTGGATCTCGATCGGGAAAACTACGACTGCGCGATCCGGCTCGGCACCGGAAGCTGGCCAAGCGTCGAAAGCCATCTTTTGTGGAAGGAGCATCTTGCCGTCGCGATGGCGCCAAGCCTTCTGAGCGGCAAGGACAGTTCGGATCCGGCAATCCTCAAAAGCCTTCCGCTTCTGCACAGCTCTGCTCGCCGAAGCGACTGGACCGAGTGGCTTGAAACAGCTGGCATCCGCCACGACGACATCAACTCCGGAACAGTTCTGCAAAGCCGCGATCTTGCGATCCAGGCGGCAATTGCCGGCATGGGCGCCATCGTAATCGACCGCCGTTTCGTGTCCCAGGAACTGGATGCGGGGCACCTGGTATCCCCTGACTGGACGGTGCGAGAGCTTGAGACCGGGTACTGGTTCGTCAGGTCGCCTGTCCGGACGCTCACCAGACCGGTCGCAGCGTTCCGGGAGTGGCTGCAGGGGTCTGCAGATGCCTAATCCGGAAACGGTGTTCCGGACCGGTATCAGTTCAGCATGGCTGCTGCGCGATCGGCCCAATTGCATATGCCGCAGCACGATTAACCAGATTTGATCTAAATTTTAATCAACATAAAGTTAATTTGCACCAATACCCCCTTTCCACTAACGTCGCGAAAAATAACTATTGTGCAGTGCAGTTGGCGCTTTTCGCGCCAAAGGAGTGACAATGCGTTCAGCGATTTTTGGATTTGCCTTTTGTGTGTCGGCCGCCCTTTTTCCCGCAACCGGACAGGCCATGGTTTACACGTTCGATTTCGACGAATTCAGTGGTGGCGACGTCATCACCTCCATAACGCGCGGTGGCCTCAGCGCGAGTGTTTCAACGGACGGGGGCATCGGAGCTGTTGTCGCTTTCGACACAAACAATCCGACGGGCGGTGACAGCGATCTCGGCGCGAACATTACGGATCTTAACGGAACGGTGAAACCATTCGGTTTCATCCCGATCATCCAGGAAAATGGCACCGTCGTTGACGGGAAGGTCAGCGTTCCCGACGATGCAGCACGTGGCGGCACGTTCACGTTCGTGTTTAACCAGATGATCCGGTTCCTCGGCACCGACTTCATCGATATCGAAGAACCCGGCGCCAGCATCTTCCTGGACGGGGTTCAAATCCTGGGTCCGGTTGGCGCAAGCGGCGACGGGCAGTTTGCAAACGTCGGCGGCGATCCGCTGAACCGGTTTGGAACAACGCTCTCCATCGAGCTTGAGGGTTCCGGTTCCTTTGACAACCTGTCCGTTGCGACGGTTCCCCTGCCGATGGCAGCATGGTTGCTGATCAGCGGCGTCGGTGGACTATTCCTGATGGGCCGACGCAGACGAACCGTGTAAGCGCCCCATTCCGATCTGAATTTGCAGGTGTTTGTTTTTGCCCGCAGTGCCCCTGGTGCTGCGGGCGCTTCCTTGGCAGGCACCGCTCCTTTTCGCCAAGTGCTGCAGATGCCGCACGGCTCCCGATGGTTCTCAGCCCGCCTTGACAAGAAGATCGCCCAGGTTTTTCGCACTCTCCGTCGCCCTGTCTCTGTGAAGCGGCCAGTCCTGCATCAACCCTTCCACAATCAGGGTGATCTCGCCTTGCCGTTCCGGCAGGCCAGACAACTGTGCTGCCGCGTGTGCCACTTCCTTCTTGTGTCTCGCAAGCAGGGCGCGGAGACGCTCGTCCCGCGGCGCGGCGGCGACTGCAGCGTGAAACAGGCATCCGTGTGCCGCCTCTGATGCCATCCAGCCGGATACGCGTTCAAAAAGTGAGTGCAGCACCGGCGTTCCGCTCACCGGCAAGTCGTCGAAAACAAACTGCATATAGCGGCGGTGACGATGCTCCAGAGCACACAGCACCATTTCCTCCCGCGACGGCACGTATTTGTAGAGCGTCCTCAGGCTGACACCTGCTGCCTCGCGCAAGCTGTCGATATTCGGTTCCGCGAACCCGTTTTCCGCGAAGGCGCGCTCCAGCCCGGCGGCAATTCTGGTTTTCGTGTCGGTCATGCTTGACGAGGTAGAATAAATCCTCTACCTGAGCAAGTAGAACAATCATTCTACCGGAGAATTCCCATGTCCGTTCCCGAAAAAATGCAGGGTGTCACGCTGATCGGCCATGGCGGTCCCGACATGCTGCAGTGGCGTGAGGATCTCGCCACGCCGCACCCGGGCCCCGGAGACGTGCTTGTCCGCGTGCTTGCGGCAGGCGTTAACAACACGGACGTGAATACACGCATCGGCTGGTATTCCAAGGGTGACAACAACGCCGAGGATGCGGCCTGGACCGGTGTTGCGCTGAAGCTGCCGCTGGTTCAAGGAGCGGATGTCTGCGGCACGATTGCCGCCGTCGGCGCGGGCGTCGATCCGGCACGGATCGGCGAGAGGGTCATCATCGAACCCTGCCTCAGAGAAGCCGGCGGCAAAGACCTTGGTTCTCCCTGGTATTTCGGTTCGGAATGCGACGGCGGCTTCGCCGAGTTTACGAAAGTTGCCTCCCGCCATGCCCATGCCGTCAGCTGCAATCTGACCGACGCCGAGCTGGCCTCCTTTCCCTGTTCCTACTCAACGGCTGAAAACATGCTTGAGCGCACAGGTGTGAAGCCTGGGGACACGGTTTTCGTCACCGGCGCTTCGGGCGGAGTTGGATCGGCAGCAATACAGCTGGCGAAGGCCCGGGGTGCCACCGTCATCGCGGTCACAAGCCCGTCGAAATCCGGCGCTCTGCTGGAACTGGGAGCTGCCCGGACCCTGGACCGGGATGCGGATTATGCCGATGAACTCGGAATGAATTCGGTCGATGTCGTGATCGACCTTGTTGCTGGCAACAAGTGGCCTTCCCTGCTCGATATCCTGAAACCCGGTGGACGGTATGCGGTCTCCGGTGCGATCGGCGGACCCATGGTGGAACTGGATGTGCGCACGCTCTACCTGAAGGATCTCAGTTTCTTCGGCTGCACGGTTCTGGAACCGCAGGTCTTCGGCAATCTGGTCGACCGGATTGAGCGCAAGGAGATCAGACCGCTTGTTGCCGAAACATACCCCTTGCGTGAGATTTCCGCTGCACAAGATGCTTTTGGCAAAAAGGGGCATATCGGCAAGATTGTTCTCACCGTTGCCTGAGGGCGTGCGCCGGCAAGGCCGGGATGCTTCGCCTTCGAGCGTTTGTCATCCGGCCAGAATGATGCCGATGACAGCCGCGACGATCAGAAGGCAACCGAAGATTTCGGACCGCGTGATCACTTCCTTGAACACCAGCCAGGACGCCACGAACGTGAAGACCAGTTCGATCTGGGCAAGAGCCCGGACATAGGCGACATTCTGCAAGGTCATGGCCGTGAACCAGCCGATGGAGCCGGCAACGCCGGACGCACCGACCCAGATCGCGGCCCTCCAGGCCCTCAGGCTGGCGCGCAGTTCGTCCGGTTCGCGAATGCTCATCCAGATCGTCATCGCGACGGTTTGAAACAGGGTCGCGTAGACGAGTGCCGTTGCGGCCTGCATGGCAACCGTCGTTCCCTCCAGCGACAGAGACGCCGTGCGATAGGCAACCGCGGACGCCCCGAAAAACGCAGCCGAAGCCAGTCCGATCAGTGCGGGCCGGCCGAAAAGCGATGAGCGAACCGCGGCCGCGGTCAGCGGGACGCGCGCAAGCGAGATGACAATGACGCCGGCAATACCGACCATAATGCAAAAGGCGGCAAACAAGGTGACATGTTCGCCCAGCACGACCAGTCCGAACAGGGCCGCCTGGATCGGCTCGGTCTTCGAATAGGCCGTCCCGACCGCAAAATTGCGAAACGAGAACAGGTAGATCAGCAGGAAGGTCGCCACGATCTGCGCCAGCCCTCCCAGTGCGCCTGCGATAAACAGCGTCATGGTCGGCGCGGGCAGCGGGTTGGCGAAGACGAAGTGCAGAACTGCTGCGTAGATCAGCGCAAAGGGAACGCCGTAGCCAAAACGGACAAATGTCGCGCCGGTGTTGCCAAGCCTGCCCTTCAGATGCTTCTGCATCGCCGTGCGCAGGTTCTGGCAAAATGCCGCAAAAATCGTGATCGGAATCCAGAGTTCCACGCCGACGGTCTCGCTTGAGTTGATGTCAGATCATCTTACGCCGTTCGTTTTTCTTGAAAACTAGCGAAAACGGAAAGGGTCACGTTATTTTTGCTCAATAGAACACAACCGCGAAAGCGACACGGTCCACCTAGAGACCGGGGAAAACAGACCTGCCCCTGTCTCCCTGATCCTGGCCCTGCGCTTGGATGGCATCAAAAACGGTAAGACTTCAAAGTCTCATCCTGAGGAAGCACGGCAGCGCCGTCTCCTCCGTTTCGATTGTTTCCCCGTTCGCGGCACTCCCGAAGGTGTCTGGTTTCCGGATTGGCGTTGGGCGCTGCCTCACTTGGCCGGAATGCCAAAGGGAGTTGCTGGCGGCGCAATGTCGCCTGTGGAACACTTGCCATCCCGGCAATGCTTGACAGGGCTTGGTTCGGCGGCTTAGGTCCGCGCACGAAATCATTAACGCCCGGAGACCTCATCCAGATGACTCACGACCTTGCCGCCCTGTCCCAGATTATCGACGCGGCATTTGAAGACCGCGCTTCCATAGACACGTCCACAACCGGCGAGGTTCGTGATGCCGTCGAAACCACGCTCAACCTGCTCGACCATGGTCAGCTGCGCGTTGCGGAGAAGAAAGACGGCGACTGGGTTGTCAATCAGTGGGCCAAGAAAGCCGTGCTGCTGTCGTTCCGGCTGAATGCGATGGAAGTCATTAAGGGCGGACCGGGCGAAGCTGTCTGGTGGGACAAGGTACCGTCCAAGTTTGACAGCTGGAGCGGGCTCGAGTTTGAACAGGCCGGCTTCCGGGCCGTGCCGAACTGCACGGTGCGCCGGTCGGCCTTTATCGGCAAGGGCGTTGTCCTGATGCCGTCCTTCGTGAACCTCGGTGCCTATGTCGACGAAGGGACCATGGTCGATACCTGGGCAACGGTCGGATCCTGTGCACAGATCGGCAAGAATGTTCACCTTTCCGGCGGCGTTGGCATCGGTGGCGTCCTGGAACCGCTGCAGGCCGGCCCGGTCATCATTGAAGACAATTGCTTCATCGGTGCCCGTTCCGAAGTCGTCGAAGGCTGTATCGTGCGCGAAGGATCCGTTCTCGGCATGGGCGTTTACATCGGCAAGTCCACCCGGATCGTGAATCGCATGACAGGTGAGATCAGCTATGGCGAAGTGCCGCCCTACTCGGTTGTCGTTGCCGGTTCCATGCCGACATCCAGCCTGATGGGCAACGGGGCAGCCGCCCCCAACCTTTATTGCGCCGTTATCGTCAAGACGGTCGACGAGCAGACCCGGTCGAAAACAGCCATCAACGAACTGCTGCGTGACTGATCATCGGCCTGCCGAAATACCGAACCCCGCCCCGTCAGGCGGGGTTTTTTCATGCCCGCCACAAAATGCCGACCACCTGCCCGATGACCAGTGACAAGAGGATATCGAGAACGACGATACCGATCGCCAGGCTGATCGACGCCTGAAGCACAATCCGTGCGATCAGAAAATGATACCAGAGGATCGCCAGCAGGCTCGTCAGCGACAGCAAGATCGCGATGCCGGGCGATATGATGCCAAGCAAGAACAGGATGTAGGTGATCATGTAGGGAACGGCCGTCAAAAGGCTGGTCCAGTTGCGCACAACGATGAACGGCACGTAGCGTTGGGAAATGCCGATGGGCGCAGCAATCAGCGCCAGAATGACCGGCATCGCAATCCAGTTGACGCCATGGCCGAAAAATTGCGCCGTCCAGAACGCACGATCCGGAAAGCCTTCCGGATGAAACATGTTTTCCGCGATGTAAAACTGCTTTTCAAAAAGACCATTGAGAAGAAAAAGCGGGATCAGCAGGAAGATGACCTGGAACGAACGCCAGAAGCCCGGAAGCGACTGATCGAAATATGCCTGTCCTTCGGGACGGCTGCGCAACAGCAGCCAGGACCCGTCGAGCGCCGCGCGGATTTCGTTCATGCTGATCAAATTCAAGCCGCTCCCGGTTCCTTCGAGAAGTAACTGACGAGAAATCGTTTGTAGATCGCGGTCAGGCCTTCAAGATCCTCAAGGCTGACACATTCATCAACCTTGTGCATCGTCTGACCGACAAGCCCGAATTCGACAACCGGGCAGAAATTCTTGATAAACCGCGCGTCTGAGGTGCCGCCCCCGGTGGACAGTTCGGGTCTGCGTCCGGTTTCCGCCTCAACGGCCACTCCGAGTGTTTCAATCAGCGCTTCGTCCTTCGTCAGAAACGCTTCGCTGGCATCCCGCTTGAAGTCCAGGTCGAGGTTCAGCTCTCCCAGCATGACGCCTTCAAGTGTTTCCCGAATTTTCGCTTTGAGGCTCTCAAGGGACCATTCGTCGTTGTAGCGAATGTTGAAACGCGCCTCGGCATGTGCCGGGATAACATTGAAGGCCGGATTGCCGACATCCACGGTCACAATCTCCAGGTTGGAGGGCTGGAACCGCTCATTGCCCGTATCAAGTTCCAACGCATCAAGTGCGGTCAGAAGACGGACAAGGCCGGGGATCGGATTGTTGGCAAGATGCGGATAGGCGGCATGTCCCTGGGTGCCGGAAACAGTGATCGTGCCGGAAAGCGAGCCTCGGCGCCCAACCTTTATGGCATCTCCCAGCACGTTCGGGTTGGTTGGTTCCCCGACAATACAGGCATCGAAGCTGTGCCCCTGCTTTTCCGCCCATTCAAGCAGCTTGACCGTCCCGTTCACGGCAGGACCTTCCTCGTCACCCGTGATGAGAAACGAAATCGAACCTCCGAAATCCGGACCGTATGCGTCCAGGAAATCGCGAGCTGCCGCTGCAAAGGCGGCAACAGCTCCCTTCATGTCGACCGCGCCGCGGCCATAAAGGACACCGCCGGAAATGTCGCCGCTGAACGGCCCATGGCTCCAGTCATTTTCAGCGCCCGCCGGCACAACATCCGTATGGCCGGCAAAAACAAAATGCGGATGTCCCGAGCCGATCGTTGCGAACAGGTTTTCAACGTCGGGCGTATCTTCGTCCGTGAAAACGACCCTGGAGACGGAAAATCCCGCCTCTTCCAGAAGCTGTTCAAGCGTTACCAAAGCTCCGCCCTCAGCGGGTGTCACGGAAGGACAGCGGATCAGGTCCTGGGCGATGGAGACGACGTTTGACGGCATGGCAATCAGGATCTCACGACACAATTATGATGGAAATTGGATAAGGTCAGTTCTTGCGCCAGTAGCTGTTGGGCATCGGGCCATTCTTGTTTGGCTGCATCTGGCTCGGTATGAACCCGAGTACCAGCACGACGATGAGGTTGATCCCCGGCAGGAAAATGAGCAGGGCCCAGAAACCGCTCTGGCCGACGTCCTGGAACCGCTTGATCACGATCGCGAGTTCGAACCATTGCAGCACGAAGAACAAGAGCGGAAACAGCGGATTTGAACCCGCAAAGGCACTCGGCGTCACGTCTTCTGGGTTGGGAATGCCGGGAATGGACAGAAACCAGATGCGAATGGCCATGCCGATGATGACCCAGACAAGCGCAAAACAGAGCCAGTAAGGCTCCCGGCCGATCCGGCCGAAAGGACTCATGAGGGCCCAAACCGGACCTGGTGCGATATTCGCGCTCTGAGAGGGTGTGTTCATTCAATCCGGCTCGCGTAAAATAGTCCCGGACACGGAGGTAGACGGATACGCGCTTCGGATCAAGCGCCGTCATTCCCTCAGACCTCCGCAAAAGTTGCCAGTAGCATCCAGGATGAGGCGAAAAGTGTCCACATGCTGGAATTTACGTCGCGGAATTTTTATGGATTTTGCACTTCAAGCATGTCTTATTTGAGATGCTTCAAAACAACACCGTCGGGGGGCCCCATCATGACCGGTGCTTTACAAAAAGTCATATTCGCCTGCACGTTAGCACTCTTCATTTCCATTTCCGCTTTGACACCGTCAACAGGATTGGCACAGGACGCATCGTCCGAACTGCCAGCGCCGCTTCAGCCTGATGCCATGCAAAAGCTGGTATCCGATCTCGACCCCGAGCAGGTCGAAGCGCTCACGGATCTTATGACGCTGCTGCAGCAAAGCGCCGCAGCGGGTGAAACGGCCGCTACCGCTCCCGAAGGTCCCGGGTTTGTTGCGCAACTGCAAATGGCAGCGGGTAATTTCGGGGGCATGGTGGCCGGGCACTTCCAGAACCTGCCCGACCTGTTCACCAGTCTCTTTGCCGCAATCGGGGCGCTGTTTTCCGGTGCGATCGCGGGCCCGATCCATATTCTGATCGGTGCAATCGCACTTATTCTTGCGGCGGGCTTCACAGGCGAGTTCCTGGTCAACCGCCTGATGGCCACCCGGCGGGATAAAATCCAGAACAAGTCCCCGGAAAGCCTCTTTGAAACCGTCAAGCTTGTATCGACGCGCGCCGGCATGGACCTGGGCGGTCTGATCATCTTTGCGGTGATCGCGCTTGTTGTCGCGCGCGTCGCGGTCTTCGATCCGGTGACACGCTCCTATGCGCTTCAGGCCGTCTTCTGGATCGTATTCATGCCGCGGCTGGTCGCCGCGCTTTTGCGCTTCGCACTGGCACCCAACAGAAGCGAGTTGCGCCTCGTCACCGCCGACGATCCGACGGCCCGGTCGCTCTACCATAACTTCACCACGCTCTTCGCAGTGGTCGGCGTTGCCTTTTTCCTCCGGAACCTGATGGAAGGTGCCGGTACGGACGCAGGCGGCACGTTCCGCTTTTTCGTCGGCTTCGGCGTCAATGCCTGGATCATTGCCGTGATCTGGAAAGCCCGGCACGGGCTGACCAGCATCATCCTGGGCGATGAGGACGATCCGACATCGGGCCTGGAGCGAATGGCGCGGTTCTGGCCCTATTTCTCCATGGCCTTTATTGCCTTCAACTGGCTGTTGGTGCAGTTCACCGCGAGCATGGGCGTCGATGCCCTGACCGCAGGCCGGTCTCTGGCTGTGATAGCGCTCGTGGTTTTCGCGCCGTTTCTCGATACGATGGTGCGCGGCATCGTTTCCCATATCGTGCCGCCCATGCAGGGTGAGGGCCCGGTTGCCGAAGCTGCCCACCTGCAAACACGGCACAGCTATGTCCGCATCGCACGCGTGGCCCTGCTTGCATTTCTCGTCCTGGTCGTCGGCCGCATTTACGGCCTGAACCTGCTTGCGCTTGGCGGCGATGACGGCTCTGCTGTTGCCCGCAACAGCGTCATCTTCCTGCTGATCCTGGCAGCCGGTTACCTTGCATGGGAAATCACGAACCTCTGGGTCGCCCATCAGCTGGCGAAGGATTCTCCGCCGGCCGAGTCTCAGGACGATGACGCGGAAATGGGCGGGGCCGGCAAGTCTCGCCTTGCGACGATCCTGCCGCTGATGCGCGTGGTTCTGCAGATCACCATCATCACCCTCACCGCGCTTCTTGCGCTCAGCCAGCTCGGCATCAACATCACCCCCCTCCTGGCCGGTGCGGGCGTGATCGGCCTTGCCATCGGCTTCGGAGCCCAGACGCTGGTGCAGGACGTCGTTTCCGGCGTGTTCTTCCTGATGGATGATGCCTTCCGGCTTGGTGAGTTCATCGATACAGGCGGCACTCAGGGCACGATCGAAAAGATCTCGATCCGCTCGCTCCAGCTGCGCGGGACCAAGGGCGCGGTTCACATCGTTCCTTACGGCCAGATCCCGAAGCTGACCAACCTGTCGCGCGACTGGGTGATCATGAAGCTCAAATTCACCGTTCCGTTCGATACCGATGTCGAAAAGGTGCGCAAGCTCTTCAAGAAAATCGGTCAGGAAATCATGGAAATGGAAGAGTTCAAGGGCGACCTGCTTGCGCCCTTCAAGGGACAGGGCGTCGCCGACGTGGACGATGTCGGCATCGTCGTGCGCGGGAAGTTCACCACCAAGCCGGGCAAACAGTTCGGCGTCCGGAAGGAAATTTACAAGCGTGTGCAAAGGGCATTTGAAGAAAACGACATCCAGTTCGCGCGCAAGGAGGTCCGGGTGCAGCTTCCGGAAAACACCAATCTGGACGACAAGCAGAAAGAGGCGCTCGCCTCCGCCGCAGCCGCTGCTTCGGCTGCGGAAACAGGTAAACCGCCTGCGTAATCGCCACGCGTTCCGAACCGGACGTTCCGTTCTGCCGGGTCATGACAGAACGGCCCCTCGCCCGGTAACCCTCAAGAACGGCATCATCCGGCCCGGTCAACGGGCCGGAGAAACGTAAGCCTTTCTCCTCATTGAGCGATGCGGCCTTCCATGCCTAGAATTGACTGTCTGTAGGAGGGCAGTCTTCTTTTAATCGGCTTTTGGGAGGAAGCTGGCACATGAATGAGAATACGACGACCCCGGATGAGCACGGAACGGGCACCGAACCGGCAACCGGGGGATCGCGAACCGCAGCGAAAGACACGCTCCGGCCG
>JGI12316J15310_10000067_pt36 | contig 15263 bp, 15 predicted proteins | sample MarCyaLeptolynsp_FD_15310 | JGI IMG/M metagenome (IMG submission 15310)
CCCGCGCTCGAGCCACTCCAGGGAGAAGCACGTCGAAATACTCGACATCATTGCCTGGTGGACAACCTTGATCGTTCTGCTCTGGTTTGCGCTGTCGACGCCTTTGACACTCTGGATCGTCAGGAATGCATCTTCCCTGATGCGATGGGTGAGCCGCGCTGAACGGACAAACTCCCCGTCCCGCCTCAGTTTGTGGAACCAGTTCCGGACTTCCGGCGTCAGGTTGCCGTGCGTCAGCAACTCCTCGCAATCGACTGTCATGATCAGAAGAGAGCAGTCGACGGACGTGGTCGCCACGGCTTTTCCGCCGGGCGGCAACACATAGATCCAAGGCTCGGTATCCGTTATTCCGAGTATGGCCTTGGAACAATCTTCACAAAGACAAATGCAAAACATGAACTTGTCAGGATGAACTTCTATGCGCTTTTCCAAGGCTTGCGCACAGTGTGAAACGTGAAACGATAGCTTGTCGACCAGAGCAAAAAACAAGCTGCCTTTGAATGCGCCGGGGCTGAGCTGAACAGCCTCCAACTCGATGCTATCGAACAACTTCGCATGAAAGTCCAGGTCTTCAGTATGGAACTTGTTCAGCACCAAAGACTGGACGTTTACCGGTTCAAAATCTCCAAACTTATTCAAATCGACATACTTGTTCATGGGTCCTTACCCGCAATGGCCGAAACATCTTCCGACCCTTTTGGATTTGTCAGGATTTGAGTCGTCGCGCCCCTCTTGAAGAGACCTGCTTACAAACGGCGCTTGATGCCGTTTCCCGATGCGCCTGTGCGTTTCACTACAGTAACGGCCACCCACCCGGACAATGCACAAACCAGACAGGTGTGGGGGACCTGTTGGGTCGGGTTCTGCGCTCTGCCCGGGTGAGGCCGTGCTGCCGACATGCCCATGTCGCTTAACGGCAGCAGATTGGGTATTGCGGAAGAGAAATGCCTTGCCAGACGACGAATTTGCGCCGGCGGGAGTGCGCCTTATTGAAACGAGATCGTCTTGCACACGGCTGTCGCGGGCGCCCCCGTAATTACTGGCGCTCAACGCCAAGATCCTGACCAGCCTCTCAGCGGTCTTTATCCTGTCCGAATGCAACCCATCACATGAGGTCACCACCCCGATCCCCCGATTCGTAACTGCCTAGTTATGAATACGAAAAGAAGGCTTGGGTTCGTTATGCAGAATTCGAACACACTTTGACTGCAAAAATCTGATTTCTTTGTTTTAAATCAATATTTTACATCAATGTATGCACAGTTAGCGCAGCACGTGTCCATCGAGCAAAACCGGATGGCTTTATCCGAACTCGGGAAGCCCTGAGTCGGCCTTGTCTTGTTGGAACCAAAGTGTCTTCAAACGAGGCGCGTCACTCTATCCGTCGCGCAAGCGCACAAATTCCGGAACATGGCTTGGTTTTGTGACACCCGACAGATCTTGCGCAGCTTTACGTACGAGCGGATGTCGTCCTTGGCGTTGCGGGCATGTCCACCGAATGAGCTCCTGGCGTCCATGGCCCGGTGACAGAGAACAGGTCTCCGAGCGGCCTCATGATTCCACGCTGGGTCAGCAGAACCGCCAGTCCAAGAGAAAATGCAAATATGATCGTGAAAACCACCATGGCAGCGGTAACCACCCGCTGCCGGCTCGCCAGAGCAGCTCGGGCACCCTCAAGAGTAAACGCAGAGAGCGTCTGTGCAATGGCGTCAAAGGCTTGGTTCAGACTGTCTTCCCTGACTGCAATTTCTTGATGCTCCGCAAGCGCATCCGTAAGTTTTCCGGTTTCAATCAGATCGAAAAGCTTAAGGGCATGCTCGTTGTAAGTCCGGTGTATCTCGGCAGCGGCGCCGAGAGACTGATATGTCTTTTCAATCTCCCATCTCGCAGCGTCATCCACGGCCCTGTTTCCAATCGCGCCGGCAAGTTCACGCGCCCGCGAAATTTCCATATGAACTTCCATCGCATTGGTCAGAAAGGCGGTGCGCGCGTGTTGGAAGTCTTCCCGCGCCTTTCGACCTTCCAATTGTTTGAGACCTGCAAGAAGAGATCGCTCCAGATGGACCGACTGTTCAAGTTGTTTCGTCTTTATGCCGATCACTGCGGTCGTCAGAGGAACGTCCCTTTGGGCGAGATCGTCAATCAGGGACCCGATCTCTGCCATTTGCCACAAGGATGTGGCTACTGTCAGAACCAGACAGGCATGGCAAATGGCGACGAGGCAAATGACCTTGGTTGCGAGCCCCCGCAACATGCCGGACTTCCCGCCTGCTGCGGCTTCTGAAAAACTACTGAATTGCATGCTGGTCTCCGGATTTCAGCGCCGGTTGCCCCGGGCCGCATTGGGGCTCCGACTTGATTGGATCTGAGAGTGTGCGCTGACCGCTGTCGGCGACGAACGCCGCACAAGCGTGCCTCACAGCGGATTTGGTTCTGATTGACGAGACAAAAATAGCGGCTTCGCCAGCCGCGATGTCAGCCCCAGCGTTAGGCGCTGTCGCCGGATATCGCGAGACTGTAGAGACTGCGTCGTTTGCCCGCGCAAGCAAGCGCTGCGCAAACGGGATCGCCGACGCAAAAAACGGCGCCAGCCAGAATTGCTGGTTGGATCGTGTCATTCCTGGACGTCTCGCATTTCGGACGTCCCCCACACAGTCCCACCGTATCCAGTGACCATAAAAATAAGGTAAACAAATCCTGAGGATGGCCCCGCAAAACCTGTCGAAGCGGAACGTGCCAAGCCGGTTCGGCCAACCCCATTTGCCTTGCTGTTCCACGCAAAACGACAGCAGAAACAACGACAATTCCGTCGAAGGCGTGGACATCCAACTCTTTTCAGGCGAACTGCTGAACCCGCAGACACCCGGCGAGAAATTCAGGCAGGGCCAGGATCCCGAACACTGACTTTGGCTCGCGTCTGAGCGCCCGCGACTGATTTGCGGATTTCATCCATGAAACGTCGAAAAAATTGGGTGCCCCACCCGCCCGGGTCACGCTGAAACTCGCCAGGTGTGGGGGACCTATCGGGTCAGTTCCAGCGTCTTTACCAGGCGGGTGGGAGCATCCGGCATCGCACCAACGGCTAACTGCGGCACAGACGAGAGCGACGCAGCGATAAAGCGCTGCCATGCCGGAACAGGATGTGGCAATTTGGACTGGGTCCGGGCGCGGAGAGCCGACGGACGGTCCCTCATCACGCGATTTCAGAATGGTGCGTTTTCCACCTTTGGGCGGCAGGAAAGGTATTAGGCTCGAGGTCAGGGGCTTTGGCGATTGCGGCTGTCTGATTTTCAATTGCGCAGTCAGCGCGTGAAGCCGTCTAAAGCACGCGTCATCCCGTGCAGCCTGCCGAGGCCCCGCCGCAGGGTGCTGATGTGACCGGCAAGGATGCGACATTGGATCTGGCGCCGTGACCGGGCGGCTCGAAGAGTTGCCCAACGTGCATTTCGGCGTGAGCCTTGTCGTGCCTTTGAAATTGTCCTGAAATGGCGAAACATGACGCGCCGAATAAATCACTCTGAGGAACGCCTGCAAAAGGAGTGCGTCGGCATTGAAGTGGATGCCATGGCGCGGCGACATGAAACGCACCGGCCTTCCAGACCATGCCGCTCTGCATGAGAACCCGCTTTCTTCTGCCGGTCGCACCCTCATCTCCCGATTCGTCAAACCATGACTTATCGATACGAGAAGAATGCCTCTATCCGTTATGCGGTACTCGAACGTACGCAAGACGTACGACATTCAAATTAATTCATATAAATCAAATAATTATGGGGGACGATGCACGTTTAGCGCAGGCAAGATCGCGTACCGCGCAATGCGCACATCAATAATGAAGACGCCTTGCAACCATGCGCTGCGAACACAGAGATATAAACTGCGCGCAAGAGTTTCGTTCTGACGGTGTGTGCAACCGCGCTTGAATTGAATTCTTGGCAAAGGCCATGACATGCCCACATAGCCAATCAATGCGCTCAAGCAGCATTGTTTCGCGCATGCTGACCAAGCTCGGCCGTGGAGGCGCAGCTCGTTCACCTAAAGAGCGCCTGTTCTTGCGCTCAAACATCCAGCGTGTGCTCTCGCTCCCAAGCCGAGAAATGAGAAACAAACGAATTCCACTCTTCGTTCTTCATTTTGACATAGGACGCCGCAAACTCTTCACCGAGGAGTGCTTTCAATTCCCCGTCGGCATCAAAGGCACGCAGCGCATCGAGCAAGTTGAGCGGCAGATGCTTCACATCCGTTACGGTGTGGCCCTCTGCATACATGTCGATATCGTATCGGGGACCGGGGTCAGCGTTTGTTCTCAAGCCGGACAAACCGGCTGCGATAATGGCTGCCTGCAGAAGGTAGGGGTTTGCCGCGCCGTCTGCGAGCCGCAGTTCGAAACGCCCGGGTCCCGGCACCCGGACCATGTGGGTCCGGTTGTTGCCGGTCCATGTCACGGTGTTCGGCGCCCAGGTCGCCCCGGAAAGGGTTCGGGGTGCATTGATGCGCTTGTAGCTGTTCACGGTCGGGTTCGTGATCGCCGCCAGGCCTTCGGCATGTTTCATGATGCCGCCAAGAAAAGCGCGTCCCTTGTCCGAAAGACCCAGTTCCTGTGACATGTCGACAAACGCGTTGGACTGTCCCTCAAGGTCCCACACCGAGACATGTGCATGGCAGCCATTTCCTGTCAGGCCTTCGACCGGTTTGGGCATGAATGTCGCCCGGAAGCCATGCTTTTCAGCGACCGATTTCACCATGAACTTGAAGAAACTGTGACGGTCGGCCGTCACGAGCGCATCGGCGAATTCCCAGTTCATCTCGAACTGGCCATTGGCGTCCTCATGGTCGTTCTGGTAAGGCCCCCAGCCGAGATCAAGCATGTAGTCGCAGATTTCTGAGATGACGTCGTAGCGCCGCATCACGGCCTGCTGGTCGTAGCAGGGCTTTTCGGCTTTGTCGGCCGGATCGGAAATCTCCGTTCCCTCCGGTGTCAGCAGGAAAAACTCCGCTTCGACACCGGTTTTGACCCGAAGGCTTTCCTTCGCAGCTTCAGCGACCAGCCGCCGCAGGACATTTCTCGGTGCCTGTTCGACCTCGCTGCCTTCCATCACGCAATTGGCGGCGACCCAGGCGACTTCCGGCCGCCAGGGCATCTGGATGACGGTTTCCGGATCCGGCACTGCAAGCATGTCGGGATGCGCCGGTGTCATGTCGAGCCACGTCGCAAATCCGGCAAAACCGGCACCCTCCTCCGCCATCTCGGCAATGGCTTGCGCCGGCACCAGTTTGGCGCGCTGCGCACCGAAGAGATCCGTGAAGGAAATCATGAAGTACTTCACGCCTTTTTCGGCGGCAAATTCAGCGAGATCCGTCATTGTCGTGTTTCCTTCCGGTTTATGTATGCGATTGGCCTTTCGCCCGAGCGGCTATACGTTGCTCAAAAGCCGGGTTTGCCCGGGTACCAGTCCGTTCCGGCCAGCGGCACCTGCGCCATCGCGGCGGCCTCCATCGTCAAGGCGCACAGGTCTTCAGGTTCCAGATTGTGGACGTGGCTCTTGCCGCAGGCGCGCGCGAGCGTCTGGCATTCCAGCGTCAGTACATTGAGATAATTCCTCAGGCGCCGGCCACCTTCCACCGGATCCAGGCGCGCGGCAAGCCCCGGATCCTGCGTCGTGATGCCGGCCGGGTCCGCACCTTCATGCCAGTCGTCGTAGGCACCGTAGGTCGTCCCGAGTTTGCGGTATTCATCTTCCCACTTCGGATCATTGTCACCAAGCGCAACAAGCGCAGCTGTGCCGATAGCCACGGCATCTGCACCCAGCGCGAGCGCTTTGGCAACGTCCGCACCGTTGCGGATCCCGCCGGAGACGACAAGCTGGACTTCGCGATGCATGTTCAGATCCTGAAGGGCCTGAACTGCTGGCCGGATGCATGCGAGCGTCGGCAGGCCGACATGCTCGATGAAAACATCCTGCGTCGCCGCGGTCCCGCCCTGCATTCCATCAAGGACGATCACATCCGCTCCGGACTTGATCGCAAGCGCCGTATCGAAATAGGGACGCGATCCGCCGATCTTGACGTAAATCGGCTTTTCCCAGTTGGTGATTTCCCGAAGTTCCAGGATCTTGATTTCCAGATCATCCGGCCCGGTCCAATCAGGGTGACGGCACGCGGATCTCTGGTCAATTCCTTCGGGAAGATCGCGCATTCCGGCGACACGCTCGGTGATTTTCTGGCCAAGGAGCATACCTCCGCCACCGGGCTTCGCACCCTGCCCAACGACAATCTCAATGGCGTCGGCGCGGCGTAGATCATCCGGGTTCATCCCGTAACGGCTGGGCAGATACTGGTAGACCAGTTTGTCCGAATGCCCGCGCTCCTCCGGCGTCATCCCGCCGTCTCCGGTTGTCGTGGACGTTCCGGCCAGCGTTGCACCGCGTCCGAGCGCTTCCTTGGCCTGACCCGAAAGCGCACCGAAAGACATGCCCGCGATCGTGATCGGGATTTTCAGTTCGATCGGTTTTTTGGCAAATCGTGTTCCGAGCGTCACCGCTGTTTCGCACTTCTCCCGGTACCCCTCCAAGGGGTAGCGGGAAATGGAGGCTCCGAGAAACACCAGGTCGTCGAAATGCGGAACCCGTCGTTTCGCGCCGCCGCCTCGAATATCATAGATACCGCTTTCCGCTGCACGCCGTATTTCGGAATTCGTTTCCCGGGAAAATGTCCAACTCTGGCGCGGTTCCGTATCAGGTGTCTTGTCCATGATCAGTACTCGCCCGCGTGGTCAATGTTGAAGTTGTAAAGTTTGCGAGCCGAGCCATAGCGGCGGAACTCGGCCGGGCTGGCCTCCGCTCCGGCTCTTGCCAGCAGATCTTCCAGAAGGCTCAGGTGTTCAGGCCGCATTTCTTTCTCCACGCAGTCCGCCCCAAGCGATTTGACCTCGCCGCGCACGAACAACCTCGCTTCGTAAAGAGAGTCTCCGAGCGCGTCGCCTGCATCCCCAAGGACGACAAGATTGCCTTTCTGGGCCATGAAAGCGGACATGTGACCGATATTGCCGTGAACGACGATGTCGATCCCCTTCATGGAAATGCCGCATCGTGAGGACGCATTCCCCTTGATGTTCAGGAGACCGCCATGGCCGGTCGCGCCTGCATATTGGCTTGCATCACCTTCAATGGTGACCACACCCGACATCATGTTTTCGGCCGTTCCAGGTCCGGCAGAACCTTCCACGGTCACGCTGGCTTCCTTGTTCATTCCAGCGCAATAATAGCCAGTCGACCCTTTGATCGTAACGGTGACAGGCCCGTCCAGACCGACAGCAACCGCGTGTGATCCTCTGGGGTTGAGAATCTCGAAGGCCTCATTGCTTCTTGTTTTTGCCGCCGCCTGCAGGGTCTGGTTCAGGTCCCGCAGCGACAAGTTCGCCGCATCCAGCACGGTCATTCTCAACGCTCCCAAAAGTAGACAGTGGCAGGTTCCGGTTCCCAGACACGGGCCGTCTCGATCCCCGGCAGGTCTGCAAAGGCCCGGTATTCGGATGCGAAGGCGACATAGTCATCCGTCTCGGCCATGACGGCCGGCTTGCAGGCGATCGGGTCACGGACAACACCAAATCCGTTTCGCGTTCCGGTCACGAAGGTGAAGAACCCATCCAGATCCTCAAGTGTTCCTTCAAGGGCTTCGCCCAAATCGGCGCCGTCCGCAATCCGCGAGGAAATGTAGGCCGCTCCGACTTCCGTGTCGTTTTCGGTTTTTGTCAGAACACCCTTCTTGGCCAGTTTGCGCCGCATCTGGTTGTGATTGGACAAGGACCCGTTGTGCACCAGGCATTGGTCGTCGGCCGTGGAAAACGGGTGCGCGCCAAGCGTTGTCACCGCTGACTCGGTTGCCATGCGCGTGTGCCCGATACCATGGGTTCCGCCCATGTCACGGAGGCCAAATCTCGAGGCGACATCTACGGGAAGTCCCACTTCCTTGTAGATTTCCATCGACGCACCGACGCCCATGACCCGCAAGCCTCGCTCCTCAAGGAAGGCCAGGGCTTCGGATCTGGCCGTTTCCGGAACCGTCAGGACGGCATGCGTATCAACCTGTTTCAGAGCAGCTTGAATGCCCAACGCTTCCGAAAGAGCCTCACCCAATCCCTCAAAATCCTCGTCAGGCGTTTCGGACTGAAGCGTGATCTTCAGCCCGCCTTCCTCGTTTGAATAGATCGCTATCCCCGCGCTGTCCGGCCCGCGATCCGTCATGGTCACAAGCATCGTAGTCAGCAAATCTCCCAAACGCGGATGCAACTCATCCTTTTTCAAAAACAGGCCGACAATTCCGCACATAACGGTCTCCGGGCAAGAAACTGGTTTATCATATTTTTATCATGCAGAAATTTTTCTTCTTTTCAAGAAACAAGTTTGCACAAACACGGAGCATTCTCGCGCGCCTTTTCAGGTCCGGAATTCCCGTCGTAAATGAACGGTCGGCAACCTGGTTGAACTAGCCGGCGCTTCTGCGGCTGTTGTTGTCCGGTCGAATGGGAATCGGGTTTTTTGGACGATCTGCAAACCTGAGATTTGTCATTCCGGTTGGAGCGAAGCGCAAGGCCGGAATCCAGTAAACTCAAGTCTCACCATCTATTTCAGTCGCTGGCCACACGGAGTACTAGGTCCCGGTCTTGCCGCTTGCGCGGCAAACCGGGACGACAAGCCCGAGAAGCTGCTCCGTGTCCCGGCTTGGAAACCACCGGTATTCTCTCGCTGCCTCAAGGGGACACATTCAATCGAGCTTTCTGAACCGAGCAGCGTTTCTGCGCTAAAATCTAGCGATTTTGAGGATAGGTGATGATCGAGAGGTATTTGGCCGGCAGTTCCAGGAGAACCTCCGGGCCGTGCGGGGCATCTGCGTCGAACAACAGGGAGTCTCCCGGTTCCAGCAGATAGAGCTGGTCGCCGTGGCGGTATTCGACACGGCCCTCCAGCATGTAGAGAAATTCCATTCCCTCGTGCTGAAAGGTCGGAAATCTGTCGCTCTTGTCGTTCAGCGTGATCAGATAAGGTTCGGTGACAACGCCCGTTGCGTTGGCACCAATATGACCAAGCAGGCTGTACTGGTGCCCCGCCCGTGTTCCAGCCCTTTCGATCTCAACGCCGTTTCCGGCCTTTACATGCATGCAGCCGCGCTCTTCCTCATAGCCTGAGAAGAGCCTCACAAAAGGGACTTGCAGGGCGTTGGCAAGGAGCTGGATCGTGGAAAGCGACGGAGAGATAACCCCATTTTCGATTTTCGACAGCATGCCAACGGAAAGACCGGTTTGCGCGGCGAGATCGGCTCCCGTCATTCGGCGCTCTGTTCGCAAGGCTCGTACCTGCCGGCCAAGCGCCAGTTCCAGATTTTTCTCGCGCCCCTCTTTGAGCGCGTGAGGATCCTGGGTCAGGCTCGGATCTCTTTTGGGCAATGCCCCTCTCCTATTTCGCGCGACGACTGCGCTTAGCGTCTTGCTGTTTCCGCAAATGAGCCATCAAACGCAAGAGCGATCAAGGTGGCCTGTCCGCAGCTTGCAGGCAAGGCCGCAGTTAGCGGTCCTGTCCGTGTTGCTGCAAACCAAAGGGAGACCTGATGCCGGACTGCTTGGCCGGCAGGTAAGGTCGCGGAAGGATATGCGTCGGTGCCGCGCTTTAGCTTTCCGCCTCATCTTTGGACCCGGTCGAGGCGGCAGCCGCGGCAGCCGCGGCAGCGGAGGCGATGTCCTGCTGATAGTCCGGGTGTGACTGTGTCCAATCGCGCTTGACCAGCTCAACTGACGGATACCAGTAGGATCGGCCATATTGCTCGTGCATGTACCACTCCAGATCCGGAGTGACGAGCCCGAGGCTTCGCACATTTTGAGCACCTGCCAGATGAAGGATCAGGTCATCCGGGGCAACAATCAGGTCCATCTTGTGGATCATGTCGATCAACGCCTCCAGCGACGCCAGATGGCGCCCGGCATCGACAATATCGTTGTTACCTTCAAGTTCGTGGCGTTGATCGTCCCAGATTAGGCTGAAGACTGTACCCGGCCAGACTTTCAGGCCGGCCGCAACATCTTCCAGCAAGGCACCTGGCCGGGTCTTCGACCAGGAAATGCCCACGAAGGGACGCTTGAAAGGCTTTAGCGTTTCGGCCCAGAAATCGTCTGCTCTGCCGTCACTTGAAATGTAGGGCTTGAACAAACCGGGACTGTATTCGCTCAACCCAGCATCGAGGGCGTAATCCGTCAGCAAAGCCGTATCTTGCTTGGCAACGGCCTTGCCAATGCTGTCTTCTTCTAGCGGACTGATATCTGCCTTGACGACCAGGCGCTCCAGAAATGGAACAAGTGGCGGAGCAGCGTAGATTTTGGGCGGCGCATGCGTTGAAGCGTCGGATCCGCCGTAAGCCTGCGTCAAAAACCTGGACAGCAAGATCGCTTCGACAGGTTTGGTCTCGAAGGGGATGACAACGGCATCCGGCAGGGCCTTGTCGTCCGCGGAACCTTCCGATCCTTCCCCGCCCTGGTTTTTCCTGGCGTCCGACATTTTTGCGAAGTCGCCCTTGAGAGCATGGCAGTGCCCGAGCAGAGCCCTTGCCTCTCCGGCGCTGGCCGGTTCCTTTTCCGCCAATTCGGCGAGCCTGATCGCTTCGTCGGTCTTGCCGGACCTCAACATTGCTCTTGCCAGTGCCAGGCACAGGTGCGGATTGGAGGCATTTTTCTTCAGGAGGTCCGACAGCAGCGTGACGCCCTCATGCGGCGCCCCGGACTGAATGCTGGCGATCGCGCGCGCCTCTGCAGCAGGCAGCAAGTCCGGTGCAAGCTTGAGCGCTTTGTCGGCGGCTTCGCCGGCTTCCTCCGCTCTGCCGACATGACACAGGCTTTGCGCATATGCAGACAGCACAACCGGGTCGCGCGGATTTGCCAGGTAGGCATTCTTGGCATGTTCGAACCCGGATTCGTGATCGCTCAGCTCATGATAGACGCTGGCAAGCATGGACCTTGCCGCCGTATTTTTAGGATCATTCTCCAGCACACTAGAGAGGTAGTTCAGCGCATCAAAAGGCGCTCCGATCTGCATCATCAGACTTGCCAGGTTTTGTTGGATGCGTGTGTCATCGGGATCGAGTTCGTGCGCTCTCAGCGCGAGCTGCAAGGCACGTTGAACATTGCCGATGCTCGCATAATGCACACCCAAGGCATCATGAAAGAGCGCGTTCTCCGGCTCCAGATCGACGGCGCGTTGCAATTGCAGTTCGGCAGCTTCCGGGTCCCCAACCATTTGCTTGGTGATCGCAAGATCGTGCGCGGCCTCAGCATCTTCGGGCTTGATCTTGAGAACCTGCGCCAGGCAGGAAGCAGCAGCTTCCAGATCTCCGGTCGCGATCATGCAACCGGCATAGGCCTTGAGGGCTTTCGGCGAGCGCGGAGCGCGCTCCAGCGCCTGCCGGCTGAGCTCAAGCGCATCGTCGATGTCGCCGTTTTCCAGGTGCTTGCGCGCAGCTCCCGCCAATTCCGTGACGTTTGCCATGTTTCGAACCTCTGCTGATTAGCCGATCGTTGGGCGGGACGGTCTGTTATCCGACATTGACGCGCTCACCATTGAGACGCAGGTCGGATTGTGTGTTCAAGATCGCGGTTTTGGATTGAATGACCATGCCGCCATCGATGGTCTGGCTGAGTTCCGCGGCCTTCTGCACATCCGACTGATGCACCACGGTCAACCTGCTACCTGTCGTCTGCGTCGCGGACGCGGAAGAACTGCGGTCCGTGCCTGCGATCCGGTTGCTTTCCTTGAAGAGAGAATTGAAAAGACCGGCCACCAGGGAGATCGCACCCGCCGCCACTTCAAAAACCGGCGTTTCGATGGAAAGCCTGGGAGCCTTCACGCGAATGGCAGTCTCGCTCGTGAGCGACAAGGGAACCTGCTCCTCCGAAGAAGGGCGCTCAAGGATCGCGAGTACATAGGTCTTGCCGCCGTTTTCCGCCGTCATAACGGTGTCACCGGGTTCCGGTTGAGCAAGGCAGCTGAAAGCCCTGACACTTCTTTGCAACGATCCGTCTTCGCGCCGCATGAGAATGTCCTGCCCGTCTATCTGCTCGACAAGCATACTGCCGGTTGGAAACCCGTTTGAGACGGACAGATCGTCTATCGGCTTGCTTTTGAGATCGAGCTCGCTCATTTACTTTACTCGCTACTTTCTCGGTGTTTGTTCAATTTCCAAATAGTCTTTAAATGGAAGCAAGTGAGTGACTTTCGACATCTACTGCCGCAGACTCAATATTGATCTCACAATGGCCGCACATATAGTTCACAAACGCAGCTCTATCAGCAATTTCCTCGTAACTTGTTTTGGCTGAACTATTTTTTCCAACCAGAAATTCTTCCTCAAGAAATGTTCGCTCGTAAGCCGCAATATAAACTGAGAGTTGTCGTCCGGTAATCACAGTGAACGCACTGTGGCCAAGCGTAAATGCAAATGACTTGCCGTCAACAGCCGCACTGAGCTTGGTGCTGAAACTGAACGTGCTGATCTTGACGTCAAAACTGTAGTTGAGGTTATGGCTTATCCCAAGGTGCCCAGTAAGAGACGCCTTATAGATGTATTTGAACTTGTTTCCCTTGGTGATGGATTTGCTATACGACCTGACCGTGTCATCGTATCCTTTCTGACTGAAACGAATATTGTTTTTGTCACCCGCATCTATCAGAAAGGTTTCTTTACCGTCCGCCGAAGGTCCATCGGCGATGATCTCCACCGTCTCCTCGGCTTTGAGCAACACGCCTTGGCCGACGTCGATAGTGAGATCACCGTCTGTATTCGTATAAACGTAATCCCCCTCCTCGACGATGACCTGTGCCGGCCCCGCAACCGTTTCATAAAGCTTTCCGGTCGCCTTGAGCGTGTAGTGATCCGGGCTGTAGCAATAAAGACCCGTTGGAGCATCGGATGCCGAACTTTCCGGTTCATGCGACGCATCATATGCACCCAACCTCAAATAAAACACGTTGTTCCTGAAGTTAGGATCGTTTTTATCCTTCGGAAGAAAGTATTCGACACTTGGCGCAGCTGTGTTACTCAAGCTCATAGTCATCACTTTCCCACCGCTACAGCTGTAAATAATCCTGAATACGATTTGAGATTCCCATATAGCAATTCGAATTGAAATTCCTTTAGCCCGAAGGGCCATCTAAAGATGCCAACGCCATTCAGATCATTGTGACAAAATTCGTTTGAGAGCTGAACAGCGCTACTGTTGACAAGAAAAACCGAATACTGGGTGTCCACTGTAAGATAAGTCTCGCTCAGGCGTCTTCTGCTCAAGTTCACAAGCCCGACGGTGATTGGCGCAAGCGAGATGTCAACCACAAGCACTGGATAGACTTCGACGGCGGAAATATTAAAGGATGCCGATCCTGCGATCAGCAAATTGACATTTGGGCCCGACGTAATGCAGGTGTTGGTGCCTCTGACGTCAGTCACCGAATCTGCCAGCACACGCTCGATATGGCTGCCCTTCGTGAACTTTCTCAGCTTGTTCGCCTTGGTCTTGAGGACTCCGTTGGCTGCGTTAAAGGTTACATCGCTCGACGTTGATTCAATGTCGAAACTTGAGGTTCCGTTGATTGAAAGGTTCCCCTTTTCAATCGTCGCGTAAATGTTGCCCTTGTTGGTCTTTTCTTCCAGATCGTTCCCGGCCCCGGTCACGTGTTCACTGACACCCGCGCCGATATCAATCACACCTTGTTTCTCGGCTTCGATCACATAGCTGCCACGCGTGGAAAACAGGATGCCTTCGCTTGCCTGGAGCGCTTGTTCCTTGTCTTCCGTCTTTTGATCCTGAAGGTACTCGAAGGGCAGCACGAGGCGCTCGTCGACGTTGATGTCCGGATCGTCCGAGTAGGTACCCATGCGTAGATATGTGCCTTTGGACATGTCGAACGCGGTGTCGTTGTCGGGTGGAATTCCCCAAAGTACATTTGCCATTAGGGCCTCCTCAAGAGTTGTATACCTTCATGCCCGACCACCCCTGAGAGAGCGCTACAGAGCGAGCTTCCGCGATACGTTGTTTCAATTCGACTGTTCCGCCCGTGTAACTTAGCTGGGCGTTGAAAGCTTCACTGACAATCTGAGAGACCTTTGACACAGTAAATTCATTATAAACAAGCGCTCTCTTGGAGTTAATCAGATACGCATTTCGATTGAATCCATAGAAACGAACAGACCAAATACTGAATATTTTGGCAAAACCATGAACATTTACGTCAATGACGGTGCCGGATATCGCTGCCGAAACGTAGGTTGATATCTCAAACATAATATTGAGCCTAAAACCCAACCCTAAACACTTGCTCGTGCTCCTGCCTTTTGTCCATGACAGGTTCGCGTCCCAAACGGTTTCGAAAAAGTCGCCTTCCTGCTCGTTCACTCTTTCTTTTTGCGTGATCGTTGTCGTGCCGTTTTCGGCTGTCACGACGATATCCGAACCCGAGGACGTCAGCGTGACTTTGCCGTTGGTGTCTGTGGCGGACGCCTTGATTTTCATTTCACCTTGTTCGGAGACGAGCTTCCAGCTGCCTTCCTCAACCTGCTTGTGGTGATCACCTTGCCGGACCACCTCCGTCAAGGCGTGACCGAAGGTCTCCTTGAGCCTCTGGTCGGCCTTGAGGATATAGACACCTTTGGCCGACATGGTCGCCGACTTGAGCTCCGACGCCGCCGTTGCTGCCGGTGTCAGAAGCGGTGAGGCCGCTTCGGGAATATGGGATTCCTCGGCCTGGCCAATGCCAGAGTAGAGCCGGAGATACTGGCCGCTATAGGGATCCTTCGACCCTTTGCCGGGTATGGCAAAATAGAGCCACTTCTTCTGTTCGTCTTCTTCAGGCGTCGGCAGCCCTCTTAATCCATCCGGCATTCCGGTCTCCAATACTGGATCTGTTGCGACCCTCTTTCCAGGCTCACCCCATCGGGTTGAGCAGCGTCGCTTGCGACGGCGAGGAAACACCTATCGAGTTTGCGCTGAGGCCGTTTTCCTGGGAGGGGTCCAGGCCCGCCCGCGCCAGTTGCTGCCCCATCACGATCACGTTCGTGGACCCCTTGGCGGACCGGCACGCGCTCATCGGCATTCCGGAAACGACACCCGGTCCCGGGCCTGCAACACAGGTCGGCATCATCGTCATGGAGGTGTGCACCGGAAAACCGGTGTAGAGAAAACACATCTGGGTTGGCACGGCCGAAGCGCGCATGCCCGTTGCCGGCATCAC
>JGI12316J15310_10000064_pt17 | contig 15261 bp, 10 predicted proteins | sample MarCyaLeptolynsp_FD_15310 | JGI IMG/M metagenome (IMG submission 15310)
CCTCGAGACGCCAGCGCCGGAGCTCGACGGAGACCCGCCGAGCCAGGCGACGGTCGGGGGTGATCAGGGCGGCGGTGCGGCCCGGATCCTCCAGCACCTCGCGCATCAACAGGGCGATGACCCCGGCCTCCTCGCGCGGTGAGGCGGTGTCGATCCGGGTGATGCCGTCGAAGGCGGCCGGTGGCGGCGGATGGGCGGCGGTGGCGAGGTCGCGCCAGGCCTCGGTGGTCGCGGCCGGGCGCATGACCTCGCGAACCAGCCGGTCGCGGGCGTGGGTGGTGGCGGGCGACCATTCCCGAACGTCCGTGCGGTCGACACCGAGGCTGCGCAGCAGGCTGTGCAGGCCGTGCTGCGGATGGGTCGGGTCGGCGCCGATCGCCGACCAGTTCGCGTCGTCGCTGGCCAGGTCCAGGCCCGGCAGCACGATGGCCCCGGCCGGCAGGGTCATGACCGCGCGCATCAGCTCCGCCGTCGCCGGGATCGAGCCGGTGGAGCCGGCGACGATCACCGGGGTCGCCGGCGGATGGGCGCGCAGGGCGGCCGCCTCGGCCCGCATGAGGGCATCGCGTCGCGCCATGGGATCGATCGCCGCGAGCTCGTCCAGGCGGGTCGGCCAGACCTCAGTGACGATCTTCAGGAAGTCGATCGTCCGGTCCCAATGCGCGGCATATGCGTCGGGCGCGAGGTCCTTCAGCGCCGCGAAGTCGAGGCCGTGCATCTGCACCTCGTCGATCAGACGGGCGAGGGCAGCGGCGAGGCGATAGGCGTGCTCCGGCGTGTCCGGGGTGGCGCTGTCCGGGTTGGCCCGCAGATAGGCGGTGACCAGCCGCATCAGTTCCAGGTGGCGCTGCAGGTCGGGCACGGCCGGCGGAATGTCGAGCGCGCCGTCCAGCCCCGCCGGCTCTCCGGCGTCGATGTCGAGGACGTCCTCATCGACATCGGACACCGTGGACAGCTTCGGCAGCAGCATCGCCCGCCCGTCGCCGAACCGCAGGAAGGCATCCGCCGCCGAGCGGACGGCGCGCCGTGTGGGCAGCAGCAGCCGCACGTCGGAAAGCGCGATCGGATCGCCGCCGACCCGCTCCCAAACCCCCGCCGCCAGCCGGTCGAGGAACGGCGTGCCGATCGGGATGGTGAAGACGCGGTCGGTCATCCGGATCCGCTTCGATGGCGTCAGAAAAACGGAACGTCGGCGACGTGCCCGCAGGCGAACCGCTGGCTGGCCTGCTCCAGGTCCTGCGGCGTCGAGATATGATACCAGAGCCCGTCATGCAGTGCGCCGAACAGCCGGCCCTCGGCCTCCGCCCGATCGTACAGCAGGTTCATCGAGAAGGCGCCGTCGGGGGTGTCGGCGAAGACCCGGGGGTGGACGATCGACACGCCCATATAGGCGTAGGGGGCGATCCGACTCTCCTCGCGTCGCGCCAGGCGGCCGACCTCGTCCATCGTGTAGTCGCCGAAGCCATGCCAGCCGAGCACCCGGGCGAACGGGTACAGCAGAAGCTGGATGTCCATCTTCTCCGCGTCCCAGGTGTCGGCGAAGCGGTGCAGGGCGTTGCGCAGCCCGTCGAGCCACACCGCGTCGCCGTTGATCACGAAGAACGGCGCGTCGCCGAGATGCGGCAGCGCGTTCTTCACGCCGCCACCGGTCTCCAGCACCTGGTCCTCGTGGATGACCGTCACCGCCGGCTGCGCCCGGCCCGCGACATGCGACGCGATCCGGTCGCCGAGATAGTGGGTGTTCAGCACCGCGCGGGCCACCCCGGCGCGGGTCAGATGATCGAGCGTGCGGTCGAGGATCGGCACGTCGCAGACCGGCACAAGCGGCTTCGGCACCGTGTCGGTGAGCGGGGCGAGCCGCGTGCCACGGCCGGCGCAGAGAACCATGGCGGTATCGGGCAGCCAGTCCGGGCGGCGGCTCAGGCCGGGCAGCAGCATGGCGGAGTCCTCTGACGGTCGGTCATCGCTTGATTTCGGGACTGATCGAGGACGGCAGCCTCGCGGATTCGTCTGGGATGCGGCGCAGGGCCGCCGGCATCTCGCGGTCGAGCCAGGCGATCACGCCATCGAGGCCGGCGCGCTCCAGGTCGCGCTCGACATGCGCCCAGCAGCGCGGGATGTGCACCATCTTGTCGGTCCGCCCCCAAAACCCCTGCTGGCGACCGAACTGGCCGAGAATCTTGATCGCCCGCTGGGCGCCGAGGGCGTGATAGGCGCGGAGGAACGAGTCCCAATCGGCGAGTTCCCGACGCGCGCGGTAGCGCTCAAGCATCGCCGTCTCCAGCCCCGGCGTCAGGTCGCGCCGGGCGTCCTGCAGCAGCGAGACCAGGTCGTAGGCGGGGCTGCCGCTCAGGGCGTCCTGAAAATCCAGCAAGCCGCAGCGCGCGAGACCGGACCGGCCCTCCAGGATCATCAGGTTGTCGACGTGGAAGTCGCGCAGCACCAGGGTGGCGTCGCCATGGGTCATGACCGGCACCGCCGCGGACCACGCCGACCGGTAGGCGTCGGCGGCGGCGTCCGCCACGGTGTCGCCGAGCACCAGGGGCGCATACCAGCGCAGCATGCGGTCGGCCTCCTCGACGAGCCGGGCGCCGTCATAGGGCGGGGCGGAGAACCCGATTGCCGGGGCGCGCGCGTGCAGGTCGGCGAGCAGGTCGGTCGCGAGGCCGTAAAGCGCCTCCTCGTCCCAGTCGCCTCGCTGCGGATCGGCGAGAACCCGGGTGAAGGTCCGGTCGCCGAGATCCTCCAGCAGCAGCAGGCCGGCGGCGATGTCGGCGGCCAGGATCTCCGGCGCCGAATACCCGAATCGGCGCAGCTGTTCGGCAACGTCCAGGAACGGGCGCACGTCCTCGAGGTCCGGCGGCGCGTCCATCAGCACGCAGCCCGCGCCGTCCAGGGTCACCCGGTGATACACCCGGTAGGACAGGTCCCGGGCCAGCAGCGTCACCTCGGCGCCGCGCCAGCCGGTGGTTTCCAGGAAAGCCTCGATCTCGGCGCTGCGGTCACTCACCCGGTCGGAATCCCGTCTCGATCTCATCCAATCGGCCGACCCATCGCCCGTGCGGGGAGAGGCGGGCCGTCCGCCGGTCACTTCCATGGCATATTTCGAGCGCCAGTTCGAGACGGTCCGCCGGCTTCCTGTCGCCGAGCCGGTCGGGCCACTCGATCAGGACGACGGCCTGGCCGAACGCCTCGGCGAGCCCCAGCTCCTCGACCTCCCCCGGATCGCCGAGCCGGTAGAGATCGCAGTGCCAGACCGTGCCGCGCGGGCCGTCATAGGGCTGGACCAGGGTGAAGGTCGGGCTGGGGACCTCCGCGCCGGGATCGTCCAGCCAGGCGCGCACGAAGGCCCGGGCCAACTCGCTCTTGCCGGCCCCGAGCGGCCCCGACAGCAGGATGGCGAGACCGGGCTCCGCGGCGCGGCTGAGGCTGCGCGCCAGCGTGGCGGTGGCCGCCAAGTCGTCCAGCCTGACAGAGATCACGTGGCCGCTTCCTCGACCACCACTTCCGCCGCTTGCGCGGGACGCCGCGGCACCGTGCACACGACCTCCGTTCCCTCGCCGGGTACGGAGGTGAGTTCGACCGTGCCGTCATGCAATTCGATCAGCGACTTCACCAGGGCCAGGCCGAGCCCGGCGCCGCTGGACCGGCCGCGCCGCTCGAAGCGTTCGAAGACCTTGCTCTGGTCGACGAGGTTGATGCCGACGCCGGTGTCCTTGACGCGGAACGACAGGGCGTCGCCCCGGTCCTCGATCGACAGCACCACGTCGCCGCCCTCGGGGGTGAAGGCGATGGCGTTGGAGACCACGTTGTAGATCGCCTGGGTCAACCGCCGCTCGTCGACGTCGATCGGCTCCAGCTCCGGCGGGCAGTCGATCTCGAGGCTGACGCCGCGCGCGCGCACCCGCTCGCGCGCCAGCGCCTCGACCGCCAGCGCGAGATCCGCCGGATTGACGGGCGTGCGGTCAAGCTCCAGGTAGCCGGCCTCGATCGAGGCCAGGTCCAGGATGTCGTTCACCAGCCGCACCAGCCTGTTCGACGAGCCGAGGATCGCGTTGGCGTAGTCCTTCTGGCGCTCGTTCATCGGCCCGGCGTATTCCTGCTCGAGCACTTCGGAGAACCCGATGATGGCGTTCAGCGGCGTGCGCAGCTCGTAGGAGACGTTGGCCAGGAACTCGCTCTTCAGGCGGTCGGCGGTCTCCAGCGCCTCGGTGCGTTCCTGCAACGCGTTCTGCACGGCCATGGTGTCGGTGACGTCGCGAAAATTCAGCAGCGTCGCCCCATCGGGCAGAGGGACGACCGTGAAGTCGAGCGCTCGTCCGTCCGTCAGCCGCACGGTGCCGGTCGCCACTTCGCGGCGGACGAGAAAGCTCATCCACTCGCCCTTGACGTCGTCCCAGGCGCGGTCCTTCGGGAACTTCGGGCGCATGGCCTCGAAGACCACCTCCGCCGGCGGCTCGGGTTCGACGAACACCGTGCTGTCCCGCGGGTCCTGCAGACTCCACTGCTGCCGGAAGGTCGGGTTCGACAGCTTCATGCGACTGTCGACGCCGAACACGACGATGCCCTCGTACAGATTGTCCAGGGTCTCCTGCTGCACCGCCGTCAGCGTGTTGTACGACCGTTCCAGCGTCAGGCGGTCGGTCACATCCTCGAAGGTCATCAGCAGGCCGCCGAAGGGGTGCGGGGTGACCACCATGCGCAGGGTGCTGTCATCGGGCAGGAACAGCAGCTCCTCATGGGCATCGATCAGGGTGTTGAACAGGCGGTTGAAGTCGTCCCGCCAGGCTCGGAAATCCGACTGCTCGGGCAGGCGCCGGCTGGCGCGCGCCATGTCCAGCACCTCGGACAGCGTCGGCCCCATCTCGAGACGGTGCGGATCGATCTCCCACATCAACGCGAAGGCGGTGTTGGCGAACACCACCCGGCGATCCGGCCCGAACACGGCGATGGCGCTGTTCAGCTTCTCCAGCACCTCCGCATGGGCATCGACGTGGCGGGCGAGGTCGGACTGCAGTTGTTCCAGCGCGGTGACGTCGCGGCCGCTGCCGATGGTGCCGGACCCGCTGTCCTCGGTCTGCGGGGTCTCCGAGATCTCGAACAGCCGGCGGTCGCCGCCGATCACCAGGTTGCGGCTCTCGCGCTGGGCCCTGCCGGTCTCGCGGGCCCGCGCGGCGAGGGCGGACGCCCGTTCCAGCTCCTCGATCAAGGGCTCGGCGGCGGCGTTGGCGTAGACGATCGCCCCTTCGGCGTCACGCCGCCACGCCGGGTCGGACAACACAGCCAGGGTGGCGTCCGGCGCGCGCGCGCGGGTCTCGACGATCTGCGACTCGGTGGCCGCGAGCCGGCCTATGCGGTTCCACAGGGCGACGCCGAGCGCGGCGGCAACGGCAACGAGAACCGCGATGATGGTCCACGCGAGCGGGCTCAATCCGGCACCTTTCCGGCGACCGCCGGTCCCTTGCGTAAGCGACTGGACGCCTTCACCTAATTCTCCGCCACCTTGCTCACCGGGCAAGCCTATCGTTCCCGCGCCGACAAGTCGACGTCGCGTGCGTATCCGTGAACGACAGACCGCGATGCCGCTGGCGGCGGAATGACGTATTCTCGCCGTTCGGTAACACGCGGGACCCGGTCGGTCCGGCCGGAAGGAGGAACCCGATGGCGGTGGTCGAGGACATCCATCAGGCGCGGGCTGGCGCTTCGGCAAAGAGCGGTCCGTTGGACGCCCGGGTCGTCGGGGAGCAACTGCAGTTCTTCTTCGGACAGACCAAGGATGCGGTCTTCGGGCACACGGCCGTCTCGATCGCCGTCTTCGTCCTGTTGTTCAGCCAGCCGGTCAACCGCACCGCCCTGGTCATCTGGCTGGCCGCGGCGCTGGCCGTGGCCGGCGTCCGGCTGCTGGTCTACCGCGGGTTTCCCAAGGAGTCGGTGCCGCCAACGGATGTCGCCCGCTGGCGTCGGCGGTTCGAGGGGATCTCCTTTGTCTCCGGTGGCACCTTCGGGTTGCTGCCGGTGCTGTTCCTCGAAGGGACGAACTTCGAGATCACCGCCTGGATCCTCCTGATCATGGCCGGGCTGTCGGGCGGCGCGCTCGGAACGCTGTCGGCCTACTCGACCGCGTTCAAGAACTACATGATCGCCGCGATCGTGCCGTTGGTTGTCGTTCTGCTGCTGTGCTGGCATGACGACGACAGCCTCGACCTCGCCGTGATCGCGGTGCTGTTCACGCTGATGGCGGTCTATTTCCTGCGGTTCTCGCGGCGCTTCGAGAGCGCGCTGGTGGAGCAGATCAAGGGCCGGCTCGAAAACGTCGACCTCGCCAAGCGCATGGAACAGCAGGGCGAGGTGCTGCACTCGGTCATGCAGGCGATCCCCAACGCCATCGCCGTGGTCGAACCGGGAGGCCGGATCGTCTACCACAATGACCGCTTCAAGCGGCTGTTCGAGGTCCCCGACGACCTGATTGAAGCGACGTTCTCCAGCCGCACGTTCAACGCCTACCGACAGGCGCGCGGCGATTTCGACCATCTCGATCCCGCCGCCTTCATGGAGCAGAAGGACAAGTGGGACCGTCTGGAGCAGGCGGGCGACGCGTTCGGGTACGAGCGCACCCTAAGGGACGGCCGGATCCTGCGGGTGGAGAACCATCCCATGCCCGACGGCGGCTGGGTCCGGTCATGGACCAACGTGTCGGACGAACGCGAGGCTGAACGGGAAACCGCCCGGTGGAGCCACCTGCTGCAGTTGACCCTGGATCACATCGACCAGGGGCTGTCGTTCATTGACGCCAACGGCGACCAGGTGATGGCGAACCGCCGGTACTGCGAGCTGCTGAACCTATCCGAGGACTACATGCGGCGGACCGTTCCGCTGGACGATATCGTCGCCGAGCTGACGGAGCGGGGCGAACTCGATGACGTGCCGGCGGAGACCTCCGCCCGCCTCGATCTTTGGGAGAGCGGTCAGGACCCCTCACCGCGCATCGTCTACGAGCGCCGGCAGTCCAACGGCAACTGGCTCCTGGTGGCGGCGAACCGTTTGCCGGACGGCGGGCACGTGCGCACCTTCACAGACATCACCGACCGCAAGCGGGCCGAGATCTCGGCCGCCGAGCGCCGGGAACTGCTCGAGACCACGCTGGCCAGCATCGACCAGGGCGTCATCATGCGGGACAGCGACGACAATATCCTGGTCTATAACGACCGGCTTTCCGACCTGCTCGACGTGCCGAAGGAGATGTACGACAGCAACATCTCCTCGACCGAACTCTACGCCTTCCACGATCAGCAGCCCGAATTCGAGATGGATCCGGCGCTGACCCAGCGCATCACCGACTGGACCGCGCGCCGACGCACGGGCGTGCAGGTGGAGCGACTGGAATATGATCGGGCCGGCCCTGGGGGCACATGGATCCACGCGGTCTTCCAACCGCTGCCGGACGGCCGCGAGATCCGGACCTTCAGCGACATGACGGCGGTCCGCCGCGCCCAGGAGGAACTGATCGAGAAGACCGAGTTCCTGGAGGCTGTGCTGGCCTCCATGGAACAGGGCGTGCTTGTCACCGACACCGACGGGCGCATCACCCTCTGGAACGACCGGGCCTGCGAGATTCTCGATGTCCCGACGACGGTGTTCGAGGCCGAGCCAACGACCGACGAGCTGCGCGGCGCCCAGCAGCGCTCCGGCGATTTCAACATGGCGGACCCGGACGTCGCCGCCTATGTCGACCGCTGGAAAGCCTGGGTCGACAGCGACAGCAGGGACATCTTCATCCACGAGCGCGAGCTACCCAACCAGCACTGGATGCTGGTCTACGGCCGCAAACTGAGCGATGGCGGCACGGTACGCACGCTAACCGACATCACCGAGCGCAAGCGCGGCGAGGCCGAGGCGATCGCCGCCCGTGAGGAGGCGGAGCGCGCCCGCGAGCGCCTGCGCACCGCCATGGATGCGATGCCGGCGGGCATCGTGATTCTCGACGCGGACATGAACTTCCAGACCTGGAACGAGACGTACAAGGCGCTCGCCCAACTCACCGAGGAGGAGATCCTCGAGTTCCGGACCTTTGACGATCTCGGGCGTTACAAGCAGGGCGAGGTGGAGCGCAGCACCGGCGAGAGCTTCGACGACTATCTCGAGCGCCGGCGGGCGTTGTATCGCCGCGACGCGCCGTCCTCGATCACCGAGTTCTGGACATCGGCGCAGCGGCATATCGAGATCCGGGTGAACCCGATCCCGACCGGCGGCTGGGTGACCGCCTATATCGACATGACGGACCGCATCAACGCCGAGCGCGAGATCGCCGCCCAGTCCGAACGGGTGCGGGCCGCCCTGCACGACGCCGAGGAGACCCGCGAACGCATCCGCGCGATCCTGCAGTCCATTCCGGTCGGTGTGCTGGTCTATGACCCGACCATGCATATCGAATTCTGGAACGACGCCTACTGCAATTACACCGGCTTCACGGAGAAGGCGCTGGAGCACCGGCCGCACTTCCTCGAGTACTCGAAGTACATCTTCGACACCCACAACCGCGGCAAGGACATGAGCCTGCAGAAGTTCATGGAGTACCGCCATCGGGTCTACGAATCCGATGAGAAGTACGTCATGGAGTTCTTCTTCGATCTGACCGGCCTCGACGTGCAGTACGTGGTCGCCTCGCTGCCCGATGGCGGACGGGTCAACGTCATCGTCGACATCTCGCAGCAGAAGCAGGCCGAGCGCGCCGCCCTCGACGCCCGGGACGCGGCGGAGGAGGCGACCCGCGCCAAATCCGCCTTCCTGGCCGCCATGAGTCACGAGATCCGCACCCCGATGAACGGCGTGATCGGCATGGCGGAGGTGCTGGAACAGACCGGCCTGGACGAGGACCAGCGGGCGATCACCGGGACCATCCGCGAGTCGGGCCAGGTCCTTCTGCGGATCATCGACGACATCCTGGACTTCTCGAAGATCGAGGCCGGGCGCATGGAGCTGGAGGCCGAGCCCGTCGATCTGCGCACCATCTCCGAGTCCGTGCTCGACACCGTCGGCCCGGCCGCCGACGCCAAGGATCTGGATCTGGTCCTGGACATGGATGCCTCTGCGCCGGCGGTGTTCGTCGGCGATCCGGTACGCCTGCACCAGGTCCTGCTGAACCTGGTCGGCAACGCCGTCAAGTTCACCGACTGGGGCGCGGTGACCATCCGCGCCACCGCCGAGCCGGATCCCAACTTCCCGTCCGGCGTGCGCCTGCGCTTCGCGGTCAGTGACACCGGCGTCGGCATCGAGGCCGACCGCATCGACCAGCTGTTCCAGCCGTTCCGTCAGGCTGAGGCCTCGACCACCCGACGCTTCGGCGGCACCGGCCTCGGATTGTCGATCTGCCGACGCCTGGTCGGCATGATGCACGGCGAGATCGGGGTCGAGAGCACCCCCGGCGAGGGCTCGACGTTCTGGTTCGAGATCCCGGTCGAACCGTCGATCCTGGTCGGCACCTCCGACCTGGATTCGGTCGACCTCGGCGGCGTGCCGGCCCTGCTGGTCGCGCGCCAGGGGCCGATGGGCGAACAGGTCGCCACGACCCTGTCGGATCGTGGAATGCGGGTCACCTGGGTCGAGACCGGGGCGGAAGCGGCGGTGGCGGAGCGCGGCGCCGTCGTCGTGATCGACGGCCGGGTCGGCCCCGACACGCTGCGCCGGTTGGCGCCGTCGATCGACCGCAGCGCTGACGCGTCAGGCGGGGAGGCGTCGGGCAGGGAGGCGTCGGGCGCGGAGGCTTCGGGCGCGGAGGCGCGCGCGCTCTGGGTCGCCAACGGTCAGGACACGGGCGTGGTGCCGATCGCCGTGCCCCGGCCGGTACGCCGGGACGTCCTGCTGCGCGCCGTGGCCGCCGTTCTCGGCCGGGCCAGCCCCGACGTGCCCTGCGTCGCCGATCCGAAGACGGCCGACGGCGACCTGGCGGGAGTCCCCACGGTCGAGGAGGCCATGGCCGCCGGCCGCCTGATCCTGGTGGTCGAGGACAATGCCACAAACCGCATGGTGGTCGAACGCCAGCTCGCCATTCTCGGACTCGCGGCCGAGACCGCGGTCGATGGCGTCGAGGCGTTGCGGATGTGGCATCAGAAGCCCTACGGGCTGGTCCTGACCGATTGTCACATGCCGCACATGGACGGCTATCAGCTCACCGCGGCGATCCGCGCGGAGGAGGAGAAGACGGGCGGCCACGTGCCGATCGTCGCCCTCACCGCCAACGCCCTGGTCGGCGAGGCGGAGCGATGCCTGGAGGCCGGCATGGACGACTACCTGGCAAAGCCGGTGACCCTCGACGTCATGGGCGAGACGCTGAAGCGCTGGCTCGACCGCGCCGACGGGAGCGACGAGGCGGCGGATGCCGGGCCCCAGCCGGGCGCCGCGATGGAGGCGGATGACGGACCGATCGACTTCCACCAGTTGGAACAGATCCTCGGCAGCGCCGAGCCGGAATTCGTGTCGGCCATGCTTGAGCTGTTCCGCGACTCCTATGCCAAGCTGGAGGTGCGGATGCGGGCGGCGATCGACGCCGACGATCCGGGCGAGCTGCGGGAAGCCTCGCATGCCGCCAAGGGGGCATCGGCGAATGCCTGCGCCACGCGGTTGCGGGATGCCCTGGAGGAGCTGGAGCGCGCGGCCGCCGCCAAGGCGATGGACCGGGTGCCGGAGATCTGGGACAAGGTCGAGACCCACAGGGCGGAAGTGTTCGATTTCCTGAGCGCCAACGCGGCACCATGAATGCGGCGGCATGCGGTGAATCGCACTATCATGCGGCCGGGGAGGATCAGGATCTGATGGCAGGCGAGGCCTCGGGCGCACTGAGGGTGATGGTGGTGGACGACGAGCCGACGCAGCGGCTCGCCGTGACCCTGATGTGCCGCACCATGGGGCTGCCGGAGGCGGAGGCTTTCGAGTCTGGTCACGACGCCTTGGCCGCGCTGCTCGGCGACGCCCGTGGCACGGACCTCGTGCTCTGCGACCTGGACATGCCGGAGATGGACGGCATGGAGTTCATCCGCCGGGCCGCCGATCTCGACACGCCGCCGGCGCTGATGATTCTCAGCGGTCATCAGAGTGCGCTGATCGACAGCGTGGAACGCATGGGAAAGGCCTATGGCCTGCGGATGATGGGCAGCGCCCGCAAGCCGCTGACCCGCGACGCGTTGGAACGGGCGCTCGACCAGATCTCCGCCGGAAGCCCGGCACCGATGGCGATGGCGCCGGCCGATACCGCCATGGTCGACGCGCTGATCGACGGCGGTCGGTTCGAACCCTATTTCCAGCCGCAGATCTCGCTGACCGAGCACCGCGTTCACGGCGCCGAGGCACTGGCCCGGCTGGTTCAGCCGGACGGCTCCGTCGACATGCCGGCGGTGTTCCTGCGCCGGCTCGCCGAACGCGGCATGATGACGGATCTCACGATCCAGATCCTGGACCGCACCCTGGAGGCGATCGCCTCCTGGCCGAGCCATCTGCCGTTGTTGAACGTGTCGATCAACCTGACGCCCATGCTGTTCGACGATCTGGCGGTCATGGGCGACCTGATGGCGCGGATCGACCGGGCCGGCGTTTCGCGCGACCGGTTGATCTTCGAAGTCGTCGAGACGGCGGTCAGCGGCGACGAGATGCGCTTCACCGAAAGCGCGGCGCGCCTGCGCCTGCGGGGGTTCGGCCTGGCGATTGACGACTACGGGCAGGGGCACGCGACGCTGCAGCAGCTCAGGCGCCTGCCGTTCAGCGAGCTGAAGATCGACCGGGCCTTCGTCATCGGGCTCGACCGGGATGCCGACAACCGGGCGATCGTCGCCAACACCATCGCCATGGCCAAGGCGATGGATCTGCGGGTGATCGCCGAAGGTGTTGAGACCGAGGCGGAAGCGGAGAGCCTGCGCGCGCTCGGCTGCGACCTGGTCCAGGGGTTCCTGTACTCCCGGGCGCTGCCATCGCGGGAGTTCGTGCGCTTCGTCGAAGCCCGCGCCGGCTAGAGCAAGATCCCGCATCGACGTGACGGGCGTCGGTGCGATTGCCGGCTGGTCGCGGCTCAGTCCTCGATATGGATCTCGCGCACGCCGGGATCCATTTCCGCCAGGTCGCGCAAGCGCTCGATCGTCCGCTTGTCGAGCGCGATCCCAGCCGGCACCAGCATCTGACCGCCGCTGGTCACGATCGGATCGACCAGCATCGCGCCCGCGCGCACCTTCGCGAGCGTCGTGATCCGGGTGCCGGGGCGGGCGACTTTGCTCTTGTCCACCGGCTCATCGCGCTGCGGGACGACGACCCCGGGGCTCGTGCGCTCCATGTCCAGCGTGTCGCCCTCATCGGCGACCCGATCGGTGTTGATCTCGTGGTAGTCGAACGGTGGCTTGATGGGGCGGTCCGTCGACATCACCCGGACCAGGCGTTCGCGCATCGTTGCGGCGGTGATCGGCTTGATCAGGAAACAGTCCACGTCGAGCTCGAAGGCGAGGCCGACGACCGGCTTGTCGGCGTGGCTGGTCAGCATGGCGAAGGGAATGTCTCTGGCCACGCCGGGCACGCCGCGGCGGATCGCCTTCAGGAGCTCGATCCCGTTCATCCTCGGCATGCGGAAGTCGCAGATGATCAGGTCGAACGAGCGGGTGGCGGCGGTCAAGATGTCGAGCGCCTGGTTGCCGTGCTCGGCCGATTGCACGCCGGCGCAGCCGTACCCCCTGAGCACCTGGGTGGTCAGCGTTCTGGCGAATTCCTCGTCCTCCACGACCAGGACATGGATGTCGCGGAAGTCGAAGCCGCCATGGCGGGAGGATCGGATCATGTCTCAGGCACCGCAACGTCGATGACGGCGACGGAAGGATCGATCTCCTCGAGCTGTCTCAGAAGCTCGAGGATCCGATCCGTCAGGACCTGGCCGCCCGTGAGGATCAGCTCGCCGGACTGGGTCGTCAGATCGCCGACCAACACGGCGCCCGGCCGCACCTGCGCCAGCGAAACGCCGGGGAGTAGCATATGTCCGTCGAGGGCGGTAGCGGTGGACGACCGGGGCACGGACGCCGCCAGGTCGTTGTCGAGGCTCATGGCCTTGCGGATGTCGGCGTTGACCGCCTCGTAGTGCTTCGGGTCGTCCAGGGTCCGGTCCTGGGACAGGCAGTGCTCCAAGCGGTCGCGCAGGGTCTCGACCGCCACCGGCTTGGTCAGGAAACAGTCGACGTCCAGGCGGAACGCAGCGCCGACGATGTCGCGGTCGGAGTATCCGGTGAGCAGGCCGAAGATCGTCTTGTTCGAGATGCCACGCGCGCCGCAGCGGATCGCCTTCAGCAGTTGCAGCCCGGTCATGTTCGGCATCTGGAAATCGCAGAGCACGAAATCGATCCGTTCCCCAGTGTTCTCCAGGCGGTCCAGCGCTTCCAGGCCATCGACGGCGAAGACCAGCTTGTGGCAGCCGAGGCCGCGCAACGCGCTGGCGATCACCTGTCGGGTGAACGGCTCGTCGTCGACGATCAGGTACCGTCGTGTGGACAGCAACGGGTGCGGAGGTTTGGCGGCGTCGGTGTTCATCGGCGGCGGGTCGTGGGCGCACGCACGGCCCCGTGCCGCGCCGACCCTGCGCCCCGGCGCATGGAACCATTCGTTCGATCCCGCGTCAATCTGGCGGCCTGACGTAGCGTCAATCGGTGGGCCGGGCCAACGAGGTCGCCAAGCCGGCCTCAGTCCTCATCGGCCAGAACGACGCGGAGCGAGCGTACGTCGGGGTCGACCTCCGCGAGGTTCCGCAGGCGTTCGATCAGCTGCGGCGTCAGCTTGAACCCGCGTTGCAGGATCAGGGTGCCGCTGGAGGTGCGCAGGTCGTCGCCGAGCACGGCCCCCGGCAGGACTTCGGACAGCGACCGGGACACGACATTGCCGCCGACGGGTGCCGTCGCTGCCGGCTGCGGCGTCCCGGCACCGTGCCGCTGGGAGTCGGCGCCCCGGGCCGAGGAGGTTGTCGCGGCGGCCGGGGATGGTGCGGGCATCGACGACGCGCCCTGGGCGGTGGATTGCGACACGGCGGTCGGCCGGCGTGCCGATTTCAGAACGATGCCCGCCTTCGGTTCCGGCGGGCCGGACTCGGTCTCCGGCGGCGCGGCGTCGGGGGTGGGGGTGCCGCCGGTCGCCTTCGGTTTCGGCACCGGCGCACTGGTCTTCGTGTACTCCTTCATGGCCTTGATCGGACGGGGCGAGGTCATCGCCTTCGTCAGCCGGGTCTTCAACCCGTCGATGGTCGGCGGCTTGGTGATGAAGAAGTCGACGTCCAGGTTGAAGGCGAGGCCGATCACCTCCTTGTCGGAGAACCCGGTCAGGATGCCGAACACGATGTCGCGTGGCACCCCGCGGGCCCCGCACCGGATCCGGCGCAGGAGCTCCAACCCGTCCATGACCGGCATCCGGAAGTCGCTGATCACGGCGTCGTAGGACTGGCTCGCGCCCAGCAGAATCTCCAGCGCCTGGGCGCCGTTCTCGACGACATCGACTCGCCCGCAGCCCAGGTTCAAGAGGCTTTGCCGAATGATGGCCCGGCTGAACTGCTCGTCATCGACCACCAGGACCCCGGAGTCCTTGAAATCGACTTGGCCGTTTCGATCGAGCCTGATCATCGATGCTCCGTCGCTTCGGTGCCCGTTCCAGGGCAGCGGGTACTCGTAACCCATTTCGCGAACGATAGCATTGGTGATCGACCGCGCGGGACCGGGCCACGGCTGCGCCGTCGCCTAATGCGGCGCATTCGGGGTGCGCATCAGGGCCACGTCCTTGGCCGGGATCCGGCAGCTCCAGCCGCGGCGCTCGGCGATCAGCCTCAAGGTTTCCTCGCGGTAGAACACCACATGGGTCGGATCGCGGCGATAGTGCCAGCGGGCGAACCGGGCGTCGTCCGTCTGGAAGCTGGTCATGACAGCGAGCCAGCCTCCCGGCCGCAGCAGCCGGCCGATCCGATCGAACTCGTCGGCCGGCGCGTGCAGGTGCTCGACCACCTCGCTGCAGGTGATGAAATCGTAGGTCTCCTCGAGCACGTGCTGGTTCGGCTCGAAGATAGGGTCGTACAGGGCGACATTGTGCCCTTTCTCCTCCAGCATGGCCGCCAGCGCCGGGCCGGGCCCGCAGCCGTAGTCGAGGCCACGCGACCCGGTCGGCAGTTCGGCCAGAAGGGGATCGGCCAGGCGGGCGAGGAAGCGGCGGTAACCGGGATCGCCGACCGCGTTGCGATGGTGGGTGTAGTGGGCGATCTCCTCCGCC
>JGI12316J15310_10000300_pt8 | contig 15239 bp, 13 predicted proteins | sample MarCyaLeptolynsp_FD_15310 | JGI IMG/M metagenome (IMG submission 15310)
GGCAGCCGCCGCGCAGCATCTGGTCCAGCGCCGGTACTGGCAGCGCCTGCTCGACGAGATCGACGCGGACTGAGCCGGCGCCGGCTCGGCCGCAGTCGCTCGCCCGAGCGCGCGAGGTTGTTTGAACATGGCCAACGACGACATCGACATTCACGACACTGGGGCGCTGTTCCAGATCGAAGAACCGGTCGCAGCCAAGGGACGCACGCGTGCACCGGGGCGCGGGATCGGCATCGATCTCGGCACCACGCACAGCCTGGTCTCGGTCGCCCCCGAGGGCGAGCCGCCGCGGGCGTTGGCCGACGACGAGGGGCGCACGCTGGTTCCCTCCGTGGTCTCGTACCTCGGCGAGAGCCCCGAGGTCGGCTGGAACGCGATGGCGGCCCAGCTCGACGATCCCACCCGGGTCGTGTCGAGCGTCAAGCGGTTCATGGGGCGCGGCACCGCTGACGTCGACTTTGCCCACCCCTACCAACTCGTTGCGCCCGAAGAGGGCGGCGCGGACGTGGTGCGGCTGGACGTCGGCGGCGAGCGAGTCGTCACGCCCATGGAGGTGTCGGCGACGATCCTCGAAGAGCTCGCGGCACGGGCCGAGGCCGAGCTGGGGGCGCCGCCCGATGGCGCGGTGATCACCGTGCCCGCGTACTTCGATGACGCGCAGCGCCAGGCCACCAAGGACGCCGGGCGGATCGCGGGGCTCAACGTGTACCGGCTGCTCGCGGAGCCCACGGCCGCTGCACTCGCCTACGGGTTGGACCGGGGCGGGCAGGGCATGTTCGCCGTCTACGATCTGGGCGGCGGGACGTTCGACATTTCGATTCTGCGGCTGCGCGACGGGGTGTTTCAGGTGCTCGCGACGGGCGGGGATTCGGCGCTCGGCGGCGACGACTTCGACCGCGCGCTGGCGGTCGTGCTGCTGCAGCGCCTGAGCATCGCGGAGCTTTCGGTCCAGGTCTTCGAGCGGGCTCGGATCGCGGCGCGGCGCGCCAAGGAGGCGCTGTCGACCGAGGACTCGGTTGCCATCGAGGACCCCGTGCTGTCGTCCGAGCCGATCGTGGTGACGCGCGCTGAGCTCGAGGACGCCATCCGACCCGTCGCCGAGCGCACGCTGGCGCCGTGTCGCCAGGCGCTCAAGGATGCCGGCGTCCGCGCTCGCGAGCTGGACGGGGTCGTGCTCGTTGGTGGCAGCACCCGTGTGCCGCTGGTGCGCGAGCTGGTCGAGACCCTGTTCCGACAAAAGCCGCTGAGCGACATCGATCCCGATCGCGTCGTGGCCTACGGGGCCGCGATCCAGGCCGACATCCTGTCCGGCTCCGAGCGTGAGGGCGTGACCTTGCTCGACGTGGCGCCGCTGTCGCTGGGGCTGGAGACGATGGGGGGCATCGTCGAGAAGATCATCCCGCGCAACGCCGCGATTCCGATCGCGGCGCGGCAGGTGTTCACGAACTACTCCGAGAAGCAGACCGGCATGATCGTGCACGTCGTCCAGGGCGAGCGCGAGCTTGCCGACGACTGTCGCAGCCTGGCCCGCTTCGAGCTCAAGGGCATTCCTTCGCTGCCGCCGTCGATGGCGCGGATCGAGATCACCTTCGAGCTCGACGCCGATGCGTTGCTCACCGTCACCGCCCGAGAGCTGATGACGGGCGTCAAGCAGACGGTGCAGGTCAAGCCGACCTATGGGTTGTCCGAGGAAGAGGTCGACCAGCTCGTGATCGACAGCCTCGACCACGCCGACGACGACTTCGCCCGTCGCAACCTCGCCGAAGCGCGGGTGGAGCTCGGTCGGGTCGTGCTTGCCGTTCGGACCGCGGTCGACGAGGTCGGAATGGTTGCGGGACTGCTACCAGAGGCGGAGCGCACGCAGATCCTCGCGGCGCTGCAGGCCGCCCAAGCGGCGATGAGGCCCGACGGGCCCACCGATCACGCCGAGGTCAACGCAGCCCGCGAACAGCTCGAGACCGTGAGCGAGCCGTTCGCCCGCCGCCGCATGGAGCGCGCGCTCCAAAGCGGCATGGGGGGCATGACCCTGGGCCAGGTCGAGCAAACCTTGGCGGCCGAGAAGGCCCTGGACGAAAAACGCGGCGGCCACGAGGCTCAGCTCGTCGAAGACGAGCCCCAACCCGAACACGGAGCTATCCGATGAGCGAAGCAACCAGCGGACGGACGATCCGCTTCATCGATCCCGAGGGCAAGGAAGTCGTGGTGCCCGCCGATCCGAGCAAGACTCTGCTCGAGATCGCGGAGGAGCACGACATCAAGCTCGGCTCGGCGTGCGGAGGCGTGTGCGCGTGTTCGTCGTGTCACGTCTACATCCGCGAGGGCCTCGACGGCCTGCCCGAGATCGAGGAGGACGAAGAGGACCGCCTCGACATGGGCTTCGACGTTCGCCACTACAGTCGACTGGGCTGTCAGGTGAAGCCGGGCGACGAAGACCTCGTGGTCGAGATCTCCGAAGAGTCGATTCAGACTTGGTACAACGAGCATCCGGACCGGCGGCACGAGCAGAAGAAAAAGGGTGCTTGACCACGCACTCGTCGCGAGTCCGCGGTGGCGCCGCGCACATTCGAACGGGAGTGCGCGGCCAGCGTCCAACCTTTGTGGTAACGTAAGGTCAGGTTCGACATGGATTGGATCGTGCGTTCTTCCTCAGCTGCATTGGCGTTCACAGCAGTCTTTGGGGTGAGCCTCGAAGCCGAGGCCCGTCCAACTGGAGAGCCCTGGCCCTGCCACAACTGCCACTACGAGACCAACGGTCCGACGATCGACGTCTCGTTCAGCACCACGTCGCTCGATCCGTCCGAGACGATCCGGATCACCATCGACGTCGAGGCCAACCACTTCGAGGCGCAGCGAACCGGCGTCTACATGTTCACTGCCGACCAAGGTGAGTTCGTCTTGGTCGACCCGGACACGACGCGTTACGCGACCGAGGAGACGACCGCCGGCGTAGTGCACTCCGCCCCGCGCACGTTCGACGCCAACGGGCGCGCCTCGTTCGAGTTCGACTGGACGGCACCCGCCGAGGTCGGTGTCTCGGACTTCACCGTGTTCTCGATCTCGGGCAACACCAACGGTGAGTCGTCCGACGATCACTGGGCCGAAACCTCGGCCAGCGTCGCGCATGGCTGTGATGCCCTGGTTTACTACCCGGACATCGATGGAGACGGCTTCGGCGACATGAATCTCGGCGTGTTGTCGTGCGACCCGGTGCCCGGCTATCTGCTGGACGGGGGCGACTGTGACGACACCGAGGTCGACGTTCGTCCCGGAGCCGAGGAGCTGTGCAACGTCCGCGACGACGACTGCGACGGCGAGACCGACGAAGGGCTCGAGCCGGGCCTGTACTACCCCGACCCCGACGGAGACGGCTACGCCGCCGACGGTGAGACCGCGGAGCTTGGCTGCAACAACAGCGAAGGGCTCGCGCCCGAGCTCGGCGACTGCGCCCCCGACGATCCCAACGTGCACCCCGGGGCGCCCGAAGTCGAAAACGGCGAAGACGACGACTGCGACGGCGAGACCGACGAAGGGCTCGAGCCGGGCCTGTACTACCCCGACCCCGACGGAGACGGCTACGCCGCCGACGGTGAGACCGCGGAGCTTGGCTGCAACAACAGCGAAGGGCTCGCGCCCGAGCTCGGCGACTGCGCCCCCGACGATCCCAACGTGCACCCCGGGGCGCCCGAAGTCGAAAACGGCGAAGACGACGACTGCGACGGCGAAATCGACGAGGACATCGACGAGGAGCCGGAGAGCTCCGATGACGATGGCGAAGGCGACTCGGACGACGGAGCCGAGGACGGTGGCGTGCAAACCTCGGGTGCGACCGCCGGCGCGGCCGACGGCGGAGACGGTGATTCCGGCGGATGCCGGGTCGGCACCCCCGCCCACCGCGCGTGGTGGCTCGCGCTTCCCGTGCTGCTGCGACTGCGTCGACGGTCACGCTGACCGTTGGACGGAGGTCGATGCAACGATTGCGGTGGACGCGATCGCAAGGTCGCGTACCCTCGGGCGTGACCTCAGCCCCCTCGAGCACGCACTTCGTCAACGTGGACCTCGACCTCGGCGGTCCACGAACGCTGCAGCACTTCATCGACCACTGGGGCGATGCGGTGTTCGTCCTGCGCCACGAAGGCTCGGACGAGCACGGTTGGAAAGCTGGTCTCGAGCTGAGCCACGCGGATCGAACGGCGGAGCAGGCTGTGCTTGCGTTCGTCGAGCTGGTCCAGGCGCTTCCCGATGACCTGCGGGCAGCCTGGGATGCCCTCGAGCAGCGCAACCTCGACGTCGGCATTCAGGCGGGTGCGCAACCCCATGCTTGGTCGTTCGCCCTCGAGCCGGCCACGCTCGACGCGGTGCAGTCGGTCGGAGCCAAGCTGGTGTGCACGGTCTACGGCGCCAGCGATGGAACATCGACGGCCTTGCCCCAGCAGGCCTGAGCTGTGAGCCGGCGCTACTCGTTGCCCGACAAGTAGAGGTGCAGCTGCTCGGCGTCGACGAGCTGGCAGCGCAGCTTGCCGAAGGCGATTCGATCGCCCGGGGCCAGCGGAACCGGGACCTTCGGGCTGAGGCGCTGATCGTTGAGGCGCGTGCCGTTGGTCGACCCGAGGTCGATGAGCTTCTTGCCGTCCGCATCGAGCCGCACGATCGCGTGCAGCTTGGACATCCACGGGAACTTCAGGATCACGTCGCAGTTGTTGGTGCGACCGATCGAGATCTGGTTGGGGTAGGGGTTGCCCTCGCGCTTGCGGAGCAGGGCGACCTGGGCTGCGATCGCACCGTCGGGAAGTTCCTCGTCCAGACCGTAGAGCCCGGCCGGCATCGTCTCGAACGGAAGGCTGTCGTCGGGGTCGGTCTCGGGGCAGCGCCGCAGGAGGTACAGCCCCGCGTACCGAGACGCGAAGTCGGCGCCGCCCAGCCGCTGCGCGGCCACGACCAACGCGTTCGGATTGACGACGCCGCCCAAACCAGAACTCGGTTTAACCCGAGCCAGCCGGGCTGCAAGGCCCACATCGTGGGCGCAAGGGTGACGTCACTTCACGACGAAGTTGACCAGCCGTCCCGGTACGACGATTTCCCGAGCGATTGTCTTGCCCTCGAAGTACTTGCTGACCTTCGGATCGGCCTTCGCAGCGCTCAGGATCGCCTCTTTGCTCGCGTCCTTGGGCAGCTCGACGTTGGCTCGCACCTTGCCGTTCACCTGCACCACCAGGGTGATGGTGTCGGTGACGAGCTTGGCCGGGTCGTGTTGGGGCCAGGGCGCATCGACCACCGTGCTGTCGTGTCCGAGCATTCGCCACATTTCCTCCCCGAGGTGCGGGGCGAACGGCGCCACGATTCGCACGAACATCTCGAGCTGATCCTTGCCTACCGCCTTGGCTTTGCTGGCGACGTTGACGAAGACCATCATCTCCGCGATCGCGGTGTTGAAGCGCAGCGACTCGACCGAGTCGGTGACCTTGGCGATCGCACCGTGCAGTGCGCGGTCGAGGCCGGCATCGTCCGCGCTGCCGTCCACGACCGGCACGACCTCGCCCTGCACCAGACGGAAGGCCCGGTCGAGGAAGCGCTTGGTGCCGGCCACGCCCGAGGTCTCCCACTGCGCGCCCGCGTCGAGCGGGCCCATGAAGACCTCGTACAGCCGCAGAGCGTCGGCCCCGTGCGACTCGCACACGTCGTCGGGGTTTTCGACGTTGTAGCGGCTCTTGCTCATCTTCTCGAGCTGCGTCTTGCAGCGCACGCTCGAGTCTTTGACGAACCACTCGCCGTCGCGCTGCTCGACCTCGCTCGGGTAGTGGTACCGACCCTCGCGCTCGACGAGGACCGCGCCGTCCGACTTGCGTTTGGCGACGTCGCCTTCGATGACCACGTCTTGGGGGGCGACGTCGTCACCGTCCTCGATGGCGTGGTGGACCTCGCGGTACGAGGTCGCGTGCACCATGCCCTGGTTGTACAGCCGCTGGAACGGCTCGCGCGTGCTGACCAGCCCCAGGTCGTGGAGCACGTGGTGCCAAAAGCGGGCGTACAGCAGGTGGAGCACCGCATGCTCGGCCCCTCCGATGTAGAGGTCGACCGGCATCCAGTAGTTTTCTTCGGCCTTGTCCCACGCGACGTCGTCGCGGGTTGGGCTGATGAAGCGCAGGTAGTACCAGCACGAGCCAGCCCACTGCGGCATCGTGTTGGTCTCGCGCCGCGCCGAAGCCCCCGAGTCGGGATCGGTGGTGCTCACCCAGTCCTCGGCGCGCGCCAGCGGGGGCTGACCGTCCGCGGTGGGCTTGAACGCCTCGAGCTCGGGGAGCAGCACCGGCAGGTGGTCTTCGGGCAGCGGCTTGACCGTGCCGTCCTCCAGCTCGATGAGCGGGAACGGCTCGCCCCAGTAGCGCTGGCGCGAGAACAGCCAGTCGCGCAGGCGGTACTGCACGGTGCCGGTGCCCTTGTCGTTGGCGACCAGCCACTCGATGATCGTCTTGATCGCGTCGTCCTTGTGCAGGCCGTCGAGGAACTGGCTGTCCTTGTGGGGGCCGTCCCCGATGTAGGCTTCCTTTTGCACGTCCTCGCCGCCCGACACGACCTCGACGATCGGCAGCGAAAAGCGCGTGGCGAAGGCGTGGTCACGCTCGTCGTGCGCGGGGCAGGCGAACACCGCTCCGGTCCCGTAGTGCGCGAGCACGTAGTCGGCGATCCAGATCGGGACCGGCTCACCGGTGACCGGGTGCTTGGCGTAGGCCCCGGTGAAGGCACCGGTCTTCGGGGCATCCGCGGCCTGCATCACGCGGTCGCGCTCGGACTTTTTGCCCGCGGCCTCGACGTAGGCGGTGACCTCGGCGCGCTGGGCCTCGGTGGTGATCACGTCGACCAGGGCATGCTCGGGGGACAGCACCGTGTAGGTGCAGCCGAACAGGGTGTCGGGTCGGGTGGTGAAGACCTCGAACGACAGGGCCTTGCCGGCGCCGTCGGTGTGGCCGTCGACCTCGAAGAAGAACCGTGCGCCCTCCGAGCGGCCAATCCACTCGCGCTGCATCGCCTTGATGCCCTCGGGCCAGTCCAGGGTGTCCAGACCCGCGAGCAGCGACTCGGCGTACTCGGTGATCTTGAACATCCACTGCTTCATCGAGCGGCGCTCGACGGGATCTCCGGTCTCGACGTAGCGGCCGTCCACGACCTCTTCGTTGGCGAGCACGGTACCCAGCGCCGGACACCAGTTGACCGGGACCTCGGCCTGGTAGGCCAACCCGCGCTCGTACAGCTGCAGGAAGATCCACTGGGTCCACTTGTAGTAGCTCGGATCGCTGGTCGCGAGCTCGCGCGACCAGTCGTAGGACAGGCCGAGCGCCTCGAGCTGCTGCTTGAAGGTCCCGATGTTGCGGGCGGTGATCTCGCGCGGGTGCTTGCCCTCGCGCTCGGCTTGGCGCTCGGCGGGCAGGCCGAACGAGTCCCAGCCCATCACCCGCAGCACGTTGAAGCCCATCATGCGCCGCGCGCGGGCGACGATGTCGCTGGCCACGTACCCCTTGGGGTGTCCTACGTGCAGGCCCGAGCCCGACGGGTAGGGAAACATGTCCAGGACGTAATATTTGGGCCGATCGGGGTCGGTGGTGACGCGGTAGACGTCGTGGTCTTCCCACCACTTGCGCCACTTCGCTTCGATAGGGCGATGGTCGTAGCTCATGATCGGGTCTCCGGAACCGAGAGGCGCGACAGGCTAGCGCACGTTATGCTGATTGGCGATGCGAACGTCGCGGGTCATCGCAGGGGTGCTCACCGGGAGTCTGCTGTCTTTCGGCGGGTGCTTCGAGGAGGGGGACGAGGTCGATACGGGTGCGGCCGGTACGGGAACGACCGCCGCCGACTCGGCCCCGACGACCGGCGACGACGACGACGATGACGATGACGACGACGATGACGATGACGATGACGACGACGACGACGACGTGATGGATGACACGTCCTCGGGAGGTCCTACGCTCCAGTGCCCGGAGTGTGACACCGGGTTCTGCAACGATGACGGCGAGTGCGCCCGCGGGATCTTCGTCTCGAGCCTGGCCGTGGACGGCAATCTCGGCGGGCTGACCGGCGCCGACCAGCTGTGCGATCAGCTGGCGGGCGACGCCGGTTTCGTCGGCGACTGGATGGCCTGGCTCTCGGACAGCAACGTGTACGCCGGCTCGCGCATCCCGGGCTGGGGCAACCCCTACGTGCTGCCGGACGGCACCCAGGTCGCGACCCAGTTCTCGGTGTTCACGACCTACATCGACATCGACGCCACGTACCTCGAGCACTCGATCGACATGACCGAGCTGGGCAGCTTTCCCGAGCCGGGCACGGCGTGCCAGCCCAACAACGGCATTCCCGTGTGGACCTCGACCGACATGACGAGCTGGGACGGCGGGCACACCTGCGACGACTGGACCTCGGCCGGCCCAGGTGCCGCCGAGGATGCGTTCCTCGGCAACGCGACGGCGACCGATTCATGGTGGACCGCCTATTGGTGCAGCGAGAGCGACTGCGGCCGGACGGCGCCGCTGTACTGCATTCAGGTCAGCGCCGACTGACCGGCGAGGGCGGGCTCACTTGCACTTACGGGTGCACGAGGTCTGGCTCTGCTCGCACTGCAGGCGGCAGGTGGTCGCGTCCGAACCCGTGCCGCTACAGGCTTGGGTGCACGCCGTGGCTCGCTCCGCGCAGGTGTTCTCGCACGCGGTGGTGTTGGCCTTGGCCCCGTCAGCGCCGATGCGGCGCGTGCCCTTGACCTCGACGCGGCTTCGCTCGCCCCGGTATTCGCAGGTTGCGATGCAGGTTTCGCGATCGTCTCCGGCCGGTTCGCGCGCGCACTGCTGGGCGCAGGAGGATGGCGCGGACGTGCGTGCGGGCATGGGTGCGGGTGCGGGCGCAGACGTGCGTGCGCGTGCGGGGGTGCGTACCGGCGCGCGGGTGGACGCGGATGGATCACCCATCGGGGCGCTGACGACCGCTCCACCTGCGCTTGCCGGGCTTTGGGTCGGGTGTCGGCGCAAACACGCCGCCTTGCACGCCCAGCGCTCCGCGTTGAGGGCCTTGGTCGCGGTGCACTGCGCCTGACAAAACGCCAGCGGGACACGGGCTCGCCACCCGGCTCGACCCGCGGGAACCGAGCGCGGGGCGGCTCTCGTCTTGCCCTTCGTCGTGCCCGCGGTTGCTGGAGCGCTCGGAGCAGGTTCACGAACGGTGGTCTTGGTCACCGTCATCGTTTCGATCCGCGTTGGGTCGTCGGGGTGCCCGACCGGGATGCCGGGCGGCGGCCCCCCCATGCGCTTTTCCGTCTTCCAATGGGTGATCGAGGGCCCCTCGAGGCGGTTGTCCGCTTTGGTGTCGCAGTTGAGCTCGCACGTGGTGCGATCGGTCTCGTCGTCGGCTGACGCGGCGCACTTGCGCTTGCACGCGCTACGGTCGGCTTCGATCTGCTCGCGGGTGGGGGCGGACGCGTCCCACCACACGGTGGCCGCGAGCGCCAAACCCAAGGCTGCCCAGGCACTCGACATCGCCACAGGCTACCGCACTCCCCGTGGACGTGCGTGATGCGCGTGACGCCCCCATCGGTGGAGGGCGGCACGAGTGACATCAAACGGGGCGGAGCATACACTCGCGCGGTGTCGTCCTCGCATGATGCGGCCACCACCGGCGTGTTCGTGCTCGAGGTGCGGATCGGCTGGGGCCACTGCGACCCGGCGGGAATCGTCTACTTTCCGCGGTTCTTCGAGTTCTTTCACGACGCGATGGAGCGGTGGTTTGCCGACGCGCTCGGGCACCCCTATGCGGACGTCATCGTCGGGCGCAAGGTCGGCTTTCCCAGCGTGCACACCGAGGCGGACTTCAAGGCGCCGTCGGCGTTCGGCGATCGACTGTTCATCGAGCTGCGCGTCGCGGGTCTGGGTCACAAGTCGATCGTGTTCGACTATCGCGTGCGCGGCGAGGGGGACGACCCCGCCGCGGAGCCGCGGGTGGTCGGGCGCACCGTGTGTGCGGTGATGGATCTCGACGAGACCAGCGAGCGGTTTCGACGCTCGATGGTGCTTCCGCAGGACCTGCGCGAGGCGATCGAGGGCTTCATGCGCGGCTGAAGCTCGAGCTCGCCCCGATTCACCGGTAGCGGGCCTGCAGGCGCGCCAGATCCTCGGTCGCGCGGTGGAGGTCGCGCTTGTGACGCTCGTCGTTGGGCTCGGCGAGTGCGTCCATGTCCTTGATCGCGAGCTTGGCTTGTTCGAGCAGCGCCTTGGTCCCGGCTTCGGTCAGCGCGCGATCGCTGCGGAGGGTGTTGGCGGCTTGGTCGTAGAGCTCGCGGGCGCGATCGAACGGGGTGAGGTCGGGTTGTCGGGGAGGCTCGGAATCGGGCGCCTGCTTCGGAGGCCGCTCGGGCTCGGGCACGGGCTCGGGCACGAACTCGGGCTCGGGCTCGGGCTCGGGCTTCGGCTTTGGCTTTGGCTCGGGAGTCTTGGGCCGGCGAGTCGACTGCGCCGGGGTGGGGGTGGTCGACTCGCTTTGTTGTGCGGGCTCGGCAAGGGGCCGTGGGGGGGCCGGGCGCAGCGCAATCCACCCCGCGTAAGCGGCGAGCGCAACCGCGGCGGCGGCGAGCACCACGAACGTCCGGGCGTGCATCCAGGCGGGATTGTACAGTTGCCGGCATGAGCTTGCCTCGCCTTCGGCCTCGTACCCTGCTCGCGATCTCGCTGAGCATGCTGCCCGGCGTCCTCACGACCTGCACGGGGGATGATGGAGGGGCAAGCAACGAGAGCGAGACGGAGGGCGACGGCGAAGGCGACACCGAAGCCGCCGATAGCTCGGGCGGTGTCGTCGACCCGTGCGGTAACGGAATGATGGATGCCGAAGAGGAGTGCGACGACGGCAACCAGCAAAACGGCGACGGCTGCAACAACGACTGCCGCGTGTCGGCGCAGACGCTGTGGGTACAGACGTTCGACGGCGGCGTCGGGACCGACTGCGCCGAGGGCATCGCCGCCGACCCGGAGGGCAACGTCGTTGCGGCGGGTTTCGTCGCGACCAGCGGCACGGGGACGGACATCTGGGTCGCGAAGTACAGCCCCGACGGTGAGCAGATCTGGTCCACGCAGATCGATGGGCCGGCCTCGGGCGACGACCGGGCACGTGGCGTCGACGTCGGTCCGGGCGGCGAGATTTACGTGGTCGGCTTCGTGGCGGTGGGCGGGGCCTCGGGTGACGACATCTGGATCGCGGAGCTCGACGGCAGCGGGGCGGAGGTCTGGTCCACCACCCACAACGGTCAGCTCGAGGTCTCCGAAGATGCCGCCTATGACGTCGCGGCGACCCCGGACGGAGGCCTCGTGGTCGTGGGTGACGAGGTCGTCGACCTGATGGACGCCCAGGTCTGGATTCGCAAGCTCGATGGCGACGGCAACGAGCAGTGGACCCGGACGCACGCGGGCGGGGGCGAGGCGCTCGACGGCGGGCGCGGGGTCGCAGTCGGACCCAACGGCCAGATCGTGGTCACCGGCTGGGAGACCCGAGCGGACGGCGGACGGTTTCTATGGGTGCGGCAGTACGAGGCCGACGGCAGCGAGACGTGGACCGAGACCTACTCCGCCGGCAACCTCAACGGCAACGTCGGCCACGGGGTGGGGATCGACTCCACCGGCCAGGTCACGGTGACCGGCAGCGAGCGCGAGATGGGGGAGACCCCCGACATCTGGACCGCGGCGTTTTCCGGCAGCGGCGGCGCGGCCCTGTGGACGGGCGGGTTTACCAGCATCGCGCAGGGCTCGGACGTTGGGCGCGGCGTGGCGGTGTCCGCCGACGACACCGCGGTCACGGCGGCCACGTTCCTCAATCTCGGGGACGTCACCGAGATGCGCGTCAGCAAGTATCTGCCCGACGGCACCGAGCTGTGGGCGGAGAACTTCGGCGGCTCGACCAAGAGCGAGGCCGAAGCGTTCGCGGTCGCGGTCGATGCCGACGACAACGTGCTCGTGGCGGGGTGTCAGCTCAACCCGGGCGACATCACCTCGGGCGACATCCAGATCGTCAAGCTCACCCCGTAGACCCCCTCGCGGCGCACCGAGTCGATGGCACCGATTGCACGCCTAGGGTTGCTCGCGCGCCGCGGCTTTGCGCGGATCGTGCCCGATCCGTTGGTGATCGCGATCGTGCTCACCGCGGTCGTGGCGATCGCAGCCATGATCGGGGGGCGGGCGCCGCTCGACGTCGTGGGGGACTGGGGCGGGGGCAAGGGCCTGTGGGCGCTGCTCAAGTTCACGATGCAGATGTGCACGATGCTCGTGCTCGGCGGCGCCCTTGCGGCGACCCCGGCCGTGCGGCGGGCGATCGAGGTCACAGCGAGCGCCGCCGGCAGTCCGCGGATGTTGGTGGGGCTGTGCGCGGCCGCTTCGATCGCGCTCGCGTTGGTCAATTGGAGCTTGTGCGTCGTGGGCGGGGCGTTGTTCGCTCGCGTGGCCGGCGGTGTGGTGCGTCGCCGCGGCTGGACGCTGCACTACCCGCTGCTGTGCGCGGCGGGGTACTCGGGCATGATGACGTGGCACGGCGGGCTGTCGGGCAGTGCCCCGCTCAAGGCCACGACCCCGGCGGACATGGTCGAGGTGCTCGGTGAGACGCTCGCCGCCAAGGCGGGGGTGGTGCCCCTGTCGGAGTCACTGCTCGGCAGTCTCAACCTGTGGGTCAGCGGTGGCCTGCTCGTGCTCGGGCCGCTGCTGTTCATGGCGCTGACGCCCCGGGCCGAGGACGACCCCGACGCGATGCCGCCGCCGGAAGACGAATCAGCGTCCACGAGCCCAACGGGGGCCGACGAGGTCGGCGACGGGGCGATCGAGCGCTTCGAGCGGTCGCCGATCCATCTGTGGATCCTCGCGCTGGCCACCGCCGCCGCACTCGCCCTCTCGCTCGCGCGTGGGGGCTTCGGCAAGCTCGACTTCAACACCGTCAATCTCGCGCTGTGGTGCTTCGCCCTCGTGATGCACGGTCGGCTCGCCCCGTTCGTTGCCGCGTGCGAGGCGGGAGTGAAGGGGTGCACCGGGATCATCCTGCAGTTTCCGCTGTACGCCGGAATCATGGGGATGATGTCGGCATCGGGGCTGTCGCGCGCGCTGTCGGAGCTGTTCGTCGAGCTGGGCGCCGGCGCGTTCACGACGGTCGCGTTCCTCGCGGCGGGGCTGCTCAACCTGGTCGTGCCCTCCGGCGGCGGCCAATGGGCGGTGCAGGGCCCGATCCTCGTGGAGGGGGCGATTGACCTCGGGCTGCCGGTGTCGGACGCGCTGATGGCGATGGCGTACGGCGATCAGTGGACCAACATGCTGCAGCCGTTCTGGGCGCTTCCGCTGCTCGCAATCACCGGCGTGCGCGCGCGCGACATCGTGGGCTACACGACGATTTGGATGGTCGTCGGCGGGGCGTGGATCGTCGGCAACCTGCTGATCCAGACCTGATGCACGGCTGATGCAGCCGCGGTAGGGTCCGGGTCATGCGACCGCGCCGACTGCTCGTGCTGTCCGCCAGCCTCGTGCTGAGCCTCGCTCTGGCCTGCAACAAGGACACCCCGACCACGCCACCGGACGGCGCCGGAGCCGGCGGGACCGCGGTGGCGGGAGCGGACGCGACCGTGCTCGTCGTCGAGGCCGATGCGGTGCGGCCCCACATCGAGCTGCTCGCCGACGACAAGCTCGCCGGGCGGGCACCGGGCACGGACGGCGACACGGCCACGCAGGACTACGTGCAGAAGGCGTTCGAGAGCGCCGGGCTGCGGGGGGCGTTCGAGGGATCGTTCCGCCAGCCGTTCGAGGTCGTCGACGGGGTCCAGAGCACTGGCGACACGCAGCTCGTCGTCGGCAAGGATGCAGTGCCGCACGGCATCGTGCCGTTTTCCGGCCAGAGCGGCGCGCAGGTCAGCGGCAAGCTGCTCTACGTCGGCTACGGGATTGCGACCGAGGGCAAGGGCACCGGCGACTACGAAACGCTCGGCGACAAAGTCAAAGGCAAGATCGTCGTTGCACGCTACGGCTCGGACAATCCCCACGCATCACCGGCGTTGTCGCGTCCGCAGCAGAAGCTGATCAACGCGCGAGACCACGGCGCGGTCGGCTTTCTGTTCTGGGAGCCCGACACCGAGACGCCGTACCCCAACCACGGCGAGGCCAGCGATCTGAAGATTCCCGGCCTGTGGGTGGGCAAGGCCGCAACCCCGCAGCTGCTGACGACGCTGGGCGGCAAGCGGGCCAGGTCGATCGACGATCTGAAGCTCGGCGCGACCAGCAAGAAGAAGGCAGCGATGACGGCGCCGATCGAGCCGGTGGTCAAAAAGACCGCCAACGTCGCGGGCGTGCTGCCGGGCAACGGGGAGTCCAAGCGTGTGATCGTGATCGGTGCGCACATGGATCACCTGGGCATGGGTACGTCGACCTCGCTGTCGCCGGGGGAGCACGCGGTGCACAACGGCGCCGACGACAACGCTTCGGGCGTGGCGGTGGTGCTCGAGCTCGCCCACGCGCTGTCGAAGACCGACTCGGCCAAGCGTCCCTTCGACATCGTCTTCATGACCTTCGGCGCCGAAGAGATGGGCCTGCTGGGCTCCAAGCACTACGTTACGGGGCTGGGCGACAAGGCCAAGGCCGACATCGTGGCGATGATCAACTTCGACATGGTGGGTCGGCTCGGCGACGACGGCCTGCAGGTCGCCGGGGTGGGCAGCTCGAGCGTGTGGCCCGACCTGGTCGAGGCGAGCAAGGGCGAGCTGTCGGTCAAGACCACCGACGACGGCTACGGTCCCTCGGATCACGGCAGCTTCTACGAGGCGGGCGTACCGGTGCTGCACTTTTTCACCGGGTCGCACAGCGACTATCACAAGCCCTCCGACGACGTGGACAAGATCAACTTCGCCGGGGCGGCGCAGATCGGCGGCATGGCCCTGTCGATCGTGACGCAGCTGCAGAGCGACAAGATCGAGCCCGACTACATCAAAGTGGCGCGCAAGCAGAGCGCGCGCGGCGGCTTCAAGGTCTCGTTGGGTACGATTCCGGACTACGGCACGCGGGTCGACGGTGTGCGGCTGTCGGGCGTGCGCGAGGGCGGGGCGGCGGAGCAAGCCGGTCTGCAAAAGGGCGACGTGATTCAAAAACTCGGCCCTCGTGAGGTGCACAATCTCGACGACTACATGGCCGCGTTCGCGGTGCTCGAGCCCGAGGTCGAGATCGACGTAGTGGTCGAGCGCGACGGCAAGCCCG
>JGI12316J15310_10000348_pt49 | contig 15210 bp, 12 predicted proteins | sample MarCyaLeptolynsp_FD_15310 | JGI IMG/M metagenome (IMG submission 15310)
CATGACATCGTTCTGCAGGGAGACGACATCGATCTCAACCGTCTGCCGGTGCAAACCTGCTGGCCGGGCGAACCGGCACCGCTGATCACTTGGCCGCTGGTCGTGACCCAGGGTCCGAAACCGAAGGCGGACAAAGCCGACAACTTCAACCTCGGCATCTATCGCATGCAGGTGACGGGGCGCGATACGACACTGATGCGATGGCTGAAACATCGCGGTGGCGCACAGCATTATGCCCGATGGAAGAAAGAACGACCGGAACCGCTACCGGCAGCCGCGGTGTTGGGGGCGGACCCCGGGACGATCCTGGCAGCCGTCACCCCTGTGCCGGATACCCTGTCGGAATATCAGTTCGCAGGCGTGCTGCGCGGCAAAAAAGTCGAACTCATCGATTGCAAGACGGTGCCACTGAAGGTCCCGGCCGAGGCGGAAATCGTGATCGAGGGCCATGTCATGCTGGATGAGTATGGCGATGAGGGACCCTATGGCGACCACACCGGCTACTACAACTCGGTCGAGCCGTTTCCAGTCTTCCGGGTCTCCGCGATCACCATGCGCAAGGACCCGATCTATCTGTCGACCTTCACCGGCCGCCCGCCGGATGAGCCTTCGATCCTGGGGGAGGCACTCAACGAGGTGTTCATTCCGCTGCTGCGTCAGCAATTCCCAGAGATCACCGACTTCTGGCTGCCACCAGAAGGCTGCTCCTATCGCATCGCCGTGATTTCCATGAAAAAGGCGTATCCCGGCCATTCCAAGCGCGTGATGATGGGGGCATGGTCCTACCTGCGCCAGTTCATGTACACAAAATGGCTGATCGTCGTGGATGACACAGTGGACGCACGGGACTGGAAAGATGTCATGTGGGCAATCTCCACCAAAATGGACCCCGCCCGCGACATCACGGTCCTAGAGCATACGCCCATCGACTACCTGGACTTCGCCAGCCCCGAAAGCGGGCTGGGGTCCAAAATCGCGCTGGATGCCACCGACAAATGGCCGCCGGAGACGAAACGCGAATGGGGCAGCGAAATCCGCATGGATCAGGGTGTCATCGACAAGGTGGATGCCATGTGGTCGGAGCTGGGCCTACCCGGAGACGGTAAGAGTATCTGGTAGCCGGATTAGTTTTCTTCATACAGCGCATGAGAAATTCCCGTTCGGCTTGAGCGGCTGGCCATGATATCGTTTAGAAAGATAATTCTTTAGAAAAGGCCGCCGCCATGACGGTGCTCACCAACGATTCTCCGCGCGACCGCCTGCCGTACTGGTTTTCGGCGGCGCATATGTGCATCGATTGGCCGTTCGGGGCGATCTATGTGATTGCGCCGGTAATGGCGGCGTCTTTCGGCTGGTCTCCCGCGCAGGTCGGGCTGCTTCTCACGTTGCAGAGTATCGTCGCGGCACTGGCCTATATTCCGGCCGGTCTGCTGATGGATCGGGTGGTAAACCGCGGACGCGTATTAGCGATGACCTTCTTCTGGGTTGTTGCCGGTTATCTTCTGGCAAGCACAGCAGGGTCGTTCTGGCCCCTGGCCTTTCTTATGGCAGCAGCTGCAATCGGCGATGCGGCCTGGCATCCGATGGCGACGGGCATTCTGGTGAAGAGCGCGCCGGATCAGCGCGCCAAAGTGCTAGGCATTCACGCCATCGGCGGGTCGCTTGCGGTCGTGCTCGCGCCGCTGACGACCGGCTACCTCTTGGAAATGGTGGAGTGGCGGTCCGCGTTTCAGCTTGTCCTGCTCCCGACAATGCTGATGGGGCTGCTGATCCTCTTCTATGTCGGTCCACGCATGCCTAAAGTCTCGCTTGATCGGGCAGTCAGCGTCGATCTACGTCTGCTATGGCGACAATGGTCGACACCCTTTGGCCTGATGCTGATCGCAATGATGGTCCTCTACAATATGGGCCAGGTCGGTGCGATGGCGATGATGCCGCTTTATCTGAAAGACGATCTTGGTTTCGATATCTCGGAGACCGGGATGGCTTTTGCCGGTGTGCTTCTGGTGGGGGCGCTGATTCAGCCCTGGGTCGGGCAGGCGTCCGATCGGATCGGGCGGCGTCCCGTGATCGCGATATCCGCGGCGCTGGCTGCGCTGGGCGGCGTTACAGTCTTCCTGGCGGATGGATCGATAATGGTCGCGCTTGCCGGCCTGACGCTGTGTACGGGCGCCCTGACGGGCGTTCGGTCGACGGTGTTGGCCTGTGCGGTCGATCTGTCCGGTCAGAGCGAGAGTACGACGTTGGGCGTTGCCTTTGCGGTCCTGGATGGGATCGGCGCGCTGGGTGCGGTAACTGCCGGTATAATCGGTGAAATCGAACTGGCGCGCGCCTTCCTGATGGCGGCGGTATGCGCTGGCGGTGCAGGCACCATTGCCTTGATATTGAAGGGATGGGGCGGTCGCTAAGCAGATCACCTCAACTTGATTGGTAACCGGCGTCGATCTACCTCATATGGCAGTGAAAGCCGAAATATGGCGTGAGGAGAAGGTCGATGTTCTTTTTTGCTCCGAAACAGAAAACGCAGATGCCAAATCCCAAAGATGCACTGCCCGGTCGGGTGGAGCGGGTGCGGGTCAATCCGACGCATTTTCACCTTGGAACCCGCATCATTGAACCCTTCCCGGATGGCAGCGAGAAGGCGCTGTTCGGGCTTGGCTGCTTCTGGGGGGCAGAGCGGATTTTCTGGCGCACGCGGGGCGTCTTCACAACGGCGGTCGGGTATGCTGGCGGATATACGCCAAACCCCACTTATGAAGAGGTGTGCTCCGGCCTGACGGGACACAATGAGGTGGTCCTCGTCGTCTACGATCCCAGCAAGGTGACCTATCCGGACCTGTTGCGGGTGTTCTTCGAAGCACACGATCCGACCCAGGGCATGCGCCAGGGCAACGATACCGGGACCCAGTACCGGTCCGGCATCTATACCTATGACTCGGTGCAGCAAGCCGATGCGGAGGCCATCCGCGATGCCTACGATAAGGAACTGCGTGCTCGCGGGCGCGGTCCGATAACGACCGAAATCCTGCCGGCCCAAGAGTTCTACTACGCCGAAGACTATCACCAGGCGTATCTTTCGAAGAACCCGGGCGGATATTGCGGTATCGGCGGAACTGGCATCAGTTGCCCGTCCCTGGAACTGGAGGACGGCAAAGCCTGATTGATTAGTCTCTATCGGGTCGGGTCGATAAGTGGGACATCGATCCGGTTCTTTGTATCCGGCGTATTCGACGCGGCATCTGCCTTCGCGTCGGGACCGTGATAGTCGCGATGGCCATCTGAATAGGCCGCACAAGCGAGTCTCACATATAGCGGAATTTCGATCTTTTTGCCGTCCCGCTCCCCTTTTTCGTAGTACTGCACCACGCGCCTTTTTAGGCCTAGCGCGTGGGCGGCATCCTTTTGTGACAGTCCCGCACCTTTTCGCCAGCGCTTAAAGTCATTTGGTTTCATATACTTACGATCCTTTAAGCATAAGGTATAGACGTATTTTTAACTATTATGTCATTTTGCGCACTATGTGCGCACTTTTTCCTTGAATGGTCGGTTCGACGCACTTATATCTTCTATCAGAGGCGCACGACGTGCGCAATATTCCGACCTCTAGGAAAGGAGGTATTGCGATGACGATGCTTTATGTTGGCAATAATCACGCCTACCGGGACGAAGTTTCCGCTGCGCGTGCCGAATCCGCCCGTGTCGCAGCAAATGCACCCCGTGCTGACTCCCTGGACTTTAATCCAAGTCTGCTGTTCCGGGTTGTTTGGGATGGTGACGATCACTACACGACGGACGATATCGAAGTGCGGCACTGGGTTGCCGCCCATCCGGAATGCGACGTGAAGGTTATGTCCGTCGCTCGGTAAGGCTAATTTTCGGGCCAGCCCGATGTTGCCAGCATGTGGAGGGCATACCGGGCCGGCGCGTCGTCTAGCGTGATTGTAGAGCCGTCCCAGCTCCGCAGACTTGGTTGCGCATAAGGGCCTTCCCACATTGAAAAAGGCGTAATGCCGAACACCAATTGGATAACCGCGCGGTCGTGCCGACTGGGCGGTTCTCCGCGGTGAATGCCTTCCGTATTCGCGACAAACACGCTTCCAGCGGGACCGGTGACATAATCCGGTTCGCGCCCCAGCCATGAAATGCTGTCGGCATCGCTCTTTCGGAGCGTCTTGAAATACCATTGATCGAAGGCATCCCGCTTGGGATCGCCTTCAGGAGGCCGGCGCGTTGCGATAACGTCAGGTCGGTGCGATTCCGGTATGTAAACATGCGGACCGCCATTCCTGTCCACATCGTTCAGATAGATGAAGACCTTGCAGAATCGATAGTCGTCCTGGTCGTAATGGAAGAGTTGGGCGTCTTGTGCCTGTTTCGCGCCCTCTGGGTCGCAGAACGACTGCCAAGCCGAGGCATCGATTAGGATCGGCGGCGCGCAGAGATAGTCGCGTACGACGTTCAGAATAGCCGGATCCGTCACCAGATCGGGCAGGCCGGGCATCGCAAGAATGGCGCTGCGTGGAACCTGGGCAAGGTTATGCGTTGTCCGCAAAACGTCCGCGGTGCTTGTCTCCACTGAACCGTTCGATTCATGGACCACATCGCTTGTCACAAGTGGTTGCTCCCGGAACCAATCCTGTAGAAGCGCCAGCTTTTCCTGTTCAAGCGACGGGAGGAAGGCATAGCCCCGTTGGGTCAGGTTCTCCAGGGTGGCACTGTCTGTCTCGCCGCTTTGAACCTCGGCATCGGGAAGGCAATCCTTCACGAATGCACCGACAACCTTGGCAAAGGAAAGCCGAAGAGGGTCGCTGAGGCTCTGGTGCAGGAAAGCGACCGCACGGGTATGGCGCATGTAGAGTTCGGCCGGCGGCATGGTGAGTGCCTGTTCACCGCCCAACATCGTAGCCAACTGTGCGAATGGCTTGTGGGCCAGGAGAAATTTCTGAAAAGACCGAAACCAATAATAGGAGCTGCGGCCCGGATACACGTCGGTCGCATCTTGCTGTGCCAAGTCGATCCTGTTGCCGGAGCTGCTCATAAAGCCATTCTACCAGTGCTTCGGAGAAGGGCGCCAGCGGGTCAGTTTCGTGTCACGCGCCAGATCGTCCCGCCTGTATCGTCCCCGATATAGATGGCACCGTCCGGACCGACGGCGACGCCGACCGGGCGCCCCCAGACCTGGGCGGGTCCCGGGTTATTCGGGTCTGGAGTATCGACGCGGAAGCCTGTCAGAAAATTCACATATCGCCCAGTAGGCTCGTCATCTTCAAACTCAATCCGGACGACCTTGTAACCGCGCGGAAATGCGGCGTTCCAACTGCCGCGAAAAGTCACCAATGCGTCGTCCTGCCAATCTTCTGGGACGTCTGCCCCCGCCAGGAAGGAAAGCCCAATTGGCGCACTGTGCGATTGAATCAGCACATCCGGCACAATAGTGGCTGCGATGAGATCCGGTCGCCGATCTTCCAGTCCGGGCTGAGGGTTCGGCCCGATATAGGCATAGGGCCATCCATAGAACGTGCCTTGATGCACTTCGGTGAAGTAGTCCGGGACAAGGCCATCACCCATGCCGTCCCGCTCGTTCACGACGGTGAACAGCCGCTCGGTCCCGGGGAGGAAAGCGATCCCGACTGGGTTTCGAAGGCCCGCCGCAAACGTCTCCCCTTCGGAAATATCTCCGTCGGGCGAGATCGCGTATCGCTGTATCGTGGCGCGGGGTTCGTCCTCTTCGCCAATATTGCCGCGCGATCCGATGGAGGCATAAAGCGTGCTGCCATCGGGGGTGATTACGATATTGCGTGTCCAGTGACCGCTTGTTTCCCCGAAAATACCGGATGGGCTCATTGCTTCCAACTGATCCGCCGGGGCGCCATTCACCCATGCAACGCGGTACAGCCGTTCGAGGTCGGCGATCCAAAGATAGCCGTCATGAAATGCCAGCCCGTGGGGCCGGGCCAAACCCTGGATGAAGTCGGCGCCTTGGTCCGCGGATCCGTCGCCATCCGTATCGCGCAGCACCGACACGGCGCCTGCACGGCTGCGGGTTACGACCAGGGTACCGTCGGGCGTCACCAACATGTTCCGCGCGCCTGGAATATCCTCTTGGAATAGCGTTACGGTAAATCCAGGCGGTGCTTCCGGCACGCGCCCCCTGCGGGGGACTGTGTCAGATCCATTGGAGACGGAATTGGTCGCATAGGGGGCTGGCATATCCCCCGGTACCACTTCGAAAACTTGACCCGGTCGGTCTTCCTGGGATTGGGCGGGGAAGCCAAAGGTCAACGCGCCCGCGACGAGGATTGCTATCCCGTAAACTACGCGCGTCATGCGAATGGTCCCTTCCGTCATTCGTCTCCCAATGCCGCCACGCCGGGCAGTTCGCGGCCTTCCATCCACTCCAGGAAGGCGCCGCCGGCCGTAGAGACATAGGTGAATTGGTCCGTCACGCCGGCCGCGGCAAGGGCTGCGACCGTGTCACCGCCGCCGGCAACCGAAACCAGCGTGCCGGCCTGGGTCATTTCGGCGGCCTTTTTTGCAAGCGCGACCGTTCCCTGATCGAAAGGCGGGATTTCAAACGCGCCCATCGGTCCGTTCCAGATAAGGGTCTTACATCCTTCCAGTTCACCCGCGAGAGCTGCCGTTGTCTCTGGACCGACATCCAGGATCATCTTGTCTTCCTGCACGCCATCCAGACGCACGGTCTCACAAGCCGCACCAGCGGCAAATTCAGCAGCCACAGTGACATCGCTCGGTAGCCCGATCCGGCAGCCAGAGGCATCCGCCTTTGCCAGAATATTTTGGGCCGTATCTGCCAAATCCTGTTCGCAAAGGCTCTTACCCACATCTTTGCCCATCGCATACAGGAACGTGTTGGCCATGCCCCCGCCGATGATCAGGAAGTCGACCTTGTCGATGAGGTGATTGAGAACCGCCAGCTTGGTAGAAACCTTGGCACCGCCGACAATGGCGGCGACGGGACGTTTCGGTTCCCCTAATGCGGAACTAAGCGCCTCCAATTCGGCTTGCATGTTGCGGCCGGCGCAAGATGGCAGCAGCCGGGCAATTGCGTGCGTGGAGGCATGCGCCCGGTGTGCGGCAGAGAAGGCATCATTAACATAGACATCGCCGAGTTCCGCCAACGCGGCGGCAAAACCTTGATCGTTCGCTTCCTCTCCGGCGTGAAACCGCAGGTTTTCGAGCACGACGATCTGATCGGATGTGGCCGATGCGATCGCATTTTTTGCGCCGTCTCCGATACAATCCGCACCAAAGACCGTCGCACGGTTCAAAACATCGCGAACGGCGTCAGCGACAGGTCCCAAGGACATCTCATCGACGAATTCGCCCTTCGGGCGCCCAAAATGAGACAGCAGGACAACCTTTGCGCCCTTCGACATTAGATCGTCCACAGTACCGCGCAGCCGCTCGATGCGGGTCGCGTCTGTGATGTTCCCATCCTTCATGGGGACGTTCAGGTCGGCGCGAACGAGCGCAATCTTGTTGGAAAAGTCGAAATCGTCGAGTGTTTTGAACACGGGAGTCTCTGCCTTCGCTGATTTTGCATGAGGAACTGGTCCGTCCTAACCGATCGCACTAAATCAGGAAAGAGGGAAGGCGCGCTATTCCGCCGCGCCACGCCGGTTTGCGACTATGTTAGGATGCCTTTATGTCGATCCTGCAACGCACGATTTTCGATGCCAGTCAGTTAGCGCGGACCGCATGGTTTGGCGCGCAGTACAGTCTGGCCCAACGTCTTGCACCGCCGCTTGATGCCCCTCTGCCGAGACCGGGCAGCATGCCGGGCTGGCCGGTCATCTTTAAGGACTTGCGGCTTATGCAACGTCAGGATTGGCGAAACGTGGAAGAAGGGTACTATCCCCGGCCGGCGGACGTCTTTGCATCACCCAGAAAGATGCTGCGAAATTTTGGGCGCTTCTTTGCCGATGTACCCGCGGTAAACTTACGGCGACGGGAAGGGGCGAATAGCGAAGTCTTCACGGACGATACCCGCAGAACGCGTCCTCGCTATTACCTGCAAAATTTCCATTTTCAAAGCGGTGGTTGGCTCACTGAGGACAGTGCCGCACGGTACGATCATCAGGTCGAAGTTCTGTTCTCCGGCGGTGCAGACGCCATGCGCCGTCACGCGATACCACCGATCCAGGATTGGCTTAGAGTGAATGCGCAGGATGATGTTCAACTGATGGATATCGCCTGTGGGACCGCCCGATTTCTCCATGACGTGAAGCGAACCCGACCGGATCTTCCCGTGATCGGACTCGATATGAGCGAAGCGTACTTGAACCGGGCCCGCAGGAATCTGCGTCGCTGGGAGGACGGCCATGAGATGCTCCTTGCCAAGGCAGAGGCGTTGCCCTTCGCGAGAGATCAGGGGCCGGCGCTGATATCTTGTATCTTTCTGTTCCACGAATTGCCGCGCAAGCTGCGTCGGCAAGTCATCGCCGAGATCGCACGGGTCCTGCGTCCCGGCGGGAGGGCGGTTTTGGTGGACTCCATCAAGATCGGCGATTACGAGCCTTATGACGCCCTCTTGGACCGCTTCCCGATTGCCTTCCACGAACCCTATTACAGCGACTATATCCGCGACGACTTAGAAACGGTCGCAGTGGACAGCGGCCTTACGCATTTCCGGACAACCCGGGCGTTCTTCAGCCGCGTGATGGTGTTCGACAAGCCGTGTTGAGAGTAAGCGCTTAACGACCGCTGCGTCGGTTCCAGGCATAGAGGGCCGGCGCCAAAACATAATCGTAGACCAAGGCACCAAGATGATAGATGCCCGGTACCGTCACGATGCGTGATAACAGACAATAGCGCGGCATCGCCCCCCAAAGGACGATAAAGGCGTCAACGCCACGGTGAACAGTACCGTCCGAAGCAATCACGGTCATGCGGCGCTTAGCATCCTCACGGTCAATCCCAAGTGAGTCGAGAACCGGCGCCGCCGTGCCGCTCGAGATGTCTTCCCATCCCAGGGCGACATTCTCGCGGGTGCAGTAGCTCTGATAGTGACTGACTTCCACGCCACAAACCGGACAGGCACCGTGGTACAGCGCGACCGGCGCGCCGACTTCATGCTCATTGTGGGCTTCGCTGTCTCTCATAAGCCTGAGATGGAAGCCGCGCCGAAAAGGTCAAGTCGGCGCGGAAAATCCTACTCCGCGGCGCTTCCCGCCATAGCCGTTGCTTGAAGTCCTGGATTGCGTCGAAGCGCGATTTCCGTAGGCGCTGGGCCTTGTTCAATGTTGTCATGGGCGAACTGATTGAACACTTCGGAATACACATGCTCGCGAACGATCTCGAAATCGTCGTACTCATCGATCCAAAAGTCCACGCGATAACGATGGAACAGTCCCAGTTCGAACACTTTGATTCCGTCATACCGCCAAGTATACGCGTCCAGCGCGTCGTCTCGCGCGAGGACTTCCTGAAGTTTCTCCCGAATGCGTGGTTCGGCATTTCGGATCGAGTCTTCTATCTGCTTCGGACTGTATCGTTCCGGAAGGAAAAACTCAGAGCTAAATCGGACCATATCGCCCGTGGAGAAGTTCTGAATCAAAGACTCGGACACCTGTCCGTTGGGAATAGAAACGTGATAGCCGTCTCGGGTCCGCAGACGCATTGTCCGCCACGTGATGTCTGTCACGATCCCGATCGTCTCATCAATGCTCACCCAGTCGCCGACCTTGAACGGTCGCTCGATGTTCAGCACGATCCCGGAGAAGACGTTTGCGATATTCGCCTGGACGGCCAAGCCGATGATCATGGCCAACAGACCGGAGGTGGCAAGAAGACTGGTAAGCTTCTGATCGAAGACGAAGGCGATGACCCCAAAGACCGCCAGCAGGTATATGGAGCCGCCAGCGAACAGTCGCACAACATTCGGGATGCGGCGTCCGGACTTCTCTTCGATGGGGACCCAGATGAAACGTTCCAGCGATATCGCCAACAGTCGGGCCGGGATCAGCCACCACAGGCTCGCAAACACAACGACAATGGTATCGGTAATAGCGTCTGGGAGGTTCTGCGCGGAGTAATCCAGCATCAGCGTGCTGGCGGAAACCAGAACGATCGGCCAGGCAATGACGCGAATCCCGAGTGTCTGGAAGCGCCAGAACTGACCACGATCCTTCCGATCCATGATGGAGGCAAAGACAAGTCCGACCAGACCAAAGATGAAGAGATAGACAAACCAGTTGTAAGGAACGACATCAGCGGGATCGACGCCCGCCGGACCGAGGATGACGCCCAAATCGATCCGTGTGAAATCTGCGGCGGGCTTTCCGAAGCCGATGAAGGCGGGATCACCTTCGCCAGTTCCTTCGAAGATTTCCTGCGAGATCCAGCTACGCTCTGGTACCCATTCCGGAAGGGATGCGAAGACGCGACGGGACACAAGGCTGTCCAATAGCGGGTCGCCGCTCGACCCCTCTGCCAGGAGTGCCGCGATGTCGATATCAAGCGCGCCTACGAAGGAGAGGAAACCATCTGAGTCGTCGGCCGTTTCTTCCGCGTCGGACGCGTCATCCGGTAAGACCGGTTCGTCAGCGTCCACGCGGGACCCGACAAGCCCCATGCCCAGGACGTCAGTCACATACATCAGGTTGTTGCGGCTGAGCGTTCGGTGATGAAAACCGACACCGGTCAGCTGCGTGCCGTAGGGGTGTCGAATATCGGAGAACTCGAGCTTGAATTCACCAGAGACACGATAGGCTTCGTATTTCAGGTCACCGTCCTGGCCGACGCGATCAGGTTCTTCCAGTGTAATCGGGTCGACCGCGTTTACAAAAACCACATCCTGCGGGGCGAAATCGCCGCGATACCGGAACCAGATGACGAAATCGATCTGATAGCGGTCTTCTAGCAGGCGACTGTCTTCGCCTTCGCCGACGCGGACAGGTTCGACATTCAGCAGTTGTAGACCGGTATAGACGACGTTCGTGCGGTACATGAACCGATCGTTCACGTAAAGCACGCGTCCTTCCTGTACGAGATCCAGGAAGCCGGTCACGCCCCGCTCCAAGATGGGCTGAAGCTGAGTCAGGGCGGAAATCATGCTGGCGCCGTTATAGAGCCCGATCTGAACGCTTGTCGAATTCGCGCCGTTTTCTCCGAAGTACCGCTCCCCACCGACGACGCGGCGCGCTCGTTCGGGATGGTCCAGACCAAGCAGGAAGTCGCGGACCGAGAGCCGAACCTGGTCGATATCCGTAACGGTCTCCCCATCGCTTTCCGTCGGTTCCTGACCAAGATCGGCGATCACCGCGTCCAGTGCCAGTCGCGCTGCGTCGTATGAGAAGGCAGCAACCCAATCTGGCGCGGTTCCATGCACATTCAAATAATCGGTGCGGAAGTTTTGCGCGATCTCCGTTGCCGTGTCGAACAGCAGCGGCGTGGTCACGAACATACCGTTCGTCACAGCGGCGGCCGGATCACCCGGGGGCTGGGCCTGGCCAACCTCAGCGACGAAGGCGGACGACGCCATATCCGCCAACCCGACGATGCCGTTTCGAACTTGACCCTGGCGCAGCGCTGTCGCGATCCGTGCCGATTGCGGGGCGCCGCCCTGGATGAAGATATGCCCGGTCAGGCGCCGATCACGGAACTCCTCGGCGATCTCCTCACCGCGAGCATACAGGGTGTCGAGATCGCCTGGATCATAGTCCCAGAAGTTCAGGACCCGGGTTCCAAAGCGGCGATAGGTGGTATCGAACGCCTCAGCAAGGGCTCTGCCGCGCGCAGTATCCTCATGAATGATCGAAACCGTTTCCTGTCCCACCACGTTGCGCAGATAGTTGGCGAGGAACTGTGTCTGCTCCATATCGTCGAAGACAGTCCTGAACACCCAATTTGGCGCATCGCCTTCTTCGCGCACTTCTCCCGGCGTCGTGGTAAAGACAGGAATAGCAGCGGCTTCGTAGATATCTTCTGTCGCAGCGATGGTTTCCGGCCGCGCGTGACCGACAATGGCAACGACGTCTTCCAGTGCGACTGCTTCTTGCGCGGCATCCAGGGCAATATCCGGATCGTTCCCGTCATTGATTGCTTCAACGACGACTGCTCGACCCCGTATACCGCCAGCATCGTTGATCTGTTCGGCTGCCAGTTCGGCGCCGCGGCGCATAGCATCGCCCGTGGCCGAGTCGTTCCCCTGCATCGGGCCGACCACGGCAATGCGGAACGGATTGGAATAGTCGATGTCTAGGACAGTAACGCGGGTGACCAGCGAGAAGACGGCCGCCGTGATCCCCATGGCAAGTAGGATCACGATGAACATGTTCCGTTTGGTCATCGGCCAATTGCCGAAAACCGTGCGCCATATTTTCGTAAACATACGTACTTCCGCCCCTAAACCGCCACTAGGTCTGGAGCGAGTGTCGCGTGATTCGCGTCGCTTCAGACCACGGTGATGTCAATCTGTTCCGTGATTGTATCCGTTCCGTCGGAAATCTCCACAGTGAAGCTGTCATTTTGGCCGCTTCCATCGTGATCGTACACGAATTTGTTGCCGTCCAGCGAGAGGGTTCCGTTATCGGGACCATCCTTGATGGAATAGGACAGATCGTCAGAGTTCGAATCCTTACCCAGCAACAGACCTTTGTAGATGTCGTTGTTGGATATGCTGACGCTGACAAGATCCGCACGTGCGGCGCTGCCCTGAAGTGTGGCGTCGTTGCCGTTCGCAGTCTGGTCGACGGCGTTGCCGCTTGCCTCGTTAAAGGTCCAGTACCCTGCCAAGCCCGCTTCGTCGCCGTTCAGCTCCTTGTTCATGTTGGACTGAATGGTGGTTTGATCCAGGGCGGTATCCCAAATCCGGACATCATCGACTTCGCCCTGCAGGCCATCGTCGTTCAGTCCGCGACGTCCGATCAGCAGATCGCTGGAGATGACGGAGGGTGTCGGGACACCGGTTTCACTGTCGACTTCCGCACCGTCGACATAGAGCTTCACATTGCCATTGTCGAACGTGGCTGCCACGTGGTGCCATGCGCCGACATCCAAGGCGTCCGCCGCAGAGAGGTTCGGGTGGCTGTTATTGGTCTCGTAGTTCAGGTTCAGCTTGCCGCTGGACCCTGCGCTGAGCGCAAGGTTGTACGCACCGGAGGTATCGGCGCCCAACGCGTCCTTACTAAGCAAGGTACCCGACGCGTCTGCCTTGACCCACATTTCCAGCGTGAAGCTCGTCGTCACATCCAAGGCAGCGTTATCCGCCACAGACGCATAGCTCGATCCATCCAACGCGAGCGCGTTCGAATGATCCGCGACGACCGGCGGGTCGTTGACCACGATGTTGATGGTCTCGATCCGCGTGTTCCCGGCGCTATCCGTGACCCGCACCTTAAAGCTGTCCGTACCGGAGAAGCCGGTATTCGGCTGATAGGTATAGTCGCCAGTCGCCGAGTTGAAGGCTGCAAATCCACCATTCGCCGGCTGGGTTTCCACCGTCCAAGACGTAATCGCATTGCCGGCCGGGCTTTCTGCTACCAACTGGCCGGAGACGGGGACGCCTTCGCCGGTTTCAATGGTGTCCGACCCACGGAGGAGCTCATCGGCGGTAACGGTACTTCCGCTGCCGAAGGAAACCGTATTTCCAGCGATCGTATCCGCGGGGTTACCGGTCTCAAATGTCCAGAGATGCTGTAGACCATCGTCGGCCTGTCCGACAGGGCTCGTCGAATTCTCCTGAACTTCGTCGGCGGTCAGCGTCTTATCCCAGACCCGGATCTCGCCGAATTCAGCGTCAATTCGGAGACCGGCATCATTCTTCTCATTCGTACCGATGCGAAGCCCATGCGAATCCGCGCCATCGGTCCGGGAGTACGTTCCCGCCGAACCCCACTCGCTGTTCACCGTCATCGTCTCGAGCGCCCCGTTGATATACACCAGCAGTTCGTCGGTATCGTCATTGAAGGTGATTGCGATGTGGTGGTCCAACCCGTTGTTGATCACGGTCGTGCCGGCGTAGTTTTTCAGGTCGCCGCTGGAGCTATCGTTGGTGCCTTCCCGCATGAACACGGTTACCACGCCCGCCGCATCCAAACCGATTTGGAAGTTCGGCTGTGAATAGAGACCTTGTTCGTGAGAGATGATCGACTTGTTGTTGTCCGTCGTGGCAACAAACACTTCAAGGCTGAAAGAGCCGTCGATATCAACGTCCTGCGTCTTGGTCTGGCCGTCATGACCGGCGCTCAGGACCAGCTTATCCCCGGTGTCGAGGATCGCCGCCGCGCCGCCATTCAGGGTGGCGTGGTTGTCATTACCGGACTGATCGGCCCCAGTACCGTCTTCGAAATTGAAGTAACTGACCAGGTTCGCTTCACCCGACGGGTTGGACAGCGGGTTGATCATGCCGTCCTGGATCTGCTCCTGCGTACGGCTTGCATCCCAAATTTTAACATCGGCAATTTGGCCTTCGAAATTGCGATTGGCCTGGTTGTCGTCCCCGATGATCACGGCGTCCGTGTTCGCATTGCCCAGCACATGCGCGCCTTGGGCGACTTGTTCGCCGTTCACATAGATTGTGGTCGTCGTACCGTCATTGGTGAAGGAGACATGCTGCCATTGGTCCATAGCGACAGCATTTACGCCCGATTCAATCACTGTTGACCCGTTCCATACCGATAATGTCCCGTTAGCGGTCAAATGCAGCCGGAAAGTCGCATAATCCACCTGACCTGAGTCGTTCTTGCTGATCAGCGTCTGGTGAGACGTGTTGTCTGTGGGGTTGATCCACATCTCAACCGTGATCGGATCGCTCGGTCCAAAGTTGAGCGAATCCGAGTGAGCAATGCTCATATCGTCATCAACGCCGTCCAGCGTCAGAACGACATCGTGACCGGTGGTATAGGTGATCTCCGGCGCGTCGCTGCCGTTCACTTGATAAATCGCAGTGACCGGCGTCGTGTTGCTGCCATCCGTCGCGTCATATTGGACCGTCAACACGACGCTTTCCGCGTTGGCATCCAGATCGTCGAACTGATCTGGGTCGATGGTCAGCTGACCGGTTTCGGCATCCAGGGTGTAATCGACCGTACGACCATCGGATGCGGAGATCGTTAGGTTGGCAACGTCGATATCGGCATCCCCGCCCGTCGCGCCATCCAAGAGATCGACCACGATGGTGTCGGCGTCCGTCGAGAATTCCTGGCTAGGCCCGTCGGTTTCGATCGCCAGATTATCAATCGCCCAGCT
>JGI12316J15310_10000248_pt38 | contig 15206 bp, 13 predicted proteins | sample MarCyaLeptolynsp_FD_15310 | JGI IMG/M metagenome (IMG submission 15310)
AAGTCTGCGACGGAATCCCAGACGGCATAGTTCAGATACATGCTGCCATCGCCAATGGCCTTGTGTAGTTGCGTGCTGATGTAACCGGGCTGTTGCTTCATCCATAGGGCGTCGGACCGCCAGGCTTCCACCAGCGCGTCCTGGTCGACCGGGTCGACCGTGAACAGGTTTATGAGAACAACCGGCCCGGAATCGAGGTCGAATTGCCGGTTGATGGGAAACGCGGGATCGAGGGGTTTGAAGTTGACCATATCGCAGCTCCTTGAATATTGGTTCATTTTGGTGTCATGTTGTCATATAGGAAGTAAAGACCATAATGACAACATGTTGTCAATTAAAAATCAGGAGATGGCATGCCGGATGAACGTTGGACCAAAGAGGGCGAAGCTTTGACTGCGTTGATACTCGATGTTTTTCGGCTGAACGGTCGGCTCCAGCTTGCCGGGGACAGGTTGGTTGGGGAGCTTGGATTGACCAGCGCACGCTGGCAGATCCTCGGCGCTATTGCCTATGCTGAAAGACCGGAATCGGTAGCGTGGCACGCGCGCACGATGGGCGTTCACCGGCAGGGTGTTCAGCGCATCGTGAATGAGTTGGAAAAGGAAGGGATCGTCGAATTCGGACCAAACCCGCACCATAAACGGGCACACCTTGTCCTCTTGACCGCAAAAGGCAAGAACCTGTTCGACGCAGCGATCGCGTTGCAGATCCCCTGGGTAAATGATCTCTCAAAAGGATTGTCAGCGGACGATATCGCGACCACGCAGGAGGTCATCGACGTTCTGAAAACGCGCCTGCTGGAGGCTGACGCTTCACACGAGACGCCCCCCGGCCAGAGCTGACATTCATCGTGGCCTGCATGGCCTCAAGAGCACTTGCGTGACCGTTGTCACAGCAAGGCGCAAGCTTGTCGGCTAGTGTCAGCGCCGTTGAGACAAACATGATTTTGATGAAGGATTTTGGATATGGGAAAAGTACGCTTTGATACGCTTCCGATCATGAAATACACCGACAATGCAAACTCGGCGGCAGAAGACACCTTTCAGTTCGTGTCCGATCTCGGCGAAGGCAGGGAGCCTTCCGGTTCGTCGGATGATCCTGTTCCCACGGAAACAATTTCGTTGAACTACGAGGAAATCAAGGTCACCTACGACGATGCCGCCGTTCTCGACTTTGCCTTGACAGGCGATGGAGACTTTTCGCCGAACGGCGCGGATGATTTTCTATTCTGATTGTAAATCAAGACATGAGATCTGGCTGCGTTGGCAGCCAGCCAGTGCTGCGGTTCCCTGCAAGGCGGTCTAGGGAAGAGTGCAATGCTTGGCTTTCCTTCAAGAAGAACAAGAAGTTAAGGGGCGTTTGCTCGGTATTGCTTTCGCGGACTTAGCACAACTAATTTTGCCTACGCACCGCTGCAATGCGGACCGGCAAGTTCAATGCCAGAAGAGAAACGGTATTGTTCAACATACTTATATTTCGAGAGAACACTCCGGTTCACTATTCGTTGATATGATTTATTGCACTTTTTTCATTTCGCGTTGCTCGTGATACCGAACACAGATCTTCGTTCTTGTTGCGCCTAGGGTTCCTGGAGTTTGATTTTGGGACAACAAACTTGCACGCACAAATCCGCGTGTGACCAGAGAAGGTGGGATAACGAACATGAGCGACGAAGTTGATTTCGTATTTATCGATACGCGTGCCAACACGGGCGACTGGAAAACCACCTATCACGGCAAATTTGCCGGATGGATGCACTCAGACGAAATCGAACTGAGAACAACCAAGCAAATGGTGGACGCCATTTTCAAGCAATTGAAACCGGGCCAGAAAATCAGAAGTCTCAAGATCGTTGATCACGGAAATCACAAGTGTCAGGAAATCGGTGACGATGACGCTTACTCGAATTCCTTCGACAAGAGCAAAACAACAGGGAAACCGAGCCAGATCGCTCTACAGTTTCAAAGGCTCAAAGGGCACTTTTCCAAAAACGGATACATTTGGCTGGCCGGATGCAACGTGGGGCGAGCGAGGGAACTCCTTACAGCTGTTTCCAGGTCGACGGGCGCGACGGTGTTTGCCGGCACAGGTCAGCAATATCACCCCGGCGACTTCAACGACGGCAAATATGTCATGGCCATGCACGAAAAAACGCCCTCCGGCCAGGCAGGGCCGATCGTCATCGTGAGTGATACCGCGCGTCCTGCGATAAGCACGGTCCGAAAGTATCTTGCTGACAGGCATCTTGGCGGGATTGCCCCGATCACAGGTCAAACTGCGCACGGAAGGTAGGATAACCAGGGCGCTAAGTCCGATAGCTTACGAAATCCTGCTTAAACTCAAACCGGAGAACTCTCTCACGATGAAGTCTTTTGCGCCAATCCTGTTTTCCGCCATCTTCACCATCATCTCACCGATCGCTGCTTGGTCGGAAACCGTCATCGAAACCGTGACCTTTCTCAACGACGACGCGAACAACTACACACAGTTCACATCTATACGGACCGGGTTCAGCAGCCTCTTCAAGCCAGTGGACGAGACGGCGCAAAGTGCCGATGATGGCTTGTCGGAGCATCTATATTTCTTTCCCAACGACTATGGTTTCGACACAAGCCGTTTCAGCTTCCCGATCATCACGACCCGCGGAGCGGATCGTTCGGAACTGGTGCTTGGCAGCCTGGCGGATGACGCCGGCATCCTGACGACATCGCCAGAGGGCAACAGCGTCTACAAGACGTGGGACGAAGAAACCATACAAACAATCAATGGGCAGTCTTACTTCGGGCTCTATTTTACAGGTGGCATCGACAAGCTCGCGTATGTCTGGGTGTTGCCAAGTTCCATGGAATTTGTGCGCTACAGCGCCAATGTTAAGGGCGACTGGGTCTTGCGTGGCAACGCTTTGGCCTTTTTTGCAGAAGACGTGAACAACGTTGCCTTCGAATTCGAGCTGCAACGCAAACTCGACGATGCTTTCAAGGACCTGAGCGAAAACTTGGCGGATAGAGAGGTTGAGGTCCGGCAGGACGAAGACGGCATCACTCTCACGGTTCTCGGCACGATCCTGTTCGCAAGCGGATCTGCCGACATCACCCCCGCTGGAGCGGCGCTCCTCAACGAGATAGTTTCCACGATCGGAGCGAGCAGAGAGTTCCGTATTTCTGTCGAAGGCCACACGGACAACACGCAAATTTCCGGCGCTTTGGCCAAACGGTTCCCGACAAACTGGGAGCTTTCGTCCGCGCGCAGCTTATCGGTTCTTCAAGCTCTCGCCAGCGAGGGCGTTGATGAAGGGCTTATGGAAGCGCGTGCGTTCGGCGAACATCGCCCACGTTCCTCGAATGACACTGCCGAGGGTCGCGCCGAGAACCGCCGGATAGAAATTCGGCTACTCGATAAGTAGCCGGGTCTGCCTCGCCATTTCGCAAAATTGTTTGCGCGCGGCGAAGCTCTATGAGATGCCCGAAAGTGCGATTTAGGGAGGCGCGTAAAGTTTCGTTTGCCTTCTCGGAAAACCAATTGGTTAGGGGGCGTTTTGATCGCAAGTATCTTCGCGGACTTATCGCAAACAACTTCGCCTACGCAGGGCTAAACGCCAATCCTGGGAATTGGTTCTTGGTTCTCTAAACGTCGAGCGCTGAACAATTGGCAAAAAGTCACTTACAAAGGGGCTAATTGTGTAATGCACCGAACTCACAAAACGGGCGTTCGTTGCAGGTGCGAAAGTTCTATCGAGCAGATTAGAAGCGGTCGTTCGCTTCATTTCTGGTCCCGCATTTTCAATGTGTGGTTGATCGAAGCATTCTGACATCGCTGCGCGCACCGCACTCAATCAGGCGGTTCCAGTGCTCTGACTTGCAGGACGCATAACAAAAACAGCGGGCAAGGGGCGTTTCACCGTCCGATACAGTGCTGGCCGCCGCCACCGCAACTATTGCCGCTCCCGCCTTTGCCGATGTCGTGTTGGTCGGACGCCGTGACCTGCTGAGATCTGGCACGAATTGCGACCGGTCAACCAAGGCACGATTTCCGGGCTCAACAGGTGCACATTTAACTCCCCTGCGGGACTTCCGGCATCGTCACAAAGGCGCTTTTCGCTCGCTTGTTACACCATACTTTGAAAGAGCAACACGGCATTGCCGAAGCTCAACTGAAAGCAGCCGCGATTGGTCATCGCAGAATGTTCAACTGTCGCCCCAACGCTGAAATCTTAGTTTCCTCCAATACGCTGACTTCCACCACCGAAAGTGTTGCCGCCTCCGATACCGATGGATTGATCTGGCTGAAAGTCATTCAATAGCGGTGGTTCAAATGTAGGACCGTCATCGATTGTCGGAGCAGCGGGCAAGCCGCCATTGCCAATATTTTGACCACCACCATCAAAACTCAGTCCGAAGTTGGTTATGTCACGCAATTGTTGCCCGAGGTCGGTCTCTGTCTCAATGAGGTCGTCTTCTGAGGTTGTTGCTGCGTCTCGCTTCTTGCCGGGGAGTAAGCTGCCCATTGCGCCGCCGATAGTAGCGAAGTAGTTAAATGCGATCACGCGGTCATTCTCGTCCCGCACAAGATCACCTGCGAAACCGTTGGCACACATGTGGATCGAGATATTTTCGTTGGTGGATAGGTCAATATATTCGCCAGTGCTGACGTCATAAAACTCAAAGTTTTGGTCAAGCCCCTGCCGTTTGAGTGCATCGGGGTCCTGACTTTCGTAGATGTAAATGCCAGAGCAAGAACTTTGAAATGACTGAAAAAACTCAGCCGTGGGCGGATAAATTGCCACTTCATCACTGACTTTGCATTTGCCACCGCCAGCATCGAACGGTTGCTCGATCGGCTGCACCAACTCAAGATCTTCAAGCCGGGCATCAAGGACGCTGCTCATACCGTTCAGTGCGTCATCGGCAAGTTCGGTTGCCTTTGTAAGATCGTTTTCCAATACCGCGAACAATTGTTCAGGGTCTTTGCCTGCCTCTTCAATCAGGCTTTTGAATTCTTGAGGTTTGAAACCGCTGCTTGACTGCTTGCGTGTGGGCAAAGGCAAACCTTCATTTTTGTCATCCGTTTCAGAAAGCAGGGCGTCAATGTTCTCATCCGTCATTTCAAAGGCTTCTTCGAAGACCCGCTTGCGAATGTCCGCCTCCCAGGCGTCCAGCAGTTTTTCCTGCTCCTGCGGCGTCTCGGCATCAAAAGCGGCTTCCAACTGCCGCACCCCTTGCCAGTCTTTCGGCTCATTCATGCCGACATCGCTTCTCTCAATCGCTCCACCCGGCGCTTCATCCAAAAGGTCTTTGACCTCCTGGCTGCGCGCTTCCGCAGCCTTTTCGCGATCGTCCGCACTGTTGGCTTCAAGGTAGCGGTTCAGGTTTTCAAACTCTTCGGCCAACCACGCTTCCCGTCGGAAAGATTCATAGAACGGGTGGCGGTTTTGCGGGTTCTTTTCATCTATGAATTTAAGGATATTCGGATTTTCTTTTATCCTTGATTGCACCCTTTTGTGCATCGATTTTCGTACGCGGTAATAGAGTTCTCTATAGGTTTCCTCCCAGCCATGAATACCAGAAAGGCGTTTTATGCTTTCATGCAGCATGGAACCCTCTGGAAACCGTTTCAGCATTGTCTCGGTGCTCGATGTCACACGATCAATTTTCTTCGGATGTCCGGGGGTACCGTACATGTATTCCTGTCTGGCCAACTCCCGCAAAAGCCTGAGAATGTTTTTTTGCAGTCCAACCGGTAATTCTGCCATTCGGTCGGCAATGTCTGACCCTGAAGTGCCTTCTCTGCCTGACATGGGCGTTTCAAGTGAACTGAGCCCCTTCAAAATTTCCTCGTTTGGCATCCGGCCGGCCCTGGTGGCTTCAAACTCGAATGCCCTGCTGGCAGAATCGTCATCGTAAAGTCGGCTGGCCAGCTCTCGTCCTTTTTGATAGTAATCGATTGGACAGTAATCGCCGCTGGTCTCGCATGCCGCACTGAAAGTGATCTGTGACACACCGTGCGTTGCAAGCACTTCTCGAGCTTCAGCAAAGAATTTTTTCAGGGCATCGCGATCCTTGTCAATCTTGTTGAACAAGTGTCGCATATCGCCTTGATAGTAATTGAAGAACTCTGTCCGTGCTTTCAAGAACTCAATTTTGATACGGTCTTCTTCCTCGAGGATGAAATAGTCGTCGAGGCTGACATCGGGAGCGGCTTCTGGGTCAATCCCCAAGGCTGTTTTCAGTTGACCGGATGTGCTTTGCATTTGCGCTCTCCAGTCTTTTGCCATCTGGTCGTAGAAAGCAAGAAGCTCTTTCTCTGAGCGCTCGATCTGATCTCTTAGCGCAAGTGCCTTGCGCCCGCGTCTTTCCCAGATCTGATCGAAACTGGGATGATCGCACGCATTGGCAGCGGCAATCAGTTCCTTGTCCATTGTGTCCAAGGCGCTGTATTCAAAATAGAGCTTCCAGCCGACATAGCGGGACAAGCGCTTGTTCAATCTCTCAAAGATGGTGTGCCGGCTATCCAGAAAGTGCATCAGTGTCATGTCCGTGTCGGTTACATAGTCCCACCAGCTATGGTCGCGCACCTCTGTCTTTGCGTCGGCAAGACGTTTTTCAAATCTATTGATGCTCCAGGAGAGTTCTTGCGCCGCGTATGATGGCAGCACTTTATCCTGCGCACGCGCGTCAAGTGCTGGACTGAGCAGCATTGAAAAGCCGACGCCAATAGAAACCAGGGATTTGAAAAACGTCATATTCTTTTCACCCTCACTTCTGTCGAAGCATCTGGCCGTCGAAATATTCGTAACTCGCGACGGGATTTGTATCTGCGCTGAAGAGCCGGAACAACGGACCTTGATCACCGGTGTGGTCAACAATCTCTATCGTTTCGAAGTCAGGTTCCAGGGGACCGATGACATCCACGCCGACATCGGACAGGGTGACGACCATGAGCTGAAGTCCCTGACTGGCACCGCCCTGCCAAACCTGAAAGACATGAACGTCTTCCGGGCCATCGATGCCGGGAACCGTGAGTTTGCGAAGTTCTTCAACCCGCGTCATGTGGGCAAACCGGCTGAGCACCACTCCGTTGACCGTGACATAGGGAGGCTGGAACTCTGCGGATTCGGCAGTGTTTTCGATCAAGGTTCCGTCGCGCCACTGAAGCGTGTAATCATGGGCAAGGGGCAGCGCTGACGTTGCCATGAGCACTGCTGGTGCCAGTAGCAGACTAGCCAGCGATGATCTGGAGCCAGTTCGCATGAACCCATCCTTTTTTGCCCGGCTTGTCGAGGGCCTGATCTTTCGAAACCGGACTGCAATTGATTGCATCGAAACCATAGGCGACACCGATCCACTCACCCTTCTGTTCAAACATCCAGACACGGTCGCCGTTAAAGAGTTCGTCGATTTTCTCATAGTCTGTGCCCGGACCTGAACGAACGGCCAGGAAGCCATCGCCGCCGGTTTTCAAATTGGTAACTTCACCCAAAGCGCACGTATCCAGACCACCGGAAGCGCGCTCCATGATTGGAACCTTCAATTCGGTAGCCAAGGATCCCGCGCTCGCGAAGACCAGGACGCCAGACAGTAGTGTTCTACTGAACAAAGGTCTCATCAATGCACCCAATCATTGAACTTCAATAGAGATGTTCGGCTGTTCGCCAAGAATTAATTCAAAAACTTCCGAGGTGGCGTCATTGCCTATTTGCATTTTGTGCCGACCGGGTTTGCCAATGCCCGTCCCCTTCGGGGTCTTGTAGGCGAAACCTGTTTTATAAAATCCTGACTTGTCGTCACGTTCTGACAATAGCGTTAAAGCGTCGACAGCTCCGCCATCTTTTCTCGCAACATCGTACGTGAACAAGACAGCGTCCATTACGAATGGACCTGTCACTTGATCGCCTGGTTTGACTTCGATTGGAAACCGTTTTTCGACACGCCCCAATCGACTATCCAGTACAACTTCGAGATCATACCTGCCGGGCTTTACAGTTTTTTTGTTACCGTAATACCCGATGATGACCTTGCTTCCAGAGCCTTCCGGGAACAGCGTCAGAAAACCGAAATTGACTTCCTGCTGTGCACCCGCATTGAGCAAGACCTTTGGCGCGACAGTGCCACTGCGCAGGTCAAAGGTGTGTTCGACCTGTTCGCCCGCAACCAGATCGATTTCGGTCGAATCCGCAACGTTGGCGCCCACGCTGACCGTGACCTTGTATCTTCCAGCATTGAGCCATGTTTCGGCCGGCGCACCCTGGTTGTTGAAAGCTGAGGCAACTTCACTGCCAACTTCACCGTTCACCACCGGGTAGAACTTGTAGAGCGCTGTTTCTGCGACTTGTTTGTCTGCCTCATTAACAAGAGCAAATGTTGTGATGCTGCCTGCGTTCAAGTTGAGCGCGCCGATCTGCTGACCGTCTTCACCAATTTCAATCTTCCCCTCAGCGACGGCCGTGGAATTGAACAAGCGCGCGGTGACGTCATATGAGCCGGAAGCAAATTGGTGTGTGTCCTCAGGATAGATGACGCCGAGGCCCGCGTGATGTTGAACGCCGTCCTTGAGTACATTCCAGTTCACGTCCAGAGGCTTTAGTCTGTCGCAGGTCTCGCACAGTTTTCCATAGAGCAGCGTTGAGGGGTCCTCTTGTGTTGGAACGGGCGCACTGTCATTGCCCTGGCCCGTACTGGCATTGCCTTGACCCGCACTGTCATTGCCCGCACCATCGTCAGTGACGACGGCGACCGTATTCGTGATCGCTTCCTTCAACTCCTGGGCATTGTTGGCTCGGAAGAACTGGCCGCCTGTGGACGTCGCAATGCATTGCAATTGCTCGAATTCCACATCGTTCACATCAAATCCGATCACGTGAGCTCTGAAGTTCACATTGAGCTGTTTGATGACCTGAACTTCCTGGCAAGGGTTTCTTTGGCAAGTTTCCAATCCATCCGACACCAGTACGATGTCGACTTTTTTGCCCGTATACGCACCCGTCGAGACGGCAGCCAGACCAAGGGAAGCCGCAATTGGCGTTTTCCCGCGAGGGCTGACACTTTGTACTTTCTGGATGAAAGTCTGACGGTCTCCAAAACCCGGTGTCGAGATGATTTCAATGTCGCTACAATCATCCTTGCGGCGATGCCCGTACATCATCAAACCCATGGGCGTTGAGAAATCCCAATCCCGGATCAAGTCCGTCATCGTGTTTTTGGCGATCGATATTTTCGCCACGCCATCAATCTGCCCCCACATGGAATTGGATCCGTCCAGAACCATCATGACAGTTCGTTTGTCCGGGTCACTTGCCGGTTCTTGTGCATTCAGCGGCCCGGGGGGCGCTGAAAGTCCGAAAGAGAACAGGGTTGCAAGAAGCAATCTTTTCAGGGGGGGTGAAAGACTCACTGGTCTACTCCGAAACAAATGAAATTAAGTTTGAGAATGGTCGAGCGAAGAAATGCCCGTATCCAATTTCGGTTTTTTCTGATTCACCGCCAAACCTGAGGACTGAAAAACGGTTGCCGGCAATAGACATGCGCGCTGTTGGGAAGTCGTAATCATTCTTTGTCCAAAATGTACATTTGAAAAGACGAGCAATGAAATATCGATATCTGCAATATGCGGTTTGGCTTTGAGGCCCAAATAGAACAATACCGAACGATGATTGAAAAGAGTTTGCTTGAAGATTTTTGGAAACGAACGATAATTTCCGGAAATTTCCAATTATTCCTTGATGTGTGACGCACAGTTTTCCCGCTTATGAAAAACCCAACATCCGGCAAAGACAAGACAGGCCATGCCGCCTTCGGAACATGTTTGAGCGGACTGATACGCGAGGCCGGAATTGCCTCCGATGAGCAGCTTGTGCGCAAGGCCATGCGGCTCAAAGAAGCAAAAGAACTTGAGGTTACCATTCAAAGGCGGACCATCAGCAACTGGCGCAACGGAAAAAGTGCGCCCAGGTCCAAACAGGATCCAAAGTTTCAGCTTGTGCTGAACGCTCTCAATCCGTCGATCGAAAAACGGTGGGAAATCGAAGCCCTCATCGGAGCCGGAAGCCCTTCTTCCAAAAATGCTTCCCGGGCTGTTGATCTTCAAAATCTCGTGAAACGACTTCCGGTCCCGGGTTGGGTGGGCGCCGGCGCTGTGGTCGCGCTGCTCTTGATTGTTGCTGTGACCGGTGGCTTGTCCTTCAGTTCAATCGGTAAGGGGGCCTATCTTGAAACGATCCCGGAAGACCAGCTGCGCCTGTCGGAAGACGGTTTCGTGCTGCCCTTCAGCAGTCTTCGCGCAGTGGATGTACACCACCTGAAGGCACTCACCAGCTGGGAATTATATGTTGCGCGGAACGAAATTTACGCGCGAAAGGGGAGGCCGTTTGTCAAGCAGACTTCCGTCTGTCTGCAAAGTCATTTTGATCGTTGGGCAAAAAACGACAGTTCGCCAGATGGCTGGTATGTAAAGCAGGCTGGTGGCGTGGTGCTTAGTGACCTGGAAATCCGGAACGTGGATACCATTCAAAGATATGAATGTGCGGTTCGTGGGGGGCGCATGACTTGCAGCGGCAGCCTCCGGAACTGCCAGTGAGCGTCAATTCTTCTAACCCGAAAAATACAAAGGCGAATGCCGACGTCGTGAGATCACCGCAATGCGGGATATCTTCCACCAATGTCCAGTTTGGGCCGAAAATAGCCCTTTCTCAACGAGTGATGGGCAATAACAAGAGCCTGATCTTCCGGATCGACTCGAAATCCGAAAACCTGTTTGAGGACGAGGTGAGGCTCATGTCCCAACAACTCAGACAGAATGTTGGCTTCCGTCTAAGCTATTGAAAGCTATGAAGACAGGTTGATGCCAGCCTAACGCGTCGCGAATCTTATGTGCTCGGTGAAGCTCTATCCGATGCCCGACAATGCGATCAGATATCCAGATTGGCCACGCTCAGCGCGTTGTCCTGGATGAACTCCCGGCGTGGATCCACCTCGTCGCCCATCAGCTTGGTGAAGATGTCGTCGGCGTCGTCCGCTTCCTTGACCTTGACCTGAAGCAGGGAGCGGACGTTCGGATCGAGCGTCGTTTCCCAGAGTTGCTCGGGGTTCATTTCGCCCAGGCCCTTGTAGCGCTGCAGTGAAATGCCCTTCTGGCCGAAGCTGTAGACATGGTGGAGAAGGGCTCTCGGGCCACGGATCTCGGTGGGCGTGTCCTTGCGGCGCAGCACCGCTGCCTTGCCATAGATTTCGTTGAGATGGTCCGCGTAAGCGGCGAGCCGCCGCGCATCGGCGCTGTCGAGAAGAGCCGCGTCGATTGTCGCAGCTTCCTCGACCCCGCGCACCGTGCGCCGGAAGACGAGGCTGCCATCGTCCTGCGCGACACCTGTCCAGCCGCGTTCGAATTCATCGGCCAGGATATCCATGCGGCGGGCAATATAGGCTGCGGCTTCCTCGGCCTTGGCACGGTCGTCCAGGATCTCGGCGTTCAACGCGCCTGCGATGGCCGCCTGTTCGACAACATCGCGATTGTAGCGCGAATGCAGGCCATCGAAGATTTCGGCGATCTTGCGCGCGTTCTCAACAACGTTGTGCAGATCCTGCCCGGTCCGAACCTCACCGTTTGCAAGCGTGAGCGATGCATCGTCGAGGCCCTGCGCGATCAGGTAGTCTTCCAGTGCGAGCTGATCCTTGAGGTACTGCTCGGACTGGCCGCGCTTCACCTTGTAGAGCGGCGGCTGCGCGATATAGATGTAGCCGTTATCGATAAGTTCGGGCATTTGCCGGAAGAAGAAGGTCAGCAGCAGCGTCCGGATGTGGGCACCGTCGACATCTGCATCCGTCATGATGATGATCTTGTGGTAACGCAGCTTCTCGATATTGAATTCTTCCTTGCCGATACCGGTGCCAAGCGCTGTGATCAGCGTGCCGATTTCGTTGGAGGAGAGCATCTTGTCGAAGCGGGCGCGTTCCACGTTGAGGATCTTGCCGCGCAGCGGCAGCACCGCCTGATTTTCCCTGTGCCGGCCCTGCTTGGCCGAACCGCCCGCGGAATCACCCTCCACCAGGAAGAGCTCGGCCTTGGAGGCATCCCGTTCCTGGCAGTCCGCGAGCTTGCCGGGCAGAGAGGCAATGTCGAGCGCGCCCTTGCGCCGTGTCAGTTCACGCGCCTTGCGGGCCGCCTCGCGTGCGGAAGCTGCCTCGACGACCTTGGAGACGATCGCCTTGGCCGGGGCCGGGTTTTCTTCCAGCCAGTCGTTGAGCGTCTGGGCGATCAGGTTCTCCACAACGGGACGAACTTCCGAGGAAACCAGCTTGTCCTTGGTTTGCGAGGAGAATTTGGGATCGGGCACCTTCACGGAGAGGACACAGGTCAGGCCTTCGCGGCAGTCGTCGCCGGAGAGGGAGACTTTTTCCTTCTTCATGAGACCGGTCGCTTCCGCGTAGCCGGTGACCTGACGCGTCAGTGCTGCGCGGAACCCGGCGAGGTGCGTGCCGCCGTCGCGCTGCGGAATGTTGTTGGTAAAGCACAGAACCTGTTCGTGGTAGCTGTCGTTCCACCACATCGCCGCTTCCACGGTGATGCCGTCCTTCTCGGCCTTCATCGTGATCGGATCTTCGATCAGCGGGTGCTTGGCCCGGTCGAGATAGCGCACGAACGCCTCGAGCCCGCCTTCGTAGAAGAGTTCTTCGACAACGTCTTCAACGCCGCGTTTGTCCGTCAGGATGATCCGGGCACCGGAGTTCAGAAACGCCAGCTCGCGCAGACGGTGCTCAAGCGTGTTGAAATCGAATTCCGTCTTGCTGAAAGTTTCAGGCGAGGGCAGGAATGTGACTTCGGTCCCCTTCTTGCCGTTGGCCGGTCCGACAACGTCCAGTGATGCCTGCGCCTCGCCGTGCGAGAAGCTCATGAAATGCTCTTTGTCGTCGCGCCAGATCCTTAGGTCCAGCCTGGTTGAGAGCGCGTTTACCACCGAGACGCCAACGCCGTGCAGACCGCCGGAAACCTTGTAGGAGTTCTGGTCGAATTTTCCGCCCGCATGCAGCTGGGTCATGATGACCTCGGCCGCCGAGACACCCTCTTCGGGATGAAGGTCGGTGGGAATACCGCGACCGTTGTCGGACACGGTCACGGAGCCGTCCGGATTGAGCGTCACCGTCACGTGGTCGGCATGACCTGCCAGTGCTTCGTCAATGGCATTGTCGACCACCTCGTAGACCATGTGGTGCAGGCCGGACCCGTCATCCGTGTCGCCGATATACATGCCCGGGCGTTTGCGCACCGCATCAAGCCCCTTGAGGACCTTGATGGAGTCCGCTCCGTAGTCGGCACCATTTTCAGCTTCGGGGGTCGGAATAGGCTCTGACGTGGACGTGTCGCTCATGCGAATCAATCACCAATCGGTTTGTCTGTTATCACCCCGTTATACGGGGTTCCCCGGGGTGTTCAACCGCACGCGGCCGCTCGTGAAGCCAGCGAAACGATTATGGTGGAAAACCACAAGATTCAGGCGGTTTTATGAGGTTGGAGCGGGTGTGATCTGCCGGGCCTCACCGCTGCCGATTTCAAGGACCTGGGCCTCCGCCGGCAAGGCCTCGAAAAGCGCCTGGTCGGTGCCCGTCATGAAGACCTGCCCGCCCAGCATGACGAGCTTGGAAAAGAGGGCTGCCCGCCTGTCCGGATCAAGATGTGCGGCGACCTCATCGAGCAGCAGAATGGGCGTCATGCCACTGACTTTGGCGGTGAGTTCGCAATGGGCGAGAATCAGGCCGATCAGGAGCGCCTTCTGTTCCCCCGTGGAGGCGAGCGCTGCGGGCATGTCCTTGGCGGCATGGCGCACCTTGAGGTCGCTGAGATGCGGACCGTTGAGCGTGCGTCCGGCCGCGCGGTCTCTGGCCCGTCCGTTCGCCAGCAGGACGCGATAATGCTCTTCACGGTCGGTTGCGTTCATGCCGGCTGTGTCGCGCTCGAATGCTCCGTCCAGCTCCAGCGTGGCATGCGGAAAAGGCTGGCTTTGTGACTTCTGGTCTGCAACCGTCTGGGCCAGAAGATCGACCGTTTCCTGGCGGGCGATGGAGACGGCTGTGCCAAGTTCCGCGACTTGCTGTTCCAGGGCTGTCAGGAACGTGTCCGTCCCCCCCTGCTCCAGGAGCTTGTTCCTCTGGCGCAAGGCGGTTTCAAAATTGCCGACGCGGCGGCCATGACCGGGGTCGACTGACAGCGTCAGCCGGTCGAGGAACCTGCGCCGGTCCGAGCCCGGACCGGTGAACAGGCCGTCCATTGCCGGCACCAGCCAAAGCACGCGCACGTAGTCCAGCAGCGTTTCCGAACCGCGCACATCCTCGCCGTCGATGCGGACCTTCCGTCCGCTGGCGCCTTCGACAAGCCCTGTACCCAGCTTTGTTTCCAGGCCGTCGAGCTCAACCGTCGCCGCAACACTCCAGCTGCCCGGGCCTGAACTGCGGGCAATGTCCGCGAGCGTGGCGCGGCGCAGGCCGCGGCCAGCCGTGAGGAAGGAGACAGCTTCCAGCACGTTGGTTTTGCCCGCGCCATTGGCACCGACAAGTGCCACCATGGTCGAGGCGATGGGAAACGACAGTCTTTGATGGTTGCGGAAGTCGGTCAGGGACAGGCGTGTCACTCTCGCCGTCCTGAATGCGCTCATCGTTCAGCTTCCGCTTCCGTTCCCGAGATCAGACGCGCATTGGCATGAGGACGAACAGGCAGTCTTCGACCGTATTGTCCTGGATCAGCGTTGGCGAACCGGAATCGGCAAGTCGGAACAGGGCTGTGTCACTGCCGAGCTGATTTGCAATGTCGAGCAGGTAGCGGGAGTTGAAACCGATTTCGAGCGGCTCCGCGTCGTATTCGACCGCCAGTTCCTCGGTTGCGCTGCCCGAATCCGGGTTGTTGACCGTCAGGACCATCCGGCCTTCGTCGAGCGACAGTTTGACCGCCCGCCCGCGCTCTGAGGAAATCGTCGAAACACGATCGACGGCTTCCTTGAACTCGTCCCGATCGACCCGCATTTCCTTGTCGTTGTTCTGCGGGATGACCCGCCCGTAGTCGGGAAATGTGCCGTCGATCAGCTTCGACGTGAGAATAATGGACCCGGTGGTGATCCGGATCTTGGTTTCCGACAATTCGATCTGTACGTTTGCTTCCGGATCTTCCAGCAGTTTCTGCATTTCGCCGACCGTCTTCCGCGGCACGATGATCCCAGGCATGCCGGAAGC
>JGI12316J15310_10000399_pt3 | contig 15189 bp, 7 predicted proteins | sample MarCyaLeptolynsp_FD_15310 | JGI IMG/M metagenome (IMG submission 15310)
ATCAACTATACTGTTGTACAATTCATCAATTACAAACTCACCTCTTTCCCCTTTTTCTGCATCCCAATAATGCCACATAACATAATGGAATTCCTTGGTTCGAATGGAGTATCCCATATACCTTTTACCATCTGGGCTGATTTTTGGCCTTCGATGAAATTGACTAAAAGCAGCAGTTTTCCAACTACGTTCTGGATCATTTATTAAAGGGACAAAACTTTTTCCCTGCATATACGGTGGTGCATCAATACCAGCCAATTCACATAGAGAAGGAAACATATCAATTAGCTCTGTAATTTCAAATGTTTGTTTGCCTTTATTTGCTTGATTTGGACTGTTGATTATCATTGGGACATGAATGTCGATGTTATAATTTGTTTGCTTACACCAACCATTGTGTTCTCCTAACTTCCAACCGTGATCACCCCATACGATTATGATTGTATTGTCATAAACTTCCAAGTCTTTCAAATGTTGAATAATTTTACCGAATTGAGCATCTACGTAACTCACACTTGCATAATAACCCTGTTTTAAGATTCGGGCGGTGTCCTCATTCATCACATTTTCACTTGGATGTTTCAGTTTTGAAAAACCATCATAACCCCTCAATTCATACATAGAATTCATAGACATTACTGGTGATTGTTTTGGTAAATATGGATTACTTGCCAATGGTAAACTGTCTTTGTCATATAGATCCCAATACTTCTTAGGAACTGCAAAGGGTAGGTGAGGTCTAAAATAACCTAGGGCCAAATAAAAAGGTTGGTCTTTTTTCACCAATCGATTTAGCGTCCGTTTCGCTAATTCCGTTTGTGCTCCATCAAAATATAGAGTATCATGTACATCTTCCATTTCCCATGCAGGACCATTATTCCATCCATCTGCATAATAATTTGGTCTTTTAGCAACCAATAGATCTCGCTTTATTTTCTGTTTTCTTTGCGTTTCTTTATTGACATAAAAAGTTTCCCCATCTCTCTTCAACCATTCTTCTCTCTTGTATTGTTCAGGCCTTAAATCTGGTTCATCCCAGGAAATGGAATCAGGCATATAATTGTGAAAGATCTTGCCAATACAGACCGTATAATATCCATGTTTATTAAAGTGTTGTGGCATGGTTACAATGTCTGGATGTAGTTGTCTAAACTTATCTCCCAAATGCCAAACCCTACTAGAATCTGGCCTAATTCCAGTCATTAAACTTGCTCTTGAAGGAGCACAGACAGCAGCTTGGCAATAGGTATTTCGAAATGTCATTCCATTTTTTGCAAAAGCATCCAAATTGGGAGAATGAATGTATTTGTTGTCATAGGCACCAAGATTAGGACCAAGGTCATCAATAGACACAAATAGTACATTTGGTTTCTTGGCAACTTTAGTTTCCTTTTGCTCAGGCTTGGATTGACATCCGATTGCTAAACCAATGAATAAACAATACTGTAATTTAAGGTTTCTGGACATGTGCATTACTTTTAGCCTAAGATAGATACTAATAATTTAAGTCCAAAGTTGGTTGGCGTTTCTTACTCCTCTTTCCCTTTTAAAAATTTAGTGTAGTGCTTATGTTTTTCTGTAGTGTTTATAAAATTCATCCTTTGGAGCAAGGCTACAGAGGGTTTATTTTCAATGTCGGTAAATGCCGAGATGTTTTCTAATTCCAAGACATTAAAACCAAAATCTACAATTGCTTTTGCTGCTTCCAACATAAATCCTTTTCCATGGTAATTCGAATTAAGAACATACCCAATTTCACCAATCTCATTTTCGAATCCCCTATAGTAGCCACAACTGCCGATCAATTTTCCATGCAAAAACAATCCCCAAGTAATTCCATACTTCATTTCAAAGTCACCTTTCAGTTTATCAATTAATTGAATGATTTTTTCTTTGGATTCAAGAGGTTTGCCTTCAAAATATGCAATAGGAATAACTTCAGCCAGATGTTCCATCTTAATTTCATCAAGAATCAGGCGATCTGTCTTCAGTTTAGGAAATTTAGAAAAGGGCTTAGTATTCATCTTTTAGGACATATATAGAATAATGATCATTGTCAAAAAGCAGTGGGTAAATGCTTGTTTCAAAGTCTCCTTTATGTTTATCTAATATGAGAAATTTAGCTCCAAGATTATTCAATGAATCCAAAGCATTTTCATTGATTTCATCATGAATTAATGACCAACCCTTACAATGGGCAAAATACATGTCCTGATAAGACTGTCCTCCATTAATTATTACCAATTCATCAGAAGATATGTGATCATGGGTAATGCTCTCTAACTCTAATCTGTATTTCTCGCTATCCTTGATAAAAAAATCGTGTTGTTGGTTAGCTATTCCTTCTATTCCAATTATCGCGATAAGAATGAATTGAATTCTTAGCGGAATCTTGGATATACCATAAGCCGATAGAAGTGCTAATACAGGTACAATTGGAATAACATAATAAGCATGCAAAGGGAATACAGAGCCTGTCTTGATTGCGAAAACCAAAAAAGTAAAAATCATAAATAGTATACCAGCTACGTAAAATCTATTTTTAGTTTTTAGGAAATAAAATGAGCCAATAAGAACGAAGCCAAAACCAATATAGGAGTGGAGCCCATCGAAATAAAACTTCTCTATAAATTCTGCAAAAAGTGGCAAGATTTCCTGAATTCCTTGTTCAATTGATCTGGGAAATAAGATGGTGTAGTGGTACTTCTCATTTAATATAGGAATCCAATACAAGTACCACATACAGGCGACAGAGAAAGCCAATGCAGCTAAGGTTAAGATTATGAACCTTCTCTGTATAGAAATACTCCTTATCCAAGGTAAAATTGCCAAGACACTTAAAATGCAAAGCGATGGTATCTTAGCAAGTAATCCAATAGAAGAAATAACAAAAAATAATAGCGCATTTATCTTCTTACCATTTATGAAGTATTTGTATGCAAGGAATAATGCAATAATTATAAGAGATACACTAAATGTATCCGGCATAATTTTTCTGGAGTAGGCAAACCAAATTGAAACGGTAAGGATGATGCTTGAGTTAAAAGCGATTTGTTTGTCAAATAGATTTTTAAGCAATTTAAAAAAGTAGAATATCCCAAGACTACTTACAATTAGGTTTATTAATCGGCCATACCAATGATCGTAGTCAAAAACAAGAGAAACCAAATAAATCAGGTAATTAAAAATTGGGAATTCTGAAGCTACAATCCCTGTCAAACTCCCAGCTTTATCAATTCTTGGGTACAAAATATTCGGGTCAATCTCCAGAAAGTTTCTAGACACCATATTTGTAAATGCCTGCCTCCAGCTATGACTTACTTCTAATGGAGCATTGGTAATGCCAATTAATCGAATCAAGAAAAAGAAGACGATCCAGAATCGGATGTCCTTAAGAATTTTCAGGATTTGATTGTTATTACCTTCCATTTTGATTGTAATTATGAACAATATTAAAACAAAAAAACACCGCATTTGCGGTGTTTTTTAAGATTCTTTCAGGCAATTCATTAACTGTCTTTGGAGTCGTCTCCAAAATCAACGTCTGCCTCTAAATTCCAAAGTACAAAGCTCCAAACATCTGCCCATTCTTCAATGATTTTAGCTGTTGGTTTACCAGCGCCGTGACCTGCATCTACGTCCACTCGAATCATTACTGGGTTTTCTCCACCATGCTTGGCTTGCAATTCAGAAATAAACTTAAAGCTATGCGCTGGAACAACCCTATCATCATGATCTGCAGTAGTGACCAAAGTAGCAGGATAAGCAGTACCTTCTTTTACATTGTGTAATGGAGAATAAGCATATAAATTCTCAAAACTTTCTTTACTATCATCTGAATCTCCATATTCACCAGCCCATGCCCAGCCAATAGTAAATTTATGATAGCGCAACATATCTAATACACCTACTCCTGGCAAAGATACTTTCATCAAATCAGGTCTTTGGCACATTACAGCACCAGCTAGAAGTCCTCCATTAGATCTTCCATGAATGGCTAATTTCTCAGATGAAGTGTAATTGTTCTCTATCAAATACTCAGCCGCACCTATAAAATCATCAAATACATTTTGTTTGTTGAATTGCCATCCTGCTTTATGCCAATCTTCTCCAAATTCGCTTCCACCCCTTAAGTTTACAACAACATAAATTCCTCCTTGCTCTAGGAAGACAGTATTTACAACTGAAAATCTAGGCGTAATGCTAATGTTAAATCCACCATAACCATATAAAAAGGTTGGATTATTTCCATCATATTCTACACCTTTTTTATGGGTGATGAACATCGGAACTTCTGTACCATCTTTACTCTTGAAGAATACTTGTTCGGTTACATAATCAGAAGCTTGAAATTTAGTTTCAGGTTCAAAAAAGGCTTCTGAACTATTTGCTTCTATATCGTATTTGAAAATGGTAGTAGGGTAGGTATAAGAAGAAAAAGAATAAAAGGCTGTATTCTCATCTTTATCCCCACTGAAGGAGGCAATTCCGATACCTGGCAATTCAATATCATAAAGATAGGTGCCTTCCATATCGTAGACTTCCAATTTACTTTGTACATTTTTCATGCAAGAAACAATAATCTTATCTCCTGCAATACTAGCTCCTCTCATTACATAATCCTTTTCTCCAACAAAATCTGTCCATTGGTCTTGAGCTGGATTATTGATGTCAATAATGCTCAATTTGTTATTTGGAGCTTCATAATTGGTCATTGCCAAAAATTTACCTTCTCCTAAATGTTCTATAATGAAATTTTCTGTCTCAAAGTCTTCTGCCATTGCAACGATTTCACCATCATTCTTCAAATCTTTCACACCTAAAGTATTACCATGAGTAGATTCTGAGGTGCTTACAATTAAATAGTTTTCATCTTCAGTAACCCAAGCTCCAGCATTTCTTTGTGCATTATCATTATCTCGATAAACCAACCTATCCTCTTTTTGATCTGTTCCTAAGGCATGATAATAGATGGTGTGAAACTCATTTTTACCAGAATAGTCAGAACCTTCTTCTGGTGGAGCGTAAGCGGAATAGTAAAATCCATCACCTTCCCAAGAAATTCCACTAAACTTTACCCAATTAACGACATCTTCTAACTTTTTTTTACTTTCCAGTTCCATGACATTAATTTCCACCCAATCTGAACCTGCTCTAGAAATACCATATGCCATGTATTTGCCATCTTTGGAGAATCCCATACCATTGATAGATGCTGTTCCGTCTTCAGACATTGTATTTGGGTCTAAAAGAACTTCTTGTTCACCCTCAATCCCCTTTTGGTAATACAATACACTTTGGTTTTGAATACCGTCATTTCTATACATGAAATAATAATCTCCATGCTTAAATGGTGTGGATACCTTTTCGTAATTCCACAATTCAGTTAGGCGATCTTCGATTTGTTTTCGATATGGAATCTGAGACAAATAATCAAACGTAACTTCATTTTGTGCTTTTACCCAAGCTTCCGTCTCTGCAGTAGTGTCATTCTCTAACCAGCGATATGGATCTTCTACTTTAGTGCCGAAATAATCATCAACTACACTATCTTTCTTAACTTCTGGATAAGCTTTAAAGCTAATTTCTTCTCGCTCTGCAGCAGTGTCTGTAGCATTTTCATCAGACTTTTTTTGGCTGCATGCGGTAACAAATAACATGGCAGCAATCATTATAGAGGTATTCTTCATTTTTTTTGATTTGGAATCCAAACATAATCAATTAATCGAACTCTATTTAATGTATTCGTGAGCAGTGGATTTTCCTTTTAAAATGAACTATTTTTACGACAAATTGAATACCCATGAAAATACGTCTCCTAAGCTTAATCGCTATCGCTATTTTAATTTCTTGCAATGGATCACAACCTAAGAATGAAGAAAATACTGATTCTAATGTGCAAGCTGAAAGTACATCGGAATTTGATAAGTTAAAAACAGAGTTTGTAGATGCATTATGGGTTATGAATCCTATATGGGCATCTTATGAAGGATATCATAAATATGATGACCAATTACCGATTCCTAATCAGGAGAATAGAAATGCCAAAATGGAATTTTCTAAAAGGTGGTTAGATAGGTTATCTAAATTCGATTTGGAAGGTTTAAACCAACACGATCAGATCGATTATTTGTTAATAGAGGATTATTTGAATTCCATTCCTTTTTATATTGAAACCTTCAAAGAATACGAATGGAATCCTTCTTCCTACAATTTAGGAGGTAGTTTCTTCCAAGTATTGAATTACAGGAAAGATCCATTGGAGAAACGTCTAGAAAATGTTTCTAAAAAGATGGAATTTGTTGAAGAATATTATAATGCGGCCAAAGAGAACATTAAAAGTCCGACACAAGTACACACTGGATTGGCTTTACAACAATTGGAAGGTTCGAAGAACATCTTTGAGATTCAAATTTTAGACTCCTTAAAAAAATCCAATCTAGATGAAAGTCTAGCTTCTAAAATTCAAGAGCAAGTTAAATTAACCGTAGCGGCAATAGATGGATATATTGAATTTCTCAAAGAGTTGGAACCAGCATTGGCTGAAAATGGAAAAGACTTTCGAATAGGAAAAGAGTTGTTTGAAGAAAAATTCAAATACCAAATTCAATCAGAATATACGGCCGAAGAAATATTTCAAACTGCAATTGAAGAGAAGACCAAATTGCATGACAATTTATATAGAATATCGGATGCATTGTGGGAAAAGTATTTAGGAGAAGCAGAACGTCCTGGAAATCGCTTGGGACAAATTCAAATGGTGATAGATGAAGTTTCAAAGCAACATGCCCATAGAGACTCATTTGTTACGGTGATAAGAAAACAAATTCCTGAATTGGAAGCATTTGTCAGAGAAAATAACCTATTGACCTTAGATCCTAACAAACCATTGGTAGTCCGGGAGACCCCTGAATACATGAGAGGATTTGCTGGAGCTTCTATTTCCGCTCCAGGGCCTTACGATAAAGATGCAGAGACCTATTATAATGTTACCCCATTGGACGATTATACTGATGAACAAGCAGAAAGTTGGTTGCGAGAATACAATGATTATACGCTTCAAATATTAAATATCCATGAAGCAATTCCAGGTCATTATGCGCAATTGGTCTATAGCAACCAATCACCAAGTATCATTAAAAGTATATTAGGTAATGGCGCAATGGTTGAAGGATGGGCTGTTTATTCGGAACGCATGATGTTAGAGAATGAATATGGTGGAGATAATATGGAAATTGGATTAATGTATTACAAATGGAATTTGAGAACAGTCTGTAATACCATTTTAGATTATGGTATACATGTTTTGGGATTTACAGAAGAAGAAGCAATGCAATTGTTGGTGAAAGAAGCTTTTCAAGAACAAGCTGAAGCAGAAGGTAAATGGAGAAGAGCACGATTGTCGCAAGTACAGTTATGCAGTTATTTTACAGGATTTCATGAAATTATGGAGTTGAGAGATACCCTTCGTTCTGATCCTAATTTTGATTTTCAATTGAAGGAATTCCATGAGCAGTTTTTGAGTTATGGAAGCTCTCCTGTTAAATACATCAAAAGGATGATGATGAAGGAGTCAGAACTGGCTATGGAATCTGCCGAAAATAATCAATAATAGGCCTTAACCATTTTAAGTTTTTCTACGTAGATTTTAATATGCGATTGTATAAGTATTTTATAATCTTTTTACTAACCACTTTTCCTTTCTTACTCAAATCTCAATGCTTTCAAGTCAATGATGGGAACGGTGTCGCAAGCGCAAATCCATATTTTGTAAGTTGCACAGGTACAAATTTTACAGTCTTTATACAAACTGACATTGCCATTGGTCCCTATACCATTAATTGGGGTGATGGAAGCGCAAATACTACTGGTGCATTACTAACACCACCAGCAGTTGAACAACATACCTATACGGCTACCACAGATACATTTATTGTTACCATAACAGATAATGGGCCCAACCCTTCCTGTGTGGTTACTGGAGTGGTAGTCATGGAAAGAAATCCATTGGCATCTATTCAATTGCCTGCAGGTGATGATAATTTTGGTTGTACGCCAGTTCAATTCAGATTTGTGAATAGTAGTACTCAAATATCAGAGACTACTTTTTTTGAATGGGATTTTGGGGATGGTTCACCAGTGCAGCGTTTCGATTTTAATAATTTGAACGATACCATTACCCATGTTTACCAACCAGGTATAGGAACCCAAAGTTGTAATCTAGATGTGGTTTTAACAGCGACGAATTATTGTGGTTCTTCGAATAATACCTTTTCACCGCTTAGAGTTTGGGACCTCGATGATGCTGATATTAATGCTTCAGCAGTATTGTTGTGTTATCCGGATACCATTGTACAATACACCAACAATACCACAAGAAACTGCTTTGTTGAGGGAAATAATACACAGCGCTATGAAAAGTGGAATTTTGGTGACCATTGGGGATTGGGTTACGATTCCATTATTGACTGGCGACCTTGGAATCCTCCAATCATTAATCCTCCGCCAATTGGCTATCCCGGAATTGGTTTTTATACAGTTACTTTAATTGACAGCAGTTTCTGTGGATTGGATACTGCAATGCTAACCATTCAGATTACCAGTCCGCCAACTTCCATCATAACTTCAAACAGAGATACAATATGTGAAGGTGAAAGTGTGACCTTTAACAATAACTCTATTGGAGGAGCCAATACCTATCGATGGAATTTTGACCAGGGGGCAGGGTTTGAAAATCTTAATGGCAATAGTAAAACAAGAACTTACAATACCAGTGGTGATTATGTAATTCAGCTGGCGGTTGGCGTAGCAGGAGCCCAAGGTTGTAATGATACTTCATCCATAGCACTTCATGTATTGCCAACACCTACTGCTGATTTCAATTTCGATACCAATAATGAATGTGATAGCATGCAAGTCAATTTTACCGATAACTCTACCGGTACTATAGCTAGCTATACATGGACTTTTGACAATGGGAATACATTTTCTGGTCTAAATCCACCTGCACAGGATTATTCTTCTCCAGGAACATACAACATCCAATTGACAGTTTCTAATGTGCAAGGATGTACCCATTCCGTAACAAAAAGCATTAGAGTAAGAGATACCCCTACTGCTGGATTTACGGTCAGTTCTGTCTGTTTAAATCAATTGGCAAGCTTTAATGATCAATCAACTTCACCAATTGATCCTATAACTACATACAAATGGTTTTTTGGCGATGGTGATAGCAGCACATTACAAAACCCTAATCATTTGTACACTGCTTTTGGTGTCTATCAAGTAACCCAGATTGTAAACAATGGATTTTGCGCCGATACAGCGATATTGAATGTCACAGTAGAGAATAATCCTACCGCAGCATTTATGGTTGATACAGCATCAGGCTGTTCCAGATTGAGTGTAAATTTTACCAATCAATCTTCTGCAAATGCAGTAAGTTATATCTGGAACTTTGGTGATGGATCGCCTATTGTAACTGCTCAAGATACCAATCATGTGTTTTCCAATTTTGGTTCAACAGACACTGTATACACTGTTCAATTGATTGCCATGACTGCTTTTGGTTGTGCAGATACAGTAAGTCAAACCATCACCGTTTTTCCAGTTCCGCAACCTACATTTACATCTGATGCAATTCTAGATTGTGGTCCCTTAACAGTGAATTTTAACAATACTACACAGGGGACAAACTTAATTTATACATGGGATTTTGGCGATGGTAGTCCGAAAGTGAATACAATAAATCCAACACATGTATTTGAAAATACAACACTATTTATCAGCAATTACAATGTTAGCCTAATGGTTGAATCAACAAATGGATGTAGAGATACAACAGTGCAAGTTATAACCGTTTATCCTGAACCCCAGTTTACCTTTTCTGCGCAACCTGATTCTGGTTGTAGTCCATTGAGGGTTAGTTTTCCTTCTGTTGTAGGAGCAGTAGACTACCAATGGGATTTTGGTGATGGAGATTCAGCAAGTGGTCCGACCCCTATGCACACCTTTGTTAATAATACGACCAATAATCAAACTTTTAGAGTGAGGTTAATTGCGCAAAATAGCTTTGGTTGCTTAGATACAAACTATGGAGATGTATTGGTTTACCCCAATCCTACGGCTCAATTTACATTAGATACAAATCGAGGTTGTCAACCATTAACTGTCAACATCAACAACACTTCTACTGGTGCAAATTTTTTCGATTGGGATTTTGGAGACAGTACATTTTCAAATACTTCAGTTGCAGCTTTTCAAAAAGTGTATACCAATCAAAATTCCTTAACATCCTTCCATACTTTACAGTTAATTACAAGAACCATTGATGGTTGTGAAGACACCCTAAGTAGACAGATCCAAGTTCATCCATACGTAGAAGCAAACTTTTCTTCAGATTCTGTGAGTTGCGCTCCCTTCCAGTTGAGATTTAGTAATAATTCTGTTGGTGCATCAACTTATTTATGGACTTTCGGCGATGGGGATAGCAGTACTTCCCCAAGTCCAAGTCATACTTATTTGGATACAATTATTGTCAATAAGAACTATCCAGTGCATTTGAAGGTAATTTCTCCACAGTTGTGCGAAGATTCCTTTTCTAGAAATATTCTAGTTTATCCTAAACCAATAGCACAGTATACTCCTTCGGCAAACTCTGGTTGTCAACCTTTGGAGGTTACATTTACGAATGGCTCTTCTTTGGTAGATTCTTGTAGCTGGAATTTTGGCGATAGTTCAGGATTTAATTTGTGTTCACCTAGTTTGATGCATACATACACCAATACGACCTCATTATTTCCAATAAACTACCGTAGCCAACTGATTGTTTTTACAAATAATGGATGTAGAGATACGGCTGAACAAAATATCCGTGTAAATCCACAAATTATCGCAGAATATAGTGCTGACTCTGCTGCATGTACTCCTTTTCCAGTCAATTTTAGAGAGGAAACTACTGGAGCTCAAAATTTTGAATGGACATTTGGTAATGGGAGAATTAGTACGAATAGAAATCCCAGAAATACTTATGTTAATCCTATTTTAAGGGATACCATATATAATGCCAAATTAAAGGTTACATCTCAATATGGATGTACAGATAGCATAATCAAACCGATTATTGTTTATCCAAAACCCATAGCAGATTATAGTTTAGATTTTAATACAGGCTGTCATCCTTTACAATTAAACTTCAGTAATAATTCCTCAATTGCAGATTCTTGTTTTTGGAATTTTGGAGATGGCAATACTCTAGATAGCTGCTTTAATAGTATAAGTAGAACTTACACCAATGCACTTTCTTCCGTACCAATTAATAGAACAGCCGTATTAAGGGTGTTTACAAGCAATGGTTGTTCTGACACCATAAACCAAAATATCAGAGTCAATCCACAAATAATTGCGGACTTTGATTCCGACACAGCTGGATGTCATCCGCTAAGAATAAGGTTTAATGATCGGTCTACCGGTGCAGCAAATTTCCAATGGACCTTTGGAGATGGTGCAGCCAATATTAACCAAAGTCCTCAACACAGCTTTCAAAATTTTGGCTTGGCAGATACTGTATTTACTACCCAGTTGAAGGTCACAAGTAATTTTGGATGTACGGACAGTATTCAACGTATGATCACCGTTTTCCCAAAACCAATTGCTGATTATTCCCTAGATACCAATGAAGGATGTCAACCATTGAGGGTTCAGTTTAACAATCAATCACAGATTTCAGATAGTTGTGTTTGGATCTATGGTGATGGCAATAGAATAAGTTCATGTTTAAACAACATACACACCTATTTTAATACCTTATCAATTGTACCCATTAATTTGAATGCAGAATTAAGGGTATTTACTGTAAATGGTTGTTCAGATACCTTGAGAAGAAATATAAATGTTAAACCTCAAGTAATTGCTGACTTTGTTTCCGATACATTGGGATGCTCCCCTTTAAATGTTGATTTCAGAAGTCAATCATTTGGAGCTATTGATTATAGATGGGATTTTGGTAATGGAAGAATAGGTTCTGGAATTGTAACCAATAATCGCTATACAAATACCGGAACTATTGATTCAGTTTATACAGCCAGTTTAGTAGCTCAATCGGTCTTTGATTGTAGCGATACAACTTCTCAAAATATTCGTGTAAGACCAACTCCTGTTCCCAATTTTACAGCTACTCCTGTTTTTCAGGTATTTCCCAATAGTACAGTTAGTGTGCAGAATCAATCGAATGATGGGAATTGGACTTACCAATGGGATTTTGACGACTCAACAACTTCTATTTTAAGAGATCCTGCACCACACATTTACAGTACTTGGGGACAATACAATATTCAATTAATAGCATCTTCAGCATTTTGCTCAGATAGTATAAGCAGATTGGTGGAAATTGATATACCAGTACCTGTTGCTGAGTTTTCAGATTCCGCATCTGGCTGTCAACCTCTAGAAGTTAGATTTCGCAATGAATCTATGTATGGAGATCAATACGAATGGGATTTTGGTGATGGTAGAACCTCTAATGCTGAGAATCCAACACATATATACTTTGATGAAGGGACTTACAGTGTAAGCTTGAGGGTAATTGGTGAGGCACCTAAAAGAAAAGAAGATCAAATTACCAAGCTCAATTACATTCGAGTATATAAAAGCCCGGTAGCCAATTTTGTATACAGTAAGGATGAGGTTTTTGTTCCCAATGATCCTTTGGTTTTTTCTAATCGATCGGCAGATGCAGATCAGTATTTATGGAGCTTTGGTGATGGTAGCGTTTCAAATGAAGAAAGCCCTACCTATCAGTATACCGTTCCTGGAGAATATCAGGTGGTACTTATTGCTAGCACAATTGATGGTTGTAGCGATACAGCGGTTTCTCCTACAAATGTTATCGCTCAATTGGAAGGAAGAATACAGATCCCAAATGCTTTTACACCAAGCCCAAATGGGCCAAATGGTGGAAGAGTGAATCTAAACCCTGGATTAGGAGAAATTAATGATGTGTTTTATGCAAAAGTTTCTGGGACAGTAAATTATGAGTTAAATATTTTCAATAAATGGGGAGAACTTATTTTCATTAGTAAGGATATAAATGTTGGATGGGATGGATATTATCGAGGAGAATTAAGCAAGCAGGATGTGTATGTGTGGAAAGTAAGGGCAGAGTTTGCTGATGGAACATCCATAGTTAAAGCAGGAGAATTGTTGTTATTGCGATGAGAAAAAGATTACTATTCACATTATTATTTACTTTCTTTTCCATTATTGGATTATTGGCGCAATCCAAACAATGGAATACGGCCCAAAAGAAGAAGTATTGGGATGCGGAATCATATTTTATCCATGGAGATTATAAAATGGCCATGCAAGAGTTTAATGCATTAGAAGGCATTGATTCTAGTTTTTTAGCACTGGAATTTAAAATTGGATACTCTTATTTCCATTTGCGAAAATTTGATGAAGCCAAGATGTATTTTGATAAGAGTAAAACATTTAATGCTGATGCATATTATTTCCTGGCAAAAATTGCTCTATATAAAGAAGAGCTTAAGGAGGCTAAAAGTTACATTGAATCCTATGAGAAATTTAAAAATGAGAATACACAGATTGAAGATGGATATGCCTTGATTTTACAAAACAAGATAACCACAGCCGAAATTTTGATGCAAGATTATGAAGAGGTGAATATTATCAATTTGGGCCCTAATATTAATACTGCCTTCGATGAATATGTACCCCTAGTGGATGCCAGTGAAAATCAATTGGTATATACTTCCAGAAGGCTTAAAGAAGGAAATGAATTAGATCCATTGGGTAGACCATTTGAAGATGTGTATTATTCAAAAAGAAATGATGAAGGAAACGATTGGATTGAAGCAAAAAGTATTGAGAGTGTAAACACTTCATTAAATGATGCTTGTGTTGGATATTCAGCCAATGGAGAAATCTTATATCTATTCAAAACAAATAAGAATCTAATTACAGGCGACTTATATGAATCCCTTTGGATCGATGATAAATGGACTACACCTGTTGCTTTAACAGAGAAGGTAAACAACCAAAATAGTATCGAAAGAAGTGTTAGCATATCTTTAGATGGAAATACACTTTATTTTTCATCCAATAGACCAAACGGATTTGGCGGATTTGATTTGTATCGAATAGTAAAATTGCCAACTGGTGAGTGGAGTGATCCCATCAATTTGGGAGCCAGAATAAATACTTCAGGTGATGAAGATTCTCCTTTTATTCACCCCAATGGAAGTCGCCTATATTTTAGTTCTACAAGACATGAAAATATGGGAGGTTATGACATATTCTATTCTGATAAAAAGGATAATGAATGGTCAAGACCAATAAACCTAGGATATCCTACCAATACCACTAAAGATGATATTCATTTCAGCATTTCTGCCAATGAACAACATGGTTATTATGCAGCAACTAGAGCAGAAGGTTTTGGAGGGAAGGATATCTACTTAATTGATTATTTGGAAAAGGAATTACGGCAATCAGTAATTCAAGCACATGTTATGGATAGTGCAAGTCAAAAAGGAATAAGTGCTGATATTTCAACATTGGAAATAGAATATGGAGAAATATCAGGTACCTATATCTCGAATTCGAGAAGTGGAAAGTTTATCTTTTTGGTGAATCCAGAGGTTGAGTATGAAATATTGATAGAGGCAGATGGATATGAGTCAAAAACGGAAATACTAAAATACTCCGTAGATGATCTGATGCAAAGCCAACATATGGAATTTAATTTAAAGCGATTGGGATCAGAATGAAGAAGCTAATTGTTATATGTTTATTTTGCTTTGTGATGACTAATCAAATGGATGCTCAAGACATTCGATTTTCACAATTTTACGCATCGCCATTATACAGTAATCCAGCATTTACCGGTACAACACTAGAGCATAGATTCGTTTTGAATTACCGAAATCAATGGCCAAGTTTACCAGGTTCATTTCAGTCTTATCATGCATCATACGAATACAATGCCGATGCGATTAACAGTGGATTTGGCTTAATATTAAATCGACAACAGGCCGGCTCTTTTGGGTTAACCACAAACGCTTTTGCCTTCTCTTATGCATATAGATTTAGACTAAATAGAAGTCTATACTTGCAGCCAGGTTTAAAATTTGGTTATGCATTTAGAGGAATAGATTTTAACAAATTGGTTTT
>JGI12316J15310_10001097_pt8 | contig 15162 bp, 15 predicted proteins | sample MarCyaLeptolynsp_FD_15310 | JGI IMG/M metagenome (IMG submission 15310)
TCTCCGCCAGCGGGACCCGCATGGTCATCTCATCATAGGCGTTGACGGAAATCGCCGTGTCTTCGCCAAAAACCTTCCGGCCGGCGCAATCCTGCGCGATGGCGTAGAGGCATGCCATGGAGTTGGAAGGGATCCAGGCCTTCCACCATTGCAACACATATCCGTCGTCGTCGTAGTGAGACGGCTTGATGATTTCGATGTGAAACGTTCCCATTCTGCATGGCCTCGCTGTCGCGGGGCATTGCAGCTCTCGAAAGGCGGCGTTTCACGCATCTGATGCCTGAACCGAGAACCCCAGCCCATCCACTCGATTGGTTCCGTAAGGTAAACCAAGTTCAAGATTCGGACAACAACCTGGTTGCGCGGCAGTTCAAGGTCGATCGATACTCAGTAAAGCAAAAATAAAACCGGCACTTACGAAAAGTGCCGGTTTCAAAGTTAGTCAGCAAAGAAGACAATGCTAGGTCAAAGCGCCGTGGCAATGCTTGTATTTCTTGCCGGAGCCGCATGGGCAGAGTTCGTTCCGCCCGACCTTGCCCCAGGTGGACGGGTCATCCGGGTTACGTTCGCCCGCAGGAACGGCCTGTAACTGTGCATCTGCACGCGCCATCTCGTCCTCGCCCGTCAGCGGGTCGATGTGATGCTCGTGCATTTCCGGCTGAGCTGGCATTTGAGGCGGCTGCTCCGTGACCAGTTCAACGCGCTGCAGCTGGGCTGTTGTCATCTGGCGAAGCTGGGCCAGCATGGATTCAAACAGCGTGAAGGCTTCGGTCTTGTACTCCTGCAACGGGTCGCGCTGTGCATATCCGCGGAACCCGACGACCGATCTCAGGTGGTCGAGATTGGAAAGGTGTTCGCGCCACAGGTTGTCCAGGGTCTGCAGTAGGACGGCCTTCTCGACCTGGCGCATGATGTCGGGCGAATATTTGGCGACCTTTTGTGCCATGGCCTCGTCGGCCGTGCGGCGCAGACGCTCCTTCACCTCTTCTTCAGCGATGCCTTCTTCGGCCGCCCACTCCTTCACCGGCAGGTCCTGGTTCAGATACTTCTTCACCTCTTCCTGCAGACCTTCCGTGTCCCATTGTTCCGGATAGGCCTTCTCGGGAATGTGCGCGGCCACGAGGTCGTCGATGACGTCGTGGCGCATGTCGGTCACGGCGTCCTGGATCGCGTCGCTGTCCATCAGTTCGATCCGCTGATCGAAGACCACCTTGCGCTGGTCATTCATGACATCGTCGAACTTGAGCAGGTTCTTACGAATGTCGAAGTTGCGGGCTTCGACCTTTTGCTGCGCTTTTTCCAGGGCCTTGTTGATCCACGGATGGATGATGGCTTCGCCTTCTTCCAGCCCGAGTTTCTGCAGCATGGAGTCCATGCGCTCGGAACCGAAGATGCGCATCAGGTCGTCCTGCAGCGACAGGAAGAATTTCGAATGTCCCGGGTCGCCCTGACGGCCCGAGCGGCCACGCAGCTGGTTGTCGATGCGGCGGCTTTCGTGACGCTCCGTACCGATGACGTAAAGACCACCCGCGGCGAGAGCCTTTTCCTTGAGCCGCTCGACCTCGGCCCTGATCGCGGCCTCCTTGGCAGCGCGCTCTTCGCCCTCGGGCATGTCCCCGAGCTCCATCTCGATCTGCATGTCGGCGTTGCCGCCGAGCTGAATGTCGGTTCCGCGACCGGCCATGTTGGTCGCGATCGTGACAGCGCCGGGCAATCCGGCCTGCGCCACGATGAAGGCTTCCTGCTCGTGGTAACGCGCGTTCAGAACGGCGAAGATCTTGGACTTGCCGTCGTCTTTCTTCTGGGCCGCGGCAAAGGCGGCCGGATCGCTCAGATCGATCTGCTTGTAGCCATGCTTCTTCAGGAGTTCGGCGAGGAACTCCGATTTTTCAATCGACGTCGTGCCGACCAGGATGGGCTGACCGCGTTCCTTGCAGTCGTCGATCAGCTCTGCGATCGCCGTAAACTTTTCCTGGACCGTCCGGTAGACCTCGTCATCGTCATCGAGACGTTTGACTGTGACGTTGGTCGGAATTTCGACGACCTCGAGCTTGTAGATGTCTGCAAACTCGTCTGCTTCCGTTGCTGCCGTACCAGTCATGCCGGCAAGCTTGTCATACATGCGGAAGTAGTTCTGGAACGTGATCGAAGCCAGCGTCTGGTTTTCAGGCTGGATGCGAACCTTTTCGCGTGCCTCGAGCGCCTGGTGGAGGCCTTCGGAGAAGCGGCGGCCGGGCATCATGCGGCCCGTGAACTCGTCAATAATGACCACTTCACCGTTGCGGACAATGTAGTCCTTGTCACGCTGGAACAATTTGTGTGCTTTCAGCGCCTGCTGCAAGTGGTGAACGATGGAGACGTTCTCCACGTCGTAGAGCGAGTCGCCCTTTAGAAGCTCGGCTTCGCTGAGCAGCGCTTCCAGCTTTTCGTTACCGGCTTCGGTAAACGTGGCCGAACGTTGCTTCTCGTCGAGCTCGTAGTCTTCTTCCACAAGATTGGGAATGAAGGCATCCACGGTGTTGTAGAATTCCGATCTGTCTTCGAGGGGACCGGAGATGATCAGCGGCGTCCGCGCCTCGTCGACAAGAATGGAATCGACCTCGTCGACGATGGCAAAGGAATGGTCCCGCTGCACCATCGACGCACGGTCGTGTTTCATGTTGTCGCGCAGGTAGTCGAAGCCGAATTCGTTGTTGGTTCCGTAGGTCACGTCGGCTTCGTAGGCGGCGCGGCGCTCTTCGTCGGACAGACCGTGGGTGATGCAGCCGACGGTCAGGCCGAGGAACTTGTAGACCTGGCCCATCCACTCGCTGTCGCGCTGGGCAAGGTAGTCGTTCACCGTAACCACGTGGACGCCCTTGCCGGTCAAGGCGTTGAGGTAGACGGGTGCGGTCGCGACCAGCGTCTTTCCTTCCCCGGTTCTCATTTCCGCGATCTGTCCAGAGTTCAGAACCATGCCGCCGATCAGCTGGACATCGTAGTGGCGCTGGCCGAGCGCGCGCCGGGCGGCTTCGCGCACGGTGGCGAATGCCGGGGCGAGGAGGTCGTCGAGGCTCGCACCGTTTTTCAGCTGGTTTCTGAATTCCTCGGTCCGCGCCCTGAGGGCCTCGTCGGACAAGGCCTGAACTTCCGGCTCGAGCGCATTGATCTCGTCGACCCTTGCTCGAAATGTCTTGATCTTCCGGTCGTTTGCAGACCCGAAAAGCTTACGTGCTAGTGCGCCAAGGCCAGCCATGTGGCGGTCCTTCCCTACCGAGCGGCGCCCACAATGGCAATATGGCGCCCGCCCTTGAAATCGTCTCAATTGCTGTCCACGTTGCCGCCAGGCGCAACGCGCTGGCCGGTGAACGCGGCCTTGAAGATGCTATCCCGCCTAAAAGCAGGGACGCCCGACAGATAAGAGGGGCCTCAATGCTTGTCAACGCCGCTGGAATAGGCAAAGTACCCACGCCCTCCAGATTGAGGGAACGAAAGTTACTGTTCCTATACGTAAAGGACTTCTCATGTTCCGAATTTCGATGCGCAGGCCCGTTCAGGCTGTTGCCGTTTCCTTGCTGGCCGTGACGCTCGGATCCGCCTCGCTCAGTGCCGCCGAACCCGGGGACGTGGTCGCCAAGGTCGGTGATGCGGATATCACGGAAGCCGATATTGCCTTTGCCGCACAAGACCTTGGCCAGCAATTGCAGCAGTTTCCGCCCGATCAGTGGCGTGCCCTCCTGCTCGACGTGGTCGTCGACATGGAACTGATTGCACAAGCCGCGCGCGAAGACGGCCTTGACCAGGATCCGGATTTCAAGAAGCAGCTGGAGTTCCTTGAGCTGCAGGCGCTGCGCAATGCCTATATCTCCCAGAAAATTGACGGTGCGATTACCGACGACGTCCTCAATTCCGCCTACGAGGAAGAATTCAAAGACTACGAGGGTCCGGAAGAGGTCAATGCGCGTCACATTCTGGTGAACGAGAAGGCGGAAGCCGAAGATCTCATCAAGGATCTGGACGGTGGTGCAGACTTCGTTGAACTCGCCAAGGAAAAATCCACCGGGCCTTCCGGTCCCAATGGCGGGGATCTCGGCTATTTCGGCAAGGGACAAATGGTCAAACCCTTCGAGGACGCCGTTTTCGAACTGGAGCCGGGAACCTACACCAAGGAACCGGTCCAGACACAGTTCGGCTGGCACGTGATCAAACTGGAAGACAAGCGCCGCCAAGAAAAGCCGGCATTTGAATCCGTCGCCGGCGAACTGCGCCAGCGCCTCATCCGCGAGCAATATGAGGCCAAGATGGCCGAACTCAAAGATGCGATCGCGGTCGAAATCCTCGATGATAAACTTCAGCTGCCGAGCGAACAGGGCGAGACTGCACAGTAGAAGCGTCCGTGTTTCCTTCAAGACCCGGCGGCGACAGCCGCCGGGTTTTTGCGTTTCGCGGACCCGACGAAAAGACTTGCGCTCACCAAATGCCCTCTCTAAGGACAGCTGAAAGTTCAACCAACCGGGACAGCTGTGATGTCGACGACCGTTTCTCCGCTCGCTCCAAAAACCTTCCCCGAAATGCCGGAGATACCGGGTGTCCGCTTTGCAACAGCGGCAGCGGGACTGAAATATGCAGGCCGAACCGACGTTCTGCTGGCGACCTTGGCGGAAGGCACGACAGTGGCGGGCGTCTTTACCCGGTCGAAATGCACATCCGCGCCTGTTGACTGGTGCAAGGACATGCTCCAGACCGGCACGGCGCGGGCGCTTCTCGTAAACTCCGGAAACGCCAACGCATTTACCGGCAAGAAAGGCAAGGCTGCCGTTGAACTCTCCGGCCAGATCGTCGCCGGGTCGCTCGCGTGCCCTTTGAACGAGATCTACCTGGCGTCCACGGGTGTGATCGGAGAGCCGCTTCCGGCCGAAAAATTTCAGGACGTCGTCGAAGATCTCAAGTCCGGGCAGGACGGAAACGCCTGGCTTGAGGCGGCCAAGGCGATCATGACGACAGACACCTATCCCAAAGTATCGACACGAGACGCTGATTTCGGTGGTCAGAACATCACAATCAGCGGCATCGCCAAGGGTGCAGGCATGATCGCTCCCGACATGGCGACGATGCTGTCGTTCATTTTTACGGACGCGGAGATTTCACAGGAGGTGCTGCAGGCCCTGCTGAGCGCTGAAACGGATGGCAGCTTCAATGCCATTACGGTGGACAGCGATACCTCGACGTCCGACACGGTTCTCCTGTTCGCAACGGGGTGTGCCCGCGAGCGCGGTGTGCCGCCTGTTCATTCGATCAATGATCCGCGGGTCGAAAGCCTTCAAGCCTCCCTGCGGGCTGTCATGCAGGATCTTGCGCACCAGATTGTCCGTGACGGAGAGGGTGCTCGCAAATTCGTCGAGATCAGTGTGGAGAGCGCCGAAAGTGACATCTCCGCCCGAAAGATAGCCCTGGCGATCGCAAATTCACCGCTCGTCAAGACGGCTGTTGCCGGGGAAGACGCCAACTGGGGCCGGATTGTCATGGCCGTCGGCAAGGCCGGGGAACCGGCTGACCGGGACAAGCTCGCCATCTGGTTCGGAGATGTGCGCGTCGCGGTGGAAGGCGAACGTGATCCCGCTTACAGCGAAGAGGCAGCGTCAGCGGTGATGAAAGGGGAAAACATCTCGATCAAGGTGGATCTGGGCATCGGTTCCGGCCATTCCAGGGTCTGGACCTGCGACCTGACAAAGGAATATGTCGCGATCAATGGCGACTACCGGAGTTGATCGAAAATAGGCAGATAACGCCACGTAATCTCTGCCATGATTACCAACTCCTTTTCACCCGGCCGAAAACTGGAACGAAATTCATGACAAAAATTGTCCTAGTTGCCGCTTGCGCCCTTGTTGACGTGGACGGACGCATTCTTCTTGCGCAGCGCCCGGAAGGTAAGTCCATGGCAGGATTGTGGGAATTTCCGGGGGGGAAGGTCGAAGCGGGGGAGCGCCCTGAGGAAACCCTGATCCGGGAACTTGGTGAGGAGCTCGGAATCGAGGTTAACGAGGCGTGTCTCGCACCCCTGACTTTTGCAAGTCACGCTTATGAAGATTTTCATTTGCTGATGCCACTTTACATTTGCCGCAGGTGGACTGGAAACCCGATTGGACGGGAAGATCAGGCCCTGAAGTGGGTGCGGGCAACAAGACTGAGAGACTATCCGATGCCGGCGGCAGACGAGCCTCTCATTCCGCACCTGGTCGACGCAGTATAATCAGGCAAGGCAAAGACCTGTCGTGCGGGAGTGTGAAAATGAAAACGAATTCAAATCCGGAAACGACAGTCAAACGGCTGCTCTCCTGCTTCTGGACCAACGAAAGCGGTGCGACGTCCATCGAATACGGATTGATCGTCGGACTGGCGGCTACGGTCATCATCGCGGCCATGATTCCTCTTGGAGACACAATCAGGGATGATGTCTTCGGAACAATTACGAGCGCCCTGAATGGCGCGGCAACGAATTAGTCTTCCGGTTTCCGAAAGCATTTCGATTTTGCAGTAATTTTTCAGACCCAAGTCAGATTTTTGTCTCTGAAACGCCAAGAGCGTCGGCCAGTCTTGTTTTTGCCGAACCCGGACGCAGGGGCTGTTGCTGGCTCTCATGCGGCGCCCATCCCGACAAGGTGATCAACGTGAAGGTTGCCCGAATGCGTCCGTCCGCATCCGCGTGGTCTTCGGCATAAATTTCCGCCGCACGAAGCAGCGCTGCACGCGGCAAGGGCCGCGATGCGTTCTGTTTCAGAACGGATGTGGCGCCCATGTGCTGCAGGTCGCGCAACAGCGCGAACATGGTGTCGTAGCGCACTGTGATCGTGTCCATATCAGTGACCGGCAACGAAAACCCGGCACGCTGGAGCAGACTTCCGAGATCACGCGTGTCGGCAAAAGGCAGGACCCTGGCCGCAGCCCCGCCGGTTGTTTCCAGCTCCGCACGTGTCAGGCTGTCGCGCAGCTCGGTGAGCGTTCCGGCACCGGGCAGAACCGCCAGAAACAGACCGTCGGGTGCAAGTGCACGCCGGATTTGTATCAGGCTCCCGGGCAGATCGTTGACGACATGCAGATTGAGCGCCGAGACGATCAGGTCGACCGACTCGTCTTTCAGCGGAAGAAGCGCGTCATCGCAAACGAAATCCGGTGCAGGAAGGTGCGGGTCGGCAAAAAACAGGTCCGCCCGCAGGACCTTTGCGGCCTTCCCGGCGTCGCTGATCGCCTTTGAAATGTGACCAGTGTGGCCACCAAGATCCACTGCGGTTTCAAAGGAGCGGTTGATCAGCAGAAGACGGTCCTGCAGATCTTCAGCAACGTTGGCCAGCAGAAAGTCAGCCCCGGCTTTCGCGCGCTCGAGCGCACGCTGTCGCCTTTTCTTGAGCAAGGCGCGGTCAAACAGATCGGTTTGCGCGTTCACGTCAGGTCCGGTCGATGGTCGTTCAATGCCGTCACTTAGGACATCTGCGTTTTGAGGTCAAAGTCCAGACTTTTCACAAGAGGGTTCAAATTGCGACTTATCAATTATAAGTTGTTTCTTGTGCTGTTCGCACTTGGGGGCTGATGACTTGATTTCCATACGAGAACGACTGTCGAGCGTTTCCTCGGGCGCTTTGAAGGGGGTGTTGAATGCCCTGCTGCCGCAGCGGTGTCTTTGCTGCGACAGGAGAGTGGGATCGGACGACGGTCTGTGTCCGGTCTGCTGGCATGGAATGGCTTTCATCGAAAAGCCGGTTTGCCACCGGTTGGGGATCCCCTTTGCCTATGATGTTGGCGAGGAAGCCTGGAGCCCGCGCGCGATCGCATCACCGCCGGTCTTTGAGCGATTACGCTCCGTTGCCTTTTACGAGGGATCCGCGCAGCGCCTCGTGCTTGCCTATAAATTCGGCGGCCGGCGGGAGCTGGCCCGTCCCATGGGAAAGTGGATGAGCAATGCCGGGCGCGAATTCCTGGGTCCCGACTGCCTGATCATACCGGTGCCCCTGCACTGGGTTCGCATGGTCTCCCGGCGCTTCAATCAGGCCGGGGCACTTGCGCAAGTTGTTGCAGACGAATGCGGCGGCTCCTACGAGCCGGATATCTTGAAACGGCGGAAACGGACCCGTCGGCAGGTTGGCTTGTCGGCCAAGGAAAGGCAGAAAAATGTCCGGTCGGCATTCAGCGTCGAGGCGACCCGGCTGGATCGTCTCGAGGGCCGTCACGTTGTTTTGATTGATGATGTGATCACCACCGGCTCGACGATCAGCGCCTGTACAAAAACCCTTCTTGCGGCGGGCGCGGCGTCGGTCGATGTGCTCACATTCGCGCTGGCCGATCCTTCCCAAAGCGACGCCGCCAGTGAAATCCACCCCTGAGACAGCGCTTTGCGTCTTGTGTTTCGGCAAACTGCACGCATATATCGCCCGACTTCGATCAGCGCTTCCGGAAATGGTGGCGGATAAACAGACGACGGGACGACGATATGGCCAAGGTGGAGATCTATACACGGCAACTCTGCGGATTTTGTACCGCGGCAAAGCGTTTGCTGGACAAGAAGGGCGTGGACTATACGGAATATGACGCGACCTTCGACGGCGGGCTGCGCAAGCAGATGATTCAGAAGGCGAACGGCCGCTCGACCTTTCCGCAGATCTTTGTCGGCCAGACGCATGTCGGCGGCTGCGACGATCTGCACGATCTAGAACATTCGGGCAAACTGGACGCTCTGCTCGCTTCCTGATTAAGTAACCCGGAAAAGAAATCCGTTGTTCCGGGTGAAGTGAACGCATGACCGTTATTGTTGCAGCCTGTATCCAGCTTCGAAGTGGCAAGGACATTTCGGAAAACACGGCGCGCGCGGAAGAGCTGATCAGGGCTGCTGCGGAGGACGGCGCCACGTTTGTTCAGACGCCAGAGATGTCAAATGTTCTGGTGCGAAGCCGTGAAGAACTGGCCGCGCGCATCAACGTTCTTAAGCAGGACACATTCGTTGCGATGGCCCGCCGGGTGGCTGCAGAACTCGGCATCTTTCTTCACATTGGATCAGTTGCGGTGCTTGTGGACGGCGGCAAGGCCGCGAACCGGGCTGTCCTGATCGCGCCAGACGGCGCGATCGTGGAGACCTATGACAAGATCCATATGTTCGACGTGGATTTGCCCGGCGGCGAGAGCTGGCGGGAATCGTCGACATACCGACCCGGAGAAAAGGTTCCCGTTGTTGATCTGCCCTTCGGCAAACTCGGCATGGCTATCTGTTACGACATTCGCTTTCCGGCGCTTTTCCGGGCCCAGGCGCGTCTTGGGGCGGAGATCCTGACGGCGCCGGCTGCCTTTACCCGGCAAACTGGTCAAGCCCACTGGCATGTGCTACAGCGCGCCCGGGCAATCGAAAACGGTGCCTTTGTGATCTCGGCTGCCCAGGGCGGTCGGCATGAGGACGAACGGGAGACGTTTGGACACAGTCTCATTGTCGATCCGTGGGGGGCTGTTGTCGCCGAACTCGACAATGACGCACCTGGCCATCTGGTCGCCGAAATAGATCTGGCAAAAGTTTCCAGGGCACGTGCGCGCATACCGGCAATCGCCAATGAGCGCGAGTTCGATTGCCGTATGACCGAGGCTTTCAGGGAGGAGCCGGCTTGATCAAATATACGCTTGTTTGCGATGCCAAGCACGGCTTTGAGGGCTGGTTCCGGAATTCCGACGATTTCGAATCCCAGCGTGCGCGGCACCTCGTGACCTGCCCGGTATGTGGATCAGCCAAGGTTGAAAAGGGCCTCATGGCGCCAGCCGTCTCGACAGCACGCAGCAAGGAAGCGCGTGCACTTGTCCCACCTCAACAACAGCAGGACCTTCCGGCACCCGCGGCCCCGTCCACACCGAAAGCGGCGGACACATCGCTTCAGCCCTCTGCCCTGCTTCCCGGGGACGTGCGGCAAAAGGAAATCATCGAGGCCTTCAGGCAGGCGCGTGCCAGGATCATCGAAAATTCGGAGAATGTCGGGACCGGGTTCGCCGACGAGGCGAGAAAGATCCACTACGGCGAGGCTGAAGAACGGAGCATCTACGGTGAAACGACGCCGAAGGATGCCGTGGACCTGATGGAGGAAGGCATCTCCGTGATGCCTTTACCGGAGCTTCCCGAAGACAAGAACTGATCCCGTGTCGTGTCCGGCGGCATTTTGCGTACCGCCGCCGGATGTGTGTTGGTGCCGGTCTAGTTCTGGGACTTGGCTGCCGTTGAAGAGCGCGAACGCGTTTTGGTCCGGGCGGGTTTCAGGTCTGCAAGCGTTTCTTCGGCTGCCTTGCCGATTTCTCCGACATTTTCCATCGCCGCTTCATTGAGTTCTTCGACGGCGGCGGCACCTTGCGAGAAGCTGTCGCGGAACAGCGCCGCCTGCTGCTCGAAGTGCTCCTGATACTCGGTAGCCATCTTCGAATAGAATTCCTGAAGGGTCGCAAGCGTCTGCTCCGGGGCGACACATTGCGTCAGCGATTTTGCGCATTCGAAATCTTCGTGAAGCCGGTGGCTTACGAATTCCATGTGCTCGTCGAATGCTTTTTCGGCGTGCGACCACATCGCAGTTCCCATTTTCTGGAAACCGGCAACGGTTTTGGCCTCAATCCTGTCTTCCCGCTCGGCAAGCGACCAGTTGCTGAAAGAGGGCATGGGCCACTCGAACTTGAGTGCGGTGAAGTCGAATACGTCCGGATTGCGTTTGCTTGCCATTGGAGATCCTCCGCTTGTCTGTCTATCGGCCGGTGGCTCGACACAGTGCTGCGATCCAGTCTGTCCAGCGTGGCGGGCGGTGTTGCGGCGCGCCAGGTCAGCCGGAGATACCGGACCAGCGTGGGGCAACTCTACGTCGCTCGCAATTCGGATCTTTGACAGGGATCAATAATCCCTGCGCTATCCGGTCGCAGATTTTTCCGAAGACACGCCCGGTACGCTTCAATCGAGAAACGCACGCAACTTCGCAGTTACATGTTCCGGTTGCTCAAGGGTCGAGAGATGCCCGCATTCTTCGAGAATGGCGAGTTCGCTGCCTGCGACAAGCTGATGGATCTCAACGGAAAGATCCGGTACGATCAGGCGGTCACCGTCCCCTGAGAGCACGAGGGTAGGGCAGCTGATCTGCGACAGAGAGGGACGCGAGTCGACACGTGCCGCATTGGCAGTCTGCTGCCTGATGAAGGCATCGGCGCCGGTTGCGTTCGCCATCTCGTGCACGATCGACCTGAGGTGCTCGCTGGATTCGTTCCTCTCGTGCACGAAGCCGGGAAAGAAGAGGCCGGGGATCTTATGGAAGTGGTTTTTCCGTGCGAGTCCGGTCAGGACCTGTCTTTGTTCCCGGCGTTCTTCTGAGTCCGCCTGCGCCGACGTGTTCAAAAGCGCGAGCCTGTCGACGCGCTCGGGAGCGCGTCGCATGACTTCGAAAGCGATGTATCCGCCCATGGACAGTCCGATGAGCGAAAAACGCTCAGGCGCGTCATCCAGAAGACGGGCTGCGATCGCACCGATCGTATCATCGGACCGGTTGTCCGCCACAAGGATCGGGCGGTCGGACAGGGCAGCGATCTGGGGCGCGTAGAGTGCCTCCGTGCACAGCAGGCCGGGAACGAAGACAAGAGGCGCATTTGTCACGATGCGGCCGGCCTTTCTGCGAGCATCATGTAGTTGACATCCATGTCGCGGGATTTGACCCAGGCATCGGTAAGCGGATTGTAGCTGACGCCCGACCGGTCCGTGATCGTGAGGCCTTCCGCATTCAACGGGCCCTCGATCTCGGATGGTTTGACCAGCTTTTCATAGGAATGTGTGCCCTTGGGCAGCCAGCGCAACACATACTCGGCACCGACAATCGCCAGCGCGTAGGCTTTCAGTGTGCGATTGATGGTCGCAACGAACATCATGCCTCCGGGGCGCACCATGCTTCCGGTTGCCTGGAGAAACAGGGGGACATCCGCGACATGCTCGACCACTTCCATGTTGAGGATAACATCGAAAGTCTCTCCTGCCGCAGCGAGATCTTCGGCGGTTTGTGCCCGGTAGTCGATCTTGAGGCCGGAACTTTCCATGTGAAGCCGGGCGATCTTGATATTGGTTTCGGAGGGGTCCGCACCAACCACGTCGGCGCCGAGCCGTGCCATTGGCTCGCTCAACAGGCCGCCACCACAGCCAATATCAAGAAACCTCAGGCCCTTGAAGGCGTCGGCGGCCTTGGGGTCCCGGCCGAATTTCCGGCACACCTCCTGCTTGATATAGGCAAGTCGGACAGGATTGAACTTGTGCAGCGGCTTGAATTTGCCGGTCGGGTCCCACCATTGATCAGCCATCGCGGAAAACCGGGCGACTTCACTCTCGTCAATGGTACCGGCGGTCTGTTGAGCCTTGACTGACATTGGACAAATCCTTTTCCTCGGCGAAGTCACACCGTCTTCAACATCGTTCATAGTTTAGCTGTCGTTCAGCGTCCTTGACCATTTGTCAAGTGAGCGCAGGTGACGCGGAGTTGCAGCGCGGCAGCACAGACTGTATGCATGCGCCGATCCATCCGGAGCGTCTCGCGCTTCATGACAGACTAGATTGAATACGAGTGGTATGGCCCGACTGGTTTTAAAATTTGGGGGGACTTCGGTTGCCGATCTCGATCGCATCCGAAATGTGGCCCGCCACGTGAAAAGGGAAGTGGAAGCCGGACACCAAGTTGCGGTGGTTGTTTCAGCTATGGCTGGACAGACCAACAAGCTGGTGGAGTATTGCCGCGATGCCGCCCCGCTTCATGACGCCCGAGAATACGATGCTGTTGTCGCGTCGGGTGAACAGGTGACATCCGGCCTGCTTGCGATCGTGCTTCAGGACATGGGCGTGAATGCCCGCTCCTGGCAAGGCTGGCAGGTTCCGATCAAAACCGACGAAAACCACGGCGCTGCGCGTATCCGCGAGATTGACGCCGGGTTCCTGGTCGAGCGGCTGGAGCAGGGGCAGGTTGCCGTCATGGCCGGATTTCAGGGGATTTCGCCTGATAACCGCATCGCCACGCTCGGCCGTGGCGGATCTGATACGAGCGCGGTCGCGATCGCTGCTGCCATCAAGGCTGACCGGTGCGACATCTACACGGACGTCGACGGTGTCTACACGACAGATCCGCGGATCGTGCCCAAGGCACAACGCCTTGAGCGGGTGTCGTTTGAAGAGATGCTGGAAATGGCATCATTGGGCGCAAAGGTTCTTCAGGTACGCTCCGTCGAAATGGCGATGGTGCACAATGTGAGAACGTTTGTGCGGTCCAGCTTCGATGATCCGGATGCACCGCAGGCCGACAACAACGGTCTTCCAATTGGTACTCTCATTTGCGACGAGGATGAACTCGTGGAACAGCAAGTTGTCACCGGCATTGCCTATGCCAAGGACGAAGCTCAGATCTCACTGCGTGACGTGGCCGACAAGCCGGGCGTCGCGGAATCGGTGTTCGGGCCGCTCGCCGACGCCCACATCAATGTCGACATGATCGTTCAGAACATCTCGCCTGATGGCAAGACCACCGACATCACCTTCACCGTGCCGGAAGGTGACTTCGAGCGTGCCAAAAAGGTGTTGGACGACAATCGGGGCGAGATCGGTTTCCAGAATCTGGAAGGTGCGATCGATGTTGTGAAAGTCTCGGTGATCGGGATCGGCATGCGGTCTCATGCCGGTGTTGCCGCCCAGTGTTTCCGGGGCCTTGCGTCCAAGGGGATCAATATCAGGGCGATCACCACATCAGAGATCAAGATATCGGTGCTGATCGATTCCGCCTATGCGGAACTTGCGGTCCGGACTCTCCATTCGCTATACGGGTTAGACGGATAGTATAACCGGCGGGCGGAACCGGAGCGGTGCCGCCAGTCGCCTGAGGCGGAAATCAGACGGGGGCGCAATGCGCAGCAACCTAGCCGGACCGCGCCTTTTGCTACGCAGGCTCCGCGAAGTCATGGCGGAACCGATCACGGCGCAAGAGCGACTGGACAAGATCGTCGTCCTGATTGCGTCGAACGTCGTTGCCGAGGTGTGTTCGGTTTATATCCTGCGTGCGGATGGCGTGCTTGAGCTCTATGCGACCGAAGGCCTGAACCGGGAGGCGGTTCACAATGCATCTCTTCGCGTCGGCCAGGGCCTTGTCGGTCTGATTGCTGCCGAGGCGCGGCCGCTCAATCTGCCGAACGCCAGCGCCCACCCTGGGTTTACCTACCTGCCGGAAACAGGCGAAGAAGCCTACAACTCCTTCCTCGGGGTGCCCATTCTGCGCGCCGGCCGAACGCTCGGCGTTCTTGTCGTCCAGAACCAGTCTCACCGGACCTATCTTGAGGACGAGGTCGAGGCGCTTCAAACAACGGCAATGGTCATCGCCGAAATGGTGGCTGCCGGAGAACTGGAAGCGATTGCGCAGGAAGCAACCGGGCTGGACCTGTCGCGGCCGATCACCGCCACGGGTGCCGGTCTATCGGAGGGCGTCGGTCTCGGACACGTGGTGCTTCATGAACCCCGTGTTGTCGTCACCAACCTGATTGCGGAGGACACCGATCAGGAAACCGCGCGCCTGGAAGGGGCCATCAACCGGCTCAGACTCTCCATCGACGACCTTCTTGCGAGCGGCGAGATCGCCGCGATGGGTGAGCATCGCGAGGTGCTGGAAGCCTACCGGATGTTCGCCTACGACCGGGGCTGGATTCGCAAGATCGAGGACGCGATTAAGAACGGGCTGACCGCGGAAGCTGCCGTTGAGAAGGTGCAGAGCGACACGCGTGCACGCATGCTCCGCCAGACGGATCCCTATCTTCGCGAAAGACTGCACGACCTGGACGATCTGGCGCACAGGCTGATCCGGGAACTCATGGGCCGCGAGCATGGGCCGGGCATCGGCGAACTGCCGCAGGATGCGATCATCGTCGGCCGTAACATGGGGGCTGCCGAACTGCTCGACTATGGCCGCGACCGGATCCGGGGGCTGGTTCTGGAGGAAGGCGGACCGACAAGCCACGTGACCATCGTTGCGCGCGCGCTCGGAATTCCGACAGTCGGGCTGGTTGACGACATTGTCAGTCTCGCAGACGCGGGCGATGCGATTATCGTTGACGGGGACACGGGCGAGATCCATCTGCGCCCGGCGGTCGACCTGGAAAACGCCTATGCGGAAAAGG
>JGI12316J15310_10000496_pt1 | contig 15148 bp, 9 predicted proteins | sample MarCyaLeptolynsp_FD_15310 | JGI IMG/M metagenome (IMG submission 15310)
TCACATAAGAATGAAACACTTTTTTCTGTCAAAAACCTTTTACAGCAAGATTTACAGCAAAATTTTTTGTTTCAATCTAAACTGGAATGACTATATCTAGAGCAACTGCTCTGGTGATTTCATCTCTGCTTTGAAGATTTGGTGATTAGTAGAGCAACTCTGGGAAACCAAGATTAATTTCTTCCCTTCCGTTAACCGATTTTTTGCGCTCACATATATAAGACGTTTTCACAGGGTAAATCCTGAAAAAATTTTTTCGAGTCAGCTTTTAGCTTTTAGCTATGCTCATGCTGCAGGCAATTGCTAATAGCAACCGATGGGGTGAAACAAGGTGAAATCTTCTTCTCTCCCGACTTGAAAGTAGGGAACAGGCAACAGGCAACAGGCAACAATGAAGAACCTACTTTCATGCATGGTGGTGAAAATTTTTTCATGGGGACTGCCTGGTTTCTTCAGAGCAGCGCCACGGGCGGCGATTGCCACCCCCTACGAAGGGAAGAAACAAGCCAAACCCTCTTCCCTTCTGCCTTCTGCCCTCTGCCTTCTGCCTTGTTTCTTGAAAGCGTGGCACAGCTAAAATGAAAGAATAGATGTAGGTTGCCTCGACCCAACCTACATTTTTAGTCACGCCACTACCCTCTACTCCCTGTTCCCTCACTCCGAAGGAGTGTTTCTTCACAGACAACTTGATATTAGGCGTTAGGGTCTTGCCGTCGCGAGTATGCCATCACATGCAGAGTACTCTTGGCATACACAGTTGTATCGTTTCCAGCAACTGATCGCCTTTCCTCAATTATCGCCTCGCCTCCACCGTAGGCAGCAAACTTACCACGTACTGCCAATAGCTTATACTGATCACCCGTCGCTGGTGCTACTCCTTGGGAAAGCTCCGGTACCTCATAGACATACTGTATACTCATACCGCCAACTTCTTCCATATCTCGAGGTGGTGGTCCACCTCGTTCATAATAGATACCGCTACGATTGTCTAACTTACCATCGATCGCGATTCCCAAAGCTACCCCAGCTCGATCCTCCGTATTGGATAAAGAACGACCATTGAGGGTGACTACTAGCACATCCTTGGGTTTGACTTTTACCAACACATACAAGCCAGCAATGTCCTCCCATTGACCCTGACCAAAATCTTGATTTGTCCTTTGTTCTGGTTGTTGTGGGCGTGTCTCAGCAGAATAAAGCTTGGGTAGTTCTAGGAGGATACCTGGCTCTGGTATCACATTCGAGTTGCCGTGGGTGGTGGCAATATTAAATTGATCGATGTTTACTTCCACCCAGTTAGGAGACCAGTTGATAGTACCGTCCGCTTTCAACAAAGCTTTGAGCTGACCATGGTTGAGATACCGCGAGTGATCCCGCAGCCAGTTTACGTTTGTATTATCCTGCCCTGGTTCGCCATGATCGAACTTGTAGTAGGCCACTAAGTCTTGGTGCTGGGAGTAAAGTGTCTGTATCGCTTGTTCTGGAGTAGGAGTGGTAAGAGCATTGTAATCTTTATCTGTCAGTTGCTGAGTATAAGGTAACTCATTGTATCGGTATGGTGTATTCGAGCTCAACACACAGTAACCTGATGATCCGATCAGTGTGCCCAAATCTTTCTTCCAAATGCGCACTTCCGTGATTGAACCATTAAATGGCTTGTATGTTCCTCCCTGAGGGTTTTGACTTGCTCCGATAGTGAGGTCATGAGCATTGGGATCCAAGATATCGTCTACATTTTCTAAATTTCCTGGTGTCGCCAGTTGTAGCTTACCGAAGATAGCATTGCTATATGTTCGAGTACCGATTTGACCACCAAAAATAGCGACGTATTGCCAGTTTCCGAAAGAAACTGGTTGTCCTGTGTCTACCAAAACTGGTGCCGCCACTCCTTTTATGTGAACTTTGTAGACGAATGTTGCTGACTTTTTGGATGGGTCACGCCAATCTGACTTTACCGATAAACCTAGGAAAAAAGCATTTTCCTGGTGGAGAATTGTATAGTATCCATCTGAAAGCGTGCTCCCATCTGGAAGGGTGTCATCTGGTTTGACCCAAGCCTCGACAGTCAACTGATCGAAATCACTCAGAGACTTACTACCAGGAATCGATACATAGCAGTCCTTATTACCAGGGAAGGTCAATGCATGTTTAGGACCTCCCACAACCACATTGTCATCAAATTTGTCTTCCTGTTTGTTGTCTGTAGAAGGGAGACTAGCAATATTCTGACCAGCTATCAAGTCACTAAAGAATTCATTACTGTTGCCTGTCTCATCAGTGAATCGACCATTCCCTGCTAAACTATCAAAGTTGATGTAAGCTAACAAGCCGTTCAAAGTTTTAGCTTGAGCAGGAGAGATCCGCTGAGACATTCCATCTTTGAGCTTCTGCTCAGACACAGCCTTGTTCCAAATAGCTATTTCGTCGATCGCACCCTTCATAACTAATGATGTGGTTGTGCTGTCTTCCCAGAAACCCCCAAGGTCTAGATTGTAACCTGACAGCAGGTGATGATTGCTTGTTGTATTAAAGAGGTGGTATTTCCGACCAAACAGATACAGGCTGAACTCACCATTACCATTGCCTGTAGATTGATGTACCAGCGCCAAATGATACCACTCACCTTCCTGGGATAGGTTGACATCCTTGAGAATATGAGGAGAATTGTCATACCATATCTGGAAGTTGGCAGTTCCTGATGCGTTACCAATAAGACCTAAGGACGGACATAGATCTGTGCCCCGCATCCCTATAATTACAATTTCCTCGGTAGTTGTTTTGGGGAGCTTATCGGGTCGGAACCACATCTCCCAAGTATAATCTGAGCTGCTTACACCAAAACTTTCAAAGTAACCTAATAGATTGTTCCCATCAGACACTAACATGTTACTCATTTTCTTTGCCTCCAATTTCAAGATCTAGTGTTTGTTGTGACATCCTTACGCCTGCTCAAACCTCGGCACGAGGCTTAAAATATAGGGTTTCTCACATCAAGTTTCTTATCGGGATGCTAGAACTCGCAGCTCATCAGCCACAGCTTTCCATCGAGGTGGTAGTTTTGCTGTTTGATGGTCATGATCCTTAAGCCGTAGCAAGTTTTGAATGCGGCAGAGTTGGTTGTCTCCCACCAAAATATTGTTCGCTACGAAGGTGGTACCTTCAAAGCCGATGGTGGGTCGGTTTTGGTGATTGCCTAAGCTCAGACTAAGTACTGTGCCCTTGAAGTCCACCTGCTTCAGGCTCCGAATAGTAGCTGTGCCAGAAGCAGTAAGGATTTCGTCAGACAGAGCAAGTTCTGCCACTGGCTTGTAACCATTAGGCTGTGCGATCCAGTGGTCACCTGTGATGACCAAAGTGTTGCCTTTACTGTCAGTCAGTTCATATACCGTATCCGTATCCATCACTGGCTGTTCCACTGTAGAGCGTACCTCCATCGTGTTTCTGGCATCAGTTCGCAGTACTTCGCCCCCCCGGATCTGATCGATGGTTTTAGTGCTACCGTTCCCCATCGTTACGCGGGTACCTGAGGCTACACAGTGCCAGGAGTGCTCTACCGGATAGATATAGGCGATGCCGTCCATCACTTCGTCTTTGATTTTTGTATTATCAATGAATTTTGTCTTAGTAGAGTTGGTAATCTGTAGATGGTCAGGCACCGTATCAGCGTCAACGCTATGGATTTGGGCATAGACAAATTCATTGTTGCTGTCATCCGTCTTCACTCCCACTTCAAAGTGCAAGTAAGCAGCTTGATCTACTCCCCAATTAATTCGACCAAAGTCAGCCAAGTCATCATTTGTTTGCCAGTCCCACTCCAGCACATGGTTATTTGTGGAACTCACCTTGATGTACTTCGTCCAGTTAGGGTTCGGCTGTGTCCAGTCAGGGTTTTTTAGTGTCCTTACCGAGCCATTAGCCGTGGTGAGAAAAAATTTCGCTCTCAGATTGTTAATATCGATCGCAGAGCCAAAATCAACACTTCCTTTAAAGGGTATAAGAGCTTGACCAGTAGGCTTGTTTGAATATCGATAATCCGCATCGCTATGGGAATAAGACCTGTGAGCACCACGACCCAGACCAATTACAATGTTGTGGTATGTTTCGTTGTTGTGTGGTTCCTGTACCGGAGCCTCGATCACAGGATCAGAGGGATAATACTGGATTTGCCAATATTGGATACCTATATAGGACTTCGTAAAATTGTCACTGCTGTCTTTAACAAAGTAGTGCACCAAATATATGCCATTAACTCCCTCATCAAGATCTTGTACATTCGACTTGGTTAAACATTCACTCTCACTAAAACCAGTTTTTGGAGTGCTTAATTTATAGGAGCCAGCAATGAGTTCATCATCCCTGCTTAAAATCAACAGGTACTGGATCATGCTTGTGACCTGGGTAGGTATAGACGACATCCCCTTGATGACAACTTCGTCTGCAACTGTCCGATTTTTACCCAAGGCAGTCATGGTATGAAACTCATATTTCCGAGAGCCGATAGCAGAGTCTTCCTCTGACTCAGTTGTGTCTCCTTCCTTCGTGAGTTCGCCTGCATAGTTATTCAACTGCCAATAATCTATTGATTGTCCAAAATCGTTTTTTATAGTATCGATCTGTGTATCATCCATCCCTTGTTTCTTAAGATCAGTGCCAACATTTTCAATCAGTCTTTCGATAACATCTTTAGTGCTAGTCGGAGTGGTTTTAGTACTAGTCGGAATGATTATATTTTGGCTAGTATCGAACGGCTCAATGTCGCGATCATCTGGGTTTGGTCTTTGAGCCCTCATTTGAGCAAGAAGGTCTGCTATGCTCTCTCGTGTAGTTCTTCCATGAGATCTTTGGCGGCCTAGAGGTGTGATATCAAGATTCCCAGAATAAGATGTTGCCATTAGAATTGTCTTCTTTACTTGAGTAGACTATTTATGCGTCATTCATACTAGATGAATGGATTTTGGACTTTGGACAAAATTTCATCGTCTGTCTTCAGTCGCCCTATAGATAAGACGATCTCAAAGGCAATTTCTGACTTTTTTTTAGTTAGAAGTCTTTGTTGTTAACAAACGGCGAAGTATCATACTTTGGATACTTTTGCTGGAGGAGAGCGAGGCATTTGGAGGAAATATTCCCATCCTTTCCATCGTTTTGGCTGTTTTTGCCAATCCTTCAAGATCAGACAATAATTTTCCCAATTTTCAGTTTCTTCATCCAATTGTGTCCATGCTAAAGTCAGTGCAGGTAGCCTTTCCCAAAGTGCTATCTCTACGTATCGATAACCATCTGTATTTTCCTCTACCTTCTCCTGAGCAGTTACCGCAACAAATGATGTTATCGTCTCCTCCACAATCGGCTCAAATCCCACATTCTCCTGGGACATTTCCCCATTTACAGACTCAGTTGCCTCCAAGGTTGGCATAACTGATAATCCTCTATCTTGCTCATTCTCTCCGATAAAATATCCCCTCAACTTCCCTCGCAAAACTGCCCGCGCCTCAGAAATGCGCTTGCAGACATTCTGGTAGGAAATCTCTTGCTTGTGGGCAATTTCTTGATAAGAAAGTTCCTCATAAAAATGCAGGATAAATGTCTCCCGCAACCGAGGCAGTAAGTTATCAATGGCGCGACGGATCACCATCCTTTGATCATCTGTATCTAAAGCTCTTTCTGGCGTACCTTTATTCTGTACTAGTCCTTGTTTATATAAAATCGCTTCTATATTTTCAACTCCGTTTATGCCACGACTACGCTCTCGCTGAATATCTGTGCAAAGATTACGAGTTAGCCTCGTTAACCACTCCTTAAAATTAGTGATTTCCTCAGCAAATTGTTGTACCTTGTCCCAAGCTTTGAGCATCGCCCGACTCAAGGCATCTTCAGCATCTGTTCGGTTGCCGCCCATCCATTTGATGCAGCAACGATAGAGATAATCTTGATATTCCTGCCATTGTTGCCAGAACTCTCCCTTTACAAAGTAATGCGATCGGTAGAATGCAGTAGGTGTGCCTACTGACTCATGATTTAGCATGATTTGTAATCAACTTGGACTTTGGACAAAATATTTAAAATACAGAACAATCTTGAAATAAATTAATTTTGGTGAGACTGAACTGTACTAACTTTGATTATTGATTATTGTTTATATGTTGATAAATAAAACTCATATAAAACTCATATAAAAACTCATATAAAAACTCATATAAAACCATATATTACTGTTTGAGCTGGCGTAAAATTGTAGAGTAAGCAAAGGGAAACATTACCGTAAGTGCAAGTTTTTTGTATCTTTTGTCTCAAAAACCTTGCACTTTCGATTGAGAATTCCTGGTTAAATTTAATCAAAAAATCCTTTGTATTATGTTTTGACCAATGACCAAGTTGTATTTCATCTAAGCCGAAATCCTGTGCGTGTGACTGCGCTACATAAAATACCTAAAATTTTCTCCACATAACTAATATGATAGGCAGTTAAATCAATATAAACGACGTGAGAAACCAACTTCATAAATCTCCAAATAGTTCCATTAGTTACCACCCCATAAATTGTTTTTATCTGATTGTTTTCCCAATCATTAAATAACTGAGCTGCCAACATTTGTGCAACACACTCTCCCAAGCAAAGATTCGGATTTTCATATTTTGATTGAACAATAGCAATCACAGGGTGGCTAATAAATTTTTCAGAAGAAAGACCAAATAAAAAATCACATTTTCCACTCAATCCCATTTCTGAATCCACATCAAAATTCACTTCATGAAATAAACTAGTTTTTAATTTTAATTTATTTTTTGCTTCCATTAATACTGAATATGTTATCAATTTATGATTTGGTTTATGTGTATCATTTCCTTTGGTAAAAGCAACATATTCTTCTATATTGAACTTCAAATATTCACTGCATTCTACTTCCTCAAAAGCCGTAAATAAACCATTGGTCTTATTAATATTTAAGTTGAAAATTTTGATAAGTTCGCTGAGGGTAAAATCACGGTAAGCCATATTTTAGTAGATAATTCCCATGCTAAAGCACCTTCCCTCAAAACTTTAGAGGCAAGGAATTTACTTTTTATTGTCTTTAACCTTTAACCGAACCAGCTAAAATACCCCGCACAAAATAACGCTGCAAGGAGAAAAAGACAATCAGCGGCACAATCATAGTAATAAATGCACCGGAAGTAAGGATATGCCAATCTTGCCCACGAGAACCAACCATATTAGTTAAACGTATGGTGAGAGGAGCAACATCTAGTGTACCTCCCAAGTAAACTAAGGCAACGAGTAAGTCATTCCAAACCCACAAAAATTGGAAGACAGCAAAAGATGCGATCGCAGGCAGGGAAAGGGGTACAATTAACCGAGTAAATATCTGGAGGTGAGAAGCACCATCCACTGCTGCTGCCTCAATTAAATCTTTAGGCAACCCACCAATGTAATTACGCAACAGATAGATTCCTAAGGGCATACCGTAACCTGTGTGCGCCAACCAGATACCTAAAAACGTTCCAGAAAGTCCCAAGATCCTGTAGGCTTGTAAAATAGGAATCAGCGTCATCTGCAAGGGTACTACTAGCAAGCCTACCACCACGATAAACAACAGTTGACGACCACTAAACTGCATCCAAGCAAAAGCATAGGCAGCAAATGTAGCAATAGCGAGAGGAATGATTGTAGCGGGGATGGAAATGGCAAGGCTGTTGAGAAATGCTTCTGCCATACCTTGAGCCGTGAGTACTTCGATATAGTTGCCCAGTTGGTATTGGGTGAAATCAAAGGGATGTTGAAAGACTGTCCACCAGCCACTGCTGAGGATATCATCCCGGTAGCGTAGGGAACTGATAAATAACCCAACGGTGGGTAAAGTCCAAATTAGGGAAATAGTTATGAGGGCAAAATGAATAGGGGTTTTTTGTAGAAAAGAGGCAATACAGAGGATAACAGATGAGTTGCGGTTTTGCTGTTTGGGCATACTTAAAACTCTGAAGAAACAAGGCAGAAGGCAGAAGGCAGAGGGCAGAAGGGAAGAGGATTTGGCTTGTTTTTCCATTCATAGCGAGTGGCGCGCCGCCCGTCGGGCGCTTTCAAGTGAAGGCACAGGAGCTCGAGGCGCCGGGGTTATAGAATAGTTGCTGACCATCAGACTCACAGAATACTATAGGAATTAAAAACTATTGCTATTATGCCTGTTCTCTTTTGCTTCCAAAGGCTATTGTTGATGATTTAGCTAGTTAAGCTCCTAAAGGATGGAAAGTTATTTCTAATAAAATGCACATCAAAAATCAGTTGAGAACTGCTTTCTTAATCATGGGCTTAATTTTCTTGGCTGTTACCTTGATCAGTTATACTAAAGTTCCTCAATTAGCTAATTACGTCAATATTTTAACTGATAAGAATTTACCCAGTGTTGATGGCTTGTGGAAAATCAAAGAAGGGCAAGACAAAATTGAGTCAGCAGAACGATTGCTGTTGAGTGGGAAAGTGTCGCCAGAACAGAGGCAAGCTGAATTGAACAAGATTGAGCAAGCTTTTGAACAAATCGATGAAGGTTTTGAGCAAATAGCAGCAACCCCCTTTGATAACAAGAATGAGAAAAGACTCTATCAAAAATTGCAGTCATCTAGTGAAGAGTGGAAGCAAAGACATCAATTGTTACTAAGTATTGAACAAAAATACTACCAATATGGTATCCCCAATCCAGAGAAAGTAGAGGCTGAACTTATCCGCCAAGGGAAGGGAAATACACCAGAAATAGTGGCAGTCAGAGAAGCAATGAGATTGCAAAAAAAACTAGAGATAATCAATGTCAAAGATGAATATTTAGATGCAGAAGTAGAAGAATCAATTACAGCACTTTTAGTTATCAATCAAAACTTCGCAGCAAAAGTTCAAGAAACAGCTAAGCAGTATGCTAAGCAGAGTAAAGTATGGGCTGTTGGGAGCATCATTATTGGTTCAAGTACGGCTATTATTTTGGGGATATTCTTGAGTATGGCGATCGCTCAACCTATTGATCGACAGATCCAAGGTATACTTAAGGAACTGAAACTAGCTCACGATACTTTACGGCAACAAAATATTGAACTAACAATTGAAGTTGAAGAACGCAAACGGATAGAGTCACAACTTAAGCAATACCGAAATCATTTGGAAGAATTAATTGTCGAACGGACTCAAGAACTTGCCACTGCCAAAGAATCAGCAGAGAGCGCCAGCCGTGCTAAAAGCTTATTCCTCGCCAATATGAGCCATGAATTGCGTACTCCCCTCAATGCGATCCTTGGTTTCAGTCAGTTGATGGCTCGTTCTGAATCTCTTGAAGTTAAACAGCAGGAATATTTGGGAATAATTAGTCACTCTGGTGAGCATTTGCTAGCATTGCTTAACGATGTTTTGGAGATGTCTAAAATTGAAGCTGGCAGGAATGTCATTAATCCCAGTAGCTTTGACTTGTATTACCTGCTTGATTCCCTAGAAGAGATGTTCTTACTCAAAGCACAATTTAAGAGTTTACAGCTCATTTTTGAGTGCACTTCAGAGGTCCCTCAATATGTGGAAACTGACGAAAAAAAATTGCGTCAGGTACTGATTAACTTGCTAGGCAATGCTATCAAATTTACTCAACAGGGAAGTGTTACCTTGCGAGTGAGAGGGGGAGATGGGGGGATGGAGAGACGCGGAGATAAGGGAGACAAGGAAGACATTTCCAATTCCCAATTCCCAATTCACTTTGAAGTCGAAGATACTGGTCCAGGTATTACCCCGGAAGAAATTAACTCGTTGTTTGAGGCATTTGTTCAAACTGAAATTGGTCGCAAATCTAACCAAGGAACTGGTTTAGGTTTACCCATTAGCAGAGAATTCGTCAGACTTATGGGAGGGGAGTTAACCATTAACTCTTTTCTTGGTGGAGGAACAATTTTTAAATTTGATATCACATGTAGGAAAGTCCAAGGAACTAAGATTGACAGACAACTGTTGAAAAGGAAGGCGATTGGCATCGCACCTAATCAACCGGCGTATCGCATTCTGGTAGTGGAGGATCAATGGCAAAATCGCCAACTACTAGTTGATCTGCTCACACCTTTGGGTTTAGATGTGCGAGTAGCAGAGAATGGTAAACAAGGGGTAGCACTGTGGTTAAGCTGGTTACCACACCTCATTTGGATGGATATGCGAATGCCAGTCATGGATGGGTATGAAGCAACCAGACAAATTAAAGCTAGAGAGAGGGAGATGGGGAAATGGGGGGACACGGGAACGCGGGGACGCGGGGACGCGGGGACCCGGAGATGGGGGGACAAGGGAGAAATTCCCCATTCCCCATTCCCAAACAACCAACAACCAACAAACACCATAATCATTGCGGTAACTGCCAGCACCTTTGAAGAGGAGCGAGCAGAAATTCTTGCAGCAGGTTGTGATGATTTTGTGCGCAAGCCTTTCGAGGAGGAGGTTATTTTGCAAAAGATGGCTCAACATTTGGGAATGCGTTATGTCTATGCAGACAAGGATGAAGTAGGAAAGATGAAAGGGGAAAAGAAAACTTCAGACTTCAGACTTGAGGCTTCAGACTTGAGCGTTATGCCTAGTGAATGGCTGGTGCAGCTGCATCAAGCAGCGACTAAACTCAGAGGGAAGGATATTGTCCAACTTGCTGAGCAAATTCCTGAAGAACATACTCAACTAGCCAAAGTATTGCTAGATTTGGTGGAAGACTTTCGCTTTGACACAATCATTAATTTGATAGAAAAATAGGCTTTTTTTCCAAAGTAGCGTAGCTGATGAAGCTGATGTTGTGGAAAACTCTGACTAGTGATATTTCCAAGACTTTTCAACCAGTACCATTGCGCCTAGTTGTTGTGGTGCCTTTTGTTTTACAAATCTTTGCCGCAGTTGGGTTGACAGGATGGCTTTCATTACAGAATGGTCAGAAAGCAGTCAACGATGTTGCTACCCAACTGCGCAGCGAAATCACAGCTCGGATTAAAGATCACCTTGAAGTCCATATAAAAGCTCCTCACTCAGTCAATCAACTCAATGCCAATGCGATTGAATTTGGTCAGGTTAATCTTGATGAGCCGCAAACTTTGGAGCGCCACATATGGGGACAACTGCATTCGTTTACTCCCCTAACAAGCTCTTATTTTGGGACTGTGGATGGATATATAATATCAGCTAGACGGATGCCAGATGGCACACTAACTGTTGCTACAGAGCATCCCTCTACTGATGGTAAATTTTTGCGTTATTACACCAACGACAAAGGGGAGCGAACTGAATTATTAACAATCTTGCCCGACTACGACCCACGAGTCCGCCCTTGGTATAGGGTAGCTCTAGCAGCAGGTAAACCCACTTGGAGTCCAATTTATCCTGAATTTGTCACCAAAGGTTTAGGCATCACCGCTGCCAAACCTCTATATGATGAGCAAGGTCAACTCCTGGGAGTTTTGGGGAGTGATTTATTCTTCACCCAGGTCAATAAATTTCTCCACAGTTTGGAAATCGGTAAGTCAGGAGAGACTTTCATTATAGAGCGATCAGGAGATTTGGTAGCGACATCCACCTTAGGACAAGTGGCAATTACTAAGGGTGAGGAAACAGAGCGCATTAGAGCAGTAGATAGTCAGAATCACTTAGTCAGCCTAAGCGCCAAGTATCTGGAGGAAAAGTTTGACAACTTTAATCAGATTAATAGTACTCAACAGCTTGAGTTTGATATCGACGGAGCGCGACAATTTCTCCAAGTTACACCCTTGCGTGATATTTGGGGTTTAGACTGGCTGATTGTGGTAGTCTTTCCAGAAGCCGACTTTATGGAGCAAATCCAGGCTAATACCCGTATCACTATTGCTCTGTGTTTAGCTGCGTTGGTAGCAGCTACGGTGCTGGGAATCTTCACCTCTGGCTGGATTACTAGACCTATTCTCCGTTTGAGTCAAGCTTCCCAAGCCATTGCCAGCGGCAAATTAGACCAAAAAGTTGAAGTGAAAGGCATTGATGAACTAAAGAGTTTGTCTGAATCTTTTAATCAAATGGCAAAGCAGTTGCAAGAGTCCTTCGAGCAACTAGAAATTCGAGTAGAGGAACGCACTGCTGAACTCAAGCAAGCCAAAGAAGCAGCAGAAGTGGCTAATAATGCCAAAAGCCAATTCCTTGCCAACATGAGCCACGAACTGCGCACTCCTCTCAATGCTATCCTTGGCTTCACTCAACTAATGCTCCACCAGCCATCAAACACAAAAGAGCAGCGAGAACATCTGGCAATCATCAGTAGTTCTGGGGAACATTTGCTCGAGTTGATCAATGATGTACTGGATATGTCCAAAATTGAGTCAGGCAGAACTACCCTCAATCCCATCAGTTTTAATCTTTATTACCTGCTCGATACCTTAGAAGATCTGTTCCAACTCAAAGCCGAGTCTAAGGGATTACGGCTCATTTTTGACCGTTCAACCGATGTCCCTCAATATATCAAAACGGACCAGAAGAAATTACGCCAGGTGTTGATCAATCTCCTCAACAACGCCATCAAATTTACTGAATCTGGTAGTGTCAGCTTGCGCATTAAGTTAGAGCCAATAGATTGTCAGGCTACTCTGGCAAAGACGTTACAGCATGAAGCTTTCCCTCAAACACAAGTAGATTGTCTGCGCTTTGAACTAGAAGACACTGGTTCTGGCATTGCCACTGATGAGATGGAGAAATTGTTTGAAGCCTTTGTCCAAACACAAACCGGTAGGCAATCTCTCTCAGGTACTGGTTTGGGTTTACCCATTAGTCACCAATTTGTACGTTTGATGGGAGGTGATATCACCGTTAGTAGTCAACTCGGTAAGGGAACAATTATTAAATTTGATATCCAGGTGATTAGAACCAAGGGTACCGATAGCCAAGTAAGTCAGCCAAGCAAACGACGAGTTATTGCCTTAGCTCCGAACCAACCCAAGTATCGTATCCTAATAGTGGATGACCGCTCAACTAATCGCCAGCTACTAATCAAGCTACTTACTACCCTAGGTTTTCAGGTGCAAGAAGCAGCGAATGGTCAAGAAGCAGTAAATTTGTGGCACAGTTGGCAACCGCACTTGATTTGGATGGATATGCGGATGCCAGTGATGGATGGCTATGAAGCCAGTAGATTTATTAAAGCCAGGGAGCGGGAGACACCGAGACGCCCAGACAAGGATGATATTTCCAATTCTCAAACAACAAACAACAAACAACAAACAACAACTGTAATTATTGCCTTAACTGCCAGTACCTTTGAGGACGAGCGAGCGTTGGTGTTGTCAGCTGGTTGTGATGACTTTGTGCGCAAACCTTTCCAGCAAGAGGAAATCTTTGAAAAAATGGCTCAACATTTGGGAGTATGCTATATCTATGAGGAAAATATTGAGGATAAACAGAGGACTTCAGACTTCGTTCTTAAAACTTCACACTTGAGTGTAATGCCTATTGAGTGGGTTAGTCAGTTACATCAAGCAGCTACCAAACTTGATGCTAAACAGATTTCCCGAACTATAGAACAAATTCCTGCTGAATATGACTACCTAGCTAAGGCGATTGCTAATTTGGCAAGCAACTTTCGCTATGACATAATAATAAATTTAACCAAAAAAGCTTTGGAGTGATGAAGAGTGAGCAAGTTAATACACCCAAGGGAAATATTCTAATTGTTGATGATACACCAGAGAACTTACATTTTTTATCCACTGGACTGACTAGTCAAGGGTATGAAGTAAAGTGTGCTATCTCAGGTTCAATGGCTCTACTCGGAGTTTCCGCTCAACTCCCTGATTTAATTTTGCTCGATGTTAGAATGCCAGAAATGAATGGCTATGAAATCTGCAAGCATTTCAAAGCCAATGAACTAACTCGTGAGATTCCAGTAATTTTCTTAAGTGCTTTGCATGAGGTTTCTGATAAGGTAAAAGCTTTTGCTAGCGGTGGGGTAGACTACATTACCAAACCATTTGAAATGGAAGAAGTTTTAGCCCGTATCGAAAATCAACTGACCATCGCTCGTCTACAAAAGCAACTACAGCAACAAAATCTACGCTTGCAACAGTTGAACAAAGAGCTAAGGCAATCTAATCGAGAGCTTGAGGAATTTGCCTATATAGTTTCTCATGATTTGCAAGAACCACTGCGGGCAGTAAGTACTTTCACACAGTTGCTAGTACAAAAACATCAGAACTGTCTTAATCCTGAAGCTAATGAGTATATTGCTTTTATTTTAGATGGGACAACTCGGATGGGTCAGCTAATCAAGGACTTGCTAACCTATTCTCGGCTAGGAACAACGGCTAGAGAGTTTAAACTGACTGACTGCAACATCGTGCTAGAAGATGTGCTGGCAGATTTGCAAATCATGATTGCTGAAAGTGGCGCAGAAGTTACCTATGATTCCCTACCTGTAATGATAGGAGATTCGGTGCAGTTAGCGCAGCTGTTCCAAAACCTAATTATCAATGCTATTAAGTTTCATCGTCCTGAAGTTCTACCTCAGATAAAGATTTCGGTGGAACTAAAAAACGGTGAATGGCTTTTTGGAGTTCACGACAATGGTATCGGTATAAAAACGAGACATTTTGAGCGCATCTTTCAAATATTCAAACGCTTACATACTGTTGCTAACTACCCTGGTACTGGTATTGGTCTGGCTATTTGTAAGAAGATTGTTGAACGCCATCACGGGCAAATCTGGGTAGAATCTGAGTTAGGTGTCGGAACAACTTTTTACTTTACAATACCAAATTAAAAGCAGTAGCAAATTAGTGAAAAACCCCTGTTGTGTAGTGGAGAGAACAAAGGGGGTATGTAGTAAAAAGATTAACCTGGCACTGAGCTATTTTCCCGTGGGGCAACCCCCAAAGTATCTTCGCCGCTGCAACGTTTCACTACCGAGTTCGGGATGGTGTCGGAGTGGTACCATCGCGCTACTAGCACCAGGATGGTATGTTGATACCCTCAAGACTGCATCGCCAGATGAATAATTGCCCAAGATAAACGATTATAGAGGTCAAGCCCTCGGTCAGTTCGTACGCCTCGGCTACACTCATCACTGAGCTTCCACCTAGCGCCGATTAACAGGTGTTCTTCCTGTGACCTTACCCAGTTAACCTGGTAAGAGTACTCATCTTGAGGTGG
>JGI12316J15310_10000547_pt33 | contig 15081 bp, 18 predicted proteins | sample MarCyaLeptolynsp_FD_15310 | JGI IMG/M metagenome (IMG submission 15310)
GGTTTGCTTCCACATGATCTTGTTTCGAGTACGCCGAGCACGCGGCCGACCTGGCTGTTGGTGAGTTGCCCCATTATTTGACAATCCTGTCCCCTGCGGCGCCGTTGATCGGAGCCGATTGTTTTATTGTCTCACACCCGGTGACGGGCAAGCCGTCACGCGTCCAGTTCTTATTGATCAGTCGAAGACAGCTTCGATCTTGCCCTTCAACGTCTGCGCGTTGAACGGTTTCACGATGTAATTGTTCACGCCCGCTTTCTTCGCGGCGATCACGTTTTCGGTCTTGGATTCGGCCGTCACCATGATGAACGGCGTCTTGCAGAGGCCTGAATCGGCGCGAACCTGCTTGAGCAGTTCGTAACCGGTCATCGGTTCCATGTTCCAGTCCGAAATCACCAGGCCGTACCGGCGGCCTTGCATTTTTTCAAAGGCCTCGGTTCCGTCCGCCGCGTCATCGACGTCGGAAAAGCCGAGTTGCTTCAAAAGATTGCGAATAATACGAATCATCGTCTTGTAGTCGTCAACAACAAGAACGGGCATCGAAAGATCGAGGGCCATAGTCCACTCCACTACTTCAGGCGGCCCTGTTGCCGCCATTCAATCTTAGTTATTCTTTGCAGGGAGCGGTCCGATTACTGAACCATTCGCCCCACACCCGGACTGCAATCTACGGATAAGGGTTGAAAGTTCAGTTAACTCATGCGGTTAAAGGGGGGTAAACATGGAAATCATGCGTATTCGATTGTTTTGTTGCACTGCGAAATAGGGCCTGCTAGTGATTGTTTTCTGCTGAATTTCGGCGGTTTTTGCTTCATGGCGGCTAACAAAGCCGGCACGGTAAAAAAGAGGGATATTCTTGCATGAGCGACCCGGCAATCCTTCCGATCGAAACCCATTTCTTCGAAGACCTGACGGTCGGACAAACCGAGAAATGGTCGAAAAAGGTGCAGTCCTCCGATGTTGTCGGCTTTGCTGAAGTTTCCGGAGATCGCAATCCGATTCATCTGAGCGAACATTTCGCCGCCCGCACGCCATTCAAGTCGCGTATCGCTCACGGGCTTTACACCGCAAGCCTGATATCGGCGGTGTTGGGGACCCGTTTGCCCGGACCGGGTGCGATCTATCTGTCGCAATCGCTCAATTTCCGCGCACCCGTGCGAATCGACGACACGGTTGACGTCGTCGTCGAGGTCGTGGAACTGCTCGAAAAGGGCAATCGCGCCAAGCTGGCCTGCACGTGCAGCGTCGACGGTACGGTCGTTCTGGACGGCGAGGCCATGGTCAAGGTTCCCAAACGAACCGATGTTGAAATGTTATAGGCTCGCCGGAGGCCGGCGGGCATACCCGCGCTCCCCTTATTAGGGCTTGACCGGTTGATGGGAAACCGGCAGGTTCGCCGCACTTCCAATACCCATGGTCACGGACTGAATGTCGACCCTTTCGACCCCGATCCTCCCCGCCCGTCCGCAAGCGCCCTATCTGCATGTGCCGGAATCCGTTGCGATCCCTGACGATGCACGCGGGTGTGTGTTGGCGATCGGCAATTTCGATGGAGTGCATCGTGGCCATCAGGCGGTGCTCGGCGAAATGCTGGAACTTGCCGAAAACTATGGCGTGCCGGCTTACGCTCTGACTTTCGAGCCGCATCCCCGCACCCTGTTCCTGCCGGACAATCCGGTTTTCAGGCTGACCAACGAAACCGAAAAGGCACGCCTGTTCGAAGCGGTCGGGCTCGACGGAGACATTGTGCGCGGTTTTACCCGGGAGTTTGCCGGACAGTCCGCCGACGGATTTGTCCAGGACATCCTGATCGACCAGATCAATGTGCGCCACGTGGTCACCGGGTTCGATTTTCATTTCGGCAAAAACCGCCAGGGGTCCCCGGAATTCCTGCGCGCCAAGGGCCGCGATGCCGGATTCGGCGTCACGATCGTCGAGGCGTTCGGCGACGAAGCGGGGGACGCGGTGTCCTCCAGCCATGTGCGCCGCTGCCTTGGCGAAGGCGAAGTGGTCGAGGCCGCGGGACTGTTGGGCTATCGCTGGTTCTTTACCAGCGAGATTGTACACGGCGAGAAGCGCGGGCGTGGCCTTGGATATCCCACCGCAAACATGCAGCTTGCCGCCGATTGCAAACTCAAACATGGTGTCTATGCGGTTCGCGTCACCGTTGATGGTCAACGTTATGACGGCGTCGCCAATTACGGTCGTCGGCCCATGTTCGACAATGGCCGGCCCTTGTTCGAAACCCACCTGTTCGACTTTTCCGGCGACCTCTATGGCCGTAAGGCCAGTATCAGCCTGTTCGGCTTCCTCCGGGACGAGGAAAAATTCGACAGCGTCGATGAACTGGTGACGCAGATGAAACAGGACAGCGAGGAGGCACGCGCCTTGTTGTCCGGCATCACGCCTCTGTCAGCGATCGATCTGGATATTCATTTTTCCTGACCATTGGTGTCCGGAACCAATTGCTCCCCATCCCAGACCCACAGCGTACCGGGCGTCAGGTGCGTCCCGCCCATCCAACGGTCGATCCCGTTCAATCGGACATGGTTTGCCGATCCGGCAAGGACGCCGCGCCCGGCGTCGGTTATGGCAAGTCCGGAGGAAAAGTAGGTCTCGTACGCATCGGGATGGCCGAGCAGCGGCCCGGCAAGACCTTCGATCAGCGGCGATTGCCCGAATGCCAGATCGTCAAGGCAGGCGGCAAAACTCAGATCGCCCATGAATTGCGCATCTTCCTGTTTGGTCACCTTGCCGAACAGCCGGCCGGCCAGGTCCGGCTCCTTGGCGAGGCATTGCAGGACCCTGATCTGGGTCAGCGTCAACCCGGTCTCGCGGTGCGGAAACTCCCGTGCCAGCCGCAGAAGGGCGGGCGGCACATAAGGCAACGGCGCGTTGGTATCGAAATGTCCGTTGAGGGCCGTGGGCACGGCAGCGGTGAAATCGGTCCAGACCCGGCGAGCGTAATCCAGATCTTCTTGCGTCACCGGCCGTGCGGTGGTTCGCAATCCGGCAATGGTTTCCGGCGTGTAGCCCGACAGATAGGTGTCGGCCTGCACCAGGTGAAGTTTGGCAGTTGCAGAGGCGGGCCGGTCAGCGAATCGGTCCAGAATCTGGACCAGTTGCAACTGGTCGTACAAATCCTGTTCGAACCACAGGGTCACTGCCTCGCCGGGCGCGAGGGCGTCGATCCTTTTGTCCCGCGCATTCATGTCGGCTTCAATCCTTGCCGCCGTGATATTGCCGAACCGGGTCAGGAAACCGGCTCTGATCCTCGCCAGGTCCGTCGCGCTTTGGTTTGGAACCGGCCCGTCATGCAGCACATCGCGCCACGGCAGGATGTCTTCTGAAAAGCCGGCGGTCCGCATCAGTTCCACGGTGCTGTCGCCATTGGTGATGATGAGATCTGCAGACATGATGACAATCTTTCGCCGTTGAGTGAGCCTCCTTTTACCGCACCGAATGTGACCGGCGAAGGAAGATCGGCGGCGGTGAGCAAACCTCCTGCCATTCAGCCGTCAGTGCCATCCGTTAGACAGATATGACAAACAAGCATTGGGGCACGGCGATGGACGCTGCCGGCAAAAGGGCACAGGTAATCGGGATCGGACTTGTTGTTTCAAGCGCGGTGTTTTTCAGCCTGTCCGGAGTCTTCACAAAGGTCGTGGCGGCCGATGTCTGGACAGTTGCCTGCTGGCGCGGGCTGATCGGTGCAGTCCTGATCACGTTTTACGCCTGGGCGTGCGGCGGTCTGGCTTTCGACCGGCCTGACCTTGGCCTGGGGTGGCGGGGATTGCTTCTGGCGACTGTCGGCAGCGCCGCGACACTGGCATTCATTGCCGCATTCAAACTGACATTCGTCGCCAATGTCGCGATCATCTATGCCACGGTGCCGTTCATGGCGGCGGCGCTGGAATTTCTGTTTCGCGGTGTGCCGATCCGGCGCGCCGTTGTGCTGGCGACGACAATTTCCCTGTTCGGCGTTGGCATCATGGTCATGGGTGGATTGGGAACAGGCAACTGGCTCGGCGATGCCGTTGCCGTCCTGATGACCTTCGGCAATGCGCTCTACATGGTGTTGATTCGTCTGTTCCGGGATATTCCGGTGGTTCTGGCGGCTGCCCTGTCCTCCCTTCAACTGTTCGCACTCGGATGGGTTTTTTCCGACCCGCTCGCTGTGACGGGCTACGATGCCATGGTGCTGATCCTTTTCGGAACCTCGTTCGCGGCCGCCGTGATTCTGTGGACCGAAGGCACAAGACTGATCAGTGCGGCGGAATCCGGCCTGCTCGGATCCGCCGAAGTGCCGCTTGCCATCCTTTTTGCCTGGCTGATTCTTGCCGACATCCCGCCGGCCATGAGCCTGGTCGGCGGCGCAATCGTTCTGATTGCGGTGTTTTCCCTTGCCTGGCGTGATTTATCCAGTGCCCGGGCGTCGTGAACCTTTCCGTTCAGTCTTGCGGCGCGACGGAATAATCTGCGTCCGAGACCTGCTCCAGCCAGTCCGCGGCGCTGCCGTCGAGGCATTCCTGCATGGCGATATGCACCATGCCGGTCTCCGGTGCCGCTCCGTGCCAGTGCCGCACGTGCGGCTCGATCCAGACCGTGTCGCCGGGCCGGATTTCACGCACCGGTTCGCCATCCTTCTGCAGCCGCCCGACCCCGGAAACCACATGCAGGGTCTGGCCGAGCGGGTGGGTATGCCAGGCCGTGCGCGCGCCAGGTTCGAAACTGACCCTGAGTGCGGAAAGCCGGGCCGGTTCGGGCGCATCGACGATCGGGTCCATCCAGACCGTGCCGGTGAAATAGTCCGGATTGGCCGGTTTGGTCGGCCTGGTTCCCGCCCTGTAGATGTGCATGGCGATTCTCTCCCTGTTGGCTTCGGTGAAACCTCGTCGACAATGACAAGTACCGCTTGTTGAACAGGCGAAGCGGAACGAGTACCTATGCACAGTGATATTTGCGATTTGACCTGCTTGTCCAGGTTTTTGGCAAGGTGCGCTGTACAACGCTGCCGGCCTGGGACAAAGGATTGCCCATCAAACCGTCACTATCACTGCGCATAGGTGCTAGGGTCGACGGGAAACCGAACCATTGGGGTGTATTCGCTTGATACAACGTATTCACCAGCTTCTGGATCCGTGGGTGCAGCGGGATCCGGACCGGGCAGCAATCCTCGATCACGACGATCGCATTGTCGATTTCACGACATTTTCCGCTGCCGTCGACGAGGCTGTCGCCCTGTTGCAGAAGTTCGGCGTACGGGGTGGCGACCGGGTTCAGGTCGTTGCTGAAAACAGCCTTGCGCTGTTATCGTTTCTGTTTGCGGCCAGCCGTCTCGACGCTTGGGCGATTCCGATCAACGCGCGTATGAGCGCAAAGGAAATCGCCCACATTCGGGCCCATGCCGAACCGCGCGCAATGGTGTTCACCCACAAGGCGTCATCGGCTGCGGCGGCCCATGGCGAGCAGTGCGGCGCCGTCGAATGTGCCGGCCACACCTTCGGTGCGGTCATGATTGCCGGTCCCCTGCCGGCGGAACCGGAACCGGTGTTTGATGCGGCCGAGGAACAGGTTGCCGCCCTGATCTACACGACCGGCACGACCGGCAATCCGAAGGGGGTCATGCTCACCCATGCCAATCTGCTTTATGCCTCGGATGTTTCGATCCGGGTACGCGGACTGAATGAAACCGACCACATAATCGGCGTCTTGCCGATGACCCATATTTTCGCCCTGTCCTCGGCGTTTCTCGCTGCGGTCCGTGCCGGCGCGCTGATGGATCTGCAGGCCCGTTTTGACCCCGCGCGGGTGTTTCAGGCCATTGCAGACGGAGCGACCGCGATGCCGGCGGTGCCGGCGATTTACCCGCTGCTGCTCAATCATGCCCGTGAGCACGGCATGGAGACGGTGGATGCGCCGCGGCTGCGCTATCTGTCGTCCGGCGGCGCGCCGATGGATCCGGACTGGAAACGGCGGATCGAAGCGTTTTTCGGCGTTACCCTGCACAACGGCTACGGGATGACAGAAGCCTCGCCCGGCATCGCGACGACCCGTGTCGGCATGGAACGCGACGACACGTCCTGCGGCCCGGTCATGCCCGGCCAGGAGGTGAAGATTGCGCCGGCGCCGGGCACGGACGGTCTTGTCGATGGTGTCGGTGAAATCCTTGTGCGCGGGCCGAACGTCATGAAGGGCTATTACAAGAATCCGGCCGAAACGGCACGGACGATCGATGAAGAGGGATATCTGCACACCGGCGATCTCGGGTTTCTGGCCGACGACGATGCGCTCAGCGTTGTCGGGCGCTGTAAGGAACTGATCATTCGGTCCGGCTTCAACGTTTACCCGCCGGAGGTGGAAGCAGCGCTCAATGCGCACCCGGCGGTGACCCAGGCGGCCATCGTCGGTCGTCCCGCAGCCGACGGCAACGAGGACGTGCTGGCATTCGTCCAGCGGGTGCCGGGTGTGACCGTGGACGAGGCGGTTTTGAAGGACTATCTGAAGGACAAGCTCGCCCCCTACAAACGACCGTCGCGGATCGTGATCGCCGACGCTCTGCCGAGCGCCTCGACCGGCAAGGTGTTGAAACACAAGCTGATTGAACAGTTCGCGAAAGAAATCTGACGCATTTCGAAACCCGCACCACCTGAAAGACTGTCTGCGTGAAACCGCTCAAATCCTGGAGTCTGCAATCCGTGTTCGACAACGGCGTCGATCTTCTGGTCGATGACCGGCATCTTCTGACGATCTTTGTGCTTGAAGATGCTCTGGTGCGCGTGGTGCTGCGCAAGGACGGCGCGTTTCGCGTTGGCCGGACCTGGGCCATCGCGCCGGACGGAGATGTACCCTGGACCGGGCGCGACCGGCTCGATCTCACCGGCTTTGCCTGTCCGGACTTTTCGTTCGAGGAAACCGATGGGTGTCTGGTGCTGGCCACCGCGGCGCTGCGGCTTTGCATAAAGTCACCGCTGGCCCTGTCCTGGTCGGCGCGGATGGCGGATGGGTCGGAACGGGAATTTGCCGCCGACCGGCCGTCGGGCGCGATCCTGGCCGGCATTCGCGACCATGCCCATCAGCATTTCCTGCTGCGCCGGTCCGGTGAACGCATCTTCGGGCTCGGCGAAAAGGCCGGCGATCTGGAACGGACCGGCAAGCGCTATGAAATGCGCAATCTCGACGCCATGGGCTACAATGCCCGCACCACCGATCCGCTTTACAAGCACATCCCGTTCACGATCACCCGGACATCCGAAGCCGGCGCCTACAGCCTTTATTACGACAATCTCGCCAATGCCTGGTTCGATCTCGGCAACGAGATCGACAATTACCATCCGGCCTACAGGGCCTATCGCGCTGTCGATGGCGACCTCGACTATTACATCCGCTGGGCGCCGTCGATTCTCGATCTGGTCAAGGCGCAGGTCGCGCTTGCCGGCGGCACCGCCTTTCCGCCGAAATGGAGTCTCGGCTATTCCGGCTCGACGATGCATTACACCGATGCCGCCGATGCCCAGAACCAGGTCGAGGGGTTTCTGGCGCTCCTGGCTGAGCATGACATTCCCTGTGACAGTTTCCAGATGTCGTCCGGCTATACGTCGATCGATGGCAAACGCTATGTCTTCAACTGGAACCGGGAGAAATTTCCCGATGCGCCGGCAATGGCGGAACGGTTTCGGGCGGCGGGCGTGCATCTCGCCGCCAACATCAAACCGTGCCTGTTGCAGGATCATCCGCGGTATGGCGAGGCGGAGAGGGCCGGACTGTTCATTCGCGACAGTGAAACCGGAGAACCGGAACGCTCGCCGTTCTGGGACGACGAAGGGTCCAATCTCGATTTCACCAACCCGGACACGATTGCCTGGTGGAAACGCGGGGTGACCACGAACCTGCTGGATGTCGGGATCGGATCGACCTGGAACGACAACAACGAATTCGAGGTCTGGGATCATGCCGCGCCCTGTCATGGCTTCGGCGACCCGGTCGAGGTCGGGCTGGTGCGGCCGCTGCTGCCGGTTCTGATGACCCGGGCCTCGTTTGAGGCTCAAAAGGAGCATGCGCCGGACCGGCGGCCTTACCTGATCTCGCGGTCCGGTTCCTACGGCATGCAGCGCTACGCCCAGACCTGGTCCGGCGACAATCGTACATCGTGGGAGACCCTGCGCTACAATATCCGCATGGGGCTCGGCATGTCGCTTTCCGGTCTCTACAATGTCGGCCATGATGTCGGTGGGTTTTCCGGCGATGAGCCGGGGCCGGAACTCCTTGTGCGCTGGGTCCAGAACGGCATCTTTCACCCCCGTTTCACGATCCATTCCTGGAGCGACGACGGGACCGTCAACGAGCCGTGGATGTATCCGGAAGTCACGCCCCTGGTGCGCGAGGCCATCCGGTTCCGCTACCGGCTTCTGCCCTATCTCTATACGGCACTGTACCGTGCGGTCGTCGAGGGAGAGCCGATGTTGCGCCCGACCTTTCTCGATCACGAGACGGATGCGGAATGTTTCGAGGAAACCGACGACTTCATGATCGGGCGCGATCTTCTGGTCGGCAATGTCGTCGAACCGGGTGCGTCCGAGCGCCGCGTCTATCTCCCGGACAACGGAGCCGGATGGTGGAATTTCTGGACCGGGGTTTGGCACGAAGGCGGCATGGATTACGTTCAGCCGGTCGATCTCGGATCAATGCCGCTGTTCGTGCGTGCCGGCGCGGTGCTGCCGATCGCCGGGGCGCTGAGCCGAACCGATCCATCGAACGACGGGTCCCGCACGTTCGCGCTGTTCCCGGAACCCGGAGCGTCGCAGACGCAGAGCCTGCAATACGAAGACGATGGCGACAGTGTCGCGGCCTTGTCGGGCGATCATTGCCTGACCCGTCTCTGCCTCTGCTCCGACGTGGAAGCGGTACGGCTGGACTGGCAGTCGAGCGGCCGCTATCGCCCGGCCTATGAGGACGTCGCCGTAATCCTCCCGGCAGGTGATACGCGTCGGCTCGTGGTTAATGGCGGGCCGGCACAATCGGGCGACAGCGTCGCTTTCAATTCCGGGGAATAGAACCCGGGAATGCCGCAAACACCGGCGGCTTCGAGCAAGCCGGTCGTCGAACGGCGTCACAGCGCGCGCATTGAAAGCCGGCCCGCGCAAACCGCTTCAGGGGCACCGGCCCTTGTTCGGCTTGCCTCGATAGCAGGTTGGCTTGACACCGAGATATTTCAGTTCCCAGCCCTCGGACGATGCAACCACGTTTCCGCGATAATGCTCGCCGGAAACCGAATCGTCCAGGTAACCACCCATCTTCAGGTCGAACACAAACCCGTTTTTGTCCGGGCGAATATCCAGCGATAACGTCGGTCTGCCTTCATCCGATTCCGGATGGTTGCCGATGTGCGGCATGATCAGGTGCATGAACCGGGTGTTTGTCGCCAGTGCCGGTGCGACACGAACCTCCCGGAAGCCATCCGGCGAGATCTTCGCCGCTTCGGCGCTGACGAAGGTTGGGCCTGCCAGTGCGGCGCCGGCGACGATGCAGGCTCGCAGGAAGGTTTGGAAAAACGGAATTGATTCGGTGAGCATGAAGTGTCCTTTTTATCGCATGGTCCTGAAATGGGAGTTGCACCGGCCGGATGGTATGGGGTTCATCCCCCAATATCAGCACGCTCTGACGCCATGGGGGTATGAACGGGGATCGGGTATCTGTACGGATCAATTGCGGGACAGGGTTGAAAAGGGCGTGCTAGACTGTGTGTTCACCTGTCTTTCCCCGCTCGACATTCTAGGAGCCTTCCATGCGCGCCATCAATCCGGACACCGTCGTCAAACCGGCCTCCAATTACGCTCAGGCCGTCATTCATGCCGCTGGTGCGGAACGCATCGTCATTGCCGGCCAGCTTGGCGTTCAGCCCGACGGCACGGTCATGGACGGTCTTGAAGCCCAGATGGAGCAGGCCTGGCGCAACGTTTTCAGCATTCTCGAGGCCGGAGGATTTGAAAAGCAGCACCTGGTCAAGGCAACGATTTTCGTCACGCTTCCCGGTCAGGTCGCGGTCTATCGCGCCGTCCGCGATCGCATGATGGAAGGTCATCTCTGTGCCAACACTTATGTCGAGATTTCGGCACTCGCCGCGCCGCAATTTCTGGTCGAGATCGAGGCTGAGGCGGTGCGGGAGTGATTGGCGCGGGGTAACGTCTCCCCGTTTTCTTTTCCAGGTCTGGCTGTGTCAGACGCGCGATCCAAAGATTCGGTTTTCCGAGCGGCGCGTGGCGCATCGACATTGCGCGCTTCAAATGAAATATTGCCGCAACACGCTGGGCATATCCGCATCCGTACTCGTGTTTGCCGGATCCCATGGGTCCCATTTGGTTGTGATCGTTCGTCATCGGGTTCACATGGAACACACTTTTTCTCGCAGAATTTCAGGAGGGCAGTATGGCTAAACTGGCATTTCTCGGACTGGGCTTGATGGGCAGTGGCATGGCCTCATGTCTGCTGCAGGCGGGCCATGACGTTACTGTCTGGAACCGTTCTCCCGGCAAATCGGAAGCCCTGACGGCGGCCGGCGCCAAAACGGCATCCAGTCCAATGGAAGCTTCCCGCGGCGCCGAGGCGGTCTTTTCAATGGTCGCGGACGATCAGGCCTCGGACCGGTGCTGGCTCGCGGAGGATGGTGCGCTGCATGGGCTTGAGCCTGGCGCTTTTGTGATTGAATGCTCTACAATTTCACATGCCCAAAGCGAACGCCTGGCACAGGCATCCGGGTCGAAACAATTGCGCTATATCGACTGTCCCGTAAACGGTCCGCCGTCGGCTGCGGCAAGCGGCGAACTGGTCTTGCTTGTCGGCGCGGATCCCGACGACCTCCATGTAGCGCGACCATGGTTGGAAGAAATCTCTCAGTCGATCCTCCATTTCGGCCCGGTCGGAACCGGCACCGCCTACAAGCTGATCAACAATCTCTTGGGTGCCGTTCATGTCGCGGCCACCGCGGAAGCCGCGCACCTGGCCCGAAATCTCGGCCTCGACGTGGACACGACGGTCGCTGCGGTGGAAAGCGGTCCGGTTGCAAGCCCTCACACCAGGAGAATGATCCGTCCGATGATGGAGGGGCGGCCGGCCGACAGTGTTGGTCTTGCCATCGGGTTACGCGAGAAGGATGCCCGATATTGCCTTGCCATGGCACATGGGCTGGGATTGAACATGACTTTGGGCGAACACGCCCATGACTGGTATGCAGAGGCATCGGCATACCATGGAACCGAGGATGATTCCCTGATGCTCGAAACAATCACGGCGCACAAAGGCAAGGCTCCGACCCGCCGATGAGCGCAAGCTAATTGTCCACAATCCCTGAAGCGGTTTGTCAGCAACGTACAGAAAGGCGGACCGGCACCCGATGAAGTCCACACTTGTTCTCATTGCTGCGCTTGCATTCGCCGTGGCACCGTTCCTTTCTCCCGAATTCGGTGGCTTCGATCCCGAATCTTATCCTGTTCCGCAACGCAACCCTCCGGTTCAGCCTGCCGGATGGGCCTTTGGCATCTGGGGTCTGATCTATCTGGGACTGGTCGTTCATGCAGCGTTCGGGGTTTTCGCACACAGGTTCGATGCAGCCTGGGACCGGGGGCGGCCGGCGTTGATTCTTTCGCTTGCCGTCGGCGCGATCTGGCTTCCGGTTGCGCTGGTATCGCCGGTCTGGGCGACGGTGCTCATCTGGGTGATGCTGGTCGGTGCGCTGATGTCGCTTTCCCAGTCAAACGGTGCCGCGCCTGAATGGGCCGCGCGCTGGCCGGTGGCGCTCTATGCCGGATGGCTGTCGGCCGCCTCGTTCGTTTCCATCGGTTTGCTGCTTGCCGGTTATGGTTGGACCGGAGAATTGCCGGCGGCAATCGTTGCGCTTGTCCTTGCCACCGGGTTCACTGTCTGGTTTGTCTGGCGCGGTATGGCCTGGCCCTACGGCCTGGCGGCGGCCTGGGGCTTTTCCGGTATCGCCGCCGCCAATGCCGGCTCCTCGCTCCCTGTCGCGGGCGCTGCGGCTGCGGCGGCCTTCTTCGTCATCGCTCTGACCGCGTGGCGGACCTGGGCGCCTCGCTGAGGGTGGGGGCGGTCAGATCGCACTGCAACGCTGTCGTTCCGGATATCGCCGGAATGGACTTTTCAGTTACAAAGGGGCGCGACCGCGACGATTGCCCCGATCATCCTCCGGTAGTCCGGTCAGACCGACTGATGCCGGTTCATTGCGCGCTGTGTTGTGGCCATGAATCCGGTGAGCATGCTGCCGATCCAGGCAATCGGGACCGGTGGCCTGTCGGCCTTGCCGGGAACCGGGCGGCCGCGCGCTTGTTCCGCCACGGATCCCTGCGTCCTGCGCCCCTCGATCGTTGCGAGGGCGCAGCCGAGTGCCAGCGTCTTGCACGGATTATAATGATGGATTGACATGGTTTTCCCTCCGCTTCGATACAGCTAAGATTGGTATTCGAAGCTCTGGACAGTATGGGGTTTATCCCCCATTCAGCGCGCATGGTTGGGAAAGGGCCCTGTCCGTTAGGGCGGGCACAGGCGATGGGCCTGCCCCGCATTTCAACGAAAGCCGATCCGCTTTGATGCGCGGAGCGGATGAGAACGTTATGACGAATGACCTGACGATAAGGAGCGCGGCTCCTGGCGACCTTCCGGCTCTGCTCGACCTCTACCAGCATCTCAATCCCGGTGACGCGACAGTTTCGCCGGAAGAGGGAGCCGACATTCTGGCGCGGTTTTCAAAGTATGAGGGAAGCGTGATCCTGGTTGGATTGCTCGGCAGAACACTTGTCGCGTCCTGTACGTTGGTCGTGATCCCCAACCTGACCCGGGCGGGAGCGCCCTACGGGCTGATAGAAAATGTCGTTACCGATGCCCGGTATCGCGGCCGCGGATACGGCAAGGCGATTCTTGCCAAAGCCGTTGCCGCCGCCTGGCGCTGTGATTGCTACAAGGCCATGCTTCTGACCGGCTCGAGCGACCCGGCCACGCACCGGTTCTATGGCGGGGCCGGATTTGAACAGACCAAAACCGGATTTCAGGTGCGGCGTATTCCGCGACGGGCCTGACATGCCCCGTTCGGGCGACAAATCCGGTCCGGATCGATGTCGCGACGGCATGGATCGTGTATATGATTGCGGCCCTGTTTGATTGACCGGAAGCGCCATGCCCGATTTTTACACCCGTCTGGAATCCTTTGCAGGCACGGACACTGCCGCCGACCGCGCCGCGATCGAGGCCGAGCTCTGGGAAAAATACGGAACCGAACAGGCGGTGTTTGTTCTTGATCTCAGCGGGTTTTCCCGGACCACAAACCAGCATGGCATCGTCCATTGCCTGTCCATGATCCAGCGCATGCGGACCGCGCTTGAACCGGTCGTCAATGCGCATGACGGGGCGGTCGTGAAGTTTGAAGCCGACAATTGTTTCGCCCGGTTTCCGGAGGTGACGAACGCCGTTGATGCCGCGATAACATGCAACCGGGTGTTGGCGGCGGCGAACCGGAATACGCGCGACGATTCCCGGATTCATGCCTCCATCGGCATCGATTTCGGCTGGTTCCTGCTGGTTCGGGATGAGGACTTCTATGGCGCGCCGGTCAATGTCGCCAGCAAACTCGGCGAAGATACGGCGACGCCGGGTCAGATCCTGGTGACCGACCGGGTCATGCAGCGGATGGGCGAAGCCGACGGCCTGCGCAGCAAGCGCCATGTCTTCACGATTTCGGGCATCGATATCGAAGCCCACGAGATCTTCTATGACCTGGAATGAGGCCGGTCAGTTGGCTGCGGAAGAAGAAACATCCGGCCGGAATTCCAGAAGGTCGCCCGGCTGGCAGTCGAGCGCCTTGCAGATCCTGTCCAGTGTTTCGAAGCGAATGCCCTTCACCTTGCCGGATTTCAGAAGCGAGATATTCTGCTCCGTGATCCCGATATGCTCCGACAATTCGCGGGATCGCATTTTTCGTTTTGCCAGCATGACGTCCAGGTTGACGATGATCGACATGGGCGCACTCAGATGAATTGTCTGTTTTCGTCGGAAATCCTGCAGGCTTCGTGCAGAACCTGACCGATCACCATCAACAGGCCGCCGGTCAGAAGCACAAAGAACAGGTCGCTTGACACCGAGACGGCGAACTGCCTCTGACCGACCGGATTGTCGAAAGTCAGGACCAGGCTGCCGAGCGAATAGGTGACGATCGTCAGGAAACCGTTCAGCATCATGGCGAATCCGGCCCAGCGAATGTGTCGGGCGGGGCGCTCGGAAAAAACCTCACCGAGGGCGTAGCAGGCAAACAGGGCCCGAATATTCCAGAGCCCGAACAGTGCAACGCCGAGCGGTGCAGCCAGCAATCCCATCATGCCTGCTCGTTTGACCGGATTTAGGCCGGAGGCAACCGGAATGTCCTGAAACGCGAGCCGTATCATGGTGTCGAACCAGTCCGGCACGATAATCACGCCGAGGCTGAAAGCCACAAATGCAATGAGACCTGCAGTGGCCAGATGTTTGAGCATGCGGCTCAGGAATTTGACCCGTGCGAAGCCGCTGGTGTCCCTGTCATGTTCGAAATTCATCTTCAAGATCTCACATTTTCACGATATAAATTTAATGTAAAACAATAAAAAATAAATGTCAATCAAGATTTTGCTTTGATCCGGGCGGCGGGTCTGAGGCGCACAGAGCGAAACCGCCGCGGGACGGCCCTGGCGCTGAAACGCTCATTAACGATTTGCCGCTAGTATGGCCGCCGAACTGTCATGACGGATCCCTCCCATGCTGATGACGCTCGACGCGGACAAGATCATCGCGACGGTCGACACGTTGGCGCAGCGGGTCGGCGAACGCTTTCCCGATGCCGGCCTTTACCGTGTCGCCCGCGATTTCACCCAGGTTGCCCGCACCATGCGCAGCGACGCGATTGCGCTCGGACGGCCGAACTGGCGGCTTCGCGTCATGACGTTCAGCCTGCTGACCGCGGGCTTTGTCCTGTTCGGATTTGTCGCCAAGGAACTGCATCTGAACGCCCCGCTCTCCGAAGTCGCCACCCTGGTGCAGATCATTGAACCG
>JGI12316J15310_10000105_pt39 | contig 15062 bp, 13 predicted proteins | sample MarCyaLeptolynsp_FD_15310 | JGI IMG/M metagenome (IMG submission 15310)
CCGCCCGAATCGTGAGCACGAGCAGATCCTTTTGGTACTCGTCGAGCTCTTCGCTTTGGCACACGACGTACGCGGTGCGCTCGGTGTGCCGCTCGACTGCCGCCTCGAGCGGCCGGGTATCGAGGTCGACACCATCGACGATCTCGACGCGCGTCCCCAACTCCACGAGCCGCGGAACCACGCGGGCCACCAGCGGAGCATCCGCTGTGGCGCACGCGAAGACGACCGACGGCCTCGGCATCGACTGATCGTTATCACGCATCAGGAAAATTGCAATGGAGCATACGCTGTTTCGATCTGTCGATCGGGACAACGATCCTTAAAGCTACCAAAACACCATAACAAGACCACTATTCGGTCAATTTTTAGTTCGGACTACCGAATCAAATGAGCAAATCGTGGTAGGCGGGCGGAGATGAGCGTGGGGCGACGGATTGCGATGGCGGCTGTGCTGTTCGGATGCGAAGCCGACCAGCTCGCAAACGAGCCCGCAGGAACGACGGGCGCAGACTTTGGAACCGGCGACACCGCTGGGCTCGACCCCGCCTCGTCCGGCCCCAGCCGGGTTGTCACGTCGGACGGCGAGGGCTCGGACGACGGAGGGAGCTCCGGCGCCTCGCCCGGTGAGGATACGGGCGAAGCCCCCGAGGACGCGGAGGACTGGGTGTATCCGGAGCCCGAGTGGCGCGTGGAGCCGCCGCAAGCCCACGGCTTCGATCCGACCGCGCTCGAGACCGCGTCCGACATCGCGGCCGCCGAGCAGTCCGGCTGTCTCGTCGTAACCCGGCACGGCGTGATCGTGCACGAGTGGTACGCCGAGGGCTGGGACGCGACCCGTACCACCGAGGTCTGGTCGGTCACCAAGTCCGTCACCAGCACGCTCGTGGGCATTGCCCAGGGCAAAGGACTGGTGCACGTCGACGAGTTCGCATCGGACTCCATCGATGCCTGGGCAACGACGGAGTCGGCCGACGTCACCGTGGGCCAGCTCCTGCAGCAGGACTCGGGTCGGCACTGGGATTTCATCGACGACTACGTCGAGCTCGATGTGCTCGCCAGCGACAAGTCGGAATTCGCCATCGGCCTGCCGCAGCAGCATCCTCCCGGTCAGTGGTGGGAATACAACAACGCGGGCGTGCAGAGCCTCGAGCCGGTGCTGCGCGCGGCCGTTGGCCAGGACGTATCCGCCTTCGCCACCGAGGCGCTGTTCGAGCCGATCGGCATGGACGCAACGATGGCCCACGACGACGCGGGCAACACGATCACGTACGCGCACCTGCGGGCCGGGTGTCGCGCGCTGGCTCGCTACGGCTACCTCTACTTGCGCCGAGGGCGATGGGCCGACGGCGAGCAGATTGTCCCCGCCGAGTTCGTCGACCAATCCACGACGTCAAGAACCGAGCTCAACGACGCCTACGGGTACCTGTGGTGGCTCAACCAGCCCGGACACTGGGTGCGTCCCTCCACCCCCGGTCGCAACGAGGGGGATGGGCTCTTGCTGCCCAATGCGCCGATCGGCGCCTACACGGCGCGAGGCCTCGGCGCCCAGATCGTGGCGGTGGACCCGAGCACCGAGGTCGTCTTCACGCGCCTGTCCGCGGTCCCGCCCCAGGATCTCCTGCAAGAGACCAACGTCGAGCACGACCTGTGGAGCGCCATCATGACCGCGATCATCGAGTGACGATCGTGTCGCGCGCTACGGAATGTCGATCGCGTCGCAGGGCCACGAGCCCTGGAGCTCGTGCGTTCCGCCCGATTTGAGGCTGTTGCATGCACCGCCCAGCAGCACCAGCGTGCTCTCGTCGGCGAGCTCGAAGTCGACCCCGCATTCGAGTGGTTCTCCGTCCAGGGTCACGGTCCCGCGACATGCTTGCTCGAGATCGACGAAGCCGTCGATTCGAGCATCGCAGCGCACCAGCTCCGTGACGACATCCGCGAACGCGGTGACGAGCTCGTCCGCATCGAGGGCCTGGTAGTACGGGGCCGGCTCGGAAGCGTTCACTGGTCGACCCACGCCGACGTTGGCCATCTCCTGCAGGTGCTCCTCGCTCACATCGTCGCCGACGCTGACGACGAAGGTTTCGATTCCGAGGTCGTGCGCGGATTGTGCCGCCTGCACCGCCAGGGCCTGGCCCTCATCGGGGTTGGGCTGGGAACACGTGTCAGGCTCGCCGTCGGTCGCGAGCACGATCGCTTTGGGCCCGTGCACGTCGAGCGCGGCCAGGCTCTGCGCCGTCAGCAAGAGCGACTCGCCCGTCGGCCCCTCGTCGATCGGAACCTTCTGCGCGAGCAGCTCGTCGATTTGGGCGGCGTTGTCGAGATCGGGGGCCACTTCCGTCAGCAGCGGACACTCGCCGCCCTCGTCACCATTCTTCGACGTGTACAGCGTCAGCCCGAAGCGAACCTGCCCATCGAGGCGCGCGATGACTCCGGAGTCAGGATGCATGAGCGTGCGATAGACCGCGCCCCAGCGCTCGGTTCCCGCGAAATCCTTCGTCATCGACCAGGACCGGTCGACGAGCACGAGTACCGTCGGCGGAACGGTGTCGATTTCGACCTCGACTTCGGCACAGTCTCCGAGGCCCTCCTCACCGTCGCCCGCTTGACTCCCATCGTCACTGTCCTCGGAGTCTCCGGCATCGTCGTCGCCGTCCTCGTCGGCACCGCTTTGCCCCACGGAAGTGATCGGGCCAGGCCCAGCCCCCCTTCCATCGCGTTGTGCATCACAAGCGAGCAAGACTACGCTCGCCACGAGCGCCCGACCGACGACCCTCATCGCACCACAGAAGTTGCAAATCGGGTGTCAGACGTTCCCGGACTGTGATTCCCGCGGGTTGGACGGGGACCGGCGCCCACGGGGGTGGGCAACTCGTCGATCCACCGAGCAATTCGCCCTCCGCCGGGCATCGCGGCGTCGGGACCCCCGCCCCCTGATACCTTGCGTCTCGGCATGGCCGACGCGGAGTCCAAACCTCGCCTTCTGACCGGAGATCGACCCACCGGGCCACTACACCTGGGCCACCTGGTGGGCAGCCTCGACGCGCGGGTCGAGGCGCAGGACAGCCACGATTGCTTCGTGATCGTCGCCGACCTGCACACGCTGACGACACGCCCCCAAAAGCACCACCTCGACAAGCTCCCGGCCAACGTCCGCGACGTCGTGCTCGACCTCGTCAGCATCGGCATCGATCCGAGCAAGACGACGATCTACCTGCAATCGGGCGTCCCCGCGGTCTACGACCTCTCTGTACTGCTCTCGATGCTCGTCCCGAAGGCGCGGCTCGAGCAGGTCAAGAGTCTCGAAGGCATGGCCGTCGCGGCGCAGCTGCCCTCCGAGGCGATGACACTGGGCCTGCTCGGCTACCCGGTGCTGCAGGCCGCCGACATCTTGATGGCGCGCGCGACCCTGGTGCCGGTCGGCCAAGACAACGAGGAGCACATCGAGATCGCCCGCGAGGTGGCCACCGTGTTCAACGACCTCTACGGCGAGGTCTTCCCGCTGCCGGCGGCCAAGCTTTCGCGCACGTCGATCTTGCCCGGCGTCAACGTGGGCATGGGTGGCACCGGAACGAAAATGTCCAAGTCGCTGGGCAACGCAATCTACCTCAAGGACCCAAAGGACACCGTCGCGGAAAAGCTCCGGACGATCGATCCGACCGAGCGTCTACCGGACGGCAGCTCCCCGCTGCTGGCCTTCGCCGAGGCGTTCACCAGCGAGGACGAGGCCAAGAGCCTGGGCAGCGAGCTCGATGCGGGCAAGCTCAGCGGAGCCGCCGCAACAGATCGAGTGCTCAGCGCGATCGAAGCGAGACTCGAGCCAGCCCGAGCCCGTCGCGCCGAAGTGGAGGCCGACACTGGTCTCGTGGAAGAGGTTGTCGTGGACGGGACCATTCGCGCCCGCGAGGTGGCCAATCGAACCCTGCAGAACGTGCGGGCCGCAATGGGCTTCGAGTCCATGTGGTCGGCGTTCGTCGACGCCACCGCGGCCCGAGCCAAGGCCCGCAAGAAGCCCTACTGATGAGCCTCAAGGGACCTGCCCGCACCCGACTCCGGCGCGCGCTTCGACGTCACGCCCGTGAAGGCTGGGTGCGCGCCGTATTCTCGGCGCCGGGCGAACAAGGCGAGACCGAGGTCGTACCGGGCCCGGGAGCGGGAATCACCGCCACCGACGAGCAACTCGACGCGCTGCTCGAAGTTGCCGCTCGCGAAGCGGGGGCCGGACGCGTCAAGCAGACGCTGGTCCTCGACGAGCGCACCCGCGTGCGCATCGATGCCCGCTACGGCAAGGCCAAGGTGCAGCGCCTGGACGACGAGCGCATCACCAAGGTCATGGGCGGTAAGGAGCGAGCGCTCCGCCCCGACAGCAGCGGCGCGCTGCTGCAGGCGATCGGGATCATGAACCCCGACGGCAGCATCTCGGCGAAGAACGCCAAGAAGTACAAGCAAGTCTGCCATCTGGTCGAGCTGTGTCGGCCGGCCTGGGAGCGCGTCGCCGGCCGCCGCGCGATCGACGAAGAGCACCCGCTGCGCGTGCTCGACCTGGCCTGCGGCAACTCGTACCTGACCTTCGTGATGGCAGAGGCCCTCCGACTCGAGGGAATCGCGGCACGGCTGCACGGGATCGACGTGCGGCAAGACGTGGTCGACCGCAGCCGAGCCCGCGCCGAGACGCTCTCGATGCCGCACGTGACCTTCGACGTGGCGCCGATTCGAGCGGTCGATCTGGGCTCGGTGGACGCGCTCGGTGGACCACCCGACATCGTGCTCGCGCTGCATGCTTGCGACACCGCGACCGACGAGGCGCTGGCCCGAACGGTTCAGGCCGGCACTGCCGAGATCTACTTCGCGCCGTGCTGCCACCGAGAGCTGTCGACGCAGCTCGAACGCTCACCGGTGGCGGCGCTGCTCGGTCAGGGTCTGCTCAAGCGCGACTACGCGGCCACGCTGACCGATGCCCTCCGGGTCGAGCTGCTCGAGAGCTGCGGCTACATCGTGGACACGGTCGAGTTCGTCGCGAGCACCCACACGCCGAAGAACCTGCTCATCCGGGCGCATCGTCGACATCCGGACGCGGTGCTCGACCCCCAGCGCTGGAAGCTTGCCAAGTTTGCGGACACGTGTCGCGAGCTCGGCGTCGAGCCCACGGCACTGCTGCTGCTGAGCAAGTGACCGGCGCTCAGTCTTCGGCGCGGTCGTGGTCGCCGCCGATTTCTTCGAGCTGCAGGTTGTCCATGTCGATGTAGCGATCCGCCGCGGACATGCCCTCGGCGGGCTTGTCCTCGGGCGAGCCGTGAATGCCGGTCACGAGGCGATCGCCAGCGTGCGGTGTAGGCTCGTTGAGGACCTTGTCGAGCCCGGCTCCGAACGCGCGGAGGATCGACGTGTCGCTGCGCTTGCCCGGCCCTTCGTCGGCGGGGACCGGTGGCAGCACGGCATCTGCGGCGGCGTACCAGTCCTTGGGTACTTCCATGCGCACGACCTGTTCGTGCTGCGCGGCGGCACGCAGGGCTCGGGCCGCATCGCGGGCCGACGGGTATCGCTGCTCGCGCTTGACCGCCATCAAGCACTGAACGACCTCGACGATGCGCGGGGGCACGTGGGGCAGAGATGGGAGCTGGCCCGCCATCTTGGCGTGCAGCAACGCGATCGGATCGGGCTGCTGGAACGGGGGATCCCCCGCGAGCATCTCGAACATGACGACGCCGACCGAGTAGAGGTCCGCTCGGTGGTCGATGTCGTGGCCGGCCGCCTGCTCCGGGCTCATGTAGACCGGCGTGCCGAAGATGGTTCCGATCTGCGTGATGATCGTATCGGGTTTGCCCGACCCCACGGACTTCGCGATCCCGAAGTCGCAGACCTTCACGAAGTTGCGGCCCTTGTCGTCGGTGACGAGTCGAATGTTGCCGGGCTTGACGTCGCGGTGGAGAACGCCACGGCGGTGTGCGTGATCGAGTCCGTCGAGAATCTGCCCGATGATGTCGACCGTCAGCGCGGGAGGAATCGGCTGCGAGATCAGACCGGCGAGGTCACGCCCGCGCAGCAGCTCCATCACGAGGTAGCGCGTGCCCTCGCGCGTGTTGCCGAAGTCGAAGACCCGCACGCAGTTGGGGTGATCGAGACGCGAAAGCAGCTTGGCCTCGCGCTGTAGACGAGCACAGACCTCGTTATTGTTGGACAAGTCCGGACGCAGGAGCTTGACCGCGACGTCCTTCTCCAGCTGCAGATGACGCGCTCGGAACACCGCGCCCATCCCCCCGACTGCGAGCAACTCGTCCAACCGGTAGCGACCCGCAACGACCTGGCCGCACAGAGCCCTCAAGCCCTTTACGATCGCCGCTTTCTTGCTTTTCAAGGCCTGACCCTTGCCCCGTTTTGCGACGATAGCACGCGCCGACTCGGCAGTGCAGGTGGGCTCCTGTCACACGTTGCCGACGGCAACTCGACAACCGCGGTCGGCGGACCCCAAGTCCGAACCGGGGCCGATGATAAGGTGCGATCGTGCGAGGGGCGTGCACGAGGGCCGCATTGGCTGCCCTGCTGGCGGTTGCCTGTGCCGAGGGGGAGGGTGGCCGGGACCAAGGGGGCGGCTCCGAAGGACTCGCCATGACGACCGGCGATGTCTCGACCAGCACCAGCCCGGCGAATGAATCGACGACGAGCGGTCCCTCCACCGAAGACACCGCTACGCCGGTGTCGAGCGACGGCGCGATGGATGGCCCCGGGGAGGCCGAGTGCGGCAACGGTGTGGTCGAGGAGGGCGAGCAGTGCGACCTCGGCCCGAACAACGCCGACGACGCCGCATGTACGACGGCATGCGAGGACGCGGTGTGCGGCGACGGGCTGCACTATCCCGACGCCGAGGACTGCGACGACGGCAACGCCGACGACACCGACAGCTGTACCTCGCTGTGCGCCGCTCCGACCTGCGATGACGGCCTGACGAGCGGCTCCGAGTCGGACATCGACTGCGGGGGCAACTGCGATCCGTGCGTGGCCGGGGGATCGTGCAACGACGACGACGACTGCCTCAATCAGGCGTGCACCGGCGGGCTGTGTGCCCCTGCGTCGAGCTGCGCGGAACTGCTGTCGCTGCACGCGGGCCTCCCCGACGGCATCTACACCATCGATCCCAACGGCGAGAGCACGGCCGATGCGATCGATGCCTACTGCGACATGTCCACGGACGGCGGCGGCTGGACGGCGCTGGCTGCCAACGGCGACATATCGGTGGCGGAGACCACTGACCCGCTGGACTGCTATCCGCTGATCTCCGACGACTCGGGGGCGGGGTGCGGTCCATCGGGCGACATGCTCGGCGACTTCACGGTCCCCGGGACCCAGCAAGGTGCTCTGTCGTGGCGCTACCTGCTCGCGGTCGTGTACGGCGATGAGGGCTACGCCGACAAGCTCGCCTTCTTTGCGATCGACTTTGGTGGGTCACAGCCGACGGCGGACGAGCGCTTCAACGGCATTGCATACGTGCCCACCGGGATCACCACCGAGCACGGACAGATCGCGTGCGACGGGTTTCAGATCGTGCACTACGCGATGTCGGGAACGTACCAGCCGAGCGGCGTTGCCAACGGTAAGGGCACCGTGTTCGGACACGACAGCGTGATCACGATGAACGACGCCGCCCGCCGAACCTTCGGGTTCACCGACACGGCCGATGCCTCCGCGACCCAGCAAGCCCTCGGCGTAGACGACTACCAAGACGGCTGGTCGTGCAGCGACTTGTGGGCCCCGCAGCAGATTCGCGGCCAGCGTATGGTCGTCCTGGTGCGCTGAGTGAGCGACGAGGTGGAGATGATCGCGCGTCATCAGCTCGGCTCGGTCAGGCAAGGGGAAGCTGTGCGACGGTACGACGCGCGTCGTGAGGTGCTGGGGTGGGCCCTCATCGCCGCGCTGGCCGGATGTGGGCCGACGACGGACGCGGCTGACGTGGCCGGCATGGACGAAACCACGTCGTCGCAGTCCGAAGGCACGCTCGATGGCGACTCCGATGACGGAGGGTCTTCGGGCATTGGTTCCTCCGGAGTGGACGACGGGGTCCACTCCACGACCGGGGACGAGCCCACGGAGTATTGTCCCGACCCCGCCGCCCCGCGGTGCTGCGACGACCTCGACGCCGACGGGATCGTCGATCCGCGCGACAACGAGCCGTCGCGACCCAATCCCGATCAGGCGAACATCGACGGCGACCCATACCCGGACGTCAGCGACGACTGCCCGACGCTGGTCTGGGTCCAGGAAGCGGCCTGGGACAGCGACAACGACGGCGTCGGCAACCGTTGCGACACGTGCGCCCGCCCGGCGCACCAGTACAACCGCGAAGATGCGGATGTGCCGGCATACATGCGAGTCCGGAACATCCCGACGCAGACCGATACCGATCGCGACGGGATCGGCGACGTCTGTGACAACTGCGTGGTCACGGCCAACTGCCTGGACTACGGCCCCGACAACCCGTACGCGATCGGCGATCCGATCGATGTCGGCCGCTGCGCCGACGATCTCGACGACAACATGGTCGGGGACGCCTGCGAGGGTCAGCTGGACGCCCTCGCCGCCGGCCCGGTCGGCACCGGTGCCGATGACGACTTCGATCAGGATGGCATCGCGAACATTCGCGACGCATGCCCCCGGCAGCCCGTTCCCGTGCGGACCGAGTGCACGAGCGACGAAGACTGCCCGCCGGGGCAGCACTGCGAAACCGACGACGGAGTCTGCGACCACGCCGACCAGGACGACGATGGGGTCGGAGACGTCTGCGACAGCTGCCCGTTTTCCGCCAATCCGATGCAGGTTGTCGACGGGGCAATGCAGGAAGACGACGAGGACGGCGACTTCGTTGGGGCCGCGTGTGAACCGGGACCGGCGTGCCTGCAGCGAGTCTCTCCCGTCCGCATGGGCTTCTACGAATTCGCCTCGGCGGGTCGCTGCTGCACGGTGGAGCTCGTGGAGAGCGACGACGGCGGGCTCATCATCGACCGCATCGGGCTGCCGCTACGGGATCCGGACGATCGCCCGGTTCGCGTGCAGTGCGACCCCGAGGAGCAGGTCGATGGGCTTTGTGTTCCGCTTCCGCCGTCGGTCGCAACGAGGCCCGGTGTCCTCACGCTCCCGCCGGGCTGCGACGAGGCGCTCGGCGGCGCCGACAACCCTCCCCTGACCCCGGACGACGTCGGCGGCGATCTCGTCGCGCTGTGGGACTCGCTGTGCTTTCTCCCGCCGATCGACCAGGACTTCGATGGGCTGGGCGACCGCTGCGACCTGTGCGAATACGCGTTCGACCCGGCGAACGAGCCCTACGTCGACGACGAAGGCATGCTCTGGGAAGACGACGGCCACGTGTGTCACGGGCCCTATCACCCGTGCTGAGTTTTTTCGCGTCATCGCAGCGAAGCGCTTGGACAAGGCCAAGGGGTGATGACACCCGAGCGGTTTCTCCAACTCTCTGCGCTCATCGTGCTCGCACCGAGCCTCGCCTGCACGACCGAGTCCGAAGCCGCTCCGACGAATGACCGCGAAGCCCCCGACGACTTTCGATCGACCGGGCCCGAGCTGCCTTCGTGGATGACGAGCACGCCGGCCGCGCTGGCGGCCACCGCAGCGAATAACCCCGTCTTTGTCGCCGGACGGCTCGCGGAGGTTGCGGCCGACCTCGCGGAACGGCATCGAGGGCTCTCGGACCCGACGCCGCTGGGTGTGACCTACTTGCGCGACCTCGATGGCGAGGTCGCCGCCCTTTCGTTCACCTACGCACTGGGCACGAACGTCGAGCACCCCACCGCCGCGGGGCTCAACAGCTGGATCGCATCACAGACCCAGCAGATCGATTCCACGCTTGCGGCCGGGGAGACGCTTCCACTGAAGGAGATCCGCGATCTGCGGCTCGCAGACGACTACCTCAATGTGGTCGTCGGAGCGCGGCCCTCTCAGCCGCGGCTGCTTTCCCTGTCCGCGGGGCTTCCGGTGGAGGTCTATCAGGCGCTGGGACGGCGAAGCGTGGCGCGTGAGCTCGGCGTGCCCGTGCAGCAAGTCTCCGCCGGCGAGGCGTTCTGGGACTCGCGCATGAGTCGCGGCAAGCACCTCGGATTTGAGTTCGAGTACGCCGGCACGACGATGATCTACTTCGTCCCGAGCCCGGGAGCCCCGACCGGCCGAGTCATCACCGCGGGCCCATTCCTGGAGGACCGCACCGCGTTGCTCGCCGACTACAAGGAGGACCTTGCCGCGGCACTCGGCGCGTCGAGCTCGTTGCCTCTCGAGCGACTCCTCGAGCTCAAGCACGCCGAGCCATGGGGTCGATACTTCGCTTATCTCGACACCAAAGCGGCGCGCACCTGGGCCGCGCCCTGCCCCACGTGCAGCACGTTTTCCGCGGAGCGCCTGGACGAGGGCCTCATCCAGTTTCAGGACTGGATCGTCGAGATGCTCGATGGGACCTGCGACTGCACCGCCACCTATCTCGACGGCACCGAGGTCGCCGTGAACGACTGCGACGATCTGAGTGACTGCTGCGAGCTGGAGGACGGCGAGCTGCCGGCGGGTACCGACCCTGCCGACTGCCTCGACTCCTGCGAGTGCGACTGCGAAGCGCTCGAGTGGCAGACAATCCACTACGACCACCTGCTGCGTGGCGTTCCCAATCTGTTTCAGCACCAGTACGACATCCCGGCGACCCCGTTTTGCAACGACACGGTGGCCGTCGGATGCGGGCCGGTTGCCGGTGCCCAGATCATGATCTGGCACGACAAGCTCGGCTACGACGAGCTGCTCGACCACCACCACAACACCGACGGCGCGTTCTTGTGGCAGGACCTCGCCGAGGAGCTGCGCGACGACTACATGGGTTCGTACTGCTGGGGCGACGGCACCTATACGCTGCTCGGCCCGTTGGGCAGCGGAATGTTCGACTACATCTGGGACCAGGGCCTCGCGGCGTCCGTGCAAAACGACGAGATCAAGCCCAACGACGAGGCTTCGGGCTGGGCCACGATTACCGACCAGATCGAGTCGAACAACCCGCTCGGGCTGGCCTTCAACACCGACTCGAACAACGGCCTCGGACAAGGCGCCATCGACCACTTCGTCGTCGTGACCGGACACTCGACCCTTCTCGGCATCGACGAGATTCACGTGAACATGGGCTGGGGGACGGGAAGCACCGAGATTCTGGAGTGGGACATCCCCGTCGGGGACGTGCACCTCTACAGCATCGAGATCGCCGACCCCGCGACGGGCGGCCTCGAGTGCATGGTGGATACGCCGGTCGCCGACCTGTTTGCAGAGAGCCCCGCCAGCCTCGAGTGGTCGGCCAACAGCTCGACCTATGATGGCTATCCGGTGGTCGAGGACCTGTCGGGCAGTACCCCGCCCGACTGCGACCGCATCGGCGGCGAGACGTCCGGCCTCTACGATTCACACTGGACCGAGCGTCGCATCTGCCTGACGCCGGCGGTGATCGAGCGCTTCAACACGGTGGTCGAAGAAGAGATGGAGCAGCTGGGCGATCTCAGCGATCCCCCGGAGTGGGTCTGGGAGTAGCGCCCGGCGCCAACGCGTGCCGGCGGATGCGAAGCTCGATGCGCTGGTTTTGGCGGCGCCCCTCGGCGGTCCGATTGGGCACGATGGGCTGATCCTCGCCGTAGCCCACGGCTTGCAGCCGCTGGGGATCGACGCCGCGGTCGACGAGGACGTCCCGGACCGCCCTGGCCCGCGCATCCGTGATGCGCAGGCCGTAGCGCTCCTCTCGCGGCCAGTCATGCGCTGCGATCTCGAGGAGGGCAATGCGGTCGTAGACTCGGAGCACCGCCGCGACGTGCTCGAGGACGACGAGGGACTCGGGGGCGATGTTGGCCTTGCCGGAGGCGAACTCGATGCGTCGTTTCAGCTCGACCATGCCGCGCGCCTCGTCGATCACGACGAGGGACTCACCAGCGTCGGGGCAGCCATCATCGTCCTCGACGGCGTTGAAGACCTCTGCCTCCTCCGGGCACCGATCGCGTCGGTCGGGTACGCCGTCGAGGTCGGCGTCGACGCAGCGCCACTGTTGATGCGGCTGCGTGTACCAGCGTGGGCACGGTATGCGCTCGGCGATCGCGGCGAGCGGTGGACCGCCGGTGTAGACGGTGAGAGGACTGGCCGCGGGCCTCGCGAGCGGCTGAGCGTGCTCGCCGGGGCGGCCGCAGGCGGAGACGATGAGGGCGAAGAGCGTCCAGCACAGATGACCGCGCCTCATCGCTTCGATGTTGCCACGGGCACGCGCGAGGTCTTGGGACATCCCTAGCTCGGGGCCGGTTGGAGGCTGTCGAGGTGCGGCGCGAGGTGTTGGATGTCCGTGAGGGGAAGACCCTCGGGCGGGCGATCGACCACGACGACCCGGTCGACGACCTCCAGGAACCGGACCTCGCCGAGGATCCCCTGGAGCACGAGGATTGCAGCCTGTTCTCGGGTCGCCTCGTCGAGGGCGCCGCCCTCGGGAGCGACGACCGTCACATCGAAGAATCGACCGCCATCGAACGCGACCAGACCGTACCTCCACGTGTTCGCATCGAAGTCGATCGCTCGCCCGTCTCCGTCCGGCATCGTGAAGCGGAGGTCCCACCGCTTGGGCGGACGGCCGACGTGAAAAGACCAACCGTCGAGCTCCGGAGCGTCGCTGATCAGCTCATTGGCCGGCGCGAGGTTGTCGAGGTCGCCGTTGAGCGCGAGGGCGAGCATCAAGCCGTCGCCGTGCGGGCCGACCTCCCACCCCAAAGATGCCGGCAACAAGGTGGCTCCTTCGTTCATGAGATTGACGACGCTCGCGGTGTGGTCGCTTTCGATCGCTCGCTGAAGCTCAGCGGCGTTGGTTCGAAACCAGTTCCAGAACGTCATCGGCCTCCCGCGTAGGATAGCGGATCAGGTCACGCGGCGGACGATGCACTGGTCCAGGCGCCAGGGACCCGGCGCGTTGGCCCACAGCGCGACGACGAGGGTGTCGCTGTCGGCGACGGCTCCGCCTTCGACTCTGGCTTCGATCGAGCCGGTTGCTCCCGACGGGCGGTCGAGCCCGACGGTGCCGACGGCATACCAGTCGCCCCCGGGCTGCTGCCCGGCGGCGCCGATCGTCATGGGACCCGAGAACTTGCCCCAACACTGCACGGTCACGTCACGACCCGCGACGAACTCGGGGTCGATCAGGATCTCGTACTTGCCCGCGGTCGGGGCCATGTGTAGGCCGGACTCCGCGACGACCGCGACCTCGTGGGCCCGCGCGCGGCCGTGCTTGGTCTGCCACTGCAGCGAAGACAGCGCGAAGGCCTCGTCGGTGACCCACACCGGCTCGGCCGCGGGTACCGGAGGCGCGCTCCCGGTCGGCTTCGCCACCGCGGGCGTTTTCGGGACGTAGGCAGGACGCCTTGCGCGAACGCGCTTGGCGACCCGGGGAATCGTGCGGACACGGTCTGGCCGAGCGGCGGCGAACGCGGCAGGGGCGGCAGCTGTGGCGAGAACGGTCAGGGAAAGCAGAAGCAAGGAGGTCTTCATGGGCTCACAACGATGGTCGCGACGCCCTTGGGAATGTGACGCGGCGTGGCAAGCTCAATCCCGGCGCGCCGTCGCAAGCTCGGCCCTCGTTGGGCTCTTTGATTTCTCGCGCGGAGGAGAAGCCGAGACTGAATGAAACCCAGCACTCGTTCGGTAGTCTCCGTTGGTGCCCGCTCGACTCCTCTCGCTCGTGCTCTGCCTTTTCGTTTGCGGATGCGTTCGCAAGGGGCAGACCTATGACGCCGAAGCCCTGCGCAAAGCCGTCGAATCGGTCGAACGGAAGCAGACCGAGCACCCAGCACGGTTCGGGGATCCGACCGGCGAGCTGTCGTCCAGGCTGGCCCGCGATGCGCTGGTCGGGGCTTGCCCGACGCTGCCAGTGGACATCCGTACCAGGCTCGACGTGATGGTCGAACTCACGAGCGGGCAACGAACGCGCCCCACACGGATGAGCAAGACGCTGACCGAGGCCTTCCGAGCACGTCGTGACGCGTCATGCAAAGACCCCGCGGTATTCGATGAGCTCGGGTCGCTGCCCCCTCAGGAGCGTGGACCGACGATGCTGGCACGATGTGGATTGGATGCGACCTACCGCGCGGGGGAGCCGCTGGGCGAGGCGCTGAGTCGGATCGGTCTGCTCGCGCCCGTCCTCCGTCGCCACCTGATCGAAAACCAGATCGACCCCGACCTCGCAACGAGGACGGTTGCAATGTTCGGCTATCCCATCGCGCAGGAGCAATCCAAGGCCGCCCTCGCGCACATGCGCGACAGCGGGCCGGCGGCGCCCGACGGTGGCCTGCTCGTTCGCGCGAGCGCCGAGGGGATCACGCTGGTCGATGGCCCGACCGTACGCTTTGACGGCCTCGATGCGCCGGTGCTGGGCAAGTGGATCGCAGCTCAGGCCCCGTCGGGCACGACCGAGTGGGATGTCGACCTCGTCCTCGACTTCGCGGGCGACGTGCCGGCCGAGGCGATCGTCGCCGTCGTCTCCGCAGTCGACCCTTCGACGTCTTCCGAGGTCTTCTTGCTCGTCGAGCAGGACGGCCAGACGATCGGCGCGGAGACGATCGCCCCCGCGTCCGGAAAAGCGGACTACAGATTGACCGCCTCGGGTGGCCGTGCATCGGTCCGGCCCGCGAACGTCGGCCCTGACGCGGCGACTGAGCTCGACGGCGATCTCGAAGCGCTCGCGACCTGGGCGGAAAAAGCACCCGCAAGCACGTCCGTTCAAATCGATCCGACGGGTCTGGACGTCCAAGGGCTCGTCGATATCGTGGCCGCCCTTCGCGGTCCGGACTGTCGGACCCTCGCCGCGCTCCAGGGCGAGGCGGTTCCTCCCGAGTGTCACGTCGTTCGCTACGAGCTCGGGTCGGCCAGCCCACCGAGCTGAAGACAATCGGCGTTGAAGGGGCACACGCCCGCTGGATTGCATGCCGGCAGGCAACAACCGACGGCATCGCAGCCGGGCGCCTCGATTCCTTTCGCGAGTGCGTGCTAACCACCGGCTCGATGCAGCCGACGCACCGACT